>Ga0213835_100636_pt1 | contig 29899 bp, 19 predicted proteins | sample SWPATP01_FD_160576 | JGI IMG/M metagenome (GOLD analysis project Ga0213835, IMG submission 160576) | Coastal seawater microbial communities from Marineland, Florida, United States - SWPA TP0 #1 | ecosystem: Environmental > Aquatic > Marine > Coastal | place: USA: Florida | collected 2016-08-05 | reverse complement strand
GTAGTATTTTTCGTAGGGCTCGAAGTGGATGTCGGACGCGCCCAGGTTCACGGCGTCCATCAGGATCTTGTTCAGGAAGCGCACGATCGGCGCGTCCTCCACTTCGTTGGTCGACTCCAGCGGCGCGGCGGTCTGCTCTTCTTCGGCGAACTCGATGTCGCCTTCGTCGCCGGCCAGGTCGCCCAGGGCTTGCTCGGCGCTCTTGGTCAGCGTGGCCAGCAGCGCGAGCAGGGCGTCATGCGCGACGATCACCGGTTCGACCCCGGCTTCGCTCTGGAACTTGATCTGGTCGAGGGCCTGGGTGTTGGTCGGGTCGGAAATCGCGACCGACAGGCGGTTGCCGCGCTTGGCCAGGGCCACCACGCGCTGCGCCGTCATCAGCTTGGCGTCGATGGCGCCGGCCGGCAGCGCGTCGATGCTGAAGGTGGCCAGGTCGAGCAGCGGATAGCCGAAGGTCTCGGCGCAGAACGCGGCCAGCGCGGCGGCGTCGATGGCTTTCTCGGCGATGATGGCGTCGATGAAGGCGGTGCGGTCGCCGGCGGCTTTCTTTTGCAGCGCGTCGGCTTGCTGCGCGCTCAGGCGCCCGGCTTGCACGAGCGCCCGCGCCAAAGCCGACATCGCTGTGCCTGAGGTCGGATTCGGGAGGACTGCTGCCATATGAGCCGTGTAAGTAGAGGGACGACAAGAGGGCCGCGCAAGGCTGTTTCAAGGCGGCGGACTCTCGGATGATGCCTACAGGCATCAACTTTGTAAAGCGTTTCAACTGGACTTAGATGCGTGCGCGCCACGCAGACGAAATACCATGCTGCCCCGTGCATCGGGGCATGTTGGCGCGGTGCCAAGAGCTGTTATCGGCTTGTATAGCCTTCGCTTTAATACAGTTGCATGGACGGCACGATTTGCTGCAGTCGTGGGCGGCTCACGACTGCAGCGGCAAACCCTTGGAGCGGTAGCGCTCGCTAAATTGGCTCAACGGCATGGGTTTGCCGAAATGATAGCCCTGGAAGAGTTTGCATCCTTTTTCCTTGAGGGCGGCAAACTGGGCACTGGTCTCGACGCCCTCCGCCACCACCTTCAGCCCGAGTTTCTTTCCCAGCGAAATGATGACTTCGACAATGGCCGTCGCTTTTTCATCCTGCACGAAGCTCTGGTCGATCTTCAATGCGTACAAGGGAAAGCGCTGCAGATAGCTCAGCGAGGAATAGCCGGTGCCGAAGTCGTCGATCGAGAAATGAATGCCGTGACTGCGCAGGGCGGTCATCTTCTCGGTCGCATCCGCCACGTCGTCGGCCAGCAGGCTTTCCGTCAATTCCAGGCAGATGCGGCTCGGGTCAACCTGCGCGGCGTTGATCGCCGACAGCGTTTGCTCGACGAAATCCCTGTTATGCAGTTGCTGGGCGCTGACGTTGATGGAAAAGCGCAGGCGTCCAAGCACCGGATCGTCGCGCCATGCCGCAATCGTGCGGCACGCTTCGCGCAAGACCCAGGAGCCGATCGGCAGGATCAGGCCGCAGGCCTCGGCCAGTTCGATGAACGCGCCGGGGCCGATCAGCCCTTTCTCGGGATGCTGCCAGCGCAGCAGCATTTCACCGCCTACCAATCCGCTTTCGCCGAACTGGGGCTGGCAGTACAGCACGAACTGATTGCCCGCGATGGCATTGCGCAGGCCGATTTCCAGCGCACTACGTTCATCGACGGCAGACTGCATCTTCGGATCGAAAAAGCGCACCAGGCCGCGCCCGGCCGCCTTGGCGCCGTACATTGCCAGGTCGGCTTGTTTCAAGAGCGATTCCACGGTGTCGGAGTCGCGGTCGAACATCGTGATCCCGATGCTTGGCGTGATTGTGTAGTCCATCCCCGGCAGGAAGAACTTGCGGACTGATGCCGCCAGCAGCTTGTTTGCGATCGCTTCGACCTCGGCCGCGGCGGCGCCGCGCGCTGTCCCCAGATCCTCGACGACGACAACGAACTCGTCGCCTCCCAGGCGCGCCAGATGATCGGCATCGCGCAAGACCTGGCGCAGGCGCTCGGCGAACTGGCGCAGCATCAGGTCGCCGATGTCATGGCCTTGCGTATCGTTCAGGTCCTTGAAGTTATCGAGGTCGAGGAACAGCAGGGCGCCGATTTGGCCGGTCCGCGCTGCCCGGCTGAGCGCACGGTGGGCATGCTCGAGCAGGTAGCGCCGGTTCGGCAGCCCCGTCAGCTGGTCGAAGTAGGCCAGCTGGTGGATGCTGTGCTCGGCCTTCTTGCGCTCGCTCAGGTCGGTATTCGTTCCGGACAGGCGAATCGCCTGGCCGCTCTCGTCGCGCAATACGAATCCGCGCGAGAGTACCGGCACATAGTGCCCGTCCTTGTGCTGGAGGCGAAATTCCACTTCATAGGTCGTGTCGCTGGACAGCGCCCGTTTCAGGACGCGCTGGACAGGCAGCACATCCTCGGGATGCAGCAGTCGCGACCACAGCTCGGGATCGGATGGCAGTTCGTCCGGCGACCGTCCGATCATGGCCCACCAGCGTCCCGAGTAGTACAGCGCATCCGACCGCAGGTCCCAGTCCCACGGCGCATCGTTGGTGCCCAGCAGGATCAGGCACAGGCGCTCTTCGGACAGGCGCAGCGAGTTCTGGACGGTTTTCAGCTCCGTGCAATCGTTGAAGCTGACTACCACCCAAGGCGCGTTCGTGACGTCCTCGTGGATCAGCAGGGTATTGCAAAGTAGCCAGCTGGTGGTGTGCGTATCGGGGCGTTCGACACCCACGACGACGCCGTTCAAGTCCGCGCGCAATTGCAAGCTTTTAACGGCGGGGAACTCCTCGCGCGGCATGACGCTGCCGTCGTTGCGCAAAAAACGCCAGCTGTCGTCATGGGCGCTGGAACCGCACAAGACTTCCATGGTCATGCCGAGCATGTTCGCCGCAGCCGCATTCGCGTCGACCACCGTGCCGTCCTGCCGATGTATGACGACGCCGGCAGGCAGGTGTTCGATAAAGCGTTTGAACCGGTCGTCGCCGCTGACAAGATGGGCGCTACCGCGCGCGCCGGCGTCTGGGGCGGGCCGCGGGCGGGAATGATCGCTGGAATCGCCGCCGCAGCTCATGCTGGGCTCCGGCGCGTCATGCGGCGCAGAGTCAGGCTGCAACCGAAATAGCTGGACATGTAGGGAACCTCTCCAAGAGCGTGCATGAATGTGCTGCATCGTCGATCCCGGTTGCGGATGGTCATCGACGCTGCGCCGTGGACTGCAATTTTTACACGCTCAAGGCCTGGTCAAAAAGTCTGGACGCGGTTAAAAGAATGTCTTGTAAATACTACACGTAACCAAGAAATTTCGGCACACGCAGTGCAGGACGACACGCGCCGGCGCACGGTTGGCTGGCGCATGTGAAGGCAGGGGCGGCAATGGCGGGATTGCCGCGTAGAGAGCGAGCCGGCAGCGCAGTCGTCTGCCGGCATCAAGGAAGGCGCGGTTCCGGACCGGGCGGTCCGGAACCCGGGTCAGGCGCGAACGGGACTGGACAGCAAGGCGCGGCCAGTTGCCTGGCGCGGCAACGCCTGCTCCGTCGCCTGCGCCAGCTTGAAGACCGACAAGGCACTGTTGAGCTGGCCGGTCTGCTCGGTCAGCGATTCCGCCGCCGCCGACGCTTCCTCGACCAGGGCCGAGTTCTGCTGGGTCATCTCGTCCATGTTGTCGATGGCGCGGCCGATGTCTTCGATGCCTTCGCTCTGGCGCTGGCCGGCGGCGCTGATCTCGGCCATGATGTCGTGCACCTTCTTGACCGAGTCGACGATCTGGCCCATGGTCACGCCGGCCTGGTCGACCAGCGCGCTGCCGGCGTTGACCTTCGAGACCGAGTCGCCGATCAGTTCCTTGATTTCCTTGGCCGCCGCCGCACTGCGATGGGCCAGGTTGCGCACCTCGCCCGCCACGACTGCGAAACCGCGGCCCTGTTCGCCGGCGCGCGCCGCTTCCACTGCCGCGTTCAGCGCCAGGATGTTGGTCTGGAAGGCGATGCCGTCGATGACCGAGATGATCTCGACGATCTTCTTGGCCGAGGTATTGATGTCGCCCATCGTGATCACCACGCCGCCGACCACCTGGCCGCCGCGGGTGGCGATGTCGGTCGCGTTCACGACCAGCGCGTTCGCCTCGTTGGCGTTGGCCGCATTCTGGCGCACGGCGCCGGTCAGTTCGTCCATCGCACGCGCGGTGCGCTCCAGGTTCGTGGCCTGCGATTCGGTGCGGCCGGCCAGGTCGGCATTGCCGCTGGCGATTTCCGCACTCGCCACCGCGATCGTCTCGGCCGAGGTCTTGATCTCGGCCACCATCGTCGCCAGGCGCACGCGCATGTCTTTCAGGGCGACCAGCAGGCTGGTGCTGTCCTGGGCGTCGGTGCGGATGTCCATGGCGAGGTCGCCCGCGGCCACGGCGCGCGCGATCTCGCGGGCGTATTCGGGTTCGCCGCCGAGCTGCTGCCAGATGGCGCGCACCACGAACCAGGACACCACGGCCAGGCTCAGGATGACGACCAGCGCGGTCAGGATCATGGTCCACAGCACGCGGTTTACACTGGCGGCGCTGCTGGCGATGCCGGCGGTGAACTGAACCTTGGCCTTGGCCTGGGTCTGCTCGAGGTCCTTGGTCAGAGTGGCCAGGGTGCTCTGCATTTTCGGAACCACGGCTTGCGCATCGCCCTGCTCGAGTTCGAGCATGATGCGGGCGGACGACAGCGCCGGCGCATAGTAATCTTCGAATTCCTTGAGCAGGCGCGCGCCGTTTGCCGATTGCCCATCGATCGCGCTGAAGCGCTTGAGGTGGGCGCGCACGGCATCGGCCTGTTTGCCGATCTCGCCGACGCGGCTCTTGTCGCCTTCGGTGACCGCACCCATCAGGCCGTCGGTGATGTCCTTCACCTCGAGCGTCAGCGACTTCGATGCATCGAGCACCGGGTAGTCGCTGCGCTCGGTCGAATTGATCGACTTCAGGGCGTCGTTCGCGATGGTCGCGGAAAGGCCGACGCCGAGGCCGAAGATCAGCGTCGAAATGACCGGTAGTGCCCAAATCCTGCGTTTGATGCTCATGTTTTCGTCCCTCTCGACTCTCTGCTTGTATTAGACAACCGCGTGTGCGTACACTCTCAGTGAACAAGCCCTGCCGGCTGTAAAGCGGGCAGGGCTGATTTGCGGGCGTTACTGCTTACGGCGCGCTGAAGACCACCTTGACGCTGGCGTCGACGGCGCTCTTTTCAATGTAGCCGATGGCCTTCGGGTTGGCGGCGACAGCGGCCTTGACGGCGGCGCTGTTGGCGACTTCCTTCGGCAGCGTGGCTTTGCCGGTGAAGACCAGCTTCGACCACAGGGCCTTGGCCTGCGAGGCTTCCTTGTCGGTCACCTTCTTGTAGAACTCGGCACGGATCGGCGCGTCTTCCGACTGGTCGATCGGGGTCATGCTGCTCGACTTCCCGAGGAAGAACTGGGCGACCTCGTCCTTCGACATGGCCGCTTCCGCCGATTTCGGGTTGACCACGACGACGACTTCGGCCAATGCCGGCAGTGCTGCGGCGAGGAGGGTTGCTGCGATCAGCGTCTTGATTTGCTTGTGCATGGCGTATTCCTTAGAAGACGAAGTCAATGGCGACGGCGCCGACGGTCACGTCATGGTTGAAGCCCGGCTGGGCGTTGATCAGCAAGCCGCTGCCGATGGCAGGCTTGACGCGGTCGATCTGGGCCTTCAGTGCCAGCGAACGATAGAAGTCCCAGCGCATGCCGATCGAGGTCGTGCTCTGTGCACCCTGGCCGACGCCCGAATAGGGCAGCCGGTTGACGCCGGCGCGCAGGGCGGCGACGGTCGGCGTGCAAGCAGCCGGGTAGCCGGCAGGACAGGCGGCGGGCACGGTGTTTTCCGGGTAGCCGTCGATCGAAATCTTGCTCTGGATGACGTATGGCAGGAATTTGCCGAAGCGGTAACCACCCATCACATACCACGAGGTGGTGTCGTTGACGTAGGCATCGACCTTGCGTTTAGCGAATTCGCTTTGGACGACAACATTGTTCCAGTCCATACCGAAGCCGAGCGAGGTGAACGATGCCTTCTTGGAAGTCGGGTCGAGCTCGGCGGCCAGCGCATTGAGTTGCGGGAATTTGTAACCGGTGCCGGTGGCGCGCAGGCCGCCCAGCAGCGTGGTCAGGCTGGTCGAGCCGGTGACCGACACGTCAGCCTGGACGCGGCTGGCGCGGAAGGTGAACGGGCCGTTTTCAGCCAGGACGTTCAAGGCCAGCATGCGCTTGCCCGAGATCGTCACGTCGCCTGCCACCGGTGCTTCGGTGCGGCCGAAGGCCAGCTGGCCGGTCAGGGTCGTGTCGCCCAGGCTGTACTGGTAAGTGGCATCGACGCCGTCGAGGCTGTTGAACGGCACCTGCGAATACATTTCGACTGGGGGACGCAGGAAGGTGTTGGCGTAGCCGACGTTGCGGTAGTCAGAAATCATGAACGTTGGCAAGCCGATGCGGCCGACGCGCACGCTGAACTGATCGTTGACCTTGGCCTTGGCGAAGGCCCAGCCCAGTTCGGCGCCGAAGTCGTCCTCGGCGTCCTTGCGCACCAGGCCCTGGGCGGTCAGCGAGAGCCAGCTATTGACGCCGATGTTGGCTTGCAGGCCCAGGTTCGAATCGACCCCGGTGCGTGGCGATTTCTTGACGCCGGCGGCCTGGTTCGGGCGAGCGAATTCAGCGGCGTCGGTATTCGTCCAGGTGAGTGCACCAGTACCAAAACCGCTGATTTTGACGGTTGGGCTCTGCGCTTCTTGCGCAAACGCCGATGAGAGTGCCAATGGCATGGCCAGAACGGTGGCGATAATCTGCTTATTCATAAGGAAACCTGTAACTATTGCTGCGTTTATAAGATTTACTTCTAGGTTTTCTGCGTCAGCTGTATGAGTTCTGAAGTGACGGAAATGATTGTATCCATGTGGAAAATATTCGCACAACAAAAAGAGCGGCTGAGCGCTCAAAATGGCGTTGTTACAATCAGTGATGTTGTTTTGCTGAAACAGGAGGGAGCACAACTGTTGTATTGACGGAAAAATCGTCAGTTCTTTGACAACGAAATTGTCAATTCCACCAGTGCGAAGTCGCGCCCATTTCCGGCAGGCGGGCCTGGACGGCCTCGTGAATCAGCCCGGCGCGCACGGCTTGTTCGGCCGTGTAGATGCGCGCGTTGCCGAACAGGTGAGGGCGGATGTCGTGCGCCTCGGGGGCGCCCTGGGTCGCTTCGTCATAGATGCTGGCATAGCGTTCGGCATCGAAATCGAGGCATTCGCGCCACTCCGACACGCGCGAATGGTCGGCCGCCACCAGGTTGCCGAAGCCCCAGTGCAGCGGATGGATCAGGAAGCGGGCGCCGGGGCAGGCAAAGCGCTTGGCGCCGGCCAGGAAAATGACGACGCCGACCGATTCCACGCTGCCGATGTTGAAGGTGGTCAGCGGAACCGGCAGCGATTTTAGGAAAAAGTACAAGGCGAAGCCGGCCGTCATGTTGCCGCCCTCGCTGGACATGTGCAACTCGATCTCGGTGGCCCCATTCTGCAGCGCCTGCAGGCACAGGTTGCGCACGCTGCAGGCGGATTGATGGTTGATCGGCCCGATGAAATGAACAATGTGCAAAGCCATTGCGCCCTCCTGTCGTGAACGCTCAGGATAGCAATGTTTTGCAGAGAAAGGTGTTCAGCTGCCCCGGTAGGTCGAATACGACCACGGCGTGACCACCAGCGGCACGTGGTAATTCTGGGCCGGGTCGGCCACCCCGAACGCGATCGTCACGCGGTCGACGAAACGCGGTTCCGGCACCGCCACGCCCAGCGCCTTGAAATAATCGCCCGCCGCGAACACCAATTCATAGTAGCCCGCCCGCAAGGCCTCGCCTTCGAGCAGGGGCGCGTCGCAGCGGCCGTCCGCATTCGTGGCCGCCTGCGCCAGCAAGGTGCGCCGCTCGCCATCGACGCCGTACAGCGCAATCGCGACGTTCGCGGCCGGGCGGCCGTGCGCGGTATCGAGCACATGGGTGCTGAGTTTGCCCATCGTTTCCCCTATACGAAGCTGGTGAAGGTAGTTATTTACCGGATCATATACCGATGCCGTTCCAGCAATATAAGATCGGCGATATATCCCTCATCCTCGAGACTGCCCGATGAATTCCACCTATCCACGCGACCTTGCCGGCTACGGCCAGACGCCGCCCCATGCCCAATGGCCGGGCCAGGCGCGCGTCGCCTTGCAATTCGTGCTGAACTACGAGGAGGGCGGCGAGAATTCGGTGCTGCACGGCGACCCGGCGTCGGAAACCTTCCTGTCCGAGATTATCGGCGCCCAGGCCTTCCCGGCCCGCCACATGAGCATGGAATCGCTCTACGAATACGGTTCCCGGGCCGGCCTGTGGCGGGTGCTGCGCCTGTTCGAAGAGCGCAAGCTGCCGCTGACGGTGTTCGGCGTGGCGATGGCGCTGCAGCGCCATCCCGAAGCGGTCGCCGCCTTCCGCGAGCTGGGCCACGAAATCGCCTGCCACGGCCTGCGCTGGATTTCCTACCAAAACGTCGACGAAGCCCTTGAGCGCGCCCACATGGCCGAGGCTGTCGAGATCATGCGGTCGCTGACCGGAGAAGCGCCGCTCGGCTGGTACACGGGGCGCGATTCGCCGAACACGCGGCGCCTGGTCGTCGAGCATGGCGGCTTCGCCTACGACGCCGATTCCTATGGCGACGACTTGCCGTTCTGGCAAAAGGTGGCACATACGGGCCCGGATGGCGCCGCCGTCGAGACGCCGCACTTGATCGTGCCCTATACCCTCGACACCAACGACATGCGCTTCGCCGCCATGCAGGGATTTAATTCCGGCACCCAGTTCTTCGACTACCTGAAAGACGCCTTCGACGTGTTGTATGCGGAAGGCGACCCGAATGGCCTGAACGCGCCTAAAATGCTCTCGATCGGGCTGCATTGCCGCATCGTCGGACGCCCGGCGCGCGCCGCCGCGCTGGCGCGTTTCCTCGATTACGTGTTGCAGCACAAACACGTATGGATCGCGCGCCGCATCGACATCGCCGAGCACTGGCGCAGCACCCATCCCTATCCCGGCTGATATACGACTTCGATGATAATTAAAATCCACTTCGAGATATAGTTGGGGCAGGTCGGGACAGGGTATCCTTCACGCTGGGCACAATCCGAGACAAGCATGGCCGAACCGATCCGCTTTTATTTCCGCAACGCCGTCCACGCCGTGACCGACGTGGCGCCGACGCAAACCATCCTGCAGCACCTGCGGGAGGACTTGCGCTGCACCGGCACCAAGGAAGGCTGCGCCGAGGGCGATTGCGGCGCCTGCACGGTCGTCATCGGCTCGCTCGAAAACGGCGAACTCGAATTGAAAGCAGTCAATTCCTGCATCCAGTTCACGCCCACCCTCGACGGCAAGGCCCTGTTCACGGTCGAAGACTTGCAGCTGCCCGACGGCCGCCTGCATCCGGTGCAGCAGGCGCTGGTCGAATGCCACGGCTCGCAATGCGGCTTTTGTACGCCGGGTTTCGCGATGTCGCTGTGGGGCATGTACCTGAAGCAGGAGGGGCAAGCTCCCTCGCGCTGCCAGATCGACGACGCCTTGTCCGGCAACCTGTGCCGCTGCACCGGCTACCGCCCGATCATCGAGGCGGCCGGACGCATGGTCGAACTGCCGCGCGCCGAATTCGACCGCGCCGCCGTGGCCGAGGCGCTGCTGTCGCTGCAGCGAAGCGAAGGCACCACCTACGCTTGCGCCGGCCGCAGTTTCCATGCGCCGCGCACGCTGGACGAACTGGTCGCCCTGCGCAGCGCGCACCCGCAGGCGCTGATCCTCGCCGGCTCGACCGATGTCGGCCTGTGGGTGACCAAGCAGATGCGCGAACTGAACGACATTATCTATATCGGCAACGTCGCCGAGCTGAAGTCGGTGACCGACAGCGAAGGCATGCTGCACATTGGCGCCGGCGTGACGCTGCAGGATGCCTACGCGGCCGTCTGCCGCCACTATCCGGATGAACTGTCCGAGATGTGGCAGCGCTTCGCGTCGCTCCCGATCCGCAATGCCGGCACGCTGGGCGGGAACGTCGCCAACGGTTCGCCCATCGGCGACTCGATGCCCTGGCTGATCGCCCTCGGCGCGCGCCTGGTGCTGCGCGGCGCCCAGGGCGAGCGCGAACTGGCGCTGGAAGATTTTTATCTCGGCTACCAGCAGAAGGATTTGCAGGCCGACGAATTCGTCGCCGCGCTGCGCGTGCCGCTGCCACAGGCCGGCGTGCGTTTCCGCACCTATAAACTGGCGAAGCGCTTCGACCAGGATATCTCGGCCGTCTGCGCCGCCTTTGCCCTGACGCTCGATGGCGATATGGTCAAGGGAGCGCGCATCGCCTTCGGCGGCATGGCGGCCACGCCAAAACGCGCCGCGCAAGCCGAAGCGGTGTTGACGGGCCGCGCCTGGGACGAGGCGGCATTGAAGGAAGCGATGGCCGCGCTGGCCCAGGACTACGCGCCGCTGTCGGACATGCGCGCCTCCAGCAGCTATCGCATGAAGACGGCCCAAAACCTGCTGCGCCGCTTCTGGCTCGAGACGCGCCTCGACAATCCACTGCCCCCAATCGCGGTCAACGCATTCGCAGCGCAAGCGTAAGGAGATCACCATGAACGACGCAGGCGCACCAGCAATCAAGCAGGCGGCGTGGAGCGCGGTCGGCCGCGCCCGTCCGCACGAGTCAAGCACGCTGCACGTGTTAGGGCAGGCCACCTACACCGACGACATCGCCGAAGTGGCGGGCACGCTGCACGCCGCGCTGGGCTTGTCCAGCAAACCGCACGCCAACATCGTCTCGCTCGACCTCGCGCCGGTGCGTGCCGCGCGCGGCGTGGTCGCCGTGCTGTCGGTGCGCGACATCCCCGGCACCAACGACTGCGGCCCGATCATCCACGACGATCCGATTCTCGCCGACGGTAAAGTGGAATACGTCGGCCAGCCGATCTTCATCGTGGTCGCCGATACCCACGACAACGCGCGCCGCGCCGCGCGCCTGGCCAAGGTGGAGTACGAAGAACTGGCGGCCATCCTCACGCCGCAGGAAGCGCACGCCGCCAAATCCTATGTCGTGCCGCCGATGCGCCTGGCGCGCGGCGACGCCGCAACGGCGTTTGCGAACGCGCCGCACAAGGTGGCGGGCAAACTGTATGTCGGCGGCCAGGAACAGTTCTACCTGGAAGGCCAGATCGCCTACGCGATTCCGGGCGAAGACAACGGCATGCTGGTGCAGTGCTCGACCCAGCACCCGAGCGAAATGCAGCACGTCGTCGCGCATGCGCTCGGCCTGCATTCGCACCACGTCGTGGTCGAGTGCCGCCGCATGGGCGGCGGCTTCGGCGGCAAGGAATCGCAGTCCGCCTTGTGGGCGGCGGCCGCCGCCATCGCGGCAAACAAGCTGAAACGTCCCGTGAAACTGCGCGCCGACCGCGACGACGACATGCTGGTGACCGGCAAGCGCCATTGCTTCTATTATGAATACGAAGTCGGCTATGACGAGAACGGGCGCGTGCTGGCGGCGAAAGTCGACATGGTCTCGCGCGCCGGCTATTCCGCCGATTTGTCGGGCCCGGTCGCCACGCGCGCTGTCTGCCACTACGACAACGCCTATTATTTGTCGGACGTCGACATCCGCGCCGCCTGCGGCAAGACGAATACCCAGTCGAATACGGCCTTCCGCGGCTTCGGCGGCCCGCAGGGCGCGATCGCGATGGAATACGTGCTCGACGAAATCGCGCGCAACCTGAAGGTCGATGCACTCGACATCCGCAAGATCAATTTTTACGGCAAAACCGAACGCAACGTCACGCCCTACGGCCAGGCCGTGGTCGATAACGTCATCCACGAGCTGGTGGCCGAACTCGAAATCTCGAGCGACTACCGCGCCAGGCGCGAGGCCATCGCCGCCTTCAACGCCGCCAGCCCGGTATTGAAGAAGGGTCTCGCGCTCACGCCCGTCAAATTCGGCATCGCCTTCAACGTCACGCATTTGAACCAGGCGGGCGCGCTGGTGCACGTGTATGTCGACGGCTCCATCATGGTCAATCATGGCGGCACCGAGATGGGGCAGGGCATCAACACCAAGGTGATGCAGGTCGTCGCGCACGAACTGGGCGTCGACATGGACCACGTGCGCGCCACCGCCACGAATACCAGCAAGGTCGCGAACACCTCGGCCACGGCGGCATCGACCGGGGCCGACCTGAACGGCAAGGCGGCGCAGGATGCGGCGCGCCAGATCAAGGAGCGCCTGGCCGCCTTCGCAGCAAGCCAGTACGGCGGCGAGGCGGGCGACGTGCGTTTTGCCGCCGACACCGTGTTCGTGAACGCGCTGGAAGTGCCGTTCCCGGCGCTGGTGCAAAAGGCCTACCTGGCGCGCGTCCAACTCTGGTCGGACGGGTTTTATGCGACCCCCGGCCTGTCCTGGGACGCCAAGACCATGAACGGGCGGCCCTTCTCCTACTTCGCCTACGGTGCGGCGGTGTCCGAAGTCGTGGTCGATACGCTCACCGGCGAATGGAAGCTGCTCCGCGCCGACTGCCTGTACGACGCCGGCAAGTCGCTCAATCCGGCGATCGACCTCGGCCAGGTCGAAGGCGCCTTCATCCAGGGCATGGGCTGGCTCACCACCGAAGAACTGGTTTGGAACGCGGGCGGCAAACTCATGACCCACGCGCCGTCGACCTATAAAATCCCGGGCGTGTCCGACTGCCCGCAGGACTTCCGCGTGCGCCTGTTCGAGAACAGCAATGTCGAGGACAGCATCCACCGCTCGAAAGCCGTGGGCGAGCCGCCGCTGCTGCTGCCGTTCTCGGTGTTCTTCGCGATCCGCGACGCGGTGTCGAGCGTGGGTGGCCACAGCGTCAATCCGCCCTTGAATGCGCCGGCGACGAGCGAGGAAATCCTCGACGCGATCGCCTTTGTCGAATCCGCTGTTTCCGGCCACGCCTGATGGACGACTGGTTGACAGCCGCGCCCAAGTTGCTGACGGCCGCGCCGGCGGTACTGGTGACGGTCGCCATCGTCGAAGGCTCGGTGCCGCGCGAACCGGGCGCGAAGATGCTCGTCACGGCCGCCGGCTTTGCCGGGACGATCGGGGGCGGGCACCTCGAGCACCGCGCGATCGAGATTGCGCGCGCCATGCTGAACGAGGGCGGCCAGCCGAAGCTGGAGCGCTTTGCGCTGGGGCCGAGCCTGGGACAGTGTTGCGGGGGGATTGCGCACCTGGCGTTCGAAGTCGCGGATCGGGATCAGATGGCGCTGCTCGATGCGCGCCGCAATGTCGATACCGTCCGGGTGGTCGCATTCGATGACGCCGCGTGGGCCTTGTTCGACGGATCGGGCAGGCACATCGCCGGCGGCGCTGTTCCCGCCTTCGATCGCGCCGCCGGCACCCATGTCTTCCTTGACGCCGACGGCCGCCGCTGGCTGGCCGACGCCGTCCTGGCGCCGCGCGCCCACCTGATGCTGTTCGGCGCCGGCCACGTCGGCGCGGCGATCGTGCGCGCGCTGGCCGAACTGCCTTGCCGCGTCACCTGGGTCGACGAACGCGACGACCTGTTCCCGGCCGACGTCCCGTCGAACGTGACGATCGAGGCCACCGACATTCCCGAGGCGCTGGCCGAACAGGCAGCGCCCGGCACCACCTTCCTCGTCATGACACACAGCCATGCACTTGACCTGCGCCTGTCAAACGCGATACTGTCCCGCCCTGGGCGCGACTGGTTCGGCCTGATTGGGTCGGACACCAAGCGCCGCCAGTTCGAACACCGCCTGCGCGAGCGCGGGATCGGCGCCGATAAAATCGACGCCATGGTCTGCCCGATCGGCCTGCCCGGCATCGCCGGCAAGGCGCCGGCCGTGATTGCCGCATCCTGTGCGGCGCAGCTGCTCACCGTCTGGGAGGCGCAGGAAACCCGCGCCGCCAGCCACCCTGAAGTTTCTCCGGAATCCAACTGATGTCCACCGCACCACTTACCGTGCAAGCCTACCGTGCGAGCTTGCTGCATTTTCACGCCGACCCGGCCTTTGCCGAGGACGCGTACTCCTGGCACCAGGACGGCCTGCTCGTCATCGAAGACGGCCGCGTCAAAGCCGCCGGCGACTACGCCCAGCTGGCCGCGACGCTGCCGGACGGCCTTGTGCCGCACGACTACCGCGGCCAGATCATCACGCCCGGCTTCATCGACACCCACCTGCATTATCCGCAGACGGACATGATCGCCTCGCCAAGCCCGGGCCTGTTGCCCTGGCTCGAGACCTACACCTTCCCGACCGAGCGCCAGTTCGCCGACCCGGCGCATGCGCGCGCCACCGCCGAATTCTTCCTCGACGAGCTGACCCGCTGCGGCACCACGACCGCCGTCGTCTACTGCACCGTGCACCGCGAATCGGTCGACGCCTTCTTCGAGGCCAGCGAAGCGCGCAACCTGCGCATGGTGGCCGGCAAGGTGCTGATGGACCGCAACTGCCCGGACTTCCTGCGCGATCGTAGCGGCTGCGTCGGCGAGAGCGCGGCGCTGATCGAGAAGTGGCACAAGCACGCGCGCTCGCTGTATGCGATCACGCCGCGCTTCGCGCCGACCTCGAGCCCGGCCCAGCTGGACGCCATCGCCGAACTGGCCAAGGCGTATCCGGACGCCTTCATCCAGACCCACGTCTCGGAAAACCAGGACGAAATCAAGTGGGTGCGCGAGCTGTACCCGGATGCGCGCAGCTACCTCGACGTGTACGACGGCTATGGCCTGATGCGTCCGCGCGCGCTGTTCGGGCATTGCATCTGGCTCGACGACGAAGACTTCGCACGCATGGCGGCGACCGGCTCGGCCGCCTCGGTATGCCCGACCTCGAACCTGTTCCTGGGGAGCGGGCTGTTCGATTTCGAAAAGGCCGATGGGGCAGGGGCGCAGGTGACGCTCGGCACCGACGTCGGCGCGGGCACCTCGTTCTCGATGCTGCAGACAATGAACGAAGCCTATAAGGTCGCGCGCCTGAAGGGCAGCTATTTGCCGGCGCTGCGCATGTTCTACCTGGCGACGCTGGGCGCCGCGCGCGCGATGGACCTGGAGGGGACGATCGGCAGTTTTGCGGTGGGCGCGGAAGCGGACTTCATCGTGCTCGATCCGAAGTCGACGCCGCTGCTGGCGCGCAGGAGTTCGCATTGCAATTCGCTCGAGGAGCAGCTGTTCGCGCTGGCCTTGCTGGGCGACGACCGCGCGGTGCGCGCCACGTATGCGGCGGGTGTGAAGGTGCACGAGCGGGGCGTTTGACACCCCCGCATTGCCAATCTTGAACGAAGCAGTTAGAGTTGCGCGGCACTAATCAACCCACCACGAAAGTCCCGTCATGCAGAACACATTCAGCCGCCTGCTGATCGCCCTGGCCGTCGCCGCGCCCTCCGCCGCGATGGCCAGGGAGCCGGTCACGGCATCGCGCCAGGCCAACGAAGCGGCCACCGCCCGCCACTACGCCACGCTGATCAAGGGCGACGATCCAAAGCTGGCCGAGCTGACCATGTTCTTCACGCAGATGCCCAAGGGCGGCGACCTGCACCACCACTACTCGGGCGCGATCTATGTCGAGCAATACCTCGACTTCCTCGACCGCCAGGGCCTGTGCGTGAACAAGCAGACCTACCGCATCGAGACCGACAAGAACGTCATCGCCGGCGAACGCGCGAAACAGGCGAAGGAGCGCAACTGCCTCTCGAGCATGGAGGTGTATGCCGACGATCACACCTGGCGCGAGCTGGTGCAGCGCTGGTCGAACAAGGACTTCGATAACCACGGCGGCCTGCAGCCGGCGCCGGACCGCCTGTTCTTCCAGACCTTCAGCTACTTCGGCCCGGTGTCGAACGCGAATTTCAAGGAAGGCCTGCAGGAGCTGAAAAAGCGCGCGATCGCGGAAAACGTCAGCTATATCGAGACCATGTTCAAGATGGCGCCGGCCACCGCCAACGCCGAATTCGACGCGCGCGCCTGGCAGCTGGCGGGCGACGACGCCGCCCTGGCCGTCGAACTGCAAAAGGCGCTCGATGCCTTCGAGCGCGATCCGGCCTTCGCCAAATCGGTCGCCGACTTCGTGGCCAGGATCGACGAAGCCTCAAGCGGCATCGACGACGAGCAATTCACCATGCGCTACCAGACCTATGTGCTGCGCCTGTTGAATCCGTCGCAGGTGTTCTCGTCGATGGTTGCCGCCTTCAAATCGGCTTCCCTGGGCGGCAAAGTGGTGGGCGTCAACATCGTCGGCCAGGAAAGCACGATGGTCTCGATGCGCGACTACGCGCTGCACATGAAGATGTTCTCCTTCCTGAACAAGGCTTACCCGAACGTCAAGGTCGCCCTGCACGCGGGCGAACTGGCGATGGGCGACGTGCCGCCCGAAGGCCTGAAGTTCCACATCGACCAGGCCCTGACGGTGGCCGGCGCCGACCGCATCGGCCATGGCATCGACCTGGCGCACGAAGCGAATGCGCCGGCCATCCTGCGCACGATGCGCGCGGACGATATCCCGGTCGAGATCAACCTGACCTCGAATGCGTTCATCAATGGCGTCAAGGGCGAGAACCATCCGCTGACCCTGTACCGCAAGTACGGCGTGCCCTACGTGATCTCGACCGACGATGCCGGCGTCACACGCCACACGCTGTCGCAGGAATACGTGCTGCTCGCCAGCCGCTACAAGCCGGACTACGCGGAGGTGAAGAAGGTGTCGTACAACAGCATCCGCTACGCCTTCCTGCCGGCGGCGGACAAGACGCGCCTGACGCGCCAGCTCGACGCGCGTTTCGCCGCCTTCGAAGCGGGCGTGGCGAAGCTGGTCAGTACTGTCGTTCCGGCACGACAAACCAGGAAATAACGAGGCAAATCGACAACGGCAGGATGACCTGCCGTTGCCGATGTTCGCGCCGCATGCACCATGCGCTGCACCATCTTGGAATCGAAGAAACTTAGCGCAATGCTAATGTTTGTGGTCAAGTCGCCACACAATCCTGACACCCCCGCCGGGAAAGTCGAATTTATTTATCAAAATATTTCAGCCCAGAATGCCTTCCGTATAATCCCGCCTTGTGATTTGCTTGAGGAAACCCTCCCGCAGTGCACACAAAGCACGGTTTTGGGGCGATTCAGAGGCCGCGACTATAAATACGGAAGCAAAAACGTATTTGTCTGCGAAATGGCACTCATGCATATTTGCTTAGTTGGTGAATTTGCTTGTTGTTTTTTCAAGGGCGCAAGGCAGGTAATGGAGCTGACATATTTCCTCCTTACAATCCGCCCGTCGTCGGAAGGTCGTGCCGCTGCGGCTAGCAAACCAGGGTTGCAGTACTTGTAAAGAGGGACGCCGAACCGGCGTCCATATAACTATTAAGTCTTTTTTGGGGTTTTAATAATGATCACTCAACAACAGATCCGGCTGACCAAGCTGGCGCTGGCTTTGTCGATTGCGTTGTCGGCAATGCCGACCTTCGCACAGAACACCACCTCGGCCATCGGCGGCCGGGTTTCGGGTGCGGATGGTGCGCCGGCGGCTGGTGCGACGGTGCAAATCGTCCACACTGAGTCGGGCTCTGTCAGCAACGTCACGACTGACGCCCAGGGCCGTTATGTCGCACGCGGCCTGCGCGTCGGCGGTCCATACACGATCATTATCACCAAAAACGGCGTCTCGGAAAAACGCGAAAACGTCTACATCCAGCTGGCCGAAACCGCATCGATCGACGCCACCCTGGGTAGCACTGCCGCCATGCAGACCGTGACCGTCACCGGCTCGGCCAACCGCTCGGAGCGTTTCAACCGCACCTCGATGGGCGCAGTGACCAGCATCGGCGCGACCGAACTGGCCACCCAGGCATCGATCCAGCGCAACCTGCAGGACTACGCCCGTGCCGACCCGCGCGTCGCGCAGACCGACAAGGAACGCGGCGAAATGTCCGTCGCCGGCCAGAACTCGCGCTACAACTCGATCACCGTCGACGGCGTCGCCATCAACGACACCTTCGGCCTGGAATCGAACGGCAGCCCGACCGCGCGCCAGCCACTGTCGATCGAAGCGATCCAGTCGGTGCAGGTCAACGTCGCCAACTACGACGTCACCCAGAAGGGCTACACCGGCGCGAACGTCAACGCCGTGACCAAGTCGGGCACCAACACCTGGAAGGGCGGCGCCTACTACGTCTACCGCGACGACCGCACGGCCGGCCAGCGTTACAACAACATCTCCGATACCTATAGCGATGTCCCGAAATTCAAGGAAGACACCAAGGGTATCTGGGCCAGCGGCGCGCTGATCGAAGACAAGCTCTTCATCTACGCCCTGACCGAAAAATCGAAGAGCACCCGTTCGGTGCCTGACTTCGGCATCGTCGGTTCGGGCTCCGGCACCATCGTCCCGATCACTGCCTCGGCTATCGCCAGCGCGCAGCAAATCGCCAAGGATGTCTATGGCCTGAACATCGGCGGCATTCCGACGACCGGATCGGCGCTGACCTCGGAAGAGAAGCTGCTGAAACTCGACTGGAACATCAACGACGATCACCGCGCGAACTTCCGTTACGGCAAGACCGACCAAGTCGAACCGATCTATCCATCGTTCTCGGCCACCGGTGTATCGCTCGAGTCGTACTACTACCGCAACATCAAGTCGATCGAAACGGCTGTCGCCCAGGTCTTCTCGGACTGGACGCCGACCTTCTCGACCGAGGCCCGCATCTCGATGCGCGATTACGACGCGGTTCCCGAGAATAACGCGCGCCTGCCGTCGATCGGCCTGAGCTTCAGCGGTCCGCTGCCGGCCGGTACCCCAGCCGGTACCCAAATCACCTCGCGCTTCATCAACTTCGGCACCGAGAACTCGCGCCAGCGTAACGTCCTCGGCACCAAGACGATGGACTACTTCGGTGGCGCCAACTGGACGCTGGGCGCGCACGAAGTCAAGTTCGGTCTCGATTACAGCAAGAACGAGGTGTACAACGCCTTCCTGCAAAACATCTACGGCAATTACACCTTCGCTTGCGACAACACGCTCAACGCCAGCGTGTGCGGCAAGACGGGCGTGACGACCGCGGAAATCGAAGCTGCCGTACTGAAAAATTTCCGCGACGGTAAGCCAACCTCGTACACCCTGCAGACCAACGCACCAGGCTCGTCGCTGGACAGCGCGGTTGCCGACTTCACGATGAACAACCTGGGCCTGTTCCTGCAGGACAGCTGGACCGTGAACAAGCAGTTGACCGTCAGCTACGGCGTGCGCGTCGACCGCACCGGCGTCGATGGCGTTCCGCTGCGCAACGCCGCCGCAGCCGCGCCGGTCATCGCGGGTGCCGGTACGTCCGGTCGCCAGACCGGTGGCTTCGGCTACGACAACACCGTCACCGTCGACGGCCAGAAACTGTGGCAGCCGCGCTTCGGCTTCAACTACAAGTTCGACCGCGCCCTGCAAACGCAGATCCGTGGTGGCGTCGGCCTGTTCCAGGGTGCCGCGGCAACCGTCTGGATGTCGAATCCGTTCTCGAACCCGGGCATCTCGACCCGCATCATCAACTGCTCGGGCACCAGCAGCAACCGTTGCCCAACCACGCGCAGCATCTTCAGCGCCAATCCGGATGCACAGCCAACCGACGTCGGCTCCGTGCCGGCGGCGAACGTCGACATCCTCGATCCTAGCCTGAAGCAGCCTTCGATCTGGAAAGCCAACCTGGCCTTCGATACCGAACTGCCATGGTATGGCATCGTCTTCGGCGCAGAATACCTGCACACGAAGAACAAGTCGTCGATCTTCTATGAGCACCTGAACCTGGGCGTGCCAACGGCAACCGGCAAGGATGGCCGCCAGATGTTCTGGAACCCGGCCGGCCTGTCGGACGCCAGCTACGTCGTCAACAACGGCACCGTGAGCACGAAATCGGGTGTCACGACGACGGCGCGTTTCCGCAACAATGCGGCGTTCGCCGACGTGCTGCTGGCCAAGAACTCGAGCAAGGGCGAGGGCAACCTGCTGACGCTGTCGCTGTCGCGTCCGCTGACAAAGGGCTATGGCTGGTCGCTGGCCTACACCCGCACGGATGCAACCGAAGTCTCGCCACTGACGTCGTCGGTGTCGAACTCGAACTTCCGCGCCCGTTCGGCGTTCAATCCGAACGAAGAAGTGGCTGCCAACTCGGCTTACCTGGTCAAGGATCGTGTCAACGCACTGTTCAATTTCCAGCAGAAGTTCATCGGCGCCTATAACACCCGTATCGGCGTGTTCTATGAAGGCCGTTCGGGCAAGCCATACAGCTGGACCTACAAAAACGACTTGAACGGCGACAACGTTGCCGGCAATGACTTGATGTACATTCCGTCGGCGCCAGGTTCGGGTGAAGTCGCTTTCTACGGCGCCACCGCCGCAGACCGCGCAGCGACCGAGCAGCGTTTCTGGGACATCGTCAACAGCGAGAAGGACCTGAAAGATGCTGCCGGCGGCGTGGTTGGCCGCAACAAGAGCTTCTCGAAGTGGACCAACACCGTCGACATGCGCATCAGCCAGGAAATTCCAGGCATCTTCAAGCGTAACAAGGCAACGTTCACGCTCGACTTCCTGAACTTCGGCAACCTGCTGAACAAGAAGTGGGGCCATATCGAAGAAGTGCCGTTTTCTTCGACTGGCGGCAACCAGCGCGGTTTCGTCGACTACGCTGGCCTGGATGCACAGGGCCGCTACGTCTACGCAGTGCGCAACAAGGCCGACGACTACAAAATCAAGCAGGAAAAGAACGAATCGCAGTGGGCAATCCAGGCGACCGTCAAGTACGAATTCTAATTACTTGATCTCGTCTCGATGACAAGAACGGCCGGTGGCGACACCGGCCGTTTTTTTATGTGCAGGTGTAAAGATGGTCAGGCGCTGGCCTACGTGCAATAATTTCGTTTGCCCACGCGGGTCTCGTTCCCGTCTCCATCAGTAAAGGTAAGTCATGACCGTTTTCCCGCGCGCGTGCGCCCGTTTGTCCGTCCTTGCGCTGGCCCTGTTGGCGGCCGGCTGCACCACCGCCCCGCGCGGCCCGGTCACATTGAACCTGGTGGCCATCAACGACTTCCACGGCAACCTGGAACCCAGCAAGTACACCTACACGAGCGCCGCCACGGGCAAGAGCGAGACCCTGCGCGCCGGCGGCATCGAAGCCCTGAGCGGGGCGCTGGCCCAGTGGCGCAAGGAAGACAAGGACTTGCTGTTCATCGGCGCGGGCGACCTGATCGGCGCCAGCCCGGCGCTGTCCTCGATGTGGGCCGACGAGCCGAGCATCGAGGCGATGAACCTGCTCGGCCTGCGCCTGTCGTCGGTCGGCAACCATGAATTCGACCAGGGCCGCAAGGAATTGCTGCGCCAGCAGGCGGGCGGCTGCGATTCGCCGCGTCCCGGCAAGGCCTGCCGCCTGAGCCCGAACTATGGCGGCGCGCGCTTCACCTATCTGGCGGCGAACGTCCTCGACAGCGCCACCGGCAAGCCCTTCATGCCGGCCTGGCGGGTCGAGGAAGTCAAGGGCGTCAAGGTCGGCGTGGTCGGCGCCGTGCTGCAGGGCACGGCCTCGGTCGCGGTCGCATCGGCGATCGCCGGCCTGGAATTCATCGACGAAGCCGTGGCCATCAACCAGGCGCTGCCGCAGATGCGCGCCAATGGCGCCAAGGTCTTCATCGCCCTGATCCACGAAGGCGGCAAGACCGACGAAGCACCGGACCAGCCGGGCTGCAAGGGCCTCACCGGCGGCGTGGTCGACATCGTGAAAAAACTCGACCCGGCGATCCGCCTGGTCATCACCGGCCACTCGCACCAGGGCTACCTGTGCACTGTCGACGGCCGCATCGTGACCCAGGCCGATGCGGCAGGGCATTTGCTGTCGCGCATAGCGATGAAGGTCGACCCGGCCAGCGGCGCGGTGGCCGACATCGACGTCCGGAATGTCGTGATGAATCCGGAACAGTTCCCGGCCGACCCGAAGGTCAGCAGCTATCTCGCCAACGTGAAAGAGCGCAGCCGCGCCGCGCTCGCGAAACCGCTCGGCAAACTGGGCGCGGCCAGCGTCGCGCGCAGGGCGAACGACGCTGGCGAGTCGCCGCTGGGCAACCTGATCGCCGATGCCGTGCTGGCCGCGACGCGCGCCCAGGGCGCGCAGATCGGCTTCATGAACAATGGCGGCATCCGCAAGGACCTCGAGACGTCGGACGCCGCGCTGACCACCAATTTCGGCCATGCCCAGGCGGTTCTGCCTTTCGGGAATACGCTGGTCGTGATGGACCTGACGGGCGCGCAATTGCGCCGCCTGTTCGAGCAGCAGTGGCAGCGCCCGAGCGCTTCCGGCGCCACCATCCTGCAAGTGTCGCAAGGCCTGAACTACACCTGGGACGAGGGGCGTCCGGTCGGCCAGCGCCTGGTGCCGGGCAGCCTGAAGTTCAATGGCGCGCCGGTCGAGGACAACAAAACCTATCGCGTGGTCGCGAACAACTTCCTGGCCGAAGGCGGCGACAACTTCCCGGAATTTGCCAAGGGCACAAACCGCGTCGACACCCAACTCGTCGACCTCGACGCCCTGAGCGACTACATCGCCAAGCACCCGGGCGCGGGCGGTGCGGCGGCCGGCATGGCGCCGGCGGTGCGCATCGACAAAGTGCGGGCGCAATAACGCAGTCACGCAAAAACGCAGTACCGATCCCTACGGAGAATTCATGAAAAAACTAGCCTGTGTCCTCGCGCTTGCCGGCGCCTTCAGCTCGAACGCCGCTTTTGCCTGGGGCGGCGACGGCCACCGCGCGGTTGGCGCCATCGCCGACAGACTGCTGAAAGGCACGAATGCCGAGAAGCAGATCGCCGCCTTGCTGCTGCCGGGCGAGTCGCTCGAAGCCATCGCCAACTGGCCGGACTGCGTGAAGGGCACCTATTGCGGCCCGCAATCGCCGGAAATGGTGGCCTACACCGACGCCAATCCGAAGCACAGCGAGTACCACTACACCGACGTGCCTTTCCAGCTGGCGCACTACCATGACGGCGCAGTGGGCACGAGCGAAGTCGATATCGTCCAGACCCTGAAGCAATGCATCGCCGTCCTGCAAGGTAAAACCGACCCGGCGTTGAACCCGCACAAGTTCACCAAGCGCCAGGCGCTGATCCTGCTCACCCACATGACCGGCGACATCCACCAGCCGCTGCACGTGGGCGCGGCGTTCGTCAGCAAGGACGGCAAATTCGTGGTGCCGAAGACGCATGCGGAAGTCGACGAGGCGGCGATTTTCGATTCGCGCGGCGGCAACAACCTGTTGCTGGACGACGAAAAGCTGACGCAACTCTCGGCCAACCTGATTCCGCCGGGCGAGCCGAAGCCCATCAAGGAAGGCGTGCCGAAGGCATTGACGAAACCCTTCCACTCGTACTGGGACAGCACGACGGTCGACTACGCCTTCCGCCGCATCCGCACCAAGACGCCGGACCAGTTCGCCCAGGCGGCGATCGACAGCAAGCCGGCCATCACCGCCAACAGCGGCGACCCGGCCACCTGGCCCTACCAGTGGGCCGACGATGCGCTGGTGGTGTCGAAGTTCGCTTACGCCGACGTGGTGCCGGGCAAGATCACGCCGCAGACGAGCAAGAAGGGCGACACCTATTACACCTTCGCCCTCGAGGTGCCGGCCAACTATCCGGTGCCAAGCTCGCAGATCGCGAAGGAGCAATTGATCAAGGGCGGTTATAAACTCGCCGAAGTGCTGAAGGCGATTTACGGCTAAGCGCTGCCGTGCGGCCGGGTTCGCCCGGCTAGAATAAGGGTTCCGGCGCGCCGCGCCTTTATTTTCAGGACACCGCATGCACCGTCATCTTCTGGCCAGCGTCAGCCTGGCCTGCCTGGCCGTCGCCAGCGCCCACGCCCAGTCCACCGACAAACCCTTGTGGGAACTGGGGATAGGCGGCGGCGTCGTCAGCACGCCCTCGTATCCGGGCGCCGACGACCGCGAAACCCGGCTCCTGGCGCTGCCCCTGGTCATCTACCGCGGCAAGGTCTTCCGCGCCGACCAGAGCGGCATCGGCGCGCGCCTGTTCAAGAGCGACGTTGCCGAACTCGACGTCGGCCTGGCCGCCTCGCTGCCGGCACGATCAAGCGACGTCGCCGCCCGCGCCGGCATGCCGGACCTGGGCGGACTGGCCGAATTCGGCCCGCGCCTGAAGCTGCGCCTGGCGCGCTTCGATGCGCAAAGCGGCCTGCGCGCCGAGCTGCCGCTGCGCGCGGTGCTCGAAGTGCGCAGCGGCGTGCGCCACCAGGGCTATACCTTCGAGCCGCGCCTGGTCTACGAACGCCGCAGCCTCGACGGCAAATGGCTGTTCGACACCCAGCTCTCGGCCGTGGTCGGCGACGGCAAGATCAACCGTTATTTCTACGAAGTGCGTCCGGAATACGCGACCGCGACGCGCGCCGCCTACAGTGCCGACGCCGGCCTGATCCTGGTGCGCGCGGGCGTCTTCGCCGCCCGCGTCGTCAACCCCGACCTGCGCGTCTACGGTTTTATCCGCGCCGAGAATTACGGCAGCGGCGCCAACCGCAACAGCCCGCTGCACCTGCGCGACAATGGCGTATCGGCGGGCATGGGCTTGACCTGGACCTTCAAACGTTCGGTGGCCCTCGCGAGCGACTAAAGCAACGCTTCTCGCCATACTTTGACCGTTCGCAATCCGCATGGTTTTCCAGAGGGAAGAATGAGCTGTTTTCACTTCCCTCTAGGAAACGAACATGCGCATTCGCACCCTGTATCTCTGCTATTGCCTCTCCGTGTTGGGCGTGCTGCTCGCCTTGCCGGCCGCAGCCGCCACGCCCGACCCTTGGCTCGACCATAACGGCCGCCTCCCGCCACGTGCCGACTATGCCGGCCCGCTGTTCACCCTGAGCCGCGCCTATCCGTCCGGCTTGCCGCCGCCGCCCATGCCCTGGCGTACCGCCATCGGCAATGCGCCGATCGCCACCAGCAATGCGGCCGCCTACACCCAGGCCCTGAAGGACAGCATCGCGCGCGACATGGTGGCCCTGCTGGCGGGCGACGACGGCTGGGATGCCGGCCGGCGCGGCTGGTACAACGACCCCTGGCTGGGCGCCCAGCGCGAGGCCATCCACGGCATGCTGGTCGGCGTCGAACGCTTCGACGACGGCCTGTTCCCGAAAAGCGGCCTGACCAAGCCGTTCACGACCTACGTCATCACCTATTACAACCGCACGGCCGCGCAGACGATCGGCGCGATCTGGCGCGACCCGCAGGCGCCCCGGCTCGATGGCGGCGCCACGCAATACGCCGAAGGATCGATCACGGTAAAACTCGCCTTCACCACGGCCGGCCCGCAGGAATGGCCGGCGATGCGCGGCGCGCTGGCCTGGCCGATGATGATGACGGCGAACGCCACCACTGGTCAGTTCGACCGGCCGACGCTGGCCAAAGGCTACCTGATGCAGGTCGATATCGTGGTCAAGGACAGGCAGTCGGCGCCGCAGACCGGCTGGGTGTTCACGACCCTGGTCTACGACCGGGCGACGCGCCCCGGGAGCCGCGGCGTCTGGGACCAGATGGTGCCCCTGGGCGCGCAATGGGGCAACGACCCGCGCGTAGACAGCGCGGCCAATCCCGGCGCGGCCCTGTTCGAAACCTGGGTCAACCCGAACGCGCCGCCGTATGCGCTCGAGACCCTGGGCTGGGGCGGGCGCCTGTCGGGGCCGAACGACCATGGCGTGAACGATCTCTCGGTGGCGGGCGAGGGCCGGCGCACGCTGGTGCGGCGCGCCGCCAATTCGTCCTGCCTCAGCTGTCACGGGACGTCGCAGTGGAATGCGGCCAATCCGGGCAAGGGCATGGCCTCTTTCCTGATGCCGCTGTCTCCGCCGGGGGCGGATGCGGCGCCGGGCGCCGGTGCGCCTTACCTGGATTCGCCGGCGCCAGGATCGGCCGCCTGGCTGCGCTGGTTCCAGAACCGGGCGGGGGACGTGTCGATGGATGTCGGCAGCGTGGCCGGCGACTACGACCTGGCGCTGACCTTCCGCGTGCTGCCGGCCTGGCATGAGGCCAAGAGCGGCAAGAAGCATGCGCTGCGCAAGCTCGATGCGGGCGGGCAGGTGCAGCCGCGCGATTGATCGCGCACACAAAAAAGGGCGGCCCGCAGGCCGCCCCATGTCGCTACCAGAGGGGAACAGCTGGGGTGAAGATGCCGGCTTAACGCGACTTGACGAACGGCTTGCCCACCGCCTTCGGCGCCACCGACTTCGCCATCAAACCGGCCAGCACGATCACGGTCACGACATACGGAATCATCTGGATCAACGAACCCGGAATGCGCCCCACGACCGGCAGGTCGACGCCTTCAATCTGGATCTGCACCGCCGAGAAGAAGCCGAACATCAGGCAGCCGAGCACCGTCTGCAGGGGGCGCCAGTTGCCGAACACGAGGGCCGTCAGCGCCAGGTAGCCGGCGCCGGCCGACATGTCGCGCAGGAAGAAGCCGCTCTGGACGATCGAGAGGTAGGCGCCCGAGAACGAGCACAGCACGCCGGCCACCAGCATGGCGAGATAACGGGTGCGCTCGACCGAGACGCCGGCCGCATCGGCCGCGTGCGGATTCTCGCCACAGGCGCGCAGGCGCAAACCGAAGCGGCTGTGGTAGACCACCCAGTGCACGACAGGCAGCAGCGCAAACGCGAGGTAGACCAACGGCGAATGGCCGCCGATCACGTTGGCGTAGAACCAGCCGAGGAAGGGCACATTGGCCAGCGCCGCGGTGCCCGGCAAGACCACGTCCGACAGGCGCGCAGCGCCCAGGTCCGGCGTACGGCCGCCCTGCTGGAAGATGTACTGGGCGACGACAAAGGTCAGGCCGCTCATGGCGATGTTGATGGCGATGCCGGCCACCAGCTGGTTGCCCTTCTGGGTGATCGACACAAAGGCCTGCACCATGGCGAGGGCGACCGAGACGGCGACGCCGGCCGCGATTCCGAGCCACGGGTTCTGCGTCGTGTAGCCGACGGCGGCCGAGACGAAGGCCGAGGCGAGGATCTTGCCCTCGAGGCCGATGTCGACCACGCCGCTGCGTTCGGCGAAGAGACCCGCCAGCGCTGCGAACATCAGCACCGGCGCGTTACGGATCGTCGAGACGACGATGCTGGCGATATGGAAGTCTTCCATGGCTTAACCCTTACGTGTTGCGTTGATCAGTTTCAGGACTGCCGGGGCGTAGAAATTCTCCATCGCGCCGCAGAACAGGATGATCAGGCCCTGGATGAAAACGAAGGTCTCGACCGGGATGTTCGGTTTTTCCAGCGACAGGTCGAAGCCGCCCTGGATCAGCGCGCCGAACAGCACCGAGGACAGGAAAATACCGACCGGATGCTGGCGTCCCATCAGGGCGATGGCGATGCCCACAAAACCCGCGCCGGCCGGGAAGTTCAGGCTCAGGTAGTGGGTCGAGCCCATGACCGAGTTCACGGCCGCGAGGCCTGCCAGCGCGCCCGAGATCAGCATCGCGACGATGATCATGCGGCTGATGCGCACGCCGGCGTAGTGGGCGGCGTGCTGATTCAGGCCCGTCGCACGCAGTTGATAACCCCAGCTCGAACGCGAGACCATGACGCCGTAGATCACCAGCGCCACGATCGCGATCGGGAAGCCGATGTTCAGCGGCGTGTCGCCGAACATCGGGAACCAGGTGTTCAGGGTCGGCAGGGCAGCCGACTCGGCGAACACGCGGCTCGCCGGATTCTGCTCGCCCTCGGGGATCAGGTACTTCACGATGATGAAATTCATCAGGCTGGCGGCGATGAAGTTGAACATGATGGTCGTGACCACCACGTGGCTGCCGCGTTTCGCCTGCAGATAGCCCGGCAGGAAGGCCCACAAGGCGCCGAAGATCGCGCTGCCCAGCATGGCCAGCGGGATCAGCAGCCAAGGGGACAAAGTATGGTCGAAGGCCAGCACGGCCAGCGTCAGCCCCAGGCCGCCGAAATACATCTGGCCTTCGGCACCGATGTTGAACAAGCCCGCCTTCATGGCGATCGAGACCGCCAGACCCGTGAAGATGAAGGTGCTGGCGTAGAACAGGGTATAGGCCAGGCCTTCCGGATTGACGATGGCCGAGTTGACCAGGATCTTCATCGATTCGACCGGGCTCTCGCCCAGCAGGTGGATGACGAGCGCGGCGACCAGCAGCGCCGACAGCAGGTTCAGGACCGGCAGGACGAAGCCCGTGGCCCAGCGTGGCAGTTCAGTGAGTTTCATCTGTTTCATGACTTGTGCATCCCGCCCATCAACAGGCCGATGCGGGTGGTGTCGAATTCGTCGATATTCAGTTCGCCAGTGACGCGGCCGCCCGACATGACGACGATGCGGTCGGCCAGCGCCCGTACTTCTTCCAGTTCCACCGACACCAGGAGAATGGCCACGCCTTCGTCGCGCAGGCGCAGCAGCTGGGTGTGGATCGATTCGATGGTGCCGATGTCGACGCCGCGGGTCGGCTGGCCGACCAGCATCAGTTTTGGTGCGGCCGAGACTTCGCGCGCGATCACGACCTTTTGCTGGTTGCCGCCCGAGAGCAGGCCGATGCGCAGGTCGGGATTATTCGGACGCACGTCGAAGGCTTGCAGCAGGTGGGCGCAGCGCTTGGCGATGGCGTCGAAATCGAACAGGCCCCAGCGGTTCTTGACGCGCTCCTGGTAGCCGAACACGGTGTTTTGCATCACCGAGAAATCCTTGATGACGCCGTCGCGCAGGCGGTCTTCCGGCACGTGGCCGATGCCGAGGTTGCGGAAGGTGGCGGGCAAGCCGTCGGCATTCGTGCGCCGCCCAAAAGGAAGCGCCTTGCCTTCGAGTTCGACCTGGCCGGACGTCGGCAGGCGCATGCCCGCCAGGATTTCCATCAGTTCGCTCTGGCCGTTGCCCGAGACGCCGGCAATCGCCACGATTTCGCCCGCACGCACGGTGAGGTCGATGTCGGCCAGCAGCTGGACGCCGTTCGCGTCTTTCAATTGCAAGCCGGAGACCTTGAGCACCGGCGCGCCCGGATTGAACGGTTTGCGCGGCAGGTTGCCCTCGATCGGGCGGCCGACCATCATGTTGGCCAGCTGCTCTTTCGAGGTTTCAATGGTGGTCACGGCGCCCGACACGCGGCCGGCGCGCAGCACCGTCACCTGGTCGGTGATGTCCATGATCTCCTGCAGCTTGTGGGTGATCAGGATGATGGTCTTGCCCTGTTCCTTGAACAGGCGCAGGATTTCGAACAGCGAGGCCGTTTCCTGGGCCGTCAGCACGGCCGTCGGCTCGTCCAGGATCAGGATGTTGGCGCTGCGGTAGATCTGCTTGAGGATTTCGACGCGCTGCTGGGCGCCCACGGACAAATCGTGGATGGTCGCGAGCGGGTCGACGTCGAGGCGGTAGCGGGCGCAGATCTCGCGCAGTTTCGCTTCGACTTCGCCGCGTTTATTCGCCAGCTTGAAGCCGCCCTCGGCGCCGAGCATCACGTTGTCGAGCACGGTCATGTTCTCGACCAGCATGAAGTGCTGGTGCACCATGCCGATGCCGAGGTCGATGGCTTCCTGGCTGTTGCGGATCGAGCGCGCCTGGCCGTCGATCAGGAGTTGCCCACTGTCGGCGTGGTAATAGCCGTACAGGATGCTCATCAAGGTGGATTTACCGGCGCCGTTTTCACCGATGACGCCATGGATGGAACCCTTGGCGATCGTGAAACTGACGTCGGCGTTCGCTTGCACCGGCCCGAAGGCCTTGCTTATGTTGCGAAATTCTACGGCTGGCTGCATAGCGATCA
>Ga0213835_100635_pt1 | contig 29905 bp, 19 predicted proteins | sample SWPATP01_FD_160576 | JGI IMG/M metagenome (GOLD analysis project Ga0213835, IMG submission 160576) | Coastal seawater microbial communities from Marineland, Florida, United States - SWPA TP0 #1 | ecosystem: Environmental > Aquatic > Marine > Coastal | place: USA: Florida | collected 2016-08-05 | reverse complement strand
GACGATGGTGGCACTGGCCTCGTTGAGCCCGATCAGCTCCACCTCGGTGCCCTCACGACGGAACTTGATCACCACCCTGTCCAATGCCTGCACCGCCGTGATGTCCCAGAAGTGAGCGCGGGAGAGGTCGATGGTGACCTTCTCCACCGTCTCCTTGAAGTCGAAGGCGCTGCCGAAGCGCTCGGAGGAGGCGAAGAACACCTGGCCCACTACATGATAGATTCGACGGCTGCCGGCGTCGGCCTCTTCGGAGCCGATGTAGAGAATGTTGCCCACCTTGTTGGCAAAGAACATCGCCGCCAGCAGCACGCCGACGAACACCCCGATGGCAAGATTGTGGGTTCCCACGGTAACCGCCACGGTGGTCAGCATGACGACGTTGGTGCTCAGCGGATGCTTTTTCAGGTCGCGAATCGAGGCCCAACTGAAGGTACCGATGGAGACCATGATCATCACCGCCACCAGCGCGGCCATGGGGATCAACGACACCCAGTCGGAAAGGAACACCACCAGGATCAGCAGCAGCACACCGGCCACCAGAGTGGAGAGCCGCCCGCGTCCGCCCGACTTCACGTTAATCACCGACTGGCCGATCATCGCGCAGCCGGCCATGCCGCCCAGCAGGCCGGAGCCGATATTGGCGATACCCTGTCCCTTGCACTCACGGTTCTTGTCGCTCGGGGTGTCGGTCAGATCGTCGACGATGGTGGCGGTCATCATCGACTCCAGCAGACCCACCACGGCGAGCATCACCGAGTAAGGCAGAATGATCCACAGCGTGTCGAGAGTCAGCGGCACGTCGGGCCACAGGAACACCGGCAGGGTATCGGGAAGCTCGCCCATGTCGCCAACGGTACGAATCTCCATCCCGGAGAGCAGATAAACGGCGGTCAGCACCACGATGCACACCAGCGGCGAAGGAATCGACTTGCCCACCCTGGGCAGGTAGGGAAAGAGGTAGATGATCGCCAGGCCGGCCACGGTCATGGCGTAGACGTGCCAGGTTACCCCGGTCAGCTCAGGCAACTGCGCCATGAAGATCAGGATGGCCAGGGCGTTGACGAAGCCGGTGACCACCGAGCGCGAGACGAAGCGCATCAGCTCGGCCAGTTTCAGGTAGCCGGCCACGATCTGCAGCACCCCGGTGAGCAGGGTGGCGGCCAGCAGGTATTCGAGACCGTGATCGCGCACCAGCGTGACCATCAGCAGCGCCATGGCGCCGGTGGCCGCGGAGATCATTCCCGGCCGGCCGCCGGTGAAGGCGATGATCACGGCGATACAGAAGGAGGCATAGAGGCCGACCTTGGGGTCGACACCGGCGATGATGGAGAAGGCGATTGCCTCGGGAATCAGGGCCAATGCGACCACGATGCCGGCGAGGGTATCGCCCTTGATGTTGGAGAACCATTCTTGCTTGGTGGATCGGAACATGCTTCGGTCCAGTCTGTGAGTCGTCATGCCAACCGGCACATATCGGATGGCGTCAGGTGCGATGACACATGTTTCCCACGGCGCGGCGGGTAGCGACCTGAGGGAGCACTGTGAATCGGTGAGATAGGGGCAAGCGGCCCGGGACATCGGCAGATGTCGAGCGGTGGCGTGCCGATGGCGGCATCACCGAGAGAAGGGAAGCGCTAGGGCGGCGTGACCAGCCCTGTCGAAGGTTTCAGCACGTTGCGTTGCATCCGTGGTCGGTTGAGCGGGGCAAAGACGGCATGCCCCGAAACGAGCGGCGCATTCTATCAGTTCCGCTGCAATGCTGCACCCTGAGCCCTCAGCCGCCGCTCCAGCCGCCGTTCGTAAAGCCCTTTGGCCAGCAGCGTACCCAGCACCAGGCCGCCGCCCAGCAGGGCAAAGGGCGCCGGTCGTTCGGCCAGCAGCCACCATACCCATAGCGTGCCCACCACCACTTCCATCAGCATCAGCAGCCCCACCTCGGCGGCAGGCAGGTAGAGCGGCCCGCGCTGAATCAGGGTGAAGCCCAGCGGCAGCAGCACCAGGCACAGCAGTATCAGCAACAGCAGGCTATCGGCCGGCGGCAACGCGATGCCGCCACCGGCCAGCCCGAGCAGCCCCGCGGTGGCGGCCACGATCAGTCCCGACAGCGTGAGCATCGGGCTCATGTCGACCCCGGGGCGGGTGCGGCACAGGGTGAAATTGGCCGCCAGCGCCGTGGCCGCCAGCAGGGCGAAGGCGTTGCCGATCCACGACCCCGCCCCGGTGTCGTCGAGCACGATAAGCGAGGTGCCGAACAGGCAGATCCAGATGGCGAGCCAGGTGCGCCGGGGCAGCCGCTCGCCGAGGAACAAGCGTGACAGCAGTGCCGCAATCAGCGGCGCCCCGGCCAGGATCATCAGCACATTGCCGCCCTTGGTGTACTGATTGCCGAGCACGAAGCCGTAGGTGGAAAGGCTGAACAGCACGGCCACGCCGATGCCGGTCCAGCCGCAGCGGCGATAGGCAGCGACGGTGCCGGCACCGTGGCGGGCCAGCATGATGAGGAGGAAACCCAGTGCGGTGAGCAGACCGCGCCAGACCAGAATCTCGCTGTCGGGCAGAGCGATCAGCTTGATCAGCAGGGCATCGGGGGAAATGATCAGCGCACCGCCGCCGGTCAGCAGCAGCCCCTGCTGGCGGTGCGAAAGAGAGTGGATCAAGGCGACCTCGAATTCCGTCGGATCGCCTCAGCATGCCACGTCCGGGGGGACGTGGCACGCTTCGCTCAGCCTTCGCCCAGGTCGCTTGGCCGCGTGGCGTTGGTCTTCGCCTGGGCGGTGGACGCCTGCATGTGCCGGAACGCCTCCATGATGTCCATCGGCAGCGGGAAGACGATGGTCGAGGCGTTCTTGTTGCTCATGTCGCTCATGGTCTGCAGATAGCGCAGCTGCAGGGCGGCGGAGTTCTCGGCCATGACGTTGGCCGCTTCGACCAGCTTCTTCGAGGCCTGCAGCTCACCCTCGGCGTGGATCACCTTGGCACGACGCTCACGCTCGGCCTCGGCCTGCCGGGCGATGGCGCGGATCATGCTCTCGTTGAGGTCGACATGCTTGATCTCGACGTTGGCCACCTTGATGCCCCACTCCTCGGTCTGGGCGTCGATGATCTCCTGGATGTCGTCGTTGAGCTTGTCGCGCTCGGAGAGCATCTCGTCGAGGTCGTGCTTGCCGAGCACCGAACGCAGCGTGGTCTGGGCCAACTGGCTGGTGGCCACGGCAAAGTTCTCGACCTGGATGATCGCCTTCTCCGGATCGACCACACGGAAGTAGAGCACCGCGTTGACCTTCACCGTAACGTTGTCCTGGGAGATGACGTCCTGCTCCGGCACGTCCATGGTGATCACACGCAGGTCCACCACGCTCATCTGCTGGATGCCGGGAATGACGATGATCAACCCCGGCCCCTTGACCGACTGAAAGCGGCCGAGGAAGAAGATCACGCCGCGTTTGTACTCCGGCAGAATGCGGATCGACGCGGCGATCAGCATGAACAGCAGGACGACCGGAATGAGATATTCGAGCATCATGGTAACTCTCCTGTGTTGCGCTTGGACTCGATGAATTCCGTTACATTACCGAGCGGTTCGTTGCACGGGTTCGACGTGTAGTGTCAGGCCGTCGACCGCCACCACCCTGACCGCCTCTCCACGCCTCACGGCAACGGGGCTGTGCGCATTCCAGCGCTCCCCCCGCATGCGCACATGGCCTTCCTGCCGGAAGTCCTCCAGGGCCATGCCATGACAGCCTATCAGCTGCTCCTGGCCGGTGCGGGCCGGGCGCCGGCGCAGGCCGGTGAAGCGAATCATCACCCACAGCATGAGCCCCGCCGCCACCAGGGCGACGCCGCCGATCATCGGCAGCGAGACGGCGAGCTGGTCGGTATCCATCAGCATCACCGAGCCGATCACGAAGGCCGCGATCCCGCCCATGCCTAGGATGCCGAAGCTCGGCATCAGCGCCTCGCTCACGATCAAGCCCAGCCCCACCAGGATCAGCGCCAGGCCGGCGTAGTTGATCGGCAGCAGCTGAAAGGCGAACAGCGCGAGCAGCAGCGAGATGACGCCGATGGTGCCCGGCACCAGGGCCCCCGGATTGGAGAGTTCGAAGATCAGCCCGTAGAAGCCGATGATCATCAGGAAGTAGGCCACGTTGGGGTTGGTGATCACCTGCAGGAACTGGGTGCGCCAGTCGGGATCGAAGCGCTCGACGGTGATGTCGGCGGTACTGAGAGTAAGCTCGCCACGCTCCATGACCACCTCGCGACCGTCGATCTGCTCCAGCAGGTCGTCGATGTCACGCGCCACCACGTCGATGACGTTGATTTCGAGCGCTTCGCGGGAGGTCAGGTTGACCGCTTCGCGTACCGCCTCCTCGGCCCAGTCGGCGTTGCGGCCATGGCGCTCGGCCAGCCCGCGAATGTAATAGACGGCGTCCTCCAGCACCTTGCGCTCCATGGCGGTCTCGCCGCGCCGACGCGTATCGGCAGGCTCGGCGGGAGCGTCGCCTTCGGCCTCCGTGGCCTCGGCATCGTTGGCCTCGTTCGCCTCGTCGGCTTCCTGCTCCGCCTCGTCGTTCTCCCGTGCGTTGCGCTCCTCGGTCTCTTCCTCTTCGTCGCGCTCGTCCAGGCCGGGAAACCCACCGCCCATCTGTACCGGCGTGGCCGAGCCGAGATGGGTCGAGGGCGCCATGGCGGCCACGTGGCTGCCGTAGAGCAGATAGGTGCCGGCGCTGGCGGCCCGGGCGCCGCTGGGCGAGACGTAGATGGCCACGGGCACCGGCGAGGTGAGCATGGAACGGATCATGCTGCGCATGGTGGCATCGAGCCCGCCCGGGGTGTCCATCTGCACGATGACGAGTTCGGCATTGCGCTCGGCCGCCTTGCGCAGCCCGCGTTCGAAGTAGTCGCCGGTGGCCGGCCCGATGGCACCCTCCACCGTCATCACCAGGGCGATGCGTTCGTTCTCCTGAGCCTGGCTCTGCCAGGCCAGCAGACCACCTCCGACAGCCAGGCACAGGAAGCTGAACCACAGCACAAGACGGTGAAGCCGGGCGACACGGCGCACGCTCATGACAGACTTACCTCGCGTCGTGATATGGGTATGCTTGTAGGACCCTACTGTTGGTGATTCAGTTTCTCCTTAAATCAGGTTAGCAGGCGAAGCCGAGAAAGCCGAACCCGCCACGAAGCCAAGCCAGGAGCACGACGATGCGCCCTCTTGTCACTGCCATAGCCCTCTCGTTGATCCTGGTACCGCCGGCGGCGGCCGACTCATGGTCGCAGGTGCTCGACGAAGCCCGCGGCCAGAGCGTCTACTGGCACGCCTGGGCCGGCGATACGCGGGTCAACGACTATCTCGAATGGGTGAAGCGGCAAGTGCGGGACGAGCACGATATCGAGCTGGTGCATGTCAAGATCGACGATACCGGTGCCGCCGTCTCCCGCGTGCTGGCCGAGCGCAGCGCCGGCAATCACGACGACGGCAGCATCGATCTGATCTGGCTCAACGGCGAGAACTTCGCCGCCATGAAAGAGAACGACCTGCTGTACGGCCCCTTCGCCGAGCGGCTGCCCAACTTCGCGCTGACCTTTCCCGAGCACAATCCCGAGGTGGTCACCGACTTCACCCTGCCCACGGAAGGCTACGAGTCGCCCTGGGGCAAGGCACAGATCACCTTCTATTACGACGCCAGCGAAGTCGGGGACGAGCCGCCGCGCAGCATGACACAGCTGCTCACCTGGGCCGAGGCCAATCCCGGGCGTTTCACCTACCCCCGCCTGCCCGACTTCCTCGGCAGCACCTTCCTCAAGCAAGCCCTCATTGCCCTGGTCGACGATAGCGATGCCCTCTATGAACCGGTGGCGCAGAGCGATTTCGAAGACGTCACGGCACCGCTGTGGGAGTATCTCGACGCCCTTCACCCTCACCTATGGCGCAGCGGGCGACAGTTTCCCGCCAATGGCCCCGAGCTGCGGCGGCTGATGGCCGACGGCGAAGTCGCACTGGCCTTCACCTTCAATCCGGCGGAGCCGGCCGCCGCGGTGGCCGACTTCGAGCTGCCCGAAACGACCCGCAGCTACGTACTCGACGGCGGCACCCTGGGTAACGTGCATTTCGTTGCCATTCCGTTCAACTCACCGCGCCGTGCCGCCGCCATGGTGGTGGCCGATTTCCTGCTCTCGCCCGAGGCCCAGGCGCGCAAGCAGGACATCTCGGTGTGGGGCGACCCCACCGTGCTCGACGTGACGCGCCTCGATGCCGAGACCCGCGCACTCTTCGAACAGGCGCGCGACAATCCCGCCCTGCTGGCACCGGAGGCGCTGACCGAGACCCTGCCGGAGCCGCACCCGAGCTGGATGACGGCGCTGCAGGACGCCTGGCAGGCGCGCTACGTCGGCCGCTAGGGACAGCCGCTGCCGATGCTGCGCCTTGCTCCGTGGCTGATCGTCATCCTGCTGGTCGGCCCGATACTGGCCGGCCTGACCATGGCGGTACTGCCTGCGTTCGGCTATTTGCCGGCGCTGGGCGGCCATGCCTTCAGCCTGGAGCCCTGGCGGCTGCTCCTGGCCCAACCGGGCCTGGCCCGCTCGGTGGGCGTGAGTTTCGCCAGCGGTCTGATTACCACGGCCATCTCGCTCGCCGTGGTGCTGCTGTTTCTGGCCGGCGTATCGGGCAGCCGGCTGGACCGATGGATCCGACGCCTGGTCGCGCCGCTGCTGTCGATCCCCCATGCCGCCGCGGCCTTCGGCCTGGCCTTCCTGATCGCACCATCCGGCCTGCTGTCACGACTGGTCTCGCCGGGGCTGACCGGCTGGGAGCGTCCGCCGGACGTGCTGATCGTTCAGGACCCCTGGGGGCTCTCGCTGATGGCCGGGTTGATCATCAAGGAGATCCCCTTCCTGCTGCTGATGTGCCTTGCCGCCCTGCCCCAGCTCGACCCGGAACGGCGCGTGGCCATGGCCCGCTCGCTCGGCTATCGCCCGACCACCGCCTGGCTCAAGGTGGTGACCCCTTCGCTCTATCCGCTGATCCGACTGCCGGTCTTTGCCGTCATCGCCTATGCCACCTCGGTGGTGGACGTGGCGCTGATTCTCGGCCCGACCCTGCCGCCGACGCTGGCGGTCTCGATTCTGGTCTGGTTCAACGACCCCGATCTGAGCCGGCGCTTCATGGCCTCGGCCGGCGCCGTGCTGCAGCTCGGCGTCACGGCCTCAGCGCTCATCGCCTGGTGGTGCCTGGAACGCCTGGTCGCCCGGCTGGGGCGGCACTGGCTCGCGCGTGGCGGACGCGGCAGCGGCGATTCGCCGCTGCGTCTGGCCGGCAAAGGGCTGATCGGGCTGGCCACACTCACTGCCTTCGCCGGCATCGCCGGCCTGGCGCTATATTCCATTGCCGGCTTCTGGCGCTTTCCCGATGCCCTGCCGCAAGGCCTCACCGCGGCGCACTGGCTGCGCGCCCTGCCCGCCCTTGCGGGGCCGGTCGCCACCACGGCGCTGATCGCCATCGGCGCTACGCTGATCGCTCTGGCGCTGACCCTGGCGGCGCTGGAGAACGAACAGCGAACGGGCCGGCAGCCGGCCCAGGGACGGCTGCTCTCGGCGCTCACGCTGCTCTACCTGCCGCTGATCGTGCCGCAGATCGCCTTCCTGTTCGGGCTGGTGGTGGTGATGGAGTCGCTGGGCACTCGCCCCACCCATGCGCTGGTGATCTTCGGCCACCTGCTGTTCGTGCTGCCCTACGTGTTTCTCTCCCTCGCGGAGAGCTACCGCCGCTTCGACCCGCGCTGGTCACAGCTGGCGGTGAGTCTCGGCGCCTCGCGCAACGGCGCCTTCTGGCGGGTGCGGCTGCCGCTGCTGCTGGCGCCACTGCTCACCGCCGCCGCCGTGGGCCTGGCCGTCAGTATCGGCCAGTACCTGCCCACCCTGCTGCTGGGTGCCGGCCGAGTGCCCACCGTGACCACCGAGGCGGTGTCGCTGGCCGCCGGTGGCAATCGTCGGGTGATCGGCGTGTGGGCGATGGTTCAGGCCGGCCTGCCGCTGGTAGGCTTCGTCATCGCCGTGGGGCTGCCACGGCTGCTGTGGCGCAATCGGCGCGACATGAGGGGGGCACCATGACTGCAGGCCACCGCCTGGTACTTGACGATGTCCGCATCGCTCTGGAAGACAATCCACTGCTCGAGCTCGATGCCAAGATCGGTCCCGGCGAGGTGTTTACCGTGATGGGACCGTCGGGATCGGGCAAGTCGACCCTGCTGGCATACCTGGCCGGCTTCCTGGCACCTGCCTTCCAGGCCAGCGGCCGGGTACTGCTCGACGATAGCGACATCACTCGACTGCCGGCGGAGCGCCGCGGTATCGGCCTGCTGTTTCAGGACCCGCTGCTGTTCCCGCATCTCTCGGTGGCCGGCAACCTGCGCTTCGGCATGCCCCGCGCCATGCCCGACAAGGCCGCCAGGGTCGAGACGGCGCTGGCGCAGGTCGGCCTGGCCGGCTTCGGGTCACGCGACCCGGCCACCCTCTCCGGCGGCCAGAAGGCCCGAGTGGCGCTGATGCGCCTGCTGCTTTCCGAACCGCGTGCCGTACTGCTCGACGAACCCTTCTCGAAGCTCGACAGGCAGCTGCGCCACGACATGCGCCGACTGGTCTTCGACCGGCTGCGCGAGGCGGGGCTGCCCAGCCTGCTGGTGACCCACGACCGCGAGGATGCCGAGGACGCCGGCGGCAGGGTGATCGAGCTGGGCCAATGAGCCGAAGACGCAACGTTGCCTTCCCGCTGCCACCGGCCTAGGCTTTCATCCATCCCCAGCGAGGAGGACGGGCTCATGCGAACTCCACTGATCTTGGCAGTCACGCTGGCAATGGCCGGCACCGCCCAGGCGATGCACCCTTCTCCCCTGGTCGAGGCCGAGTGGCTGGAAGAGCACCTGAACGCTGCAGGTCTCGTGGTGCTCGACGTGCGCTCCACCATCGACGACGGCGGCGACCGTACCGCCTTCGAGGCCGCCCGCATACCCGGCAGCCGCTACAGCAACTACGCCGAGGATGGCTGGCGCGAAGAACGCGACGGTGTGGCCGGCCTGATGCCGGACGTGGACGATCTGGCACGGCTGATCGGCGGCCTGGGCATCGACAACGGCGACACCGTCATCGTCGTGCCGGCGGGCACCGGCCCCACCGACTTCGCCAGCGCTACCCGGGTCTACTGGACCTTCAAGGCCCTGGGCCATGACGAGGTGGCGATCCTCAACGGCGGCTTCGCCGGTTGGGAACGGCAAGGGTTCGAGACCGCCAGCGGTCCGCTCGAACCGCCCGAGGCGACCGCTTTCTCCACAACGCTGCGCGAGGAGCTGCTGGCAAGCGACGCCGAGGTCGACGCCTCACGACAGGCCGGCGAGCAACTGGTTGATGCCCGCCCCGAGGAGTTCTTCAGCGGTGCACGGCAGTCGCCCGCCACCCGTGCGCCGGGCACCATCCCGGACTCGGTGAACCTGCCCCATGATGATGCGCTGGTAGAGCGTGACGGCGCCTGGTACCTGGAGCCCGAACGCTTGACCGCGGCGATCGACGCCCTGGGGCTGGACCGGGAAGCCCCTACCGTCGCCTTCTGCAATACCGGTCATTGGGCCGCCAGCGGTTGGTTCCAGCTGAGCGAGGTGGGCGGCTTTTCGAATGCCACCATGTACGATGGTTCCATGGCCGCCTGGACCCGAGACGACTCCCGGCCGGTGCAACTGGCCGACCGCGGCGTCATGACGGTGGGAGAAATGAGGGACTGATCCCTCTCGGGCGAAGTGCAGATCGCGAACGGACCAGGCCTGCTTCGTCCTCTCAGCGGCCGAAGCAGGCCAAGCTGTCCGCCTCATGCCGCCAGCAGTTCGACGTCGTAGCGCTCACCGTGACGTTCCATGTAGTCGGTCAGCCGCGCCAGCGGCAGCGGGCCCGGCAACGGGTAGCGCGCCTTTATCTTCTGCCGGGTCTCGAGGTAGTAGCGTCCCAGCGAACCGAAGTCCCGCGGGTGCAGCTCCTCGCTGACGCCGATGAACTGACCCTGCCTGCGGGCCCGCTCCAGCACCTGCCGCCAGCGGTCGATCTGCGGGAACCCCACCCCCTCGACGCCGTTGTTGAACAGCATCAGGTTGATCTCGTCGAAGGGCTCACGAGAATCGAGGTAGGACTCGATGGCGTCTACCGAGGGGTTCATGTTGAACTTCATCCAGAACGGCACCGAGCCCGTGCGCAGCGCCCAGTAGGGCTCGAGCATGATGAAGGACTCGACCAGTACCCGATTGGCCTTGAGCCCCCGTTCACGGTTCCAGTCGCGGTAGAAGTCGGCCACCATCGGGCTGAGGGAGTCCGGCTCGTCGTAGATCAGTCGCTTGACCTGATAGCCGTGCTGGGCGGCAAAGCGCAGGATGTCGTCGCGCAGCGCCGCCTCGAAGCCCCACTCCGCCTCGGGGCTCCTGCCATCCGGCTCCGGCGAGTCCCAGCGCCGTACCGGCGCATCATAGCGCTCCAGGTACTCCTCGACCCGCTCGCTGCCGTGGTGGAACTCCTCTTCGGTGGCGCCACCCAGCGCCCCGTGCTGGAAGAAGTGGCGCTCGCCGATACGGGTCGTCGGCCAGCTGCTGCCGCACTCGGTCACGATGATGGTGCCGCCCGGCTCGAGGTTCGCCTCGAGAAAGCGCTCGTAGGCCCGGCCCAGGGTCAGCCGCTTGACGCGAAAGTAGTCCATGTACTCCACCATCAGGCGATCCTGATTGGCGTCGTGCATGTGATGGAGCTGCAGATCCGGATTGGCTTCGAGCAGCTTGGGCGCATAGCGGCGGCCGAACTCCATGGCCCCCTTCGGATCGTCGTTGTCCCCCGAGAGGTGACGCACCGGGATGAAGAAGGTCTGCGGCAACCAGGGGATGTCGAAGGCGGCGGAGAGATGCGTCAGCGCGCCGCTGGCCGAGCCGACCATCACCGCTTGATAGCGCCGCTGGGGATAGCGGGCGGTGATCCACTCCGCCACCTTTTCGGCATCGACCTGATCGAGCTTGTCGGGGGCGTGCCCCTCGGTCACGCCGCCCACCGCATAGACCTCTTCGCGAGCCGCCTGCGGCAGCCAGTTTGCCGCCTGCACGATGCGGCCCATGGCATGACCCTTGCCCAGGCCGGGGTAATCCTGACCGTGCAGGTAGTTGGAGGTGGCACGCAGCATGCCGGTAGCGGAATCGAAATCGGCAATGTAGGAAGGGGAACTGGGTCGCATGAGAAACTCCTGTCTTCAGCGATGTGATTCGAAATCCCAAGGAAGCGACATCCTGTCGCTCCCGGCGGTCAGGCTTGGCAGTGAGGCGACGTCAGGTTTGACGGTGATAGGCGTACATCGCCAGCGGCACCACCACGGCCGCCAGCCCTAGTGCCAGCCCCATGCCGCTGCTGGTGCCGCCATGTTCGCGCTCGATCCAGCCGCCGCGAACGGCCCCGTCTCCGCGCGAGTGGAACAGATTGCCCGAACCGGGCTCGACGGGCAGGTCCTGGGCGAAGTGGTCGCTGTTCACCTTGCGCTCCATCATCTTTTCGCCGAGCGGCGGTGCCAGCGTGCGAAGCGCCGCCATCATACGCCCCGAGTTGCCGACGAAGTGTTCGCGCATCGGGTGCCTGGCCACGTGCACGATGGCCGCCGCCACCTTCTCCGGGGGATAGACAGGCGTCATGGCCTTGACCGGCTGCCCCACGTAGTTGGCCGCACGCTGAAACAGCGGTGTATCGATGGAGGCCGGCAGAATGGTGGAGACATGGATGTCCGGCGCATCGGCGAGCTCCATGCGCAGGCACTCCGACAGGCCGCGAATGCCCCATTTCGAGGTCACGTAGGCACTGGTGAAGGGCTGACCGGAGTGGGCCACCATCGAGGAGACGTTGATCAGCCGCCCATGACCCTGCTCGCGAAACTGGCGAATCGCTTCACGCGCTCCGTTGACGCAGCCCAGCAGGTTGGTCTGGATCACCTTTTCGAAGGCGTCTCGCGGCGTTTCCTCCAGGCGGCCGAACAGCGTCACCGCGGCGTTGTTGATCCAGACGTCGATGCGCCCATAGCGCTCCACCGCCTGGGCGCACAGCCGCTCGACCTGATCGGCCTCGCACACGTCGGTGGGCACGACGATGCCGCGGCCGCCAAGCCGCTCGCACTCCTGCAGTGTCTCCTGCAAGGCGGATTCTCGTCGGGACGCCAGCACCACAGTGGCCCCGCTGCGGGCGAAGGCATGTGCCGTGGCGCGACCGATGCCGCTCGAGGCACCGGTGATGACCACTATGGCGTCGTGCAACTCGCTGCGTTTCATGACCTACCTCCTTGGAAAATCAACGCTGTCGAACATCTTGCCGTGATGCCGGCTCACGCTCCTGCGACTTTTGAGCCTGCGATGCGATTGAGTGCGTGGCACCCTGCCTCTCGATCTCGCTTCTCCCATCTCATTGCGTAAATATAAAAACAAATTCCAGGCACATTCGTTTACCCAAAAAGACGAAATAACAAATCGCTTCAAGTTCAATATGGCACACACCATCGCTCTCCATTGTGTCGACGGGTGAGGGAGTTTTTCATGCCTGTTATCAAAAAACCTTGCTGTTCCGGCAGGTATCCTTTCCATGCCCCGCCCCACCATCTTCATGCCTGCCGAGGCGATACCTGGATTACATAGGTTAGTGAGAGATCGACTTCACCAAGGTAGATTTCATCGTCTATACCTAGGCAACGACATCAGCGTCGCACTATGTTTTTCCCGGTTGGCCGATACGGATGCGGCTCCAACCGGGTAGACAGGCTGCATGAACATTGTCTGGCCATGCCACAACAGGGAGGGTTGTCATCATGGGCAATGTGGCATTGAAGGGTATCGATTCCGATACGAAAGCGGTTCCTCGAAGTCGCGCGTTCACCACACACCTCGAGGAGATCGGGCTCGACGATCACGGCAAGAGCGAACGCGACGCAGCCCTGCCTCGGGACAGGAACGAAGGACGACACCCGTCGCAGCGAATCCTCTTCGTCACCCCGGAAATAGCCGACTTCGTCAAGGTCGGCGGATTGGGCGACGTCTCTTCGGCACTGCCCCGGGCGCTGGCAGCTCACCACGACATTCGCATCCTGATGCCGGCCTACCGCGAAGTTCGCAACTCGGCGCTCAACATCCGTCGCGTCGGTCGCTTGCCCGCTCACGCCGGGCTGCCGGCCTGCGAGCTTGGCGAGATGACCTGTGCCGATGGCATGGTGATCTACGTACTGCTCTGCCCCGAGCTCTACGAGCGCGATGGCGGCCCCTATGGCACCGGCCCCGGGGGCTACGGCAGCGGCGGCTGGGAAGACAACGACGTGCGCTTCGCCAGGCTGTCGCTGGCTGCCGCCCAGATCGCTGCCGGCCAGGCCGGACTCGACTGGCAGCCCCAACTGCTGCATCTCAACGATTGGTCGTGCGGCCTGGCTCCCGCCTATCTGGCGTGGATGGGACACAAGGTCCCGAGTGTCTTCACCATCCATAATCTGGCCTATCAGGGGCTCTTCGACAGATCGCGCTGCGCGGCGCTGGGCATTCCCGAAAGTGCCTTTCATATCGAAGGGGTCGAGTATTACGGCCGGCTCTCCTTCATGAAGGCGGGCATCGTCTACGCCTCCCACGTAACCACGGTGAGCGCCACCTATGCGCGGGAGATCACCACGCCGGAGTTCGGCTGCGGCCTGGATGGGCTGCTACGCTGCAAGGCGAGGCAAGGGCGGCTCAGCGGCATTCCCAACGGTATCGACGACTCCTGGGATCCGCGCACCGACGCTCATCTGGTGCAGGCCTTCTCGGCCAACGACTGGCGCGGCAAGCGCGCCAACGCCGACTACGTGCGCCACCGCTTCGGCCTGGCGCCCAGCGCTGGCCCGCTGTTCGCCATGGTCTCGCGCATGGTGCACCAGAAGGGGGTCGACCTGGTCATCGAGGCCGCCCCCAGCATCGTCCAGGCCGGCGGCCAACTGGTCTTCATCGGCAGCGGCGAGCGTCGCGTGGAGGCACAGCTGGATCGGCTGGCGGAGCGCTACCCGGGGGCCGTGGGTACCTACATCGGCTTCGATGAGTACGAAGCCCGCTGCATCTACGCCGGCAGCGACTTCCTGCTGATGCCGTCGCGCTTCGAACCATGCGGTCTCAGTCAGATGTACGCCCAGCGCTTCGGCTCGTTGCCCATCGCTCATCGCACCGGGGGGCTGGCCGATACCATCGAGGACGGCGTGACCGGGTTCCTGTTCGAGGGCGCCAATCTGGCCAGCTTCATGCAGGCGCTCCAGCAGGCCTTCTCGGTCTATCACTCCACCGAGCTGTTCTACGCCATGCGCCGGGCCGCCATGACCGGGCGCTACCACTGGCGTCAGTCGATCGCGCCTTACACGCAGCTCTATCGACGCATCTGCAACGAAGCAGACGTGGAGGTGCAACAAGCCGGATGAACGCAGCCACTCGATTCGAATACAGCTTCGGCGCCCAGGTACTGGGCCCGCAATGGACCCGCTTCGCGCTCTGGGCGCCAAGCGCCCGCCGGGTCGAGCTGGAAGTGGAAGGGCAGGCGCCGCTCGCCATGACCCAGGCCGGCGAAGGACGCTTCGTCGGCGAGGCCGAGTGCGACCACGGCACCCGCTATCGCTATCGCATCCATCTCGACGACGACGCCGAGGGCATCCTGGTGCCCGACCCCGCCTCCCGCGCCCAGGCAGGCGGGATCGACGGGCCGAGCCTGGTCGTCGACCCTTTTCGGCATGCCTGGCGGCATGCCGACTGGCTGGGCCGGCCGTGGCACGAGACGGTGCTCTACGAGCTGCACCTGGGTGCTCTGGGCGGACTGGAGGCAGCACGCCGGCAGCTGCCCTACCTGGCCGAGCTCGGCGTCACCGCAGTCGAGCTGATGCCGGTGGCAGCCTTTCCCGGCTCGCGCAACTGGGGCTACGACGGCGTGCTGCCCTACGCCGTGGACGAGGCCTACGGCGACCCGGACGCGCTCAAGGCCTTCATAGACGATGCCCACGGCCTGGGCCTGATGGTGTTTCTCGACGTGGTGTACAACCACTTCGGCCCCGACGGCAATTACCTGCCGCGCTACGCCGAGGCCTTCTTCCGCCACGACCGCGACACCCCCTGGGGGCCGGCCATTGATTTCCGACAGCCCATGGTGCGGCGTTTCTTCATCGAGAACGCGCTGATGTGGCTCGACGAGTACCGCTTCGACGGCCTGCGCCTCGATGCGGTACACGCCATCGGCGAGCGCGACTTCCTGGTCGAGCTGGCCGAGACGCTGCGCAGCCACCTCAACGCCAATCGTCACGTGCATCTGGTGCTGGAGAACGAGCACAACGACGCCGAGCTGCTCGGGCCGGGCCGCTTCACCGCCCAGTGGAACGACGACTGGCACAACGTCATGCACGTGCTGCTCACCGGGGAGCGCGAGGGTTACTACGGCGAATTCGCCGACGAACCGACGCACAAGCTGGTGCGCTGCCTGAGCGAGGGCTTCGTCTATCAGGGTGACCCCACCCGCGACGGCACGCCGCGAGGCACCCCCAGCGCCCACCTGCCGCCAAGCGCCTTCGTCGCCTTCCTGCAGAATCACGACCAGGTGGGCAACCGCGCCCTGGGCGAACGTCTGACCCGGCTCGCCGAGCCCCAGGCCCTCGAGGCCGCCACGCTGCTGCTGCTGCTCTCGCCCATGGTGCCGCTGCTGTTCATGGGCGAGGAGTGGGCCAGCCAGCAGCCGTTCCTGTTCTTCACCGATCATCGCGCCGAGCTGGCCGAGGCCGTGCGCGAGGGTCGCCGCGCCGAGTTCGCCGCCTTCAGCGCCTTCCAGGACCCGGCCAGGCGGGAAGCCATCCCCGACCCCAACGCCGAGTCGACCTTCGCGGCGTCGCGCCCCGACTTCGACAGCCGGGAGACGCCACCCCATGCCGACCGGCTGGCCTACGTTCGGCACCTGCTGGCGATTCGTCATGAAGAGATCGTGCCGCGGTTAGACGGCGCCCGCGCCCTGGGCGCCGAGGCGCTGAGCGACAAGGCCGTGGTGGCACGCTGGCGAATGAACGACGAGACCCAACTGGTCATTGCCGTGAACCTGAGCCAGCAGGCGGTGGCCACCTCCGCCTTCGGCATCGGACGGCGCCTTTACGAGACCCGCGACGGCGCGGCGGTGGCCACCGAGAGCGGCAGCCTGCCGGCCAGCTGCGCCGCCGCCTGGCTGCGCCCTGGCCCGGGCGACGAGGAGCTTTGCGCATGAGCGAGGAACGCCTGGATGCGCTGGCCGAGGCCGCCGGCCTGATCGGCGAGTGGCAGGACAGCGAAGGATGCACACACCGGCTCGACGCTGCCACCCGGCGGGAGCTGTTGGCGGGCCTGGGTTTCCCCGCCGGCACTGCCAGCGAGATCGACGCCAGCCTGCAGCAGTTGCGCCCTCCTGCTTCTCCCGCACATTGGCCACCGCTGATCACCGCCGAGCAGGACAGGAGCACGGCGCTGCCTTCCGTCCTCCCTGAAGGCACTCGCTACGTTCTCATTCTGGAAAACGGCGAGCGTCGCGATGGGTGTCTCCTGCGTGCAGGCGAACTGCCCCCCGTCGAGACACCCGGCTACCACCGGCTGCAGATCGGCGACAGCGTGCGGACCTTGGCCGTGGCCCCGCCGCGCTGCTTCACGCTGGCCGACGCCTGCGACAGCGAGACACCGCGCCAGTGGGGCCTTGCCGCGCAGCTCTACGCCCTGCGTCGACCCGGCGACGGCGGCATCGGCGACACCCTGGCGCTGGAGCGGCTGGTACGGCATGCCGCCGAGGCCGGTGCCGCAGCCGTGGCGATCAGCCCGACCCACGCCATGTTCAGCGCCGACGTGACGCGCTACAGCCCCTACGCCCCCTCCAGCCGGCTGCTCTACAACGTGCTGCATGCGGCACCGGAAGCCCTGCTCGGCGAGGAGCCGGTCAAGCGCGCCAAGGATATCAGCGGCGTGAACGACGCCCTGCCGCGGCTCGAAGCGGAACCGCTGCTCGACTGGCCCGCTGCGGCCATTGCCAAACTGACCTGGCTGCGGGCCTTGTGCGAGGACCTGATGCAGCGTGAGGATGCGAAGGCAGTCAGGCTTCGCCAGGCCCTGGCGGCCTTTCGCCAACGCGGGGGCTCGACGCTCGAGCACCACTGCCGCTTCGAAGCGCTGCAGCAGCGGCTCGGCATTCTCGACTGGCGCCAATGGCCCCGGGAACTACGCGACCCGACCGGTCCGGAAGTGGCGCGCTTCGCCGAGGTGGATGCTCGCGACGTCGAGTTTCACGCCTTCCTGCAATGGCTGGTAAGCGAAGGCCTCGCCCGCGCCCAGGCCTCGGCCCGGGAGGCCGGCATGACGGTGGGACTGATCGCCGACCTGGCGGTGGGCGCCGATGCAGCGGGCAGCCAGGCCTGGAGCCGCCAGGCGGAGATGCTCGAAGGCCTGTCGATCGGCGCCCCGCCGGACGCCTTCAACGTGCACGGCCAGGACTGGGGCCTTGCGCCCTTCTCGCCCCAGGGCCTGGTGCGCTCGGGGTTTCGCAGCTTCATCGACATGCTGCGCGCCGGTTTCGCCCACGCCGGGGGGCTGCGCATCGACCACGTGATGGGCCTCATGCGCCTGTGGCTGGTGCCCCACGGCAAGGCCCCTACCGCGGGCGGCTACGTGCGCTATCCGTTCAACGATCTGCTGCGGCTGGTGGCGCTGGAGTCCTGGCGTCACCGCGCCATCGTCATCGGCGAGGACCTGGGCACCGTTCCCCCCGGCTTTCGTCAGCGGCTGGCGCGCCACGGCATTCTCGGCATGCGCGTGCTGTGGTTCGAGCGCGATGACGATGGCGGTTTCCTGCCGCCGGCGCAGTGGTCGCGGGACGCCATCGCCACCAGCACGACCCACGATCTGCCCACTTTGGCGGGCTGGTGGGCGGGGCGCGACATCGAGTGGCGCGACCGCCTGGGCCTGCTGGGCGAAGGCCGTGATGCCGACGGCGAGCAGGCCGAGCGCCGCAGCGACCGAGCACGCCTGGCTCGGGCTTTCGGCCTGCTGGATCCACTGGCTTCTTCTACCGTGCTGGAAGCTACCGAGCTGCCCGTGTCGCAGGTGCTGGATGCCGGCGCGCAGCAGTTGGGGCTGACCCCGGCGCCGCTCACGCTGCTGCCGGTGGAAGACGCTCTGGGACTGGAGGAGCAGGCCAACCTCCCGGGTACCCTCGACGAGCACCCCAACTGGCGGCGGCGCCTGCCCGATGCCACCGCACGCCTGTTCGCCTCCACCGAAGTGAGAGATCGGCTGGAGCAGTTGGCCATGGCTCGCCGCCAGGCGGCGCAGGCGGTCACGACACCGGAGACTGCGGATGATGATGGCGATGAGTGACATTCGCGCCACCGTGCGCCTGCAATTCCATCGCGGCTTCACCCTCGACGAGGCCGCCGAATGGGTCGGCTACTATGCCAGGCTCGGCATCAGTCATGTCTATGCCTCTCCGCTGCAGATGTCCCGCAGCGGCTCGCCCCATGGCTATGACGGCATCGACCCTACCCGCATCGACCCCGAACTCGGCGGCGAGGCGGCGCTGGAGCGGCTGGTATCGCGCCTGCGCGCCCACGGCATGGGCCTGATTCTGGACATCGTGCCCAACCATGTGGCGGTCGGCGGCTCGCAGAACCCCTGGTGGCAGGATGTACTGGCGTGGGGCCAGGCGAGCCCTTTCGCCGGCTTCTTCGACATCGACTGGCACTCCCCCGACCCGCTGCTGCGCGGCAAGGTGCTGCTGCCTTTCCTCGGCGAGCCCTATGCCGACGCCCTGCACGGCGGCGAGCTTTCACTGCGCCACGACCCGGAAACCAGCGCCTTCCACGTGGCCTATCACGAGCATCGCTTTCCTCTCGATCCGCGCCGCTACGGCGACATCCTGGGCCTGGCCGAGCACGCTGCACTCTGGGACCTGGCACCGCGTTTCGACGCCCTGCGCCAGCGCGACGACGCCTATACCGCCGTGGCCGAGTGTCGCCGCGAGCTGCGTCAGGCACTGGCGGACCCGGCCGCCGAGCGAGCGCTGGCCCATGCCCTGGGCTTGTTCGACGGCAGCACCCGCGGCGGCGCCATTCGCCTGCACGACCTGCTGGATCAGCAACATTATCGCCTGGCCTGGTGGCGAACCGGCGCCGACGAGATCAACTGGCGCCGCTTCTTCGACATCACCGAACTCGGCGGGCTGCGCATCGAGCAGCCCGAGGTGTTCGAAGCGGTGCACGCCCTGCCGCTGCGCCTGGTGGAACAGGGCTGGGTCGACGGGTTGCGCATCGACCATATCGACGGCCTGGCCGATCCACGCGGCTACTGCCGCCGTCTGCGGGCCCGCCTGGGCGAGGCCCAGAAGCGACGCCCGCCGGACGCGGTACGTCACGTGGCGATCTTCGTCGAGAAGATCCTGGCCGCCGACGAGACCCTGCACCGCGACTGGGGCGTCGACGGCACTACCGGCTACGAGCTGATGAATCAGGTCTCGGCCCTGCAGCACGACCCGACCGGGGCCCAGCCGCTGCGCGAGCTGTGGCGCGGCATCAGCGGGCGTAGCGACGACTTCCTGGGCGAGGTGCGCCAGGCCCGCCGCGAGGTGCTGCACACCCTGCTGGTCAGCGAATTCGAGGCCTGCGTTCGTGCTCTGCACGCCGTGGCCCGCCACCGCCTGGCGAGCCGCGACGTCACCCTGGCCGCCCTGCGCCGGGCGCTCGAGGCGCTGATCGTTCATTTCCCGGTCTACCGCACCTACGCCGACGACGGCGGCCGCCCGGAGCTCGACGCCGGCTTCTTCGATCAGGCCATGGCCGGTGCCCGCACGGCGCTGAGCCCGCCCGATGCCGTCGTGCTGACCTGGCTCGAGCGCTGGCTGGGCGGCGAAGCCCCCACCGACGCCGAGGACACCGAGGAGCGCTGGCTGCGCCAACGCGCCATCGTGCGCTTCCAGCAGCTCACCTCGCCGGTGGCCGCCAAGGCCGTGGAGGACACCGCCGGCTATCGCAGCGCAGCCTTGATCTCGCGTAACGACGTCGGCTTCGACGGCGAGCATTTCAGCCACTCGCCGCGCCGTTTCCACGAGGCCAACGCCTGGCGCGCGCGCCACTTCCCCCACGGCCTGGTCGCCACCGCCACCCACGATCACAAGCGCGGTGAAGACGTGCGGGCGCGTCTTGCCGCGCTGAGTGAAAATGCCGCCGCCTTCGCTACCCGCGTCGAGCGCTGGCGCGAGCTGACCGCCCCGTTGCGCCAGGTGCTGCCCTCGGGCCCGGCCCCCAGCCCCGGCGATGAGCTGATTCTCTACCAGCTGCTGCTCGGCGCCTGGCCGCCGACGCTCTCACGTCACGACGACGACGGCATGCGCGAGTTTGCCGAACGCCTGGCTCAGTGGCAGCAGAAGGCGGTGCGCGAAGCCAAGCTGCGCACCCACTGGCTGTGGCCCGACGAGGCCTACGAGAGCGCCTGCCGCGATTATCTGCAGGGCCTCCTGGCCAGCCCCGAGCTGTGCCGCGAGATCGAGGCGGCGGCCCGCGAGCTCGATCTGCCGGGCGCGCTCAACGGCCTGGTTCAGACGGCGCTGCGCCTGACCGTGCCCGGCATTCCCGACCTCTACCAGGGCTGTGAATTCTGGGACTACAGCCTGGTCGATCCCGACAATCGCCGCCCGGTCGATCACGCCGCTCGTCTGGCCGCTCTCGATCAACACAGCGCCCCTCAGGCGGCGCTGGCCGACTGGCGCCACGGCGCCGTCAAGCAGACGCTGATCGCACGTCTGCTGGCGCTGCGCCACGAGCGGCGCGGGCTGTTCATTCACGGCGACTACCAACCGCTGGCCACCACCGGCATGCATGAGGAACGCCTGGTGGCGTTCCTGCGCCACCACGCCGACCGTCAGCTGCTGGTCGTCGTGCCACGGCTGTCCGCGGGGCTGCTGACGGACGCCGACCGCCCCCTGGTGCCACCGGCGCAGTGGGGCGACAGCGGCATCTGCCTGCCCGAAGAGGCACGTGGCGCTTGGCAAAGCGCGCTGACCGGTACCACCCTGACAGTAACGATGGAGACTGTCGCCGCCGGGGAACTGCTGAGGGATTTTCCCGTCGGCGTCTACCTACGAGACACGCACAGGCAAAGGGAGAGCTAGGATGGCTGACGAAGAGCGCGTACGGAACCTGGCCTACGAAATCTGGGAATCGGAAGGGCGCCCCGAAGGGCAGCAGCAGCGCCACTGGGACATGGCACTGAAGATCGTTGCCGCGGAGCAGGCCGCAGGCATGGACGCCGAGCTCGAGGAGGTCGGCGAGCCGGTTGACGAGCCTCCCATTCTAGAGAACGACCTGCCGCTGGAGGATGACGAGAGGGGCATCGATGAGAATCGGCTGCCGCTGGAGCCCCCCGACGGCAAGCCCGACTTCGACGAACTGCCCTACCGCGACGACCGCGACGTGGCCCAGGACGTTCCGGTGCAGGATCGCGCTCGCCCCGGCCCGACCCCGGGCGAGCCCGCACCCACCGCGGCCTCCACCCGCCCGCTGCCGGCCGAGGAGGCGACCAGTACCGGCGCCCAGGACCAGACGGTCGCCAATCGCGGCGGCACTGAGGCCCCGGAAGCCTCAGCGGAGCCCGGCCCGGGGCCCATGGAGCCGCTACCACCGCAATCCGCCACGGCCAGGCGCACCCGCAAGCCGCGCCGCGAGGACGACGGCCTGACCCAGCCCGACACCGGCGACACCGCCCAGGTGCCGGGCAAGACGGCCAAGCGGCAAAGCAAGACGGCCGGGGTGGCGAAACCCAAGGCAGCAGCCGACTCGCCCGCGGGCAAGAAGGCCGCAGCGGGCAGCCGCTCGAAAACCCGCAAGAAGTGACCCCGCAAGCAAGAGAGAAAGGAAGCGGGTGATGCGTCAAGCAGCACGATAGCGGGTAAGCTGCCCACTGCGATCAAGGACGACGGACGATGAACACGAGGCAGGAGCCGCAGAAGATCGACCCCGCCGTGGCGGTCGATGAACAACCCGGGGTGATCCGGCGCTCGCGTGTGCGCGAGGGCTGGCCGTTCCCGCTGGGCGCAACCTGGGACGGCCTGGGCGTCAATTTCGCTCTCTTTTCCGCCCACGCCACCCGGGTCGAGCTGTGCCTGTTCGACGCGAGCGGCACCCAGGAGGTGGAGCGCATCGAGCTGCCGGAGTACACCGACGAGGTGTGGCACGGCTACCTGCCCGACGCCCGCCCGGGCCAGCTCTATGCCTATCGGGTCCACGGCCCCTATGAGCCCGAGGCGGGACACCGCTTCAATCCCCACAAGCTGCTGCTCGACCCCTACGCCAAGCAGCTCGTGGGCGAGCTGGTGTGGGACGAGGCGCTGTTCGGCTACACCATCGGCCATGCCGACGGCGACCTCAGCTTCGATAGCCGTGACAGCGCTCCCTTCATGCCCCGCTGCCGGGTGATCGACCCCGCCTTCACCTGGGGTCGCTCCCGCGGCGTTCAGCAGCCCTGGGACCGCACCGTGATCTACGAGACCCACGTGCGCGGCTACACCATGCGTCACCCGGCGGTGCCCGAAGCGCTGCGCGGCACCTTCTCGGGGCTGATGGTCAACGAAGTGGTCGACTACATCCGCTCGCTGGGCGTGTCGTCGGTGGAGCTGCTGCCGATCCACGCCTTCGTCGACGACCAGCACCTGCTCGAGCGCGGGCTGCGCAACTACTGGGGCTACAATACCCTGGGCTTCTTCGCCCCCCACTCGCGCTATCTCTCCGGGTGCAACATCAACGAGTTCAAGCAGATGGTGGCCTGTTACCACGCCGCCGATCTCGAGGTGATCCTCGACGTTGTCTACAACCACACCGCCGAGGGCAACCATCTCGGCCCGACCCTCTCCTTCAAGGGCATCGACAACGCCTCCTACTATCGCCTGCTGCCCGACGAACCGCGCCACTACATCGACGACACCGGCACCGGCAACACGCTCAACCTGAGCCATCCCCGGGTGCTGCAGATGGTCACCGATTCGCTGCGCTACTGGGCCAGCGAGATGCGTGTCGACGGCTTCCGTTTCGACCTGGCGACCATCCTCGGCCGCGAGCCCCACGGCTTCGACGAGGGTGGCGGCTTTCTCGACTCCTGCCGCCAGGATCCGGTGCTGAGCCAGGTCAAGCTGATCGCCGAGCCCTGGGACTGCGGCCCCGGCGGCTATCAGGTCGGCGGCTTCCCGCCCGGCTGGGCGGAGTGGAACGACCGCTTCCGCGACACCAGCCGCGCCTTCTGGCGCGGCGACGAAGGCCAGCTCGCCGAGTTCGCCTCGCGGCTGATGGGCTCGGCGGACCTGTTCGACCGTCGCGGGCGTCGTCCCTTCGCCTCGGTCAACTTCGTCACCGCCCACGACGGCTTCACCCTGCACGACCTGGTCGCCTACGACGACAAGCACAACCAGGCCAACGGCGAGGAGAACCGCGACGGCCACGACCACAACCTGTCGTGGAACCACGGCGAGGAGGGGCCCACCGATGACCCGGAGATCCATTCGCTGCGCCTGCGCCAGATCCGCAACTTCCTCGCCACGCTGCTGCTCTCCCAAGGCACGCCGATGCTGCTGGCCGGCGACGAGCTGCTGCGCACCCAGCGCGGCAACAACAACGCCTACTGCCAGGACAACGAGATCAGCTGGCTCGACTGGAACCTGGAGGGCGACGCCCACGACATGATCGAGTACCTGCGCCGGCTCATCGCCCTGCGCCTGCGCTACCCGATCCTGCGCCGCGGCCGCTTTCTCTCCGGCGAGTACAACGAGGAGATGGGGCTCAGGGAGGTCACCTGGCTCGCTCCTGACGGCAGCGAGATGGACGTGCAGCGCTGGGAGGACCCGGCGGCACGCAGCCTCGGCCTGCTGCTCGACGGTCGCGCCCGCCCCTCGGGCATTCGTCGTGCCGGCGACGACCGCTCGCTGCTGATCCTGTTCAACGCCAACCCTGAACCAAGCTCCTTCTGTCTGCCCGACGTGCCCCGCGGCAACGGCTGGGTGTGTCGGCTCGACACCAGCCGCAGCGCGGCTCCCGATGCCGACCTGCGCGCCTTCGGCGAGGAGTACGCCATGCTCGGACGCTCACTGGTCATGCTCGAACTGGAGCAGACGCCATGAACACGACCACCCCCCAACGGAAGGGCCCATGACGGAACTGATGGAGAGGAAAACGCAGCCGAATGACCGGCAAGCGAGCGCCGCCCTGCCCCGCAGCGATGCCGAGGCCCTGGCAAACGGCCGCCATCCCGACCCTTTCGCGGTGCTGGGGATGCATGCCCAGGGAGACGGGTACGCGCTCAGGGTCTACCTGCCCGGCGCCCAAGGGGTGGAGGTCCTGCGGCGGGACAGCGAGCGTATCGAGGGGCAGCTCAGCGAGCTCGGCACGCCGGGGCTGTTCGTCATCGCGCTGGACGAGGCCTTCGCCTACCGGCTGCGCATTCACTGGCCGGGCGGCGTTCAGGAGACCGAAGACCCCTACAGCTTCGGTCTCCTGCTCGGTGACATCGACCTGCACCTGATCGGCGAGGGTACCCATCGCGATCTCGGCCGCTGCCTGGGTGCCCAACTCATGGAGATCGACGGCGTGGCAGGCGTGCGCTTCGCCGTGTGGGCGCCCAACGCCCGGCGCGTCTCGGTGATCGGCGCCTTCAACGGCTGGGACGGCCGCCGCCATCCCATGCGCCTGCGCCACCAGGCCGGCGTGTGGGAGCTGTTCGTGCCGCGCCTGCAGCCGGGCGAAGCCTACAAGTACGAGCTGGTGAATGCCCAGGAGCAGGTGGTGCACAAGGCCGACCCCGTGGCGCTGGCCAGCGAGCTGCCACCCGGCACCGCCTCCAGAGTGGCCGACATCGAGCGCTTCGAATGGCACGACGAGGCCTGGCTCGCCCGGCGCGGCGAGACGCTAGCCCCCGACCGGCCGATCGCCATCTACGAAGTGCACGCCGCCTCTTGGCGCAAGCACGGCGGCAACGAGGGCGAGCTCTACGACTGGCGGGAGCTGGCCGAGCAGCTGATCCCCTACGTGAGCGAGATGGGCTTCACCCACATCGAGCTGCTGCCGATCATGGAGCATCCCTTCGGCGGCTCCTGGGGCTATCAGCCGCTGGGGCTGTTCGCCCCCACCGCGCGCCATGGCTCGCCGGCGGACTTCGCTCACTTCGTCGACGCCTGCCACCGGGCGGGGCTCGGCGTGATCCTCGACTGGGTGCCGGCCCACTTCCCCACCGACGCCCACGGCCTGGCGCGCTTCGACGGCACCGCCCTGTACGAGTACGAGCACCCCTACGAGGGTTTCCATCAGGATTGGAACACTTACATCTACAACCTGGGCCGGCGCGAGGTGCACGGCTTCATGCTCTCTTCCGCCCTGCACTGGCTCAGGCACTACCACATCGACGCCCTGCGCGTGGACGCGGTGGCCTCGATGATCTACCGCAACTACTCGCGGCGCGACGGCGAGTGGATCCCCAACCGCTTTGGCGGCCACGAGAATCTCGAAGCGCTCGACTTCCTGCGTCACCTCAATGCCGTGGTCGCCGAGGAGTTTCCCGACGCCGCCGTCATCGCCGAGGAGTCGACCGCCTGGCCCGATGTGACCCGGCCGGTGGCCGAGGGCGGGCTCGGCTTCGCCTACAAGTGGAACCTCGGCTGGATGCACGACACCCTGTGCTACATGGCGGAGGATCCCCTATACCGCTGCCATGGCCACCACAACATGACCTTTCCTCAGGTCTACGCTTACTCCGAGCGCTTCGTGCTGCCGATCTCCCACGACGAGGTGGTTCACGGCAAGCGCGCGCTGCTCGACAAGATGCCCGGCGACGAGTGGCAGAAGTTCGCCAACCTGCGCGCCTATCTCGCCACACTGTGGACCCAGCCGGGCAAGAAGCTGCTGTTCATGGGCTGCGAGTTCGGCCAGTGGCGTGAGTGGGATCACGACCGCGAGCTCGACTGGTGGCTGCTCGACGAGCCGCGCCACGCCGGCGTCAGGCTGCTGGTGGGGGATCTCAACCGCCTGTATCGCGAGCTGCCGGGGCTGCACCAGGGCGACTGCGATCCGGCCGGTTTCGTCTGGGTCATCGGCAACGACCACGCCAACAGCGTGTTCGCCTGGCTGCGCTGCGATGCCCGGGGAGCACCGCTGCTGGTAGTGGCCAACATGACCCCTGTGCCACGGCACGATTACCGGGTCGGGGTGCCGCGAGCCGGCGCCTGGGAAGAGATCATCAACAGCGACGCGGCGTGCTATGGCGGTTCGAACCTGGGCAACCTGGGCCGCCTCGAGGCCACCGAGCAGCCGCTGCACGGCCAGCCGGCAAGTCTCGCACTGACTCTGCCGCCGCTGGCGGTGATCATTCTGCGACCGCTGGCGAGGTAGGAGAACACACTCACGACTTCAACACGGAAGTAAGGAGAGATGGCATGCTGGCCATGCTGCAACCGGTCCGTTCGATCCTCTGGAGCGTCGCCCTGCTGCTGCTGGGCAACGGCCTGATCAATACGCTGCTGACGCTACGCGGCACCGACGAAGGGTTCTCGTCGACCATGGTGGGCGTGATCATGTCGGCCTACTTCATCGGCTTCACCTGCGGTACCTGGGTCAGCAGCCGCTTGATTCGTCGCGCCGGACACATTCGCACCTTCGCCTTCTGTGCCGCGCTGTGCGCCTCGGGCGCGCTGCTGCACATCATCTTCGTCGATCCCTGGGTGTGGATCGTGCTGCGCTTCTTCTATGGCCTGGCCTTCGTCACCCTGATGACGGTGATCGAGAGCTGGCTCAACGGCCAGGCGGCCAGCCACGAGCGCGGCCGCGTGTTCGCCACCTACATGCTGGTCAACCTCGGCGCGATTGCCGCTGCCCAGCAGATCCTGCGCCTGGATACGCCCGGCGGCTTCCTGCTCTTCGCCGTGACGGCCATCCTGATCAGCTGGGCGCTGCTGCCGATCACCATGACCCGGCGCCAGCAGCCCACGGTGCCCGAGGACGCCAAGAGCAGCCTCAAGGCACTGATCGGCTTCGCGCCGCTGTCGGTCACGGCCTCGGTGCTGTCGGGGTTGGCCATGGGCGCCTTCTGGGGTATGGCGCCGCTCTATGCCCGCCAGCTGGGCTGGAGCGCCGGCGACGTGGGTACGCTGATGAGCGTGACCATCCTGGGCGGCGCGCTGCTGCAGCTGCCCATCGGCCGTTTCTCCGACAAGCACGACCGCTCTCGGGTGCTGACCTGGGTGGTGATCGCCGCCGCGGCGCTGGCCGCGCTGATGCCCTTCGCCCCCAATCAGGTCGCCCTGCTGGGCCTGTTCTTCCTGTGGTGCGGCTTCTCCTTCGCCATCTACCCGCTGGCGGTGGCACAACTGATCGATCAGCTGCATCCCGAAGAGGTGGTTTCGGCCTCGGCCGACATGCTGGTGACCCAGGGGGCGGGCAGCGCCCTGGCGCCCATCGTCGCCGGGGCCCTGATGGGCGTGCTGGGCCCCCAGGCGCTGCCCTTGTACATCGCCGCGGTGCTGGCCGTGCTCGGCGCTTATGCCCTGTATCGCCGTCGCCACGTTTCCGATCTGGTCTACGGCCATCCTGCCCACTTCGAGCCGATGACCCAGACCAGCCCGCTGGCGCTGGAGATGATCTTCGACGACTCCCAGCCCGACCTGTTCGACGACCCCAGCTTCTACGAGGAGCAGGAACGCCAGCGGCTGATCGAAGCGTACCGCCAGCGGGAATAGCGTGCTTACCCAGCCCAGCCGGTCCGAGAGCCTTCAGCTCAAGTCGGAAAGCCTTCAGCCCAGGCGGTCGGAAAGCGCGTCCAGATCGGTGACGGTCAGGTCCGGCTCGATGCCCCAGGGATCGAAGGGGGCATCGAGGCTGCGCCGCACCCAGGCGGCATGCAGTCCGGCATGGCGCGCGCCGATCACGTCGAAGGGGTTGCTCGAGATCAGCCAGGTGTCGCCGGGAGCGACGTCGAGGCGGTTGCGCAGATGAGCGTAGACGGCGGGGTCGGGCTTGAAGCGCTTGACCTCATCGACGCTGATCACCGCCTCGAAGCATTCGCCTATTCCGGCCTGTTCCAGCAGGCCGCTGACCGCTTCGAGGGTGCCGTTGGAAAAGGCCACGCAGCGCATGCCGCTCGCCGCCAGTCGCTTCAATGCACCGGCGGCCTCGGCAAAGGCCGGCAGACGTCCGTAGACCGACATCAGGTGGTCCTTGTCGACGTCCGACAGCTGCGTCTGCAGGGCGCGGTCGGTGAAGTCCAATGCCTCGCGGGTGCACTGGCCGAAGGTCACGTAGGCTCCCATCAGGCCGCGGCGGAAGCTGTACTCCAGCTGCTTGTCGCGCCAGCGCCGCGAGAACTCCGCGGCCAGCTCCGCCCTGCCGCTCCTGCCGAGCCGCTCTTCCAGTTCGGCGACCACGCCATGGGTATCGATCAGGGTACCGTAGACATCGAAGGCGAGTACCGTTGCCATCCGCTGCGCTCCTCGTTGCGTTTCGTCACCCCAAGCATGGGGGCGGCTGCGTTCGGGCTCAAGGCGTGCCCGCGGAGATACCCTGCCGCTTACCCCGCCAGCCGAGAGAGGGCGAAGTTGGCAATGGCGGTATCCTGCACGCCGGTGCCGGTGAGATCGCACACGGTGATGGTCGCCTCGGAATTCCGCAGCCGCTCCCCCCGTTCGATCACCCGGCCCAGCTCGTATACCTGGAATGGCGGCTCGCGCCCCGCGTTGGCAAAGACCTTGAGTTCCCCGTTGTGCTCGCTCTGCGCCCGGCTGTCGCAGACGAAGGCGTCGGCCCGGGTCAGTACCGATTCGTCCAGCTCGCGCTTGTCGGGGCTGTCCGAGCCCATGGCGGTGACGTGCACGCCCTCGGGCAAGTCGCTGGCGTTCAGCAGCGGCTCCCGCGACGGCGTGGCGGTGACGATGATGTCGGCCTGCTGGCAAGCGGTGTGCACGCTATCGCGCACGGTGACGGTGAGGCCCTGGCTGCGCATCTCCTCGGCGTAGGCCTCGGCCGCTTCGCGGCGGCGCGCCCAGACGTCCAGGGTATCGACGTTGCGCACCAGGCGCAGTGCCTCGACCTGCCGTCGCGCCTGCTCGCCGGTGCCGATCACTCCGACCCGACGGCTGTCCTCGCAGGACAGATGCTTGGCGGCGATGGCCCCGGCCAGGGCGGTGCGCACCATCGTCAGGTAGCCTTCGTCGAACAGCACCGCCTCGACCTGGCCGGTCTCGGCGGAGAACAGCATCATCAGGCCGCTCAGGCTCGGCAGGCCGCGCTTGGGATTGTCGAAGGCGCCGCTGCTGACCTTGATCGCGTAGCGCTTCCAGCCTTTGATATGGGCCGTCTTGACGTCGACCTCGCTATTGAACTCCTCCATGGCCATCGACAGGATCGGCGGCTGTACCACCTCGCCGCGCCCCAGGGCGGCGAACCCCGCCTCCACCTGGCGCAGCGCCGCGTCGTCGATACCCACCACCGCTTCGATTTCGTCACGTTGATAGAGCTTCATCTCTCCTCCTTGAAGACTGCACGTCAAACTCGACCAGCGGCGATTCGGCGCGCCCGATCCAGCGTCTCCAGCGCCACGCCGTTGCCCGACAGGATCAGCGCCACCCGCTGGCCGCGCACCTTGATACCATGCTCCGCAAGCGCCGCCAGCCCCACCGCGGCGGCCCCTTCCACAAGCAGCTTCTCGTGCTCGAGGATGTCGACCATGGCCTGGGCGATGGCCGTCTCCGAGACCTGGTAGTGCTCGTCCATCACCTCGCGCACCAAGCTGAACGTGCAGCGATTGTCGAGGCCGATACCGCCGCCCAGCGAGTCCGCCAGACTCTCCACCTCTTC
>Ga0213835_100634_pt1 | contig 29932 bp, 30 predicted proteins | sample SWPATP01_FD_160576 | JGI IMG/M metagenome (GOLD analysis project Ga0213835, IMG submission 160576) | Coastal seawater microbial communities from Marineland, Florida, United States - SWPA TP0 #1 | ecosystem: Environmental > Aquatic > Marine > Coastal | place: USA: Florida | collected 2016-08-05 | reverse complement strand
GTAGTGAAAAGTGTAAGCGTATACCTTTAAGGGGAAAGGATGTGACTGAAAGCCAATGCCTAACTGTAATGGTTAGGATATGCCCACTAGTCACGGTGTGGATATAGAGACTGCGACAAGTAAGAGTGTTATGACGAAAGCGAGTTTAAAGATTACGTGTTGTATTTAGCTCCCAAAGTTGAGGTGACAAAGCGGGGGGTTGTAGCCCTGTTCCTACTGACAATAGGGTATCTACATTAGGAGTCGTGTGATGTGAAAGTATCAAGCACGGTTTGGAATTGGAGTTGGGGAAGGCGACTTCCCTTTCGACCATAACTACTTCTACGTTTAACAGCAGCAGTCCGTATATTGACCTTGAGATTCCCTTCCTTGCCTGGAGGTGAGTCCAAGCGTCGGGACATACAAACAGTTATTGGGTGTTCATGTCACCTTCATTTATCCAGACTCGGGGCTGGAACCCCACCAGGAGTTGATTTCAGGCATTGCAGCCTTATTTCTTCTCCTGAACGTTTCGCTCATATAAGAATATTTTACCATGCCCGACGACACTCCTGTTGCTATTGTCGATACTAATGAGGTTTATTGCCAATTTTATAATTTGGGACTAATTTCTTATCAACAGGCTTGGAGATGGCAGCAAGACTTAGTGGCCGATCGCATTAATTGTCCAAATTTAGAGGATATTTTGATTTTATTAGAACACCCGCCCGTTTATACCCTGGGACAGGGGGCTAGTTCTGAATTTCTCAAGTTTGACCCCCATGAGTCTGAATATGAACTGTACAGAGTTGAACGAGGGGGGGAAGTCACCTATCACTGTCCTGGCCAGTTGGTAGGATATCCGATTTTGAACCTGCGACGGCATCAAATGGACTTACATTGGTATTTGCGCCAACTAGAAGAAGTATTGATTCGGACAATTAGGGTTTGGGGAATTGAGTCCCAGCGCATCGAGGGTTTGACAGGGGTTTGGGTGGGGGAAACTAAAGTAGCAGCCATTGGGATTAAGGTCAGTCGCTGGATTACCATGCACGGGTTCGCCTTGAATGTTTGTCCTGACTTAACTGGATTTAAAGCGATCGTTCCCTGTGGTATTTCTGATTTCCCCGTAGGGAGTCTGGCTGAATTAGTCCCGGATATTTCCATCGAGCAAGTCCGGGATGTTCTCGCCGCCTGTTTTGCTGAAGTTTTTGGAGTCACCCTCGCCTGATTACAAGGGTCCGAAAAGGTGTAGGCACAGCGATGCCATAACTTGAGCCAAAGGAGCCCCACAAGGGGGGATGAGCCCATCAAAACTAAGATTTTGAAAGCGAGTTGCTGGGGTAGCAGCGAGTGCTTGCGGAAAGTTTCCTCCCATTGATTAGGAGATAGTCGGGGGATTAACCACTTGCCAAACTGGGCATATAAGGCTGGAATGACGGGGGAGGTCAAAGCCGTAGAGGTGAATAATCCTCCTAATACCACGATGGCGAGGGGTTGTAGAACTTCATTTCTGGTTCGGATTCTGTGCGTTCGCGCAGCGTGCCCGCCAGAAGTATCGCCAAGGGTAGCATTCCCAGAGCAGAAGTTAAAGCGGTCTGACCGATAGCGTGCAAACGTTCGCGGGGAGCCTTGAGTGATGACTTCTTTGAAGTGCATCCCTCTCCGGTTCGGATTCTGGTTGTAGTTATCCACCAACAGTAAACCATTGCGGACAGCCACCCCAAACAGCGTAATAAAACCGATTAGAGAAGCGATAGAAATCACCCCCCCCCGTTAGGACAATCGAGATAATACCCCCCACCAAGGCCAAGGGAAGATTGAGCATAATGGCCACAGTCGCGCCTGAGAGACACGCGCCAGCGAAGAACATCAAAATGGCAATTATAATCGCGGCTAGGATGCTATACCAGACCAGATTATTGGTGGCTTTTTGTTCCGCTTCAAACTGTCCGCCATATTGGATAAAGTAGCCATTGGGTAACTGGACATTTTGGCGGATAGCAGCCTGAATGTCACTCACCACACGGACTCAGTCTCGCGTTTGCGTTTGTAGCGCGGACACTACAATTAAACGAGACACATTTTCAAGTTCGGGTTCTACCACATTAGCCCCCATACCTTGACGAGACTCTAGCCACAGCACGCTAGGGGAATCATTTGTCCCGTGGGGGTAGAGAGGGGAATCGCCCCAATGGCATCTAAATTATTGCGTGAGGCGAAGTGCAACCGACGGTAATATTAATCAGTTGTTGATTTTCCGGGACTTGGGACACCACTTGACCATTGAGAGCGGTTTCCACCACCTCAGAAATGGCAGCCATGGTTAAACCATAACCAGACTGCAACTGGCGGTCATAATGAATTTGAACCCCGCGGATAGGTAATTGAGGTTCTAATTGTAAGTCGAAGGGCTCCCGCAATAGGTTTTATAGCATCTCGGACTTGTTAAGCGACTTGACGCAACTGGACTAAATCGGGGCCAAAAATTTTGACAGCGTTCGCGTAGCGTGTGCGTAGCACGTATCGCACTTCTGACCCCCGATAAAACTTCATCCATGCGGTGAGAAATAAAACCGCCAATATTAGGCGCAACACCGGGCAATTGCAGAAACTTCGCAAGCCAGTTGTTGAACAGCCGCCTCTCGGTCTTGTAGGGCAAGAAAACGAGACTCCACATCCACATGGGCCATGTTCACCCCCGCCCCATCAGCATCCCCCGGAGCGCGTCCAGCACGAACTTGTACCCATTCATAAAGGGGATGATCTTGTAGGGATTGAGCCAGAGCCATTCCCGCCCGATTGGTCATCTCCAAAGAGACCGACTGAAATAAAACCATAGAGTTCACCATAGATTTTTCCTGAAATCAGGCGCAGAAAACCCGTCCCAAGGAAGGCACAACGGCGCTATGTAGACAACGTAGGAGGCTAAGGCTAATCCTAAAATCAGTTGGGGAGTCCGGACCAGACAAGTCTCGCCGTGGGCGATACAAACGCGGATGCCCCACGTGAAATAAATGTGCCTTCTTGGGGGAGTTGATGATGAGCCAATAAAATAGCACAGAGGGCGGCCGAAAGGGTCCCCAGGCCAAGGTAGAAGCGACAATGGAGAGCAAATAAGCCCAACCCATGGGGGCAAAAATCCGCCCTTCTACCCCCGTTAAAGTAAAAATGGGGGCAAAGACGACGATGATAATAACCGTGGAAAAAATGACAGCCAACGCCACCATGACCGAAGTTTCATAAACCAGACAACCGAGAAAGGGGGGGTTGGGGTTTTCTTGGGTTTGATTCCGCCGTAAACCGCGATAGCAGTTTTCCATATCCTGGGGGGGCATCATCGACAACTGACCCAATCGCCACCACTAAGCCCCCCAAGGTCATGGTATTAATCCCTAAACCAAAGGCTTTCATGAACATTAAGCCAATCAAGAGAGATAAGGGAATGGCACTCAGGGTAATGATAGCCGTGCGCCAATTCATTAAAAAGAGCAACATAATTACCGACACGATGATGATGCCTTGAATGAGGGAGCCGCTAACGTTGCCAATAGCAGAATCAATAAAGTTTGACTGGCGGAAGGTGCGTTGAACCCGGACATCGGCGGGAAAGGTGGACTGTAGGGAGTTCATCACCGCTTCCACCGCTTGGGTGACGGTGGGGGTATCTACATCCGGTTGCTTGTTAATCATCAATACAACAGCCGGCTGTCCGTTGAAGCTGGCATCTAAGAGTTTAAGTGCTGCTCCGGTTTTGACTTCCGCCACATCTTGGAGCTTTGGAGGTTCGCCGTCTTGAACGGCCGCCACTGACTGCTGTAAGTCGGCGTCGGTGTTCATCTGTCCGATCCCTCGGACGAGTAACTCTTGACCCCCCCCTCGCCGAACCCCCCCGGGGCGTTGGAAGGGGCGGACCGTGCGGCGGCAGTGACTTCATTGAGGGAGACTTGGCGCGATCGCAACAGTTGTGGATTCACGGTTGCCTGGTTTTCCCGTTCATCCCCCCCATAAATAGTCACCTGAGACACACCTGGCACCCGGAGAATCTGATTTCTGAGGGTAACATCCACCAAACGGCGTAAATCCATCAGAGAGGTTTCTCCCTGACCATTGACCGTAAAGGCATATTGCAGAATCGTTCCCAACGGAGAGACTAAGGGGGAAATTTCCGGCGGATGAATCCCTTGGGGCAGTTGACTCCGGTTCGGATTCTGTTGGAGTCGGTCCAACTGCAGCCTGCCGCGCTTGGTAAATATCAGCCTCTTGGTCAAAGACAACATGAACCATAGAGAGTCCCCAATTGGAGGACGAACGAACCAGACAACGGTGACACTGGGTAAGCCATTCACGGTTGCCTGGTTTCACCCTGAACCGTAATCTGAGCCTCTACTTACTCCGGAGCCAAACCAACCGCCTCAGTTTGGATATCTACTTGAGGGGGAGCAAAGGGAGGGAAAACATACTCGGGCATTTGAGTAATTGTCACCAACCCCCAGATGGTGATGACCAGAGATCCAATCACCATTAACCACCGTTGAGCAATGGAATTTTTTAGCGGCGGATTTTGAATGGTGTTAAACATCGACGGGCTATCAACCTCCCTTATTTGTCAGAGAAGAGATTTTTGTTCCGACGACTTCCGGATCCAGAAGAAAATCCCACCACAGAAGAGCAAAACTCCTCCACGGGCGGCGGCTAGTGTTCATTAGGGAAAACTGAGTGGCTTGTAAGGTACATTGCGCTCTGTATTGTCCTCATGGGTGTCTGGTTTTGGGGGGAAACTTCATCGGTGGGAGTGGTGGCGGTTTCTGGACCCGGTACCGTTGTTGCGGTTTGGGTTTTGCGGGATTCAGCATAGAGGGATAAACTGCCCCACCTCACGAGTTGTTCCCCAACGGATAACCCGTTTGTGACTTCGACCCATTCCCCGTTTGTTGCTCCGATTTGCACTCCGGAGGGTTCATAAAAACTACCATACAAGACAAAGGCTAACTGTTTCCCCTACGCATCGACTAAGGCGCTTGCTATGAACAAGAACGCGGGAACTGCCATCAAAGGCGCACTTGCATGGGAGCCCGACGGGTCCCGAGGAGGGGATCGGTTTCTGGGTTGACGGGAACTCGGTCAATCCCGCCTTCGGCTTGAAACTCCCGGGGCCGTGTCCCACATGGGCTAGGGTTAGGGTGGGTGTGCCGAAAATTAAGCCCAGAGCGAACATTGAGCCAATCATAGAAGTTGTGTTCATTAGACCTCCTCACAAAAACATGGGGTTTTCTGCCAAATCTTCCCCAGTGTGCCAAAGAGGAGATGAAATCTAGGTGAAATCTCACCCCTTTTTTCTCGCAGTCTGTTAACCTCGATCGCAGTCGTCTCCCCCTTGCACACGATGCGAATTCTGTTGGTCGAAGATGAAGCGGAATTAGGATAGGCGGACCGCGCAAGTTCTGGTCAATGAGAAATATATTGTCGATTGGGTGACGCGGCCGAGTGCAGGCCTGGCATTGCGATCGAAAGTCAGTGGACGGATTACACGGTGGCGATTGGCCGATTGGCTTGTGCCGGAGTTGTCGGGTTTGGAGTTATGTCAACGCATCCGCGCGAACCCGCACCCTCTACCCATTTTGATGTTAACGGCTCTGGGACAACCGGATCATCGAATTACTGGACGTAGGTAGCACCTACGCGGCGATTATTTGGTGAAACCTTTTGTGATGGCGGAATTATTGGCAAGGGTTGCGCGCACGGACCGCGGCGATCGCCCACCCTCCAACCCCAAACCCTGACTTGATGAGCATTTATGCGCATCGGCGCGACGAACAATACTATCTGTAATCGACTCACCCAACCTCACTCAATGATTCCCTTAACGGTCAAAGAATTTCAGATTTTTGCCTATTTAATGCAAAATCCCGATCGCATTATTCCGGGGAGTAAAATCCGCTATCAACTTTGGTAGGGGGAGGAAGAACCCATCAGTAATGTGGTGGCGGCGCAAATGCGCTTATTACGGCGCAAACTAGCGAGTTATGGCGCTTGTATGCCCCATTGAAACTATTCGCGGTCAGGGCTATCGTTTTAAGTTGAATCCCGAAGCCCCATCCTCGTCAGAAGGCTCTTTGGGGTAGTTCACCCCGCCCGACGCGATGAATAGCTATCAACTGTTTCGCCATAGCAGAATCCGTCTGGCCCTTTGGTATGCGTTAGTGATGGGTGGGATTTTGGGTTGATCAGGGTTTGGGGTGTATCGCTCTCTGATTCAGTCGAGGACCGGCGGCGATGGAACGGGAAATGGAATCGATTGCTGGGACACTTCATGATAGTTTGGAACCGATGCTCCCTCAATCTGGAGATCCAACGGGTCGGAGAAGGGCAAATTTTTCCCGATTTATGTCTAAAAGGAAAACCGATTGTTACCATCATCCCCGATTTATTCAACGTCATACCATTGGCATTAGCGATCGCAGTACCTACTATATCCGGGTGTTCAATCATCGCGGTGAACTCTTAGCCTTTTCCCCCAACCATCCTCTCCCCTTACCCCAAACCTTCAACCCCCCCGATTGGCAAACCTTTCGCAGTGCGAGAGGGACGCGCTACCATCAATTCACTACCATTCTCCACAGTGCGGGGGTTAATCCTCAAACGCCAATGCACTTAGATTCCTCTTGGGGATATATCCAAATTGGACGCACGAAGCGCGATGTTTGATGCAGAAGTTAATCGAATGAGGTGGATTTTAGGTTTAGGGTTTCCTTTGGCGTTAGGTTTAGTCGTGGTGGCTGGTTGGTGGCTGTCTGGATTAGCGATGCAGCCGATTTACCAATCCTATCAACAGCAACAACAGTTTACTGCCAATCCGGACCATGAACTGCGCTCTCCCCTCCGGACTCTTTTAGCAACTATTGAGGCTATTTTACGGGTTCCCCCATCAAATCCCCAGCAAATGCAGGCGATGCTACAAACCCTTGAACGACAGGGACGACGTTTAAGCCATTTAATCGCCGATTTATTATTTCTCAGTACCTTGGAACATCAATCCTCCAGCCAAGCCTTTAAACCCTGTTGTTTAAATGATTTAATTCATGATTTAACTGAAGAATATGCAGAATTTGCAACTAGGCGCGGAAATTCATCTAATGCAAGAAGTTCCGGCTCCGGAAATTTATGTGTTAGGTAATGAATCTCAGCTTTATCGTTTAGTGTCCAATTTAATCGCTAATGCCATTCAATATACGCGCCATAGCAGGGGAAGTGGTTGTGAGTTTAATGGTGCGCGATCGCACGGCTTTAATTACAGTCCAAGATACAGGGATTGGCATGGCCGATCGCCGCCCCAACTCGAATTTTTGAGAGATTTTATCGGGTGGATAGCGATCGCTCTCGCCCAACTGGGGGAACCGGATTAGGACTAGCCATAGCACAGGCGATCGCTTATCATCATCAAGGTTCTTTGACGGTCAAAAGTGAACTCGGAAAAGGCAGTTTATTCACCCTGCAATTTCCTTGTATAGCAGAACCAAAGTTGCTTAAAAACTTCCCCTCTCTGAAACGGTGAGTCTTTCAAGGGGATTTGAGATTAGAAGGGAATCGGATCGTCATCACCCGGAGTATCTGACCCTGATGGTTCAGGGTTAGGAGTAACGGGAGAGCGAGTTGCAGGTAGCTCATATTCTAATCCAGAGGTTGGGGGATTAGGGCTCGTGCGGTTACGACTACCAAGGGGGACCACATTACTCGGGGCGGAACTGGGGGCGGAACTGGGGGCGGAATGAGTGTTGATTGGGGTTTCTGGGTTGCCAGATATCAAACTACTGATAGTATAAATCCGCGTCGCGACCAATTCGGCTCGCTTCTCTTTAAAGCCTTCGGGTCTTTCCACCACGTTCATCCCCAAGCGACCTTCGATGAGTACACAATCGCCCACATGATAGTTTTGTCCAATTTCTTGGGCCGTATTTCCCCATCCAATTACTTTTAAGTGTGATGGGGGGTCATTGGGTCGGTTACTGCTGAACTCGACTAACATTTCGGCAATGGGTATTTGATTATCGGCTGTGTAGCGCAGTTGTGGTTCCTGAATAATTTTAGCGGTCAAAATACAGCTATTCATGAAAATTATGTCTCTTGAAAACAGTAGGTTACAGATTTAGAGCTCTGAATCAGGGCTAATAGTCTTCTCGGTTCATACCTTGAACTTGATTTACAAAATCTTGTACCATATTTCGGTATTCTCTGAGGGTAGTATCAGCCCAATCTCGATCGTCGCTGTTGGCATAGATATGGATTAGGGGTTCTCCGGCATCGGGAAGGATCAAAATCCAATTATCGTCTTGGTAGTTAATGAGTTTGACTCCATCGATCAATTCTAAGTTTTCTGGGGCATGGGTTTCTACTAGATGTCGCATGAGTGCGCCTTTAACAGACCAAGGACAACGAACAGTATAGCGACGGTGTATGACATGGGGGAGATCGGTGCGAATTTGACCGAGCGATCGCTCCTGTGTGGTCAGAATTTCAATCATTTTGGCAATCGAGAACATGGCATCAAAACCGGGGTGCATTTGGGGGAAGATGAACCCCATATCACCACTACCGCCGAGTACGACATTAGGATGAGCTTGACAGGCTTCCATTAAAGCCGTGGGGTTGGCTTTAGTGCGGATAACTATGCCATCGTGTCGTCGGGCGATTTGTTCGACGGCGGAGGAGGCTTGAACGGGTACTACCACCGTGCTTCTGGGGTGAGCGGTCAGAACCATAGTCACCATCAGGGCGGTTAGTTCTTCTCCCCTAATTAGGCTACCACTTTCATCTACTAAAATAAACTGTTCGCCGTTAGCATAGACTTGAACGCCGAAATTAGCTCTCAGGGCTTCCACCACTCGGCCCAGTTGATCGAGTAGGTTTTCGCGATCGCTTGGGGAAATAGCAATTTGATTCAGACTAGCATTGAGGACGACCGCATCACAACCAAACTTAGCCAGTAGTCGGGGTAAAAGGGCTCCCGATACTGCATAGACGTAATCTATCACCACTTTAGCGTTGCTGTGGCGCAGGCTTTCGATATTGAGGTGTCTTTCAAAGGCGGTGCGGTAGGTGTCGATCACTTCGCTGGGGTAGGTCATGTTACCAATTTCGGAGACTCCGGCGCGTCGCAGGTCTTCCTTGAAGTAAGCACCTTCAATTTTTTTCTCTTTGGCTTTGGTGATGTTAATGCCTTTGTTGTCGAGAAATTCAATCAGAATCTGATCGGAGCGATCTGGAGATAGGCGCACATGAATACCGCCAACAACGGTGAGGTTACGAATCACGGTGCGGACTACGGGAATAGCGGTGTCTTCTAGGTTAAGGACATTGACTCCCACGGACATCAAGCCCGAAATTAGCGATCGCGTTACCATGCGAGAAATCCGCCGTTGGTCACGGGATACCGCAACGGTGGCGACTTGTTTGAGAGTTGACCCGTAGGCGGCTCCTAGTTTAACCGCAAATTCGGGGGTAATATCAATGTTAGCGAGTCCGAGAACCCCCCGTTGACCGAAAAGGTTACGCCTAGCGGTGTTTCCCCAAATTAGGTTGATGTTGAGGGTAGCCCCAGATTCAATTTTTTTACTAGGCCAAACGCGGACATTGGGGCTGATCAGGCTTTCTTCTCCTACGGTGGATAGGGAGCCGACTACTGCCCCTTCCAGGACGTGGGCGCGGCGGTCTACCCTGGCTCCTCTAGCAATCACACAGGCGCGTAAATGTACGTCCTCACCGATAATGGCTCCATTCCAAACAATGGGGCGTTTCAGGTTAGCATCACTCCCTACAGTGACATTATCTCCGAGGATAGTTCCGGCTTCTAATTGCGATCGCGGTCCAATTCTACAGTTATTACCAATAATGACTGGGGCTTCAATGCGGGCATAATCATCAATGTAGGTGTTTTCCCCGACCCAGACTCCTGGCGATCGCTCTTCGTAGGGAAAATCTAGCTTAACTTTTCCGCGTAATGCGTCATATTGGGATTCACGATAGGCTTCTAAATGACCCACATCGCACCAGTAACCGTCTGCAATAAAGCCATACATAGGAACCCCTTTGTCTAATAAAAGCGGAAAAAGGTCGTTGGAAAAATCGCATTCCTGATTAGGGGGCAGATATTCCAGGACTTCCGGTTCTAGGACATAGATTCCCGTGTTGACCGTATCGGAAAATATTTCGCTGGTGGAGGGTTTTTCTAAAAACCGCTTGATGCGTTGATTCTCGTCCGTAATCACCACGCCAAAATCGAGGGGGTTGGGAACCCGGGTTAATATCAACGTAGCCTTCGATTTTTGGGAAGTGTGAAACTTAACGGCGGCGCTGAGGTCAAAATCAGTAATGCTATCGCCACTGATCACTAAGAAGGTACTGTCTAGGAGTTCGGCAATATTTTTGACACATCCTGCAGTTCCCAGAGGTTGATCCTCTTCCACCGAATAGGTCATTTGAACGCCAAAGTCGCTGCCATTATGGAAGTATTCCCGCATGATGTCGGGTAAATAGTGCAGGGTAGCGATAACTTCCTGGAAGTGGTGCCGCCTCAGTAGGTTAATGATATGTTCGGCAATGGGGCGGTTGAGTATAGGCACCATTGGTTTGGGTAAATCACAGGTAAGAGGTCTGAGTCGCGTTCCTGACCCCCCAGCCATCAGCACTGCTCTCATAATTCCTCCTGGCGGCTTATTAAAAACAATCTTAAACTTTTCCGGCTAAGATTTAGCTTTTCTTTAGATTCATTTTGGTTTTGCTCACTGAATGCTGCCCAATCATAAATTTTTATGAATTTCGCCGAAAAGTTTGAGTGTACAGGGCTAGATTGTATTTAATTTTACCCCTTTGTGGGCAGGTTAGTTGATATAACTAAGTTCCATTTCACAGATGATTTGGAGGCAAGTATGCAATATACATTTAATCTGGTGGGAGTTTCTCCAATTCTTTCGTTTTTTTACCAGCAACAGCAGCAACAGGAACAACAGACCAGCGGCATTGAATATCTGGGTCATCGTCAGTGTACCCTGGATATGTTTCTTGAATCGGTGGAAATGGTGGCATCGAAGCAGGGATGGCAATGCGATCGCGTTGTGGATACGGTGATTAATTTTTGGATGAATAATTCTGAGAGTATCCAGTATTGGAAAGGCAGACTTGAGGATGCTGGTCACGAGAATTTGCTGGTGGCGCGGGTGGCTGATTTGAAGTCTTTGCGGACTACTTTTGAGTCGTTACTTGATGCTTAATGGGTACATGGCGGGTGGCGGGTGGTTTCAGGAAAATCAGAAGAAACCCGCCCCATGATGGTGTGCCATAAATAGTTAACTATTGATATGATTTGGGATCGCACTCTTGATCCGGTTGGCTGATGGGTGCGAGTTGTTTCGTGGCTTGATCTGATGTCTCGTGCTAAAGCGCTGCAATTTTATGTGATTACTCGCCTGTTATTGGCTCCACTAATGTTGTGGACGATTACTTCGGTGGTGTTTCTGTTGTTGCGGGCGACACCAGGTGATCCGGTCGATGCTATTCTTGGCCCTAGAGCCCCTAGTGCGGCTAAGGAGGCGTTGCGATCGCAGTTGGGTTTGGGGGGGTCGTTGCTAGAACAATATATAAGTTATATGGGGGCTCTACTGCGCTTCGATTTGGGCACTTCTATAACTACTCAAGGACAGTCGGTCTGGCAGATTATTAGTGATCATTTTCCCGCTACCGTCGAATTAGCAGTTTTTAGTATGTTGGTGGCGGTCGTGGTGGGAATTACTGTCGGGGCTGTGGCCGCTTTTAAACCTAATACTATTTGGGACACTGGGGGACGCTTATTTGGAATTATTACTTATTCGGTTCCCGCTTTTTGGGCGGGGATGCTGTTGCAGTTGATTTTTGCAGTCTGGCTGGGCTGGTTTCCTTTGGGGAATCGTTTTCCGGTGACCGTGACTCCTCCTCCTACTTATAGCGGACTTTATACCGTTGATAGTTTGTTGAGTGGCAATTTGGGGACTTTCTGGACGACTATATATTATCTGTGTCTTCCCTGTGTGACTTTGGGCATTTTGCTCAGTGGGATTTTTGAGCGCATTGTCCGCGTCAATTTGAGACAAACTCTACAAGCTGATTATGTCGAGGCGGCACGGGCGCGAGGAGTGCCGGAGTTACGGATTTTGCTGGCTCATGCTCTCAAAAATGCCATGATTCCCGTTATTACTGTGTTGGGGCTGACTTTTGCTGCCTTGTTGGGGGGGGCGATTTTAACTGAGGTCACTTTTTCTTGGCCGGGATTGGCTAATCGCTTGTATGAGGCTATCCGTCTGCGGGATTATCCCACGGTTCAAGGGGTGGTGGTATTTTTGGCCGTTATTGTGGTGGCGGCTAGTTTGGCGATCGATATTTTGAATGCTTGTATTGACCCACGGATTCGCTATTAATTCCCTGTCAGAAAATATACTTAGTTATTAATACTTAGTTATTTTTCTTAATAAATTTTAACAAACCAAAGGGCGTTGGCAGTGTATAAAGGATATTTGAAGGGGTGAGAAGGAAGGCGAATGTTGATTTATGAAGTTTGATTAACATTTGTATCAAAATATAAAATTCTTCTCATAAACCCTGTACAATCTTTTAAGATTTCGGAAAGTGTTCTAGGATACTGAAGAAATGAACCACGGGGCAATTGTTAAAAGCCTTTGTCGATGGTTCGCCCCGGAAGGGGTCTTAGGAGGTGACACCGATGGATTGATTGTCGTGATCATTCATGGTGTGTCCAATCCCAACTCAACTCTAAGCAAGTCAACAAGTAGGAGATAAATCCATGTTTGATGCCTTCACCAAGGTGGTTTCTCAAGCTGATACTCGCGGCGAAATGCTGAGTACAGCTCAAATCGATGCTCTGAGCCAAATGGTTGCTGAAAGCAACAAACGTTTGGATTCTGTTAACCGCATTACCAGCAACGCTTCCACCATTGTTTCCAACGCTGCTCGTTCTTTGTTCGCAGAGCAACCCCAACTGATTGCTCCCGGTGGAAACGCCTACACCAGCCGTCGTATGGCTGCTTGCTTGCGTGACATGGAAATCATCCTGCGCTATGTAACCTACGCTGTGTTTGCTGGCGATGCAAGTGTTCTCGAAGATCGTTGCTTGAACGGTTTGCGTGAAACTTACCTGGCTTTGGGAACTCCCGGTTCTTCCGTTGCTGTCGGTGTTGGCAAAATGAAAGAAGCTGCTCTGGCGATCGTTAACGATCCCGCAGGTATCACTCCTGGTGATTGTAGCGCTTTGGCTTCAGAAATCGCTGGTTACTTTGACCGTGCTGCTGCAGCAGTTTCCTAATCAAGCAGATCCATAGCATATAACAATTGAAACAGTTTAGCTGAAGTCTAAGTGACTGGACTTCTGTTTGTTACCTAATTTTTTGTAAACCAATCGGGAGATAACTCGAGAATGAAAACCCCCCTAACCGAAGCAGTTTCTATCGCTGATTCCCAAGGTCGTTTCCTAAGCAGCACCGAAATCCAAGTAGCTTTTGGCCGTTTTCGTCAAGCCAAAGCTGGTCTGGAAGCTGCTAAAGCTTTGACCTCTAAAGCTGATAGTCTGATCAGTGGTGCTGCCCAAGCAGTGTACAACAAGTTCCCCTACACCACCCAAATGCAGGGACCTAACTACGCGGCAGACCAACGCGGTAAGGACAAATGTGCTCGTGACATAGGCTACTACCTGCGGATGGTAACTTATTGCCTGATTGCTGGTGGAACTGGCCCCATGGATGAGTACCTGATTGCCGGTATTGATGAAATCAACCGGACTTTCGAGCTTTCTCCAAGCTGGTACATTGAAGCCCTGAAATACATCAAAGCTAACCACGGTTTGTCTGGTGACGCTGCTGTTGAAGCTAACTCCTACCTCGACTACGCGATCAACGCCCTGAGCTAGGTCCTTTTTTGCGTTGCCCGGAACGGTAAATAGCTGTTAGCAATTGGGTTATCAGTTATTTAGCAGTCCGGGCATATTTTATTAAAGCGGGATGAGCTTGGTAAAATCGGTATCCGAGATTACCTAACCGATTAAAAAGAGTTTTTTTCTCTATAACGTAAAAAAATCGGGAGAAGATTAATAATGGTTGGTTTAGCAGAAGCAAGTCGCCTAGGAATCAGAGCTTTTGAAGAGTCTGAGCGAGTGGAACTGCGCCCTAACTTCACCGAGGGTGATGTCCAAGCTGTGATTTGGGCTGCATATCGTCAGGTGATGGGTAATGAACACCTGATGCAACGGGAGCGCTTAACTAGTGCTGAGTCTTTGTTGCGCCAGGGTGAAATTACGGTGCGGGATTTTGTGCGAGCCTTAGCTGTTTCGGAACTGTACCGGAAAAAGTTTTTTTATGGCAATAGCCAAGTTCGGTTTATTGAACTGAACTATAAGCATTTGCTGGGTCGGGCTCCTTTGGATGAGTCAGAAATGGCGTTTCACGTTGATCTGTATAACGAGGAAGGCTACGAGGCGGAAATTAATTCTTACCTGGATTCTCCTGAGTATTTGGAGAGTTTCGGTGAAAATGTGGTCCCTTACTACCGTGGTTTTGCTACCCAACGGGGTCAGTGGACTGTGGGATTTAACCGGATTTTCCAACTTTACCGGGGATACGCGAATAGCGATCGCGCCCAGAACCAAACCCAAGGACGTTTAACTTGGGAAGTCGCTCGCAATACTTCTTCGCCGATTTGTCCAGCAGGTAGCGGACAGGCTCTGGTGGGGGCCAATGGTGGCGATCGCGGTCAATTATATCGTGTGGTAGTAGTACAAAAACCCACGCAGTTGACACCGAGAATGCGTAAAGCTACAGCAGAGTACACAGTAGCCTACGAGCAACTTTCAGGACAGTTGCAGCGGATCAACCGCATGGGCGGACGGGTCATCAGCGTGACCCCTGCTTAGAACAGCAAGTTGTTAACTGTTAACCAGTTAATAACAATAGCATAATCAAGTTAGATTGTCTAGGACTAAAGCCGCAAGTAATTCCGTTGTGATTATAGGAGGATTTAAGTGGCCATTACAACCCAATCGTCTCGGTTAGGGACAACAGCTTTCCAGGAGAGTTCTCCGGTAGAGTTGCGTCCCAATTGGAGTCGTGAAAATGCCCAAGAGGTAATTCGTGCGGTATACCGTCAATTGCTGGGTAATGATTATCTGATGAGTTCTGAGCGCCTCATCAGTGCGGAGTCGCTGTTGTGCGATGGTAGCATCACTGTACGCGAATTTGTGCGGTGCGTGGCGAAGTCAGAACTTTATAAAAAGAAATTCTTTTACCCGAATTTCCAGACCCGTGTAATTGAACTAAATTACAAACACCTGTTGGGTCGGGCTCCCTATGATGAGTCAGAGGTGGTTTTCCACTTAGACTTATACCAAAACGAAGGGTACGATGCCGATATCGATTCTTATATTGATTCTCCAGAATATCTGGAGAGCTTCGGCGAGAATATTGTTCCTTACTACCGTGGTTTCGAGACTCAGCGGGGACAAAAAACGGTTGGTTTCACCCGGATGTTCCGTCTGTATCGGGGTTATGCTAACAGTGATAGCGCCCAAGGTGAAGGCACTATGTCTCGTCTGGCGCAGGAACTAGGTTCTAACCGCGCTTCTGTGGTAGTGGCTCCTTCTGGGGATTCGGATGGTTGGTCCTATCGTCCATCTGGACAGAGTGTAACTCCTAGCACTGGGTTCAGCCAAGGTGGAGTTCTGCAAGCGGGACGGACTTACCGTCTGGAGGTTTCTGGAATTCGTGAGCGCCGTTATCCCAGAGTACGTCGTTGCAGTAAGGCTTTCATTGTTCCTTATGAGCAGCTTTCGGCACAACTGAGGGAAATTCAGCGCCAAGGTGGCACAATTGCCAGCATTACGCCTATTTAGAATGGCAAGAGAAAACTTGATTGTTTTGGGAGATTAATAGGAACAATGTTGGGTTACATCAGTGCTGGAAAAATGGGGAGTAGTCCTTCGGGCGCTCGCTTCTTTAAATACGAAGTGGTGGGAATACGTCAGAATGACGAAACCGACAAGAGTGAATATCAGATTCGCTCGAGTGGGAGTCAATTTGTAATTGTTCCTTACAATCGGATGAATCAGGAAATGCAGCGGATTAACCGCATGGGTGGTAAAATTGTTAGCATTGAGCCGATGACTACCGATAATACGGTGTCTGAAGCTGAGGGCGAATAATTTAGACCATTCAATTCTGATTTTCATGCAGGATTCTGAATCAAAAACCCCAGGTGCATCCCCCCTAGTGGGCGCAGATAATGCGCCTTTAACTGGGGGAGAAGCTGAAGGGGGTGATGCTTGGACAGTAGAACAGGCGATCGCCGCCCTAAACCATCAAGAACCAAATCGTCGCTATTATGCGGCTTGGTGGTTGGGGCGTTTTCGTGTTGATGAACCGATCGCAGTTGATGCGTTAATTAGGGCTTTGGATGATGAGTCCGATCGCACGGCCGACGGGGGCTACCCTTTACGGAGAAATGCGGCTCGGGCTTTGGGTAAATTGGGCGCGCGGCGCGCGGTGACTCCCCTAGTCAAATGCTTAGATTGCCCAGATTTTTATGTACGAGAGGCGGCGGCTCAGGCTTTGGAAGGTCTGGGAGACTCTAGTTGTGCTTCGGCTTTGCGTGGGTTATTGGTGGGTGGAGTAGAAGATACTGAACCGATAGCGGGTAAACCCCATTTAAAACAGCCTTATGATGCGGTAATTGAAGCCATAGGAACCCTGGGTGCAACTGAGGCGTTAGCTGATATTGAACCTTTTATAAACCATCCGATCGCTAGAATACAATATGCGGCTTTGAGGGCTATGTATCAGCTTACGGGTGATCGGGTTTATGGCGATCGCTTAATTGTGGCTTTGGGGGGGGAAGATTTACAATTGCGACGCAGTGCTTTAATGGATTTAGGGGCGATCGGATACCTTGAGGCGGCGGAACCTATCGCCAATACCCTAGCTGAAAATAGCCTGAAACTAATTGCTTTACAGGGAATTCTGGAACATCATCTCAGTCAAATTGGCGACAAATGCCTATCTGAAGAGGCAGTTAAAATCATGAAGCTGATGGATTCTCTATTATGACAAGGGTTGAGGAACTAATTTTAGCGGTTGAACAGGCGGACTCTGCGGGAAAACTGATAGGGGCGGTGTCACAATTGGCGGCGACGGGTTCTGTGGATGCAGTACCAATGTTAATTCGTGTTTTGGGTTACAACAACCCTGGGGCGGCGGTGGCGGCGGTTGAGGGATTAATAGCCATTGGTAAACCTGCTGTGGTGGGGCTACTAGAGAGGTTAGATGGTTATAACTATGGTGCTAGGGCTTGGGCGGTGCGGGCTTTGTCTGGTATTGGTGATCCTAGGGGTTTGGATGTTTTGCTGGAGGCGGCGGGTAGTGATTTTGCTCTGAGTGTGCGTCGTGCGGCGGCGCGGGGTTTGGGAGCAATTCACTGGGAGGATATGTCATCAGAAGTGGTGTCTGAGGCTAAGGAAAGAACCCTAAAAACTCTGCTGCATACTTCTGAAGATACGGAATGGATCGTTCGTTATGCGACGGTTGTGGGTTTGGAAGGTTTGGCGGCTTCTGAGGTGGATAAGCCCAATTGGTTTACACAGGTTGCTGAAAGGTTGGAGGGGATGGTTAATAATGATGAAACTCCGGCGGTTTCTGCTAGGGCTAGTCTGGCGAGGGTAAACTTAGGGATTAGTTAATAATTAGTTGCTTTTGGGATGTTGGGATTTTACTGTGACCTACGAACCGCTTCACCACAAATATCGTCCCCAAACTTTTGCTGCTCTGGTGGGTCAAGAGACGATCGCTCAAACTCTGACTAATGCGATCCGGTCGCGGCGTATTGCTCCGGCTTATTTATTTACCGGTCCGAGGGGTACTGGTAAAACTTCTAGTGCGCGGATTTTAGCGAAATCTCTTAACTGTCTACAAAGTTCTAACCCGACAGAAACTCCCTGTGGTATTTGCGAGGTCTGTCGGGGTATCACTACGGGAGCGACGTTAGATTTTGTGGAGATTGATGCTGCTAGTAATACGGGAGTTGATCATATCCGGGATTTAATTGAACGGACGCAGTTTTCCCCGGTTCAATGTCGCTATAAGGTCTATGTAATTGATGAATGTCTGACGGGTGATGCTCTGATTTTAAGCGATCGCGGATGGCTGAGAATTGATGATCGGACTCTCGAAGAATGTCGAGTTCTTAGTTATAATGAGTCTACTCAACAATGGGAATGGCAGCAGGTTTTACGCTGGCTTGACCAGGGGGTTCGTGAGACTTGGAAAATTAAAACTATTCGGACTGAGATTAAATGCACTGGTAATCATCTGATTAGGACAGATAAAGGCTGGGTAAAGGCGGCAGATATTACCCCCAATATGAAGATATTATCACCGGAAATTGATGTGGCTGTCAATACGGGATTACAAGAGGTAGAATCTATCGAAAAGTTAGGGGTTAATCATGTCTATGATATTGAGGTAGAACATAATCATAATTTTGTGGCGAATGGTCTGCTAGTTCACAATTGCCATATGTTGAGTACGGCGGCTTTTAATGCTTTACTAAAAACCTTGGAAGAACCACCCGATCGGGTGGTGTTTGTGCTGGCGACTACGGACCCTCAACGGGTTCTCCCGACGATTATTTCTCGATGTCAGCGCTTTGATTTTCGGCGCATTCCTTTACAAGCCATGGCGACTCATTTAGAAACTATCGCCGCTAAGGAAAACATTGCTATTACACCGGAAGCGGTGATGATGGTGGCTCAAATTGCTCAGGGAGGATTAAGGGATGCGGAAAGCCTGTTAGACCAATTAAGTTTACTGTCAGGTGAAATTACTGTAGAACGGGTTTGGGACTTGGTGGGGGCGGTTCCTGAACGGGATTTGATGACTTTATTAGAGGCGATCGCAGAGGGTAACGCGACGGGGATTTTAGACCAAACCAGGGAGTTACTTAACCGGGGTCGAGAACCTTTAATTGTGCTGCAAAATCTGGGGGAATTTTACCGAGATTTATTAATCGCTAAAAGCGCACCAAATCGCCAGGATTTAGTGAAACTTACTCAACCGACTTGGGAAAGTTTATGTGCGTTTTCCCAACGCTGGGAACATGAAATTATCCTGGCTGGTCAAAAACATCTGCGCGATAGCGAGGTACAGATTAAAAATACCACTCAGCCGCGTTTATGGTTGGAGGTGACTTTATTAGGGTTATTACCGGAGGCTTTGCGTCCTCAAACTGTATCTACAGAGGTGGTAAATGTACAGCCTCAGCCTACCTCAAAAATGAGGTCACAGCCTGTTTATAAGCCTCCTGCGCCTACTCAAGCTCCCTCAGAAGCTGTTCCTGTGTCTGCTGCACCCCCGCCGCCGCCACCACCCCCGCCGCCATTAGAACAGCCTACTACTGCTCATCAAGAGGAACCTGTAAACTATGGTCTGGGGGAACTTTGGGAACAGATACTTAGTGCGATCGAACAATTTGGAACTCAGGCTTTGATGCGTCAACATGGTTGTTTGCGATCGCACCATGGTAATGTAGTCTGTATTGGGATTAAATCGCCTCCATTATTAAAAATAGCCCAGACGAAAATTGCTAGTTTAGAAGTTGCTTGTCAGAAGGTTTTTAAGACTAAAATTCAGGTAAATTTAGAAGTGGGAATGGGGCAGATTTCTCCTGGGGTTGAGCCTGAAACAAAACCGATGACTGAGAGGGTACAGCCTCCACCACCTCCACCGGAACCCCCGCCACCACCTACTAGGGAAACAGAAACTGATAAACCGCCCGAATTAACAACTCCTAAGACGGCGGAGGTTTCGGTTAACGTAGATCATGATTTAAATAATACTCCGGTTGATGATGTGGCTATGGCGGCTGAAAAACTGGCGGAGTTTTTTGATGGGGAAATTATCCCTTTGTCTACGGAAAATACACAGGTGACAACTGTTTCTTCTTCTTCTGTGGAATTCGAGGATACTATAGAGTTTGATTCTCCAGAAGATGATGACAGTGAAGATGACGTACCTTTTTAAGTCTTACTGGAGAAATCGGGTTTCTTGGCAGTGTTGAATAAAAAATCAAGCGTATAGCCATGTTACCCCCACGAGACCATGATAAGCGATCGCTCTGAGTTTGTCAAGGGGTCTGGGAGAAATCGGGTTTTTTGAGGGGGTAGTGTTGAATAAAAAATCAAGCGTATAGCCATGTTACCCCCACGAGACCATGATAAGCGATCGCTCTGAGTTTGTCAAGGGGTCTGGGAGAAATCGGGTTTTTTTGTTGACTCTCCAGTTCACAGGAGACTTTAAACTCAATGTATAAAATTGTCAAAGGTAAATTTTCGCCATGAAAACCACTCATTTACAAGTGGGGGGGATGAGTTGTGCATCCTGTGCATCCCGCATTGAAATAGTAGTGAATAGACTTGATGGAGTTAATCAATGTCAAGTCAACTTTGGTGCTGAACAAGCTGCCATAGATTATAACCCAGAAGCGGTCAGTTTAGAGGCAATTCAAGAAGCGATTTCTGACGCTGGATATACAACCAAACCTTTAGGGGGTTTAGGAAAGTTAGAAAAGCCTGGAGAGTCGGAGAGTGATGCCGAGGAAAAAGCACTAATTAAGAAGGTGGCATTTTCGGGATTTGTGAGTTTATTCTTGATGATTGGTGGCTTACCAATGATGACAGGTTTAGACATCCATTTTATACCGGGTTGGCTGCATCATCCCTGGCTGCAATTTGTGTTAACTACTCCGGTGATGTTTTGGTGTGGTCAAGGTTGTTTTACGGGTGCAATTAAAGGATTTAAGCAGCGTAACGCCGACATGAATACTCTAACTTCGATTGGTACAGGTGTGGCTTATGTGTACTCGGTGTTTGTGACGTTATTTCCTAATGTTTTGTTGGGTCAGGGATTGAGTCCCGATGTTTATTATGAGTCGGCGGCGATGATTATTGCGTTGGTTTTAGTGGGGAGATGGTTAGAACATCGCGCCAAAGGGAAAATGTCAGAAGCCATCAAAAAATTAATAGGATTACAAGCAAAAACTGCCCGCGTGATTCGTGATGGTAAGGAGGAAGATATCGCGATTGAATTGGTGCAGGTGGGAGATATTGTGATAGTTCGTCCGGGGGAAAAAATCCCGGTTGATGGAGAGATAATCGAAGGGCGATCGACGGTAGATGAATCGATGGTTACGGGGGAAAGTGTGCCAGTAGAAAAGCGGATTGGTGATGAAGTGATTGGGGCGACAATTAATAAAACTGGTAGCTTTAAGTTTACGGCTGCACGGGTGGGAGAAGAAACTGTTTTGGCGCAAATTGTGCTGTTAGTACGACAGGCGCAAGGTTCAAAAGCACCGATTCAAACATTAGCAGATCAGGTAACTAGCTGGTTTGTCCCGGTGGTGATAGCTATAGCGATCGCTACTTTTGTGATCTGGTTTAATTGGACGGAAAATATTACCCTAGCTATAGTGACTATGGTAGGTGTATTAATTATCGCTTGTCCTTGTGCGTTGGGATTAGCGACTCCGACCTCGGTAATGGTTGGGACGGGTTTGGGGGCAGAACATGGTATTTTAATTAAGGGGGGAGACAGCCTAGAATTAGCCCACAAAATCCAGACTATAGTTTTAGATAAAACGGGAACTTTGACGGAGGGTAAGCCGAGAGTAATTAATTATATCACGGTGGGAGGAACGACTAATAATCATGAGTTAAAACTGCTGCGGCTGGTGGCGGCGGTGGAAGCCAAATCAGAACATCCTTTAGCTGAGGCGATTGTGGAATATGCTAAATCTCAGGAGGTGGAATTACCTTTACCGGAAGTAGTGGAATTTGAAGCAATGGCGGGAATGGGGGTACAGGCGAATGTGTCCGATCGCTTAATCCAAATTGGTACTTCTGTATGGATGGAAGAGTTGGGAATTGATACGAGTATTTTTAAAGATAAACAAGGCAGTTGGGAAACGCAAGCACAGACGACGGCTTGGATTGCTATTGATGGGGAAATCGAGGGATTATTGGGGATTGCAGATAGTCTTAAACCGGCTTCAGTGGCAGCGGTAAAGGCTTTAAAATCGATGGAATTACAGGTGGTAATGGTAACGGGAGATAATCAGAAAACGGCGGAAGCGATCGCTCAACAGGTAGCGATAGATAGGGTATTTGCCCAAGTCCGTCCTGACCGGAAATCAGAGATTATTAAATCTCTGCAACAGGAGAGGGTTACAAAGTCTAACAAACGGGCGATTGTAGCGATGGTAGGAGATGGAATTAATGACGCGCCAGCCTTAGCACAAGCTGATGTAGGAATGGCGATCGGGACGGGAACTGATGTGGCGATCGCCGCCGGAGATATTACGTTAATTTCGGGAGATTTACAGGGGATTGTGACGGCGATTAAACTCAGCCGTGCTACCATGAAGAATATCCGCCAAAATCTGTTTTTTGCCTTTTTCTACAATACAGCCAGTATCCCCCTCGCGGCTGGGGTTTTATTCCCGCTAACCAATTGGTTACTTAATCCTATTATAGCAGGGGCGGCGATGGCTATGAGTTCGCTTTCTGTGGTGACAAATGCGTTAAGATTGCAGCGAACTCGGTTATAGAAAAAATCCCCAATCACCTACTAATTAATCATGCTTCACTTAGCTAGTAAACAAACCCAGAGGCGCACAAGATGATGAAAGTTAGAGGAATCAATAATTGTTTCATGATGTTAATGTTATTAGGTGCGATCGCATCTATTCCGGTGGAAGCGATCGCATCACCGCACCATCATCATCATGGTGGTGGCGAATATGGTAAATTTAGTAAAATCGAACAACCCCTAGGCTTAAAACTAGGTATCACCCTAGCAGGGATAGGCTTAATTGGGTTAGAATTGTGGTGGTTTATGTTCAGCGAACCTCCCAGGAAAAAATCTGGTGATTAGGTTCGCCAAACTCCCATCTGTGAGAAGATATTGGTGAGACTATGTTGATCAATCAACCGTCCCCCGTAAACTCAGATTAATATGAAGCTGAAGTCCTTTTTCATTCTGTTAGGTATCGCCACTGCGACCCTGCTACTGGTGGGGGTGAGTTTCTTCCTGACGCTATTAGGTGAAACTCCCCTATCGTTATTGAAGGCGAATGCCAAAACCATTCCTACAGCGACAGTATTTGTGCCCAAAAATGCGCCGTTTACGGCATCGTTGTTGGTGAACCCAGACCGCCTGGAAGCCTTCCGCCAGGTATTAGCTGAACCGAAACAAAGACAGCGATCGCATCAGGAATTTAACCGATTTAAAAAGATATTACTAGGGAATACAGGACTCAACTACAAACGGGATATTAAACCGTGGTTAGGGGGGGAAATAACCCTGTCTCTGATAGCCGCAGATATTGATCGCGACAGTAGCAATGATAAACAACCGGGATATCTTCTCGCCCTCACCAGCCAAAATCCCCAACAGAGTCAGGAATTTCTGGAATTATTTTGGCAACGACAAGCGGTGTCGGGAGTAATGGTAACCTCGGAAACCTATCGAGGCGTAAGTATTACCTACCGCCAAAGGGAGTCGGTAGAATTAGCGCCCACATTAGCGACAGCAGTATTAAGCGATCGCTTTATTTTATTTGCTAACTATCCCAAAGTATTGCGGGAAGCCATTAATAATTTCCAGGTATCAACCCTAAACCTAGCCAACTCCCAGACTTATCAAAAAGCGATCGCCGCTTTAGACTCCAGCCAAATTGGATTAGTATTTCTAAATTTAGGGAATTGGGAATTAACCCCCGATGAAATTAACGCCCTACCCATTCAACCAAGTTTAGCCCTCGGACTGACCCTAAACCCCCAAGGATTATTAGCAGATACAGCCATAATTGCTACCACCAGCGAAGAATTTGAGCCGCCGTTATTGTCAGAACCCCCCAAGGCTTTAAACTATATCAGCGCCAATAGTCCCCTAGTAGTGACCGGACGAGATTTAAACGATTTGTGGGCGCAAACCTCCGGGACTATCGGGAGTAATGAGACCTTGGGGGGAGTTTTAACACGCGCGCGGGTTTCCATACAAGAAAGTTGGGGTGTTGATTTACCCGAAGATATTTTTAATTGGGTAACAGAAGAATACGCCCTCGCCCTAGTCCCCCACCCCATAGGCGATCGCAATGATTGGGTATTTGTCGCCAAACGCACCCCTTTAGCCGCAACTGCTATTGAGGCTTTAGATGCGATCGCAACTGAGAGGGGTTACAGTGTCGGGAGTTTTGTATTAGGGGACTATACCCTATGGGCTTGGACACAACTTAAAACTGTTCCCATTAAGTCTAAAAATAAGACCAGCCCCAAAAAACAGGTGATTGAAGCGGAAGCCATGGGGGTTCACGCGACGGTTGGGGATTACGAAATTTTTACCACTTCTGTTGAGGCAATGGATGCAGCTATCCATAGGGTGGAAACTGGAAACATTCTGACTAATCCAGAATTTAGCAATAGCATCAAATTACTCTCTGGGAAAAATGATGGCTATTTTTATATTGATTGGGATGTCAGTCGGCCAATTTTACGCCAACAAATGCCTTTACTAAGATTGGTGGAATTATCCGCCCAACCTTTCTTTAATCATTTGCGATCGCTTACTATCAGCGCCAGGGGTCGGGAAAATGGCGTACAAAAAGCCACTGTTTTCGCCCACCTCCAATAAACTCCTAGTTAATTGGCTATCCAAAACATCCAGATTGGGCAATAATACAGATAACTCCTCGCACTTGATGTTAGCCTGTATTCAGGAGAATCATAAAATGAACCGTCATCTTAATGCAGCCGGACTGGGTGTAGCAACTACCTTGTGTTTATCATTGGTAGTACAGCCAAAAACCCTTAATGCTTCCGAAACAATTACAGGAGTTATTCTAGCCCAAAATCCCCCAGCAGCTTCTACCTATAACCCCGGACCTTGGCAACCTGTCGCCCGAATTAATCCACAACAGTCGGTTAACCTAACCCTCGTTAATCAATCTAGTGTTACCCTGGAGTATGGTTTGACCACCACGGGAACCGCCAATTTAGCTAATGGACAAAGTATTAGTTATAACAACCTTCCCCTAGACTCTTATATCGTGATTAACCCCTTAGTTACTTCTTTGAGTCTGCAATATAACCTCGAAGTTGTTAATAACAACATCACCCTCACAGTCAGACCTAGTGGCGACCAAGCTGGGTTACGCACTGTTAATATTCAATCAACTGGAGGTATTTTTATCTACTAAATTCTGGCGGACACCATAGCAAGTCATAGGCGATCGACGAAAGTTAAATCGCCACCTTAATATCGGGTTTCTATGAACATTTGGGCTAGGGAAATTAAGACTTAGCCCTAAACGCCAGAAACCCGTTTTTTGTGACTTCCTACCTGTCATCAAGCCTTTCTATTAAAGGTTACTTAAACAGCCCCCTATCCCTATATTAAAAGCTGCTGTATATGTCGGCATATAGACCATATTCTTGCCCGAATTAACCCCGGTTTATATTGATAGGTGATTATTCACCTTTTCTAATAAGTCAGTTAATTGTTTTTTGACCGATTCATGGGTATATTCATCATCAGGATGGGGTTCTTGTCCGGGTTGCTGAAAGTGAGGTAATTCATCATACATTTGTCCCCATTTAAAATCAACTTGTCGCACAAATTCATACAGTAATTCTAAATTAGAGGTAATGGATTCTAGGATATCGCGCAACGCTATTAGGGGTTGATTTACCTTTTTTGTAACTCCTGAATCATTTTTTACCCAAGTCTGCAAAACCATTTTTAATGCACCAGGGGAGTCCGAAAGATTTTTGCTAATAAATCCATTGATTTCATTGATAGCCTGGGTTAAAATGGGGATGGGTGATTCCCCCTTTAAAAAACTGCCTCCTTCCCTACCGATAACATCAGCCAAGGTGAATTGACGACCCGAAAGAATATCTCTGTCTAATTGATAGTCAGTTTCTGAGTTGGGGTTGGGTTCTGGTTTATTTGTCATAATTATGGGTGGTGATACCAATACTAGGTTTCATGAGGTTTTCCATCGATGCACTTAACAAATAACCTCAATTTCTGGGTTGTTTATTATCACAAATTACTCCAATTGTCAAGGTTTTTATGTGTGATGTTAAATGCTGAAAATCCCCTTGGGATGGACTGATAATAATGGCCGCCTTTGCAATCCTTCTTCGTGTATAATATGATTGGCTGCCAATAAGCCACTACTAACCGCCCTTTCCATTAAACCACAGGGAAAAGGCATTTTTACCCAATCTCCCGCAAATTGGAGATTAGGAACACCGGAATTTGTGCAAGGGCGATCGCTATAACTACCCGGTGGATAGCCGGAAAAGTTCTTTTGATTGACTAATTCTCGATGTAATAGCGTGGCATTTTGCAGTTCCGGGACTATTTCATATAGTTCTTGTTCAAAGGTAGTCAGCAAGGCTGATTGAGTGGGGAAATCCGCTTCTTTATAGCAGTAGGCGTGGAGTTCTACCACACTTCCTCCGGTCTGTTGATGCCACTGTTTATAAGTGTCTTGAAGGCGATGATATAGGGTAATGCTATCGGTTAATTGATAACCCGATACCGAGGTAAAATCGCTATGTTCCCAGGGAAAATCGCGGTCAAACCAGAATCGACACACCGCAAAGGGGTCAGCGATCGCTAATTTTTCGATCTGTTGTTGAACCTGTGGGTTAACATCCCCTGCAGACAGCGAAAATAAAGATTTAACCCCCGGAACATCAGTAGCAAATATGTAATAGTCCGCTGCTAAACTAATCGTAGATTGTGTAACAGATGTAACGGAAAGTTCAGAATCCGCCATTTTAGAGTAGAGCGAGCTTACCTCCTGTTTTAGCTCCCTATTATCCCCCCTACCCTTGGGGGGTTTGTTATTTTCAGCAATTAACTGTAGGCGAGTAGTGTCATATTGGAGAACCTTAAAGCGGGGTAAATCCTGTTTAGGGGGACCAGAAATCACCCGACCCTGTTGATCATAAATAGCGCCATGACAGGGACAGTAAAAACGTCCATCAGACTCCTGATTAACTGTACAACCTTGGTGAGTACAGGTGAGGGAAATGGCTTCCGTTTTGTCAGGGTTCACAGCATAAACTTCATCCGCAGCGCCAAAATATTCCCCAGTGTTTCCTAAACTGACATGGCGATCTACCCAAAAAGGTGCTAACCCGTGACGGTCTCCGGTGGTGTAGGTGAGGGAGTCAATTTGTCCGTCCCGCCATTTCACCTCAGAGACTGCGACTCCGGTGATAATTTTACCCCCTTTAGCAATAATTGCATCGGCTATGGGTTGGACGAGACTGCTACCCATATCTTCGCGAGTCCCGTCAAAGGCTAGTCCTTCTGGGTTCCCGAAAAAGTAGAAATGGAAAAACTGCATAAGTTCTCCCGCACTCAGAGAATCCGGCGCATTTAGGCTAGACTTAGCGAAGGGGAGAAAGTACAAGTCATAAAGACCCTGGGGAAATTCTCCCTTTACCCAGTCGCTGACGGAAATCTGATCTAGTCTTTCAAAGCTGTCGGGAATAGCAAAACCACCAATTTCTCGGAAAACTTCCCAGTGTTGGGGTTTGGTGAGGTTAATTCCCCACCGGAGTCGGTTGGGTGATGCGATCGCTAAATCTACTATATTCCAGGGAAAGGCTGAATGATTGGGGCGAAACACTTCCGGATCATAAGTGTTATTTCTCAGAACTACCGAGTAGAATTTAAGAGATAAAAAATTATCTCTGATGTGGAGTTCCTCAATGATGCTGTTCAGGTTATAATACTGGGGGAAAAAACCGTGGAACCCATGTTCCATCATAAACGTCTGGTTTCCTACCTGAATCGGCCAACTGGCAATTTTGCCACCGAGTTGGGGCGATCGTTCCAATAAGGTCACTGCAAACCCCCGTTGGCTGAGTTCGTAGGCACAGGCTAAACCTGCTAATCCGGCACCGACTACAACAACTTTTTTGGGGTTGTTTAAGCTATAGGGAAGAGCAATTGAGTCTTTTTCTGTGATAGTGGGTTGTGGTTTTTTGAATCGGGAATAGCCTAGGATTCCACCAGCTATACTGACTCCTAAAATCTTGATAGCTTGTCGGCGAGAAATAGATGGCAAATTTAGGAATAATTGATGAAATTCAGGCATTGGCAACTAATTAGTTGATTGAGATTAAGATTACCAGTCCCCATGCTATAATTAGCACTTGGGGTGGAGTTTAAAAACGGCTATTTTATAGATCATAACACGGAGTCTAAATTTTAGTCAGTCGGATTTCAAGATTTGGTGATTCTTGTTATTTAGGTTAAGGGTGTCTCTACAAAAACCATTAAAAGCTATTACTGAAGGTTGATTTATTTCGACTGATGGGATTGTGCTTGATTAACAAAAAGTGAGTTTTTGTATGATAAATAACCCTCCTAAAACTGTCCTAGTTGCTCAAATCTCGAAGCCACAGCAAATGATTTGGAATTTAATCTTGTCTTCCCAAGGTCTATCAGTTTACAACTACTATAAATCCTCCCATTTACAGTTATTGTTGCAGAAGAAATCTCTGATAAACCAGCTCCCTGATTTATGTATTGTTGATGTCATGTATTTTATAAAGCAAGAACAAAGCCCCTATGAATTTTGTCGTTGGTGTAATTTTAACTATCCCGAAGTTCAAGTTATTTTAACCCATGAAACCGCCGCAAAAGTCTCACAGGCAGAACGTCTTTGGGCTATCAGACAAGGGGCGCAGGATTTATTACCAGGATTTCCCGCCCTACACTTGCGGGCAGAAATTATTTTGGGATTGCAACGGGTTTTAGAGGTTCTGGATTTACTACCTATTGACCAAATAGAATTAGGTTCGGTCTTCGCCAAAATTCAGAAAATTATGTTTAATTACCATCAGTTAGACAGATTAAATATGGGGTAATTAATCAGGCAAAATAGATGTCAACCTGTGGGGTGCGTCAGATAAGGATAATTATAATCAAGGGAAGAAATGGATTTCTGACGCACCATGGCGATCGCTGTGCTGTGGTGCGTCAGCCTAAAATAGATGTCAAGAGGAAATGGATTTCTGACGCACCATGGCGATCGCTGTGCTGTGGTGCGTCAGCCTAAAATAGATGTCAAGAGGAAATGGATTTCTGACGCACCATGGCGATCGCTGTGCTGTGGTGCGTCAGCCTAAAATAGATGTCAACCTGTAAGGTGCGTCAGATACGGATAATTATCATCAAGGGAAGAAATGGATTTCTGACGCACCATGGCGATCGCTGTGCTGTGGTGCGTCAGCCTAAAATAGATGTCAACCTGTAAGGTGCGTCAGATACGGATAATTATCATCAAGGGAAGAAATGGATTTCTGACGCACCATGGCGATCGCTGTGCTGTGGTGCGTCAGGCGCAAATTGTCCGGTGAGGATTCATATAGTCGGCTTCTGACGCACCCTACGGATTATATGATCAAGCTGTGGTGCGTCAGCCTAAAATAGATGTAACCCTGTAGGGTGCGTCAGATACGGATAATTATCATCAAGGGAAGAAATGGATTTCTGACGCACCATGGCGATCGCTGTGCTGTGGTGCGTCAGCCTAAAATAGATGTCAACCTGTAAGGTGCGTCAGATACGGATAATTATCATCAAGGGAAGAAATGGATTTCTGACGCACCATGGCGATCGCTGTGCTGTGGTGCGTCAGCCTAAAATAGATGTCAACCTGTAGGGTGCGTCAGATACGGATAATTATCATCAAGGGAAGAAATGGATTTCTGACGCACCATGGCGATCGCTGTGCTGTGGTGCGTCAGGCGCAAATTGTCCGGTGAGGATTCATATGGTCCGCTTCTGAC
>Ga0213835_100632_pt1 | contig 29985 bp, 20 predicted proteins | sample SWPATP01_FD_160576 | JGI IMG/M metagenome (GOLD analysis project Ga0213835, IMG submission 160576) | Coastal seawater microbial communities from Marineland, Florida, United States - SWPA TP0 #1 | ecosystem: Environmental > Aquatic > Marine > Coastal | place: USA: Florida | collected 2016-08-05 | reverse complement strand
CGCAGCCGGGCGTACGATGTCCGTCGTGCTTCTCTGCGTCACCGCGAATCATCGCAATACGCCGTTCGAACTTCTCGAACGGCTCTCTGTTGATGCCGACGCACTAACCGCTCAGGTCGCCGCGGCTCACGCCGCCGTTCGCGGCGCTGTCGGCATCGCCACCTGTAACCGGGTGGAGGTCTACCTCGACATCGACGCGCCCGACGTGCTCGCGCGCGAGATCGCCTCGCGCTCGGTCGCCGATGCTCTCGACGGTGTGGCCGGAGTGGGCACGTCAGAGGCTCTTGCCACCGCTGAGCTACTCAACGACGCCCGCGCGATCCACCACTTGTTCTCTGTGTCGGCGGGTCTCGAGTCCGTCGCCGTTGGCGAGGAGGAGATCGCGGGCCAGATCAAGCGCGCGGCGGCCACGGCACGCGAGCGCGGCGCCACCTCGCCCGCCCTTGACCGCGCCTTCCAGCAGGCCATCCGGACGGCGCGCGCCGCGCGCGCCGAGGGCGACGCAAGCCGCACCGGCCGATCTCTCGTGCGCCTGTCCCTCGATCTCGTCGGCAGCCGTCTGCGCTCGTGGGAGGGAGTCAACGTTCTTCTTGTCGGAACCGGCCAATACGCCGCAACGACGGTTGCCGCGCTCCGCGAACGCGGTGCCGATCGCATCCGCGTCTACTCGCCCACGGGCCGCGCTCAGGTCTTCGCCGCGCGGTCGGACACGGAGCCGACGAACGAGCTCGCGCCGTCGTTGGTGTGGGCTGACGTCGTCATCACCTGTACTACCCGGCTGTCTGTCACGGCCGACGACGTTCCCACTGACGCGCGTTTCTTCGCGATCGACCTCGGTCTGCCGCGCAACATCGACCCGGCCGTCGGTGAACTCTACGGGGTCACCCTGCTCGATCTCGAGACGCTGCGCATGCACGCGCCTCTCGTTCACTGGAGCGCAGAGGAAGACGCGCGCATCGTCGTGGATTCGGCTGCGCACGAGTTCACGTCCCACTCGCAGGTGACACCGGCGATTGTCGCGCTGCGCGAGCACGTCCTCTCTCTTGTCGAGGACGAGATTGAGCGTGCTCGGCGACGCGGTGACGACGGCCGCACCGAAGAGGCGCTTCGTCATCTGGCGGGTGTGCTTCTGCACGCCCCGTCGACGCGCGCACGCGCTCACGCGGCGCGCGGCGACGCCAGTGTGGTCAGCAGTGCGGTCGAAGCGCTCTTTGGCATCGACGTACCGTCGGCCTCTGGCGCATCATGCCCGCACGCGATCGAGCAGGGCGAGGACGGCAAGGCCATAGGCCTCAGGGGCTGACACGCTCTCGAAGCGGTGCTCGACGTGGTCGACAACGATCGCGACGATGTACGCGTCGTCGGTGCGTTCCAACCGGCGAAACGATGCGCGCAGGAGGTCGCGCAGCTGATCCTCGCGCGGCAGCCACAGCGCGTCGTCGACAGCAACGGAGTCTAGAGCCCACTCCGTCGTGCCGTTGAAGCCGAGCACCGTGCCCGTCGGGTAGTAGTGCGGTTCGATGGTGAGGTCACTCACCGTGAAGATGTCGCTGTCGAACTCTGGCCGGTCGATCTGGAATCGGTCGCCGGAGGCGGGGTGCCAGACGAGGCCGGCGTCGCGCAGATCCCGGGCGAGGGCGGTGCTGATCATGGGCCCACGCTGACAGCACGAACCGGATGCCTCCTGTATGGAGACATCCGGTTCGCTTGAGGGTGCGGGTCGGGGGCGGGCGCTGTATTCGGGTCAGCTCCCACCCCCGACGTCGCTGCGTGGAGTGCTGGGTGTTACACCTCCACGCGACGGCGGGTGGCGACGACGCCGATGCCCGTCAGGGTGATGAGCAGAGCCACGATGCCGAGCGTTCCGAGCATGCCGCTCGCGCCGGTGAGGGCGAGGGTCGGCAGGTCGAGGTCGGTGCAATTCGTCGGCGCTGCCGCGAACTCCAACTCCCACTCCGTTTGCGTCTCGAACCCGAAGCCGAAGCCATCGAGCGCAACAGCCTCAATCGAGACCGTGCTCCCGGGGGCCGCGGTGTAGGTGCCCGCGTTCGCGTTCTGCCCGTCAACGATCCACTGCACGCCCTCGGTGCTGCTGAGGGTGTAGCTGCCACTCGCGTCACAGCTCGCCTGCGTCGTGGTGACGTTCGGCTCAACCAGCGGCAGAGTGGTCAGGTCACACGGGAACTCAGGCTCACTGAACTCGACGGTGAGGTCCGTGATGGACTCCGGTGCCATAAACAGCGCGGGACGCTCCGGGTCGGTCACCGCCGTGATGCGCGGCGTGTCCAGGAGCCCAAAGCCGGCATACTCGCCCGCTTCGACCTGCTCACCGTCGATCGACCAGATGACGCCTTCCGTGTCCGAAAGGGTGATCGTGCCGAACGAGAAGCAGTCATAGCCGACCTCGATGAGCGGCGTCACCTGAATCGGGTCCGTCGAGCAGTCGTCCGTCGCCGGCGGGTAGGTGAAGAACGGGTCCTCAATCACCGCGCTCGGGTTGATTGCCACGCGAATCTCGATCGGGTCCGCGCCGTCGACACCGACGGAGCGGGTCCACGCGGCGTTGTCGGTGTAGTCCGTGGGGACCCAGCCGTCAACCGCGTCGAACTCCCAGCCCGGCCAGCCGGTCGGGTTGCCTTCCGCGTCGACCGAGGCGCCCGGCCAGAGCGCGCGGCCCTGGTAGAGGCCGGCCTCGGTCACGATGTTGGACGGCACCGAAACCCACTGCTCGAGCGTCTCGTCCCAGCGAACCAGGTCGATCACGAGGGCTTCCTCAGTGAGGCCGAGAGTCAATTCTTCGAACTGCACCCGTGCCTGGCCCGGGGTCAGCTGCCCGTCGGGGTCAACGACCTCGAACTCGACGTTGATCCACGGGATGTCGGTCTCACACTCGGGCGTGAGCGCGAGCGCCGCACCGAACTCGGGGTCGATGCAGAGGCTCTGGTCGGGGCCGTCAAGCATGCCCATGAACATCTGCACTCGCGTGCCGTTCTCGAATCGATACCCTTCATCGACCGTGGCGATCACCATGTAGGCGCCCGGGACGATCCCGCTGCCGTCCGCGACGACCGTGAAGGTCACCGGGCCGGTGGACTCGAAGTTCTCGCGATCCAGCCCAGCGCCCGTGTCACAGCTCGGCTCGGTGAACGCGATGCTGGCACTCGCCTCGAGGCACAACTCCGCGTTTCGCGGCTGGAGCTTGCCCGCCACGGTGAACGTGTCGACGTACTCGCCATCGATCAGGAACTTCGCGCCCTCGTCGGCGACGAACGTCACCGACCATGCGCCACCGTTCATGATCGTCGGATTCTGTACCGACTCGATGGTCGCGTTCTCCGTCGTCACCACACGGTCAGACCAGAACTGGCGGTCGTCACACGTGGGGTCAGGAATCACGACCGAAGCGGTCGCTTCGGCACAGAGCGAGAAGTCGGGGTCACTCGGCGTGAATGTCTCCACGAACGTCTTCTTCAGGCCCTCGAACAGGAAGCCATCCTTGGCGGTGAAGGTCACCGTCTGAACCCCCGCCTCGTCCGTCGTGATCTCGTACGAGACTCGCATCGGGTCGAAGTCGAACTCCTCCTCATTCAGCGAGGTGCCGCTGAAGCAGTCGGCGGGATTCACAGCGATACTCGCCGTGGCCAGGCCACAGTCGGTCAGGTCGGGCTCGCTCGGCGTGAACGGGAACACGAGCTTCGACTTGCCCTCGGCGAAGGTGAAGCCCAGCGCTGCGGTGAAGGTCACGATCTGCTGACCGTTCTCACCGTCCGTGATGACGTACGTCGACTCGCCCTCGGTGAACACGAATCCGTCTTCGTTGAGCGAGCTGCCGTTGAGGCAGTCGGCCGGCGTGACATCGATCTCAGCCGTGGTCACGACGGGAACGAAGCCACACGCTTTCTCGTTCGTCGACGACGTGCCCTTGCTGCCGCCGTCCCAGAAGATTGTGAGGCCTGCGATGGGCTCCGTCAGCACGAAGAACGTGTCACCGAGACCGGCGGTGCCCTCGTAGATGAGTGCGCCGGCTTTCTTCACCTGGAAGTCGACGTTGGCGACATCGGAGGTGACGCGGAAGATGTAGCTACCGGCGGGGAAGGACTCGGTGTTGCCCGCGTACGCGAGGTTTGTCACCGGTCCGTCAACGACCGTCTTGCACATGAAGGTCAGGTTGAGCTTCGGCGGCTCGCAGTCCGCGTTCTTCACCAGCTTGTAGGTCTTCCCCCAGCCCGGGTTCGGCGGGAACGACTCTCTCGGGTTGTTCGCGCCGTTCAGCACGCCGCCAGCGATCAGAGCGGCCGTGATGTCGTTGTTAAGGTAGCTGTCGACCTGCCAGTAGGTTCCGCAGTCGGCAGGAACGAAAACATCGAGGTCGTAGCACTCAGTCTCGTAGGCGGCGTAGAACGTCTGGGGCCAGGTCGGGGTTTGGCTTCCTGCCCAGCGCGGCATCTCCCAGACGACCGTCACACACTCGGGCTACGGCGGTTCGTCTCCTGTCGGGCAGTCGGCAGCGGTGGGCACGGGCCCGCCAATGTCGCTAAAGGCGATCGCTACGGAGCGGCCCTGCGCGTCAGCGAACCAGCCCGGGAACGTCTTGCCATCCCAGTTCTTGATGCTGTTTACGCTGACGTCAATCGGCTGCTTCCCGGCCTTGAGCCGCTCGTTGACCCCTGGCGTGCCTACGTACTTGCAGACCCACACCTTGTTGCCGGTGACGGGAGGCTCTTCAGGCTGGCCAACACAGACAGCCTGCTGACCGCCCTCTCCAAAGTGCTCGTTGTACATGGATACCTGCACCCACGTCACACAGAAGGAACCCTCGAGCCCGAATGCCGACCATGGCAGGAAAGACTCGCCAATGTACTTCTTCTTGGGGTGGTCGGCCGGCCAGTTCAGCGATTCGAAGTGCAGGCCTTTGTCGCCCGCGCTGGTCTTGATGTTGACGTGGCCACCATCGGGGAAGGTGGCGCCGTCCGGCAGCGTGATGCCGCTCGTGTCGACGGTGTACGGCGTTGGTCCGTCAGAAACGCCGTTGGCGAATGCGGTGCCAGCACCGCCCACGCTCATTCCGAGCGCTAAGGCGAGTGTCGTCACCGCAGCAAGGATGCGTTTGCGCAACATGGTGTATCAGCTCCTGGGGGTTGGGAGCACAGCGCGTCCGCGAGGGCGCGCGGCATTCGGGTGTGGGTAGTGCTGCAGCACGAGGGGTTCGTGCCATCGCAGTGGGTGCTGCGACTCGGGTATTCGGATGACCGCGGCCTTCGGCAAATGTCGGGTGCGCCGAATCTGCGGTCGCGCTCACTGTAGTAGCCCCAAGAAACGCCCGACAACGTAGACTGTCTAGTCTAGCCCCGCATTGGGGCATGTGGAGGATTCCCCGGATTCGGCGAGTCGCTCTCTTCTTTAGTGCACCCACTCCAGCAGATCGAGCCCAAACGTGCGCATCGCATCCATAACTCTCAGTCGAGACGCGAGATCGCGGTCCTCGAACTGCACTGACAGGGCGTAGGTCAGCCCCGCTCGCGGGCCGCGCAAGACACCGGCCTCGGAACGCACGCCCTCGTCCGAGCCGGTCTTGTTCAGCATCCAGGTGTTGTGTTCGACGCCGCGATGGGCGAGAGGGTCGTGGCCGAACGCGCTGGCAACCATCGAGAGGTCGGTGTTCAACGACAGCCAATACAGCACCCGGTCACTCGTCTGACGGTCGACGATCTGCCCGTGCATCAGGGCGTGAAACAGCCACGACAGCTCGGCGGCCGACCCCACCGACAGCTGGGGCGCGTGGTCGGGGCCGCGATCGTCGCGCACCACGTCAAGCAGCGCCGTGCGCACGAGCCCCAGCTGCTCCGTGCGCGAGCGCACGGCATCGAGCCCGATCTGGCGCAGCAGCACGTTCGTTGCGAGGTTGTCGCTCGTGGCCCCCACCAACGCCGCGAGGTCGGCGATCGGCATCGCCGGGGCCTGCAGGTGCTGCCAGATGCCGCTGTCGGCCGCGGCGTCCTGCGGCGAGCGGTCGACGATGGCGAAGTCTGACAGGCGGTGCTCGGTCAGCCGCGCGCTGACCTCGACGAGCAGCAGAATCTTTCCGACGGATGCTGTGGGCAAGACGATCCGCTCATCCACCGCGAAGATCGGTCGCCCCGTCTCCAGCTCGAGCACGGCCACCGACACCCGTGCGCCCTCGTACGCGAGCGAACCCAGGGCGCGAAACGACGGCCGAAAGGACGGGTCGCGCTCTCGTGCGGCATGGCGCCCCGATGTCGGGGAGGCGCGGCGCGCATCCCGTCGTCGTGTCAGAGGGGCGTCATCTACCAAATGGTGACCCGCTCCTCGGGGGCGAGCCACAGCTCGTCGTCGGGGGTGACGTCGAAGGCGTCATAGAAGGCATCGATGTTGCGCACGATCTGGTTGCAGCGGAACTCGTTCGGCGAGTGCGGGTCGATCGACAGCAGCCGCAGCGCCTCCTCGGGGCGGATCGCGATCTGCCAGGCCTGCGCCCACGACAGGAAGAAGCGCTGCGCGCCGGTGAGCCCGTCGATGACGGGCGGCTCCGCGCCGTCGAGCGAAAGCAGGTAGGCCTTCCACGCGATGCCGAGCCCGCCGAGATCACCGATGTTCTCGCCGATCGTCAGCGCCCCGTTCACGTGGTGCCCGGGGGCCTCGCTCGGCTCGAGCGCGTCGTACTGCGCGATGAGCGAGCCGGTGCGCTGCTCGAACGCGGCCCGGTCCTCCGCCGTCCACCAGTCGCGCAAGGCGCCATCGCCGTCGTAGCGCGAACCCTGGTCGTCGAAGCCATGCCCGATCTCGTGCCCGATGACCGCGCCAATCGCGCCATAGTTGGCCGCAGCATCCCGATTCGGATCGAAGAACGGGAACTGCAGGATCGCCGCCGGGAACACGATCTCGTTGAAGCCGGGGTTGTAGTACGCGTTCACCGTCTGGGGCGTCATGAACCACTCGTCGCGGTCAATGGGCGCGCCGATCTTCGCCAGCTCGCGCTGGAACTCGAACTCGCCGGCCGCCCGCACGTTTGCCAGAAGGTCGGTCGGGTCGACGGCCAGCGACGAGTAGTCGCGCCAGCGCGCGGGGAAGCCAATCTTCGGCGTGAACTTCTCGAGCTTGTCGAGGGCGCGCTCACGGGTGTCAGGGGTCATCCACTCGAGGGTTTCGATCGACTGCCGGTAGGCGGCGACGAGCATCGCGATGAGCTCGTCCATCTGCGCCTTCGCCTCGGCCGGGTAGTGCCGCTCGACGTAGACCTTGCCGACCGCCTCGCCCATGGCGCCCTCGACGAGGGCGACGCCGCGCTTCCAGCGGGCGCGCAGTTCTTGTGCGCCGGTCAGCGTGCGGCCGTAGAAGTCGAAGTTCTGCCGCACGAAGGCCCCCGAGAGGTACGGGGCCATCGAGCGGACGGTGTGCCAGCGCAGCCAGTCGCGCCAGTCGTCGAGCGGGGTGTCGCGCAGTACGGCGACGAAGCCCTCGGTGAAGTCGGGCTGACGCAGCACGACCTCGGCGAGAGCGTCGGCACCGATACCGTAGCCCTCGCGCCAGATCGTCAGCTCGACGTCGCCGGCGAGCGCCTGCCAGTCGCTCCAGCCGCGCAGGTTGTAGGTGGCCTGGGCGTCGCGGTTCTTAACGGTCGACCAGTGGTGGCTGGCGAGCGCGGACTCAAGCGCAATGACGCGCTTGGCACGGTCGCCGGCGTTGTCGAGGCCGGCAAGCACGAGCATCGCCTCGACGTGCGCGCGGTACGCCGTGCGGGTCGAGGCGTGCGCATCCTCGCGGTAGTACGACTCGTCGGGCAAGCCGAGGCCGCCCTGCTCGACGAACACGATGTAGCGCTCGGGGTTGCCGGGGTCGTTGTCGATGAACAGCTGCAGGGGGCCCGAGACGCCCTGGCGCTGCAGCCGTCCGATCGTGGCGAGCAGTGCATCCCGGTCAGTGACCGCGTCGATCTCGCCGAGCAGCGGGGCGAGGGGTTCGGCGCCGAGCTGCTCGATGCGGTCCTCGTCCATAAAGGAGGCGCACAGGTCGCCGACCTTGCGCTCTTCCGTGCCCGGCTCGGCGTGCTGCGCCTCCTCGATGATCGTGCGCACGGCCTTCTCGGCCTCCTCGGCGAGCACCATGAACGACCCGTAGCGCGCCTTGTCGGCGGGAATCTCGGTGCGCGCAAGCCAGCGGCCGTTCACGTGCCGATAGAGGTCGTCATTCGGGCGGATGCTCGGGTCGAGCTCGTCGGTCAGGATTCCGCTGGCAAGATCTGCAGTCACAAGCGACGAGCCTAACCGCGACGCCCCTCGACCTCCATGGGAATTGCCGCCACGACCACCGCGGACGCCACGACCGCGAGAGCGATGAGAGCAAACGCCGGAGTGAGCTGGGCCGCGATCACCCCCGCGGCGGGGTAAGTGAGTGCGTACCAAGCGTGGGAGGTCGAAAATCGGGCCGCGAAGGTCGCCGCGTGGCGTTCGGGGAGAACCTCACGGCGAATCAGGCGTGCGCTCGGGGTGCTGATCGCGCTGCTGGCCGCCCCGAGGACGAACCAGAGGACCAGCACCGCGGCGAGAGACAGGCTGTCCAGCGCCGACACGGCACCGGTCGCGGCAAGCGCCACAGCCGCGAGCGTGGCACCCGACCGCATGACAGCGACGTCGGTCATGCGGCGCAGAAGCCACGCCAGCAGCAGTGCCACCGCAACCGACCCCGCGCCGAACGCGAGGAGCGCGAGCGCAAGACGAGGCGCTGTCGCGTCGACGCCGTCACCCTGCACGATCACCACTGTCAGGACGAGCACCGTTGCGTAGACCGCTGCCGTGGCCCCGTCGAGCACGGCGGCGAGACGGGGACCCGGGGTTCGGGTGAGCACCGCGAGGCCGACGCCGAGCCGGCGGCGCAGTGGCTCGGCGGGGGCGCCGACGCGACCCAGCGCGCCCACGGCGAAGACCGCTATGGCTGAGAGCGCGAAGCCTGCACCGGTCACCCCAAACACGGCGCTGACGGGCAACACCAGCACGAGCCCCGCGGCGAGCGGCGGGCTGAGCAGCGACTCGAGGTCGTAGGCGAGGCGGGACAGCGACTGCGCCGCCGTGTAGTCCCGCTCGTTCGGAAGCACTCGGGGAATCACTGCCTGGTACGTCGGCGTGAAGACGGCCGAAGCGATCTGCAGCACGCCGATTCCGAGGTAGAGCTGCCAGGGCGCGCTGACGCCGACGAGCGCCACCGCAACACTGACGCGCACAGCGTCGGCGGCCACAAGCACGGCACGACTCGAGCGGCCAGCGAGCACGGCGCTCGCGATCGGTGAGACCACGACGTAGACGCCGATGCGAATCGTGAGTGCCGTGGCGATAACGGCGGAGGCCTGAGCAGGCTCCAGCTCGACGGCGATGAGCGCGATGGCGACCGTCAGCAGACCGGTCGCCGTGAGCGACGACACCTGGGCGCCAAACAGGAGCGCGAACCGCGGGGTGCGGAGCACGCGGATCACGATGCGACACCCGTGAGGCGGGGGCATAACGGCATGCGTTCATCCTGGCCGACAGCGCGGGCTACCGTGGCACGGTGCCCCCTCGCCGCCGCCTGACACCGCTCGATCGCGACATCATGCGTCTCGCCGTGCCGTCGCTGGGCGCGCTCATCGCCGAACCCATCTTCGTGCTGACCGACACCGCCATGGTGGGTCACCTGGGTGCCTCCCCGCTTGCGGGTCTCGCTGTCGCCAGCACCGTGTTGCAAACGGCCGTGGGACTGCTGATTTTTCTCGCGTACGCGACGACGCCAATCGTCGCGCGGCGCCTCGGGTTTGGCGATCGGCCCGGCGCGCTCGCCGCTGGCATTGATGGCCTGTGGCTGGCACTGGGGCTCGGTGCCCTGCTGCTGGTCGCCCTGCTCCCCCTGTCTCCCGCCATCGTCGGCCTGTTCGGCGTCGAGGGTGCCGTGGCTGACGCCGCCCTCGAGTATCTGTCGATCGCGTGGTGGGGAATTCCGGGCATGCTGCTCGTGCTCGCCGCGACCGGCGTACTGCGCGGGCTGCAGGATGCGCGCACACCGCTGGTCGTTGCCGCCGCCGGCTTCGCGGCCAACATCGCGCTCAACGCCGCGCTGATCTACGGGCTGGGACTCGGCGTCGCGGGCTCAGCGCTCGGCACGGTCATCGCCCAGTGGGGAATGGCCGCCGTGCTCACCGGTTTCGTCGTGCGCGCCGCTCGCCGGGAGGGGGCACGCCTGCGGCCGGGCCCGACTGGGATCCGAGCGGCCGCGCACGCCGGGTCGTGGCTGCTCGTGCGCACGATCAGTCTGCGCGTCGCCCTCATCGTCACGGTGGTGATCGCCGCCGACCTCGGTACCGCCGAGCTCGCCGCGACGCAGATCTGGTTCGCGCTGTACAGCCTGTTGGCGCTCGGGCTCGATGCGCTCGCGATCGCGGGCCAGGCGCTGATCGGACACGGCCTCGGCGCGGGCGACGTGCCGCGCGTGCACGCGATCACGCGCCGTCTCGTCGCTTGGGGCGTCGCAGTGGGTGCGGCACTCATGGTGCCCCTGCTGGCATCGACGCCCCTGCTTGCGGTGGCCATGACGAGTGATGAGAGTGTGCGCGCGCTGATTCCCCTCGCCGTGGTCACCCTGGCGGTCGGCCTTCCCCTCGCCGGTCTCGTATTCGTGCTCGACGGCGTGCTGATCGGGGCGGGCGACGGGCGCTACCTGGCCGTCACGGGCATCCTGAATCTGGCCGTCTACGGCGCGGTTCTCGCGATTGTGGTCGGGATGCTCGGTGCCGGCCTCGCGGGCCTCTTCATCTCGTTCATGGTGGGTTACCTCGCCGCGCGCGCGGCCACCCTGGGCTGGCGCGTCCGCGGCACGGCGTGGATTCTTACGGGAGCGCGGTGAACACACCGCGCGGTGTTCCCCCCGTCAGCGGGTCGACGCAGGGCCCGTGGTGTCGCCCACCCGCAGGACGCTCGTGAACTCTCGGCTACCGGGCGTGCGGTCGGCGGCGGCGCCATCCGTTCCGAGGGCGGCGAGGGCCAGTCTCGCGGCGGCGCGTCCCTTGTCGGCAATGGGCTGCACGAGCGTAGTCAGCACGCGCGTCGTCAGACCGTCGACGCGAGCGCCATCAAAGCCGACGACGCTGAGGTCGGCGGGCACGGTGAGGCCCCGCTCTTCGGCCGCCTGGATGGCGCCGATGGCGAGCAGGTCACTCTGCGCGACGATCGCGGTGATCTCGGGGTGCGCATCCAAGAGCGTTGCGGCCGCGAGCATGCCCTCGTCGATGAGGGAGCCTGAGGCGGTGACCGCGGGTGCCTCGGGGAAGACGCCGCGCACACCCGCCAGTCGCTCGATGCCCGTATAGGCCTGCGAGGCCGCCAGACGCTCGGCAGTCAGTGGGCCACGGGAGCGCTCGCGATCCATCGGAAGCGTGATGACGCCAACGCGGCGGTGGCCGAGGTCGCGCAAAAGGCGGGCGCTCTCGGCGACAGCGTCTCGGTCGTTGCTGTTCACGAAGCTCATGCCGTCGCGCGCGACGGTTTCGACGCCGACAAGCGGAACGTGACGCTGGCCCAACACGGTGACGGCGGGGTCAAGGTCGGTCGAGCACCCGAAGAGGATCGCCGCATCCATCGGGGCGTCGCGAAGGCCGCCCGCGTCACGGTCCGGGCTGTCGGTCAGTAGCAGCAGGCTGTATCCGGCGGCACCAATCTCATCGGCGAGGCCGTCGACCATCGCGATCGCCATCGGGTCGGTGAAGGCGTCGCGGATGCGCTCCTCCATGACGACCGCGATGATGCCGCTACGGCCCGTGCGCAGGCTGCGCGCGCGGGGGTCAGGGCCGCCGTACTCGAGTTCGCGGGCGGCGGCAAGCACGCGCTCCCGTGTGTCTTCTGACACGGGTCCAGCGCCCGAGAAGGCGAGGGAGGCCGTGGAGGCGCTCACGCCGGCGCGCTTGGCCACCTGCGCGAGGGTCGGGCGGGCGGGCATCGGGCTGCCGTCGGCACCCGGGGTGCCCGGCGTCGTCGCGACGTCGCCGCTGTTTGCCCGGTCTGTCATGGGTTGGTAGCGTAGCCGAATGCGCGTGTCGAATCGATTCGATGAGCGGCCGAACGTGGCCGCCTGGCGGCTTGCCGTCTTTGCCGTGTTCGCCATCAACGGCGCCACGATGGCCACCTGGGTGGCCCGCACCCCCGCCATTCGCGACGCGCTCGACGTCAACCTCGAGCAGTTCGGCATGCTGATCTTCGGCCTCGCGGCCGGGTCGATCATCGGGCTGCTGGGGTCGAGCCACCTCATCGCTCGCGTCGGCACGCGCACTTCGATCCTCGGCGGCATTATCACGACGCTCGTCATGCTCGGCGTCGTCGGCGTCGGCTCGGCGCAGTTCGGGTCGTACGTGACCGTGTTCATCGCCATGGCGCTGTACGGGGCCGGAATGGGCATCACCGACGTGGCCATGAACGTCGAAGGCGCGGGCGTCGAACAGGCGCAGGGCACGGCGATCATGCCCTGGTTCCACGCCGCGTGGAGCGGAGGCTCCATCGTCGGCGCCGCCGTCGCCGCCAGCGTGGCAGCACTCGGGGTCGGCCTCGACGCACATACGATCGCCGTCGCCCTCGTGCTCGGCGTCGGTATCCTCATCACCGTCCGCGGCCTGCCGAGGCACCGCATCTTGCCGGGTCTCGACGACGACGGCCCCGGCCCCGAGCGCTCGACCTTCGCCGAGCGCATGGCGATCTGGAAAGAGCCGCGCACACTCGTGATCGGCCTCGTCGTGCTCGGCATGGCCTTCGCGGAGGGCACGGCCAACGACTGGCTCGCGCTCGCAATGGTCGACGATCGCGGCGTCGACGAGGCTGCCGGCGCCTTCTACTTCGGCGTCTTCGCCGTGGCCATGACAACGGGACGCATCGTCGGCGTGCCCCTACTGAACCGCTTCGGCCGCGTATCCGTGCTGCTCGGCTCGGCGATCTTCGCGATCATCGGCCTCAGCGTGCTGATCCTCGTCGACGACCCGCTCATCGCCGGTGTCGCAATTTTCGTCTGGGGCCTCGGCGCCTCGCTCGGCTTCCCGGTCGGCATGTCGGCGGCCGCGGACGACCCCGACAAGGCGGCTGCCCGTGTGGCGGCGGTGGCGACGGTCGGCTACTTCGCCTTCCTCGTCGGTCCGCCGCTCATCGGGTTCCTCGGCGAGCGCGTTGGCCTCATCAACGCGCTGTGGGTCGTTCTCGCGCTCGTCACCCTGACCGCCGTGTCGTCCCCCGCCACCCGCGAACGCGGTCAAGCGGCCGCCGAACGCGAACGCCGTGACGCGAAGGCGGGTGCTCCCGCGGCGTAGGCTCCGGGCAGGACCCTGCCCGCAGACCTCGATCTGACGGGTCGCACCGCGCTCGTCACCGGCTGCGGTTCGCCCGACGGAATCGGCTTCGCCACCGCGCGGATGCTCGCCCAGCGCGGGGCGCGCATCCTCATGACCGCGACGACCGACCGCATCGACGACCGCGCGCGCGAGCTCGCCGCGTCCGGCGCGGAAACGCACGGCCTTATCGCCCGCCTCGAGACCGAAGGCGGGGTCGCGGGGCTTACGGCCGCGATCGCCGAGCGCGGCGCCGCGCCCGACGTGCTCGTCAACAACGCCGGAATGGTCGCCTACGGCGAGGAGATGCCGCGCGGCGACCTCGACATGTCGCTGGCCGAGTGGCGCAGCGCCGTCGACGTGAACCTCACCAGCGTCTTCCTCGTCACCCGCGCCATGATCGGCCGGATGCGCGAACAGCGCTGGGGGCGCATCGTCACGGTCGCCTCGACCACCGGCGCCGTGCAGGCCGCCCGCGACGACCTCGGCTACGGCACCGCGAAGGCCGGCGTGCTGGGCTTCACCCGCGGCCTCGCCGTCGACGAGGCTCGGCGTGGCATCACGGTCAACGCGGTCGCCCCCGGCTGGATCGCCACCGGCTCACAGCTCGAACAGGAAAAGGACGAGGGGATGCTCGTACCGCTCGGCCGCTCCGGCTCACCCCACGAGGTCGCCAGCGCGATCGTCTGGCTGTGCTCCCCCGGCGCCTCCTACATCACGGGGCAGCTCGTGGTCGTCGACGGCGGCAACAGCACGGCCGAGGAGCGCCGCCCCGGTCTCTGGGGGTGACCAGGCCCGCCTAGTCTGGAGGCGTGCGTCTCGTCATTGCCCGCTGCTCCGTTGACTACGCCGGCCGCCTGCAGGCGCACCTTCCGCTCGCGACGCGGCTGCTCATCCATAAGAACGATGGGTCTCTGCTGGTGCACTCCGACGGCGGCTCGTACAAGCCGCTGAACTGGATGAGCCCGCCCTGCACGCTGAGTGTGCACGAGCCCGACGACGACCAGAAGGCGGCGGGCGTCGCCGAGCTCTGGCGCGTCACGCACGCGAAGACCGCCGACATGCTCGTCGTGTCAATTCACGAGGTGCTGCACGAAACGGCCCACGACCTCGGCGACGACCCCGGCCTGCAAAAAGACGGTGTCGAAGCACACCTGCAAAAACTGCTCGCCGAGCAGATCGAACTCGTCGGTGAGGGGTGCACGCTCGTGCGCCGCGAATACATGACCGCCATCGGGCCGGTCGACCTTCTCGCTCGGGATGCGGCGGGCCAGTCAGTCGCGATCGAAATCAAGCGCCGCGGCGGCATCGACGGCGTCGAGCAGCTGACCCGCTACCTCGAGCTGATGAACCGCGACCCGCTGCTCGCCCCCGTTGCCGGCGTCTTCGCGGCCCAAGAGATCACCCCGCAGGCGCGCACCCTCGCCGAAGACCGGGGCATCCGGTGCCTGCTGCTCGACTACGACGCGATGCGCGGCATCGACGACGGGGTGCCGCGCCTGTTCTAGGCGAGACACCCCGTGGCACCGCACGCGCTGGCTAGGTGAGCGCGTGTGACCCGATCCGACGACGCAGCACAAGGATCCCCACTCCGAGTACGAGCAGCGCGGCAGCGAGCGCAGTCGCCCGTTCGGGGCTCGCGCCGGTGACCGCCAACGCGACCGCTCCGGGAATCGGGTCGTAGACCACGATGCCGGTGGAGAGCGTTCGCACCTCGTCGTCGGGCGAGACGCCATTGAGCTGAATCGTGTGATTGCCCGCCGGTAGTTCGTCGGGAAGCGGGAACCTCGCCGTGAACTCTCCATTCGCATCGACCGGCGCCGTGCCGAGGAAGTGTGGCTCAGAGAATATCCAGACGTCCACGGTGCTGCCGGGCTTGAAACCGGTGCCCGAGACCGTAACCACGCCGCTAGACAGCACCACCAGTCGACCCTGCGAGTCGACCCGCAGCGGTGAGCCGTCGGGCTCGGTCGCCTGCAGCTCGACGGTGAAGCCATCACCTGACACCGTCCACGTGCCGTCGTCGATCACCACGGTCAGCTCGCGCTTTTCGCCGTTCACCAGCAAGGTTGACTGCCCGGGGGCGACGGCCGGCGGAGCCGACTCGGCGTTTGCCGGGTCAGACAGGACCGGCCCCAGCCGGGGCGTGCCGGTAGCACCCGTGCTGGCCGGGCCCCATCCCGCAGCGTTGCCCACCCGAACGACGACCGTGTACTCGGTGCCGTTGACGAGGCCCCCGACCACGGCGCGACCGTTGATGACGGCAACGTCTCGCCACGTTGCTCCGCCGTCGAGCGAGTACTGATGCGCGACGATGTCTGCGCCGCCGGAACTCGCGGGGGCGTCGATACTGAGCACGAGCATCCTGTTCGAGGCCGCCACCGCCGTGATCGAGGGGGCACCGGGAACCGCACGCGGAATGACGGCGACGCTGGGCGCGGCGGCTCCTGCCCCCGCGATGTTGATCGCCCGCACCCGGAACTCAGCGGAAACCCCGTTGATCAGGCCCGCCACTTTGTGCGACCGCGCGTCAGCGCCAAGCTCGGCGATCACGGTCCAATCGTTCGGTGCGACGCGTCGCTCCAAGCGATAGCCCGTGATGTCGCTTCCACCGGTCGACTGCGGGGCCAGCCACGAGAGTGTCGCCCGCGTGTCGTCGGGGGTTGCGCTGACGAGCCGCGGAGCGTCGGGCACGGTGCGCGGCGTCCCTGACGCCAGACCGGGAGCACTCGGACCGGCAGCATTCGTGGCGATGACGCGGACACTCACCGGGGTGCCGTTCACCAAGGCCGTCACGACGCGACTACGCGCGGTCGGCGCCAGCCCATCGGCAACGACGATCCACGAGCTCCCGTTCGTCGAGGTTGAGACGGTGTAGCCCGTCACGGGCGATCCTCCGTCGCTCGCCGGGGCCTCCCACGAGACCGTGAGGCGACGATCTCCGGGCGTGATCGACAGCTGCGGAGCGTCGGGCACCGTGCGCGGCGTAATCTGGGTCGAATCGGCGCTCGCTCCTGTTCCGGTCGTGTTCGACGCGGCAACACGGAACTGAACAGGCAGGCCGTTGACCAGTCCCCCGACGACCGCGGCGCCGCTACTGACGCTCGTCAGCTGTGCAGCCTGCCAGTCGCCGTCGGCAGTGCGGTACTGCACTGACCAGCCCGTGATCGACGACCCTCCAATCCACGTGGGGTCCACCCAGCTCAGGACTGCCCCGCCGTCGGTGGGGGTGGCACGAAGTTCCGTGACCACGCCGGGCGGCGTCGGCGGCACCGACACCACGATCGTGAGCTCGGTTTCGTCGACGAGGTCGAGTGACGTTGCCCGCAGCGTCACAGTCGTGCTGTCATCGACGAGCCGCTGATCGATAGCCGCGGAATCCGGCACCACGGCCCAGCGGCCGCTTGAGGAATCGAGATACACCTCACCGTATGGGGTGCCCGTGCGCTGCGTGTACGTGACTCCGTCGATGACAAACTCACCGGACTCACCGCCGACGATGGAATAGCTGATGGGGTCATCTTCGGGATCCGTCGCCTCAACGACACCCGTGACGGTCGGGTAGCTCTGTTCGCCTTCCGAGTTCACAAAGGTGGCCACCGGCGCCTCCCCGAAAGCCGGCGGGTCATCGACCGGCGTCACGGCCAGACTGACAGTCGTCGAGGCAGTGCCTTGATCGACGCTGACCGCTGACAGCGAGACGGTGCGCTGCGTCTCAGGGGTGTCCGAGCTGTTCGAGTAGGTGAGCAGCCGCAGGAGTTGTTGCACAGCCGCATCGTCGACCCCGGCCCCAAAGACCCGGACGTTGTCGATCACGAGTGATGCCCCGGCGGCCCGCCCACACGTCAGGTCGTGGGTGCCTGCGACGAAGACGAACCGATACGTCTCGGTGAGCGGAATGATCGTTTCCTTCGTCGTCCACGGGGTCGTGCCTCCCCCCGTCGCGTCGAGCACTTCCGTCTGCCGCCCCTGGCTGTCGAGGATGTATCCGAAGACGTGGAAGTTGTCCGAACCCTGGAACGCTCGCCAGTCAAAGTAGATCGAGTCTCCTGCGGCGGCCTGGAACGGCGCGCTGTACACGGCGGGGCCGTGGACGACGTCGCACCCCTGCAGCGTGGTCATTCCCACCGACTTCAGCTCGAGCCCGTACATCCCATCCGTGGCCTGAGCGGTCTGAACAGTCGTCGTCAGGGTTCCCAGCCTGTGCGGCGCGTTGTTGTCTTCGCGGCCGTTCGTGTTGGCCGGATAGGTACTGGTGTCTTGCGTCACAAAGCCAGCAATCGACGTCACTCCGAGGTCAATGCGGTCGTTGATCGCCGTCCAGCCTTCGAGGGTGCCGGTCTCGAAACTCGCGTTCGCAAAGGCGCTGGAGAAGTTGATCCGCAAGGGAGCTCCGGCGACGCCGTTCCGGCTGGCGTCGATCGATCCGATGGGGTCAGCCCCGTCACCCGTGCCGCGATAAACCGTCTGCCCCACGACGGAGATCGCGCCCGCGTTCCCGTCTGGAGACTCGCTGCGCAGCAGTGACAGCGCTTCCGACGCGGTCGACCCGTCGATGGCGACATCGATGTAGCGACCGGCATAGTTGCCGCCGCCCGCGAGCTCGAGGTCAGTGGCGAACGCGATGGGCACATCCTGCTCGATGTAGACCGTTCCGCCGCCAACAGACATCGTCGGCGCCGCCGACGCGGTCGAGGCCGGGATGATCGCGGCGGCGACCAGCGCGACGGCGACCGTACTCGCGCTGAGTCGTCGCAGTGACCTACGTGATGTTGCCTGCATGTCTCGTCCCCCCACAGACGGTGAATACGGCGGGTGTGGTCACGCCGCGCGCAATTCAGTAGAGAAAAGTTTTCGCCTTATGGCGATGCTCAGTGTGCTCCCCGCGCGTGCGTCGATCTATCCCCCGAACGGGTGATGAAGCTGTTTCGTGTTCGGTTTCCGAACATGTCGCCCGCGGCTCTCATCGAGGAGGCACGCCTAGGCTCGAGGCGTGAGCTACCCGTATACAACGATCCTGCTCGACCTCGACGGAACCGTCGCCGACTCCGCCCCCGGCATCACCGACACCCTCAAGCGCACCTTTATTGCCCTCGGCATGCCCGTGCCCGACGACGCCGAACTGCTGCGCTACGTGGGCCCCCCAATTCTCGACTCTTTTCGTGATCGCGCCGGCATGACGCTCGAGCAGCGCGAGCGCGCACTCGAGGTTTATCGCGCGCAGTACCTCGACCAGGGCGCCTACGACTCCACCCTGTTTCCCGGAATGGGGCTGTTCGTCGCCGACATTGATGCGTCGGGATTGCCGCTGAGCCTCGCCACCTCAAAGCCCGAGACGCCGGCCACCCTCATGCTCGAGCACTTCACGATCGCCCACCACTTCGACATCATCACCGGGGCCTCGGCCGACGAGGTTCGCAGCGCAAAAGCCGATGTCATCGCCGAGGCATTGGTGCGCCTGAAGGCCTTCGGCGCCGACCTGAGCCGCCCGATCATGATCGGCGACCGCATCCACGACGTCGAGGGCGCCCGGGTGCACGGAATCCCCGCGATCGGCGTCAGCTGGGGCTACGCCGAAGAGGGAGAGTTCGAGCACGCGATCGCCGTCGTCGATACGGTCGACGAGCTGCGCGAGCTCATCGGTCTGCCCGCCGAGGGCCAGGCGCGCGGGTAGGCTAAGACCCACCGTTCGCCGCTGAACCGGGGCCCTGCGCGGCCCCTTGAGGAGCCCCGTTGCCCGACCCCGCACTCGACGACGAGCTCACGGCACTGCACGCCGGCGCGGCCCGCTGGGTCGCCCTGCCGCTGAACGATAAGCGAACCCTCTTGCGTCAGGTGCGCGCCGCCACGCTCGCCGTCGCCGCCGACTGGGTCGCCGCTGCCTGCGCGGTGAAACACATCGACCCGCGGACGCCGGCCGCCGGCGAAGAGTGGTCGACCGGGCCGTACGCGCTCATCACGATGACGAGCGCGCTCGAGAAGACGCTCAAGCTGCTCGAGAAAGGCCGATCGCCGCTCGACGAGGTCGAGCTGTCCGGGGCTCCGGGCGGCCGTCTCGCCGTCGCGGCGTTCCCGTACCTGCCCAAAGATGTGGTGCTGACGGGCTACGAGGCGCACGTGTGGCTGCGCCCGGGCGTCGACCTCGACACCGCTCGCGACGGCGTCGCTCGCGCGCTGCGCGACCCGAACCGCGACCCCCGCGTGACGGCGGTTCTGGGGGCGGGCAACGTCAGCGGCATCCCGGCGCTCGATGTGCTCAACGTGCTGTACGGCGAGGCCAGCGCCGCCATCGTGAAGCTCAATCCCGTCAACGCGCGCCTCGCCGAGGCCCTCACCGCCGCGTTCGCGCCGCTCATCGCCCTCGACGTCGTGCGCGTCGTGACCGGCGACGCGGCCGTCGGCCAGCAACTCGTGCAGCACGACCTCGTTGACGCCGTGCACATCACGGGCAGCCGCACGACGCACGACGCGATCGTGTTCGGCGGCGGCGACGAGGGCGAGCAGCGACGCGCACGCGGCGAGCGCCTGCTCGCCAAACCCATCACAAGCGAGCTCGGCGGCGTGGGCCCCGCCATCGTCGTTCCCGACGACGACTGGACCGACGACGAGCTGGATGCGGCCGCCCGCAACCTCGCCACCCAGCGCCTGCACAACTCGGGCTTCAACTGCGTCGCCACCCAGATCGTCGTGATCCCTGCCGGCTGGTCCCGCGCCAACGAGTTCGTCGAGGCGCTGCGCGACTACCTGCGCGACGCGCCCGCCCGTCGCGCCTACTACCCCGGGGCCTCGCAGCGTCAGCTGGCGGCGTTCACCGCGCATCCCGATGCCAGCGTCTTGGGCGGCGACCCCGAGGCGCCGCGCACCCTCGTTGACCACCTCGACCCGCAGAACGCCGACGAGCACCTGTTCCGGGCCGAAGCCTTCGGTCCGGTTCTCGGGGTCGTTCGGCTGCCCGCCGATGCCGACACCGTCCACTTCCTGGATACTGCTGTCGCATTCTGCAACGAGCGGCTGGCGGGAACGCTCGGCGCCGGGATCATCGCCCACCCGCGCACGATCGACGAGCTGGGCGACCGCTTCGAGTGGGCAATCGCGGCCCTGCGCTACGGCACGATAGGCGTCAACAGCTGGGTCGGCCCCCTGTTCGGCATGCCAGCCGCCACCTGGGGAGCGTTCCCCGGCCACACCCTTGACGAGGTGGGCAGCGGCATCGGCGTCGTGCACAACGCGCTGCTGCTCGACCCCGAGCACGTCGAACGTACCGTCGGGCGCGGGCCGTGGCAGGCGTGGCCGACCCCGCTCTGGTTCGTCGACAACCGAACGGCGCACGTCACGGCGCGTCGCCTGACGCGCTTTGCCGGCATCGATTCGTGGGCCATCGCGGCGCCGCTGGGCGCGGCAGCCGTTGACAGCTACCGCAGGGGATAGAACGGTGAGCGCGCCAGAACGCCACTATGACGTCATCGTCATCGGCTCCGGCTTCGGCGGCTCTGTCGCCGCACTGCGGCTCGTCGAGAAGGGGTACTCGGTCGCCGTGCTCGAGGCGGGCCGCCGCTTCGCCGACGACGAGTTCGCCCGCACCTCGTGGGACGTCCGGAAGTTCCTGTGGGCGCCCGCGGTCGGCTGCCTCGGAATCCAGCGCATCCACGCCCTGGGCGATGTGATCATCCTTGCCGGCGCCGGTGTCGGGGGCGGCTCGCTCGTCTACGCGAACACGCTGTATCGGCCGCGATCCGACGCGTTCTTCCGCGACCGCCAGTGGGCGCACATCACCGACTGGAAGGCCGAGCTCGACCCCTATTACGAGCAGGCGAGCCGCATGCTCGGCGTCGTCGAGAACCCCAACATCACCCCGGCCGACGAGGTCATGCAGAAGGTCGCCGCCGACATGGGGGTCGCCGACAGCTTCCGCCGCACGCCGGTGGGGGTGTTCTTCGGCGAGGGCGCGGGCGTCGAGAGCGCCGACCCATACTTTGGCGGGGCGGGGCCCACCCGCGCGGGCTGCCGCGAGTGCGGCGAGTGCATGACCGGCTGCCGCCACAACGCCAAGAACACGCTCGTGAAGAACTACCTCCACCTCGCCGAGAGTGCCGGCGTCGACGTGGTCGAGCGCACGACCGTCACGCGGCTGCGCCCCCTGCCCGACGGCGGCTACGAACTGCTGACCCGCACGACCGGGCCGGGCCCGGGCGGCGAGCGCCGCTGGAGCGCCGGCCAGGTCGTCGTGGCGGCGGGCGCCTGGGGCACGCAGCAGCTCTTGCACGCGGCGAAGGTGCACGGTGACCTGCCAGCCCTGTCTGACCGCCTGGGCGAGCTGACCCGCACGAACTCGGAGGCGCTCGGCGGCGCGACGACCCGCTGGCGCCACCGCAAGGAGGTCGACTTCACGCGCGGGGTGGCGATCACCTCGTCGATTCACGTCGACGAGCAGACGCACATCGAGCCCTGCCGCTACGGCGACGGCTCGAACCTCATGGCGCTGCTCGCGACCGTCATGGTCGACGGCGGGGGCCGAGTACCCCGCTGGCTGCGCTGGCTCGGCCAGGTCGTGCGGCATCCCGCCCGGGTCGGCTCGATCCTGTTCGGCATCGGCTCGTGGTCGAACAGGTCCATCGTCGCTCTCGTCATGCAGACGCGCGACAACTCGCTCACGGTGACCGCAAAGCCCCGGCGCGGGGGCCGGGTGAAGCTGCGCAGTCAGCCCGGCCACGGCGAGCCGAACCCCACCTGGATTCCTCAGGCCAACGCCGCCTACCGCCGCATGGCCGAGCACATGCGCGGTTTTCCCGAGTCCGGCGTCGGCGAGGTCGTCGATGTGCCGATGACGGCCCACTTCCTCGGCGGGGCGCCCATCGGCGACTCGGTCGAGACAGGCGTCGTCGACGCGTACCACCGCGTCTTCGGCCACGAGGGTCTGCACGTCGTTGACGGCTCGGCGATCTCAGCGAACCTCGGCGTGAACCCCTCGCTCACCATCACGGCACAGGCCGAGCGCGCGTTCGCCCTCTGGCCGAACAAGGGCGAGACGGATGCTCGGCCCGCTCTCGGCGAACGGTACGTTCCGCTCGCGCCTGTCGCACCCCGCTCCCCCGTCGTCCCCGAGCATGCGCCCGCGGCCCTGCGTCTGCCCGACGGCCCGGTCGCCCTCGGCATGCCCTCGGTACGACCGAGCGTTTAGCGCGGAGCGGGGGCGAAGCCGCGCAGGCGCAGCGAGTTGCCGAGCACGAACAGGCTAGAGACCGCCATGGCGAGCGCCGCGAGCACAGGGCTGAGCAGCCCCATCATCGCGACGGGGATCGCTGCGGTGTTGTATCCGAACGCCCAGAACAGGTTGCCGATGATCGTGCGCAGCGTGCGGCGGGCGAGCCGAATTGCGTCGGGGACGAGGCCGAGGTCTCCGGAGACGACCGTCAGGTCGCTCGCCGCCATGGCCGCATCCGTGCCCGAGCCCATGGCAATTCCGAGGTCGGCGGCGGCGAGGGCCGCGGCGTCGTTCACACCGTCGCCGACCATGGCAACGACGTGGCCGTCACCCTGCAGCGCGCGAATGACCTCGAGCTTGCCGGCGGGCGTGACCCCCGAGCGAACGTCGTCGATGCCGAGCTGCGCCGCAACCCGCGCCGCCGCTCCCGCGTTGTCCCCGGTCAGCAGCACCGGCGTCAGGCCGAGGGCACGCAGACGCTCGAGCGCGGCACCCGCCTCAGCACGCACGGCGTCGGCGACCGCGACAAGGCCCGTAAACGCGCCGTCGATGGCGACCGCGACCACGGTCATCCCCTCGTCTTCGTGACGCGCGATCGCGGAGCGCACGTCGTCGCCCACGGTGACCGACCAGGCCCTCGCGAGCCAGTCAGCGCGGCCCACCGCCACGGCGTGACCGTCGACGACGGCCGAGACGCCCGAGCCGTCATGGGCCTGGAACCCTTCGACCGCGCCGGTCACGGCCCCCGCCTCGCGGGCGGCCTCCACGATCGCTGCCGCCACGGGATGCACGCTGCCGCTCTCGGCGCCGGCCGCGGCGGCCAGAATGCTCGCCTTGCTGATGCCGGGCGTGGGCTCGACGGCGGCCACGCGCATCCGACCGGTCGTGAGCGTGCCCGTCTTGTCGAGCACAATCGTGTCGACGCGGCGGGTCTGCTCGAGCACCTCGGGGCCGCGGATCAGGATGCCCAGCTGCGAGCCGCGGCCGGTTCCGACGAGTAGTGCCGTCGGGGTGGCGAGACCGAGCGCGCACGGGCAGGCGATGATGAGCGTCGTGACGGCGGCCGTGAAGGCCTGCTCGATGGTGCCGCCGAACAGCAGCCAGCCGAGCAGCGCGAGCAGCGACAGCACCATGACCACCGGCACGAAAACGGCCGAGACGCGGTCGGCGATGCGCTGCACGCGCGCCTTGCCCGTCTGCGCCTCCTCGACCAGTCGACCGAGGCGGGAGAGTTCGGTGTCGACGCCGACACGCGTCGCCTCGACCGTAATGACCCCGGGGCCCACGTTGACCGTGCCGCCGACGACGCGGGTATCGACGCCGACCTCGACGGGCACGCTCTCCCCGGTCATCACCGAGGTATCGACAGCGGTCGCGCCGGCGCGAACGAGGCCGTCGGTCGCGATGGTATCGCCCGGGCGCGCGACGAAGCGATCTCCGACCACCAGCTGGTCGACGGCGACGCGCGTCTCGACCCCGTCGCGCAGAACGATGGCGTCGGTCGCCGACAGTTCGAGAAGGGCCCGCAGGGCCTCCCCACTCGCGCGCTTCGCCTTCGCCTCGAGGTACCGCCCGGCCAGCATGAAGGCGGTGACGGCAGCGGCGACCTCGAGGTAGATCTCGTGGGCTCCGGTGTCGGCACTGCCAAACAGCTGCAGGCTCATGACCATTCCGGTCATGCCGGCCTCACCGAAGAAGAGCGCGTAAAGGCTCCAGAGGAACGCCGCGCCGACGCCGACCGAGATCAGCGTGTCCATCGTCGCCGTGCCATGGCGCGCGTTCACGAACGCCGCCCGGTGGAAGGGCCACGCGCCCCACACAGCGACGGGTGAGGCGAGCGCCAGCACGAGCCACTGCCAGTTGGGGAACTGCAGCGGCGGCACCATCGAGAGCACAAGCACGGGCACGGTAAGCGCGACCACGATCGCGAGTCGCCGTCGCGCGTCGGCGAGGGGGTCGCGCACGGCGCCCTCGCTGTCGGTTCGGGATGCTCGGGGCTCCGTTGGCGGGGCCACCGGCGTCGCGCTGTACCCGGCCTTTTCGATGGCGGCAACGAGCTCGTCGACGGTGGGCAGTGCCTCCGCCCCGTCGGCGAGCGCCACGGTCGCTTTCTCGGTGGCGTAGTTGACACTCGCGCTCACACCGCCGAGCTTCGCGAGGCTGCGCTCCACGCGCCCCGCGCAGGCGGCGCAGGTCATTCCGCCAATCTCGAGTTGAAGCGGTGCCGTGGTCATGCCCCCATTGTGACATACCCCTCTGGGGTACTCCAGGGACGCGTCGCTACCAGTCGAGGTCGAGCATGAGGGTGAGCGTTTCGCCGCCGTCGTTGCTGGCGAACACGCCGTCGGCCGTGGCCACATAGATGACCTCGCCACTCTTGCCGAGGGCGATGGCGGCGGGCACCGACGCGAGGGCTCCGAACTGCTGCCAGCGGTCGCCGTCGGTCGAGCTCCACAGGGCGCCCGCCGAGTCGACGCCAACGATGCGCCAATCCTTCGTGCCGACGGGAGGGGTTGCGACCAGCTGAAGCGCGGGCGCCGCCTCCGGCTCCACAAAGGTGCGGCCGCGATCGGAACTGACCTTGAGGCCGACGGGCGTCACGGCGACCAGCGCCGAGCCATCGGCGGTGAAGGCCAGCGAAGTCGCGCCGATGACGGCGCCCTTTTGCCACGACTCGCCGCCGTCGGGGCTGAAGTACAGCGTGTTGCTGACGCTGTCAGCGGCCGCGATGATGGCGTCGGCGGCCGTTGGCCCGGCGGCGGTGAGGGCGTGGAAATCCACCTCGCCCGCAAGCGCGAAGGGCGCCCACTCCCCCGAGTCGGCGTCGCCAACCCAGAGTCCCAGCCGTTCGTCCCCGGCAGTGCCGAGCTCATCGGGGTGGCCACTGATCAGCAGGCGTGCGCCAAGCCGTTGGTACGCCTTGATGTCGTCAGCTCGCTCGCCCAGCACGGCGGCAGGTCGGGCGACGGTGTCGGCATCGGGAAGGTCGGCGACGTAGACGCCTCGATCAGTCGCGACGCGAACGACGCCCGCCGTCTCGTCGATGTCGAGGGCGGTGATGCGCGTGGGTGCACGCGTTTCGTCGTCCGGCGCAGCCAAGGTCTCGGGTGCCGCGGCAATGTCGGCCTGCGCAGAGACGTCGGCGGTCTCCGTCGCGTCACTCGCGCACGCCGACAGCAGCAGCGTTGCTGCGCCGACGAGCGCGAGACCGCGCAGGCGCGCGCGGAGAGTCTGGGGTGTCATAACCGATTCAGAGTAATCGAGCGAACGCTGTTCGCATAAACGCCAGTTTTCGCCGGCGGCACCGACGCGCCGAAAAATTCGGTAGTGGTTACGGATGCGCAGCGCGACAACGACGAAATAGCGTCCGCCTGGGGGCGACCTCGGCACCCCACACGGCACCGTACAGCGAAGGACACTGACATGCGACAAGCCCCGAACTCTCCGCCGCCTAGCCCTGACACATCAGACCGGCACCGCGGGCGCCTTGCCCGGGGAGCGTCGGGGCTTGCCGTCGCGACGCTCGTCGTTGGCACCGTACTCGCCGCACCTCCTCTCCTCAGCGCCGAGGCGGCCGCCGTTCAGCAGATCGACTTCCAGAACGCGGCACCCACGACGTGGACCGTCCCCGCCGGGGTTCGCCAAATCCAACTCTTTGTAGCCGGCGGCGGTGGGGGCGGAAGCACGACCGCGCTCGGAACACCCCCGCCTCAGGGAGGGCCGGGACAAACAATCACAGCGTTCCTCGATGTGACTCCCGGTGAAGAACTCGTCTTTCAGGTTGGGCAACCCGGAACAGCGGGCACCTCGAGTGGCAATCCCGGTTCCGGCGGCGCAGGCTGGCGACGCGGCGGCGACGGCAACACCGGCTCTCTTTCCGGACGTGCCGGGGGCGGCGGAGGCGGCGCGAGCGCCGTTCTGCGCGACGGTGAGCCTCTCATCGTTGCGGCTGGTGGCGGCGGCGCGGGAGGGCGAGGCATCCTCGAAGGACCTTTTGGTGGCGACGGCGGAGCCGGGGGCTTTCCCGGTCAAAACGGAGAGGGCCAGGGAAACAATGGCGGCGGCCTTCCCGGCGTCATTCCGGGCGGCAATGGCGAACAAGGAGACGACGCGGGAACGAGCTCCAGCGGCGGCGGCGGCGGAGGCGGAGGCGGCGGCCTGCTCGGCGGCGCCCGTGGCGGCGGCGGCGGCGCTGGTGGCGGAGGCGGCGGAGGCGGCGGAGGCGGGTCCTCATTCACCGCTCCCAACGTCATGATGCCGACTCTGGGCTCCTTCGCCCCCGAGTTCGCGGGAATCATCTCCGTCGCGTTCACGCCGGCCTTCGAAACGACGACGACGATCATTCCTCCCGCTGACGAGGCCGTTATCGGCGCTCCCATCACGATCGATGTCCGGGTGGACAGCACCCAGCCCGGAATCCTTCCGACAGGCGATGTGTCGCTATTCGACGGTGATCGCCTGCTGGGAACGCTGCCGCTCACCGGAGGGGTCGCGGTCTTTACGGACGTATCCATAGGACTGGGTGAGCGGATGCTGTTCGCCGAGTACCGCCCTGTGACGACGGACACGGACCCCGCCGACCTCTTCCCCTCCGTCGGAGAGCGGATGATCACGGGCCTTCCCGTTGAGACCATCACCACCCTCGGGCTGTCGACCAGCTCGACAGCAGCCGGAGAAGCGGTAACGCTCACTGCCGACGTGTCCATCGCTGGGCTTGGAGAAACCCCCCTCACCGGCCTGGTTGAGTTTGTCGCCGACGGCGACGTTGTGGCGACCGTCCCCCTTCCCAATACCCGGCGGGCCACCGCCACGTTCATTGATCCGCTGCCGGGGCAGCGTTCCCTCAGCGCGCGGTACAGCGGTGCCGACGAGTCGCTTCCCTCCGAGTCGGCGCCCTCGGCTCTGCTCGTGAACGCGCAACCGACGAGCGTGAGCATCCAGGCACCGACTGCCGCGCTCCAAGAGGGCGAAGAGATCGTGCTGTTCGCACGCATCGACCGCTCCGCCGCGTCGACCGCTCCGCTCATGGGGACCGTTCAATTCGAGCTCGATGGCGTTCCGCTCGGTTCTCCTCAACTCGTCGTCAACGGCCAGGCCCGCTTCGCCGTCCCGTCGGCTCAGATCGGGGTGCGAACGGCAACCGCAGCGTACTCGGGCGACGCGGTCAATGGACCGTCCGTCTCCGACCCTCTCAGCATCCGTGTTCAGCCTCGCGTGGCCGCGCCCGCGCTGAACGCGCCGACGCTCAGCGGGCCACCCCGAAGCCAGGGGGCGGGCGTTCCCGCGCTCCGGGGTCCGTCGTCGCTGCCAGCGACCGGCGCGGCCGATGGGAGCGGTGTTGCCGCTCTCATGGTTCTGCTCCTTACCGCGGGGGTCGCGCTGCGCGCCAGTGCCCGCCTACGACCTACGAGTCGCGGCTGATCGATCGCAGCGCCTCGGTCGCCTCCGCTCGCGTGGAGGCGCCGAGGCGCCGCATTGCCTCCGCGACGTGAGAGTCGACGGTGCGGACGGAAAGTTTCAGGTGGGACGCAATCTCCCGGTTCGTGAGCCCCTGCGCGACGAGTTCGGCCACCTCTCGCTGACGGGATGTGAGACGCGCGGCCGCGATCGTGGAGGGAACCCAGACCCCGGCCTCCGCGACACGCGTTGCCGCTCGGCGTCTCGCCGCCAGGCTGTCACCTGCCAAGGCCTGCAGATGCGCAAGGCGCGCCGCAATCGCCGGAGCGCCGTGATCGAGTCGGTCGAGATACGCGGTAGCGGAACGTCCTGGCAGTCCGAAGACCGCGCGCGCATGGTCAAGCCAGAGTTCCGGCAAGGCCAGTTGCTCAGCCGGGACCCGCTCGGCGAGATCCGCGAGCGTATCCCGCGGGTTCTCTCCCAGCGCGATGCGAACCATCGCCGACCGATAGTCCAGGTCGGCGCGAGTCGTCGCGCTGAGGCGCTCGTCTGACGCATCCCGCGCGCGAAGGTGGTCCCGGGCGACACGATCGTCACCCCGTGCTGCTGCTACCTGCGCGGCAACGACGTGGACGACGTTCATGAGCCCTGTGGCATCAGCGTCCTCCCTCGTCTGCAGGGCCTTCTCGACGCACACGGCTGCCTGACGCCAATCGAGTCGCGCGATGGCGAGCATCGCCGTGAAGAGGGCGTGCGATGACTGCAACCACGGGTCGTCCGGGGCCGACAGCGTGACCCGAGCAGGCTCACCGCTCCACACGCTGGCGAGTACGAGGGCACCACGAAAACCCTGTTCCACGAGAGGCGGGGGCTGCGGCTCACGCTCCACTCGCGCAAGTGCATGCGTAAGCCGGTCGGCCGCAGCACGCGGAGATCCGTCGAGCGCTTCGGCTATCGCCCGCGGAACCGTCAGTTCCAGTTCCAGCGCCGCGGGCGGAGCGCCCAGGGTGGCTATCGCGGTGAGGAGGTCGCGATGACGACCGGCGTACCCCAGGCGCCTGACCGCGTCCCAGCCGATCAGGTCGGCCGCGTGGCCCTCGCCATGCTGACGCAGGTGGGCCGAGGTAATCCGAAGGATGTCGAGAGCGCTCTCCATCCCGCCCGCTCCGAACTGCGCGAGATCAGCGCCGACCACGGCGATGCGATGCACGAATGACGGCTCGGTGGCGGCGAGCTCGTCCAGGCGCGGCTCGATCAGCTGCCACAGGCGTCGTGCTTCGGCGATGTCGCCGAGCTCGTGTAAAGCCCGCACGCGTTCACCAAGCGCCACGGTGACCATGAGCCCGTGCGCTTCACCGGCGAGGACCCGTGCCGTCGCATCAAGGACGACAGTGCGCTGACCGTCGGCCAGGGCGTCGCGGCTGTGGGCCACCAGCGCACTGGCGGCAGCGCGCACATCGCTCGGTACTTCTGGCATGTACCGATCCAAACATGACAGGACTGTCCGTTCACCGGAACGGAGGTGAGACCTCCGTCGTCAGCGGCCGACGATCTCGTAGCCGGCGTCCGCGATCGCGGTCCGCAGCGCATCCGTCTCGATCGGGTGCGTGGCCTGGACGGTCACGCGCGATGCGCCGTCAGCGTTGAGATCGACGTTCACGTTCACGACGCCCTCGATCGCGCCGACTTCCTCCGTGACACTCGAGACGCAGTGACCGCAGGTCATGCCGCTGACGAGGAAGGACGCTTCGACGCCGGCGAGCGCCGTCTCGGGGCCGGCCGCCGCGGTGTCGCCCGCGCCGCGCCCGCAGCCGCAACTGCCGCCGCAGCAGCCGCCTGACTGGCCGAGCAGGTTGAGTCCGGGCTGGGCGGAGAGGTGATCGCTCATGCCGTCAGTCTCGCATACCCCTCTGGGGTACGCCAATCGGCGCGCTCAGCCAACTAACGGGATCCATGGGGTGATCGCCCATTCATCGCTCACGATCCGCGCGGCTCCGGCACGTCTACTGAGGCCCACCCCCACCGCAATGGAGCCCCCGTGATC
>Ga0213835_100631_pt1 | contig 29989 bp, 26 predicted proteins | sample SWPATP01_FD_160576 | JGI IMG/M metagenome (GOLD analysis project Ga0213835, IMG submission 160576) | Coastal seawater microbial communities from Marineland, Florida, United States - SWPA TP0 #1 | ecosystem: Environmental > Aquatic > Marine > Coastal | place: USA: Florida | collected 2016-08-05 | reverse complement strand
CAGGCGGGTGGGTCTGGGGATCAGGAGTTGCGGAATGGCAATGGATGAGGCGTTAAACAAAATCCCGAACCTGCCATGCTGTTGAACATTGAGCTTGGATATCAGGGGGGCTGCCATCGCAAAGGAAGGAAGAAAGGCCAAGGGTTTGCAAGAATTTAGGGGCAGAGGCGATCGCCAAAGGTGGACAGGAGAGATCATGGGCAGGGAACTGCACTCAACATAGCGCGATGGGTGGGCAAAAAATTTAGCTTAGTCCATAGAAAATCCCAGAAAAAATGTCCACGACCTAAACTCTGTTTACCAATGGAGACGAAAGGATATTGGTGATTTCACTGCCTTTTGGGAGAACAAAATTGGGGGAAAGTCCCATAGTTCACATTAGGGCTCAGCGGCTTCTTATCCTAGCAAAATTTCGGAAATGTTACAAAATATTGCTAAATGATTAGAATCAGTACCCATGAATGCCAAACCAGATCCTAAAGTTAGGAACTTTCTAAAAACACACCAATTTTCCGGAACCGCTGGTAGCGCAATTCACGGCGGCGTTCTGGCGTCAGCTTCAGCAAGGCTTGGAGGTTATCTTGGATCGCTGCTTTCAGGAGTTGGGCGGCCCCAATGGGATCGGCGTGGGCGCAGGAGGCTGGCTCTGGGACAATTTCATCGATAATCTCAAGGCTTTTCAGATCCTCTGCTGTAATCTTGAGGGCGGCGGCGGCCTGCTCTGATTTCCCGGCATCTTTCCAGAGAATGGCGGCACAAGCCTCTGGGGTCGCCACTGTGTAAACGGAATTTTTTAACATCAAGACGCGATCGCCCACGCCAATCCCTAAGGCCCCACCGGAACCGCCTTCGCCAATGACCGTGCAAATAATCGGCACATCGAGGCTAAACATTTCCCGGAGGTTAAAGGCGATCGCCTCCCCTTGGCCCAACTTTTCCGCTTCTAAACCCGCCCAAGCCCCAGGAGTATCAATAAACGTTAAAATCGGCATCCCAAAACGGTTGGCATGGTCCATCAGCCGCATCGCCTTACGGTAGCCCCCAGGAGCTGGCATGCCAAAATTGCGGGCGACATTATCCTTCGTATCCCGTCCTTTTTGGTGCCCTAGCATCATCACCGGTTGACCATCGAAGCGGGCCACCCCGCCAATGAGAGCCGGATCATCAGATCCACCGCGATCGCCATGGAGTTCAAACCATTCGTCCGCCATCATTTGAACATAATCAAGGGTGCTGGGACGCCGGGGATGCCGTGCCAATTGCAGCCGTTGGGCCGGGGTGAGGGTACTAAAAATTTCTTCCCGGAGCTGGTCTGCCCGCGCCTCTAGCTGCTGAATCTGTTCTGAAACATCAACATTATTCTCCGCAGCAAGATCACGAATTTGATGGATGCGTGATTCTAATTCCGAAAGAGGTTTTTCAAAATCAAGCAGAAACGTCCGGCGCTCCGTTTTCGGCATGGTGAGTCCAATTCACTGACGACAGTTCACAAATCAAAGTCTATTATCCCCGGAAGCCTCCCCAACAGTAAAGGAATCCGTACTGCCACCCCCGAAAAGTTTTGCCAAAATAGAAAGTAAGCAGTTTTAACTTTTCAAGCATCAAATCACTTATTTATGAGCAACACCAGTAATTTTCGTAACGCCATTCAGCAGGCCAAAGGTCAAGCCCTGGTTGGCCCAGAAGTCATTAAAAATGCCCTACCCTACTTGGGGGGCGGCCTACTCCTGACAGCCCTCGGAACCTATGGTGGTTTGGGAGTAATCCAAACCAATCCCAGCATCTTTATGCCCACCTTCTGGGTTGCCCTGATCGCTGAATTGGCCCTCTTTTTCGTTGCCCGTGGGGTCGCTGAAAAGGGAAATAATAGCGTCGCCCTCCCTCTCTTGGCCGGCTACAGTCTACTTTCTGGGTACACCCTCACAGGGATTGTTGCCCTCGCCATTGGTACTGCAGGAGTTGGGATCCAAGGGGTTGGGATCGCAGCCCTCGGCTGTGGTATTACTTTCATCATTGGGCGCAATATTGGCTCAAACCTCTCCGATGAAGATGGTTTAGCCCTGGCCCAAACAGTGCGCCTCGGAATTATTGCCTTGTTTGTGGTGCTGTTGGCCCAGCTTGGTTTTGCTTTCTTTGGAGTTTACACGCCCAGTTGGTTAGAGGTCGGGATCTCTGGCTTAGGGACACTATTATTTGCTGGTTCAGCGGTAGTTGACTTCTATGTGTTGCCTCGTGCCTACCGTAATGAGCAATATCTCTCGGCTGCTCTGTCGATGTATTTGACCTATATCAACCTATTTGTGTTTATTCTGCGCTTGTTGATTGCCATCAATAGCCGCGACTAACCCCCAATGTCTTCGACATCTCCCCCAGGGGAGAATGGGCTCTCTGGTTCATCGGCCAGGGGGCTTTTTTATTGGGGTTGCAGCACCATCAGGGCGAGATCGAGGGTTTCTCTAAGGTGTTCGGGGTTAGGCAAGCCTTTAATGCGGGTATTTAATCCTAGAAGGACATGGTAGAGATAACGGGCAGTTTTCGGGCTGTCAAAAGCGGGGGCAGTTCTCCTTTGGCGATCGCCTGATTGAGGGTACCCGTAAAAATTTGCTCGACATTGGTGGCAATATCTTCCACGAGGGCGGCCACCTGGGGATCGTGGGGCGCGAGTTCAATCATTGCATTGACGACAAAACAGCCCCGACAACCGAGGAGCTTGGCATTGTCGGCGGTTTGATAAAACAAATTTCGGAGATTTTCGAGGGGGGAAGCGGAATAGTTGAGCCGCTCTTCTAGCTGGCGCACTGCGATTTTGCCGTAGTAGGCGATCGCCTCCAGGAACAAATCATGTTTATTGCCAAAGGTGTTGTACAGACTTTGCCGCTGGATCCCCATGTAGTCCAAAAGTTCCGCAAGGCTTGTAGCGCTGTAACCCTTTTCCCAAAACAATTCCATCGCCTTTTCAAGGGCAGCATTACGGTTAAAAGCAAGCTTTCGGCCTACCATGGCGCAACCTAGATACAGTGCAGAAAAACTGGTTTTATCCTAAAGGAAATTTCTCTGCACCGTCAAAAAATCTCGTGATCAGGGGCAAGTGCCAGACCAGGGTATTGGTCGGTTTAGGGAGTTGCCATAGACCCCTTCAAACTGACAAGGCGTCGTAAAGGTCATCTCAAAATCTCTCACAGGGCCACCCAAAGGGGCACCCAGGAGTCCTAGTTGAACAGTTCCTTTGATTACATAGGCATTTTGATTTGCGTCCCAACCCTCTGTGGTGATAGTCATGAAATCAGTGCCATCCGGCCCCCCAACCGTCGACAATCCCCAATCGATATAGCCCTGCAGTTCCCCATCGGTATAGCTGTAAGTAGTATCCCAAATTCCCCTTAAAGCAGGCCGGAATTGCCCAGAACCAGAAGGATTTCCGCCGGTAACTGGGCCATTTCCGGTATTCCCAGCATTCCCAGTATTCCCAGGATTTCCGGTGTTAGACGAGTTGTTATTGTTATTCCTATTCTGCGTCGCTGGGTTTGTGTTTGGCGTGCCAGGATTACGGGGTCGATCATTAGTGTTGCTGGTGGTAGGGGGTACCGGAGCCGCGCCTAAGCCAACGACTTGCATACAGCCTTGAGTATTATCGTTAAACACTCGGAGTGTCGTAGATTCGCTACTTTGCATGAGCTTGGGGAGATACTGGGCAGCACGGACACCAGTATCACAAATCACATTGGGTTCTCCGGAGCGAAAGGCACGATCTTGCCAACTACATTCCCCTGGTTGCAGGCCTTGGGGAGCACTGCCCGTTGCTGGCCGGAAGACAATTTTTACATTGTTACCGCTGGTATTGGTAATGCTTAAATTCCCGCCACCTCGACAGGTCAGAGGATAGTTTTGTTGGGCTTGGGCCGGGGCGATCGCCCCTTGGACAATCAGGAGAGAGGACATACCCAGATAGGCACAGGCTTCTTTAAAGACAGACATTGATTTCAGTCTCCAAAATAATGCTCAAGATAATGACATGGACAAAAAAAACAAAAAGCGATGCAGAGGAGAAGCTTGAAGCCTATTTCAATTCCCCCTGCATCTTTCAGCCAAGCAGCGATTAGGCCACAACCATTTTATTGACAGGAACCAGTCCAGCCGCCACTTGTGCCGTTAGGGCGACTCCAGCTACCGGAAAACTCGCAAGCGGAGCTAAATATCATTTCAAATGGCCCGGCATCATTACTATTTGTGCGACCCCAACGCCCTTCGACAACATAGGCATTACGATTACTGTCCCAACCTTGGGAAGTGATAGCAATGGTCTGGGTTTGGTTGCGATACCAACCTTCTTGCCAGTGGATATTGCCATAGTTAGACTGCCAAATCTGGTTTAAGTTAGGGCGAAATTGTACTGCCGCTGGAATCCCAGGGGGAACATTGAGCACAGGGGGGTTGTTAAGGATCGGTGCATTAGCTTGCATACAGCCCTGGTTGTTATTAAAAACTTGGAGGGTTGCATATTCATTGCTTTGGACAAGTTTGCTGACATATTGCACTGCCCGGGCACTGGTATCACAAATGACGGTCGGCTCTCCGGAGCGAAAGGCGCGATCCTGCCAACTGCATTCCCCTGGTTGCAGACCTTGGGGAGCACTACCAGCAGCGGCCCGGAAATTAATTCTGACGTTATTGTTGCCCGTATTGACGATGCTTAAGCCACCACCACCCCGACAGACGAGGGGGTAACTTTGTTGGGCTTGGGCCGGGGCGATCGCCAGGGGAATTGTCAACAAAGAAGTGGCACTGCAAAAAGCAGATATTTGTTTGTAGAAAGCCATGGTTTAGGGATTCCAGGAGGATAACTAAGGGACGAGATTACTTTAGTTGTAGTTCCCCTAAACAGATGCAAATATCTCGTTTTCTAACTCATTGCAGTAAATTTCTATGACGTTTACGAGGTTTCCGTATTTTGGCGGAGGCTTTTTAAAAAGATCAAGCTAGCAGAGATGGCATCAATAATTCTCCCTAATTGTCCAGGGTATTTAAGATTTTTTCGAGGGCGAGTTTTGCTGCGCCCACCATACCGGCATTGTTGCCTAACTGGGCCTTGGTCAGTTTTAAATCCACCCGTGAGGAAGGAAGCACCCGCCGTTCAATTTCGGCGATCGCCGCTGGGATGAAAAAGTCACTGCTGGCACTAATGCCGCCCCCCAGAATAATCATCTCCGGGGTGAAAATATAGATTAAGCTTGTCAGCCCAGCTCCCAACAGTTTGCCATAGGTTTGCCAATGGGCGATCGCCTCAGCATCTCCCGCCTGGGCCAGTTCTCCTAATTCCCCAGGGTCTTTACCAGAAATCCGCTTAACGCCATTGATCGAACAATATTGCTCGAAGGAACCATTATTACCACTATTGCAGGGGGGGCCATCGGGATTGAGGGTAATCAGGCCCAACTCGCCAGCGGCACCGTAATGGCCCGTAAAAAGTTTTCCGTTGAGGATTACCGCCCCACCGACTCCCGTTCCTAGGGTAATGAGCAGGAGATTTTGGCGATCGCGCCCCGCTCCTAACCAAGCTTCCCCCAGGCCGGCACAGTTGGCATCGTTATTTAACGTTGTGGGTAAACCGGTTTTGGCCTCAACCCAGTCCGCGAGGGGCACATCCTGCCAACCACTGAGATTGATCGCAACCTTGGCAATGCGCGCTGTACCATCTACCGGGCCAGGAATGCCGATCCCCACTGCTTTACAACTGTGATCTGAGTTAAGTTCCTTGACTAAATTGGCGATCGCCTCGGCGACAGCGGTTGGGGTACTGGGTTGGGGCGTAGGTACTGCTTTTTCCGCTAAACAAAGACCATCAGGGCTAAATTTTCCCCCTTTGATGGCCGTACCCCCCAGATCAATCCCAATCACTGTGCTCATCTAGTCCAATGCTCCATCTACCAAATTATTCAGACCATACACATGGCGACGACCCGCCAAGGCCACTAATTCTACGTCCTTTTCGTCACCGGGTTCAAAGCGTACTGCTGTGCCCGCCGGGATATTTAAACGCATTCCTTTTGTAGCCGCCCGGTCAAACCGCAGGGCACGATTGACTTCAAAAAAATGGAAATGAGATCCCACTTGAATGGGGCGATCGCCGCTGTTAGCAACCGTAACTATCTTTGTTTCTCGGCCAGCATTCAGTTCAATTTCCCCGGGTTGGGGGCGTAGTTCGCCTGGAATCATCGCCATGTCGCTCCAAAAACTGCTTTTATCCTACGCAATTATCAGGAAATGCAACAGAGCAAAAAGTCGCCAAAATATCCAAGCTAGACTGAAAAAAATTTACGGGGGCGATCGCCGATGAGCGGAACCTACACCATCAGAACCATGACCCGGACGGAACTAGATTTAGCGATTGAGTGGGCCGCCCAAGAAGGTTGGAATCCCGGTTTACAGGATGCTGCTAGTTTCTATGCCGCCGATCCCACAGGATTTCTGGTGGGCTTGCTCGATGGGGAGGCGATCGCCAGTATTTCGGCGGTGAAATATGCCCCAAATTTTGCGTTCATTGGTTTCTATATCGTCAAACCGGAGTACCGTGGCCAGGGTTATGGTTGGCAAATTTGGCAAGCGGCGATCGCCTCCGTGGCTGGTCGGAATGTTGGTCTCGATGGGGTCGTCGCCCAGCAGGAAAATTACAAAAAATCGGGCTTTAATCTGGCCTATAACAACGTGCGTTACAGTGGCCTCGGTGGTGGCCAGATTCCGGAATCTCCGGGCTTGAAGCCCTTGACAGCGGTCGATATTGAAGCAGTTTGTCAGTATGACCAGCAGTTTTTTCCAGGCGATCGCCGCTCCTTTTTAAAAGCTTGGCTGCAGCAACAAGACAGCACCACCTGGGTGATGGTCAATAATACTGAAATTACAGGCTATGGCATGGTGCGTCCCTGTCGTCGGGGTTATAAAATTGGCCCCCTCTTTGCTGACAATGCTGAAATTGCAGAAATTCTCTTTCTCGCCCTCAAAGGCAGTCTTCCCGCTGGTAGTGAACTTTTCCTCGATGTGTCCATGGTTAATCCAGAGGCGATCGCCCTGGCCCAACGCTACCAACTACAGCCCGTGTTTGAAACGGCGCGGATGTATACCCAAGCGCCCCCAACAATTCTTGTCCAAAACATTTTTGGGGTGACCAGTTTTGAGTTAGGCTAGCCCACTCTGGGGTTTCAAGTCATGAAAAAAAGCATATGTGTTGAAACATATGCCTACCGTAAAAATTATTTAACTGATTTATTCGCCGTATTCGTTAAGAATTTCCTTTGCTTCCCGGACTGCATCCGCATTTTTGTTCTGGGCATCTTGCTGCTTGAGCATATGTCTCGCCCAAACCCGTTCCATCGCCCGGAGGGTTTCATTTTTTTCTTTACGCATCCGCATAGCCTTAAACTCCCTTTAAGAAAAAACTTGATTTAGTTACTTTTGATACAGAAACTATCTTTTTTATATTATATGCAGCCGCCGTCAAAGATTCAAGGGCTTTTTTGGGGTACAAGTCTTCTGAAAATGGGCAAAAAAAATCAGCGATCACCGCTGACTTATATGTTGATTGTCCCTAAAGGAAGGGCAACGAGCTCAACGGTCTAGAAAAGATCAAGGACACTCCGGGTATTTTCCCGACGGCGCTCGTCCTTCGCTTCATATTCAGCCATGCAGCCATTTTGTTCGACCATCACACAACTGAGATAATCAGTGGCTTCAATCAAGGCCGCCCGGAGCGCTTGGCCAACGGGAGCGCGATTTGTTTCGGTGCGATCGCCACCAAGATTAATCCCAGCAAAACTAGCCGTTGCACCTCCGGAAGTCGAATCAGACTTTGCCTTTCCTTCAACGGTACGCGCATAGAGCACTTCCCCAGTGGTTGAGTCAACAACCCGTAGATCCACGGCAACGTAGGCTTCTTCACTAGAGCCACGGCCACCACCGCCGAGCCGGACGCCACCGATCCGAATACCACTGAGCCCAAAGCCAGTCGATTCTTCCTTGACCCCTTCTTCGTAGGAGGTGATCTGACCGAGCACGATGTATTGCGCCCCTGTGACTTGGCCCCGTTGGGCTCCCGTTTCTGGGCGAACAATTCCCAATTCAGCTAATTCCTGTTCTGACAGGACGGCCCCTAGGTTTTGCCGTTCAACAACGCGGAAGTTGCCAGTGGCAGTAAGCTCATTGCTGAGGGCATCGGCCAGTTCTTGGGAGGTGCTGCTGTTCCACCACCAATAGCTGCCATTGGTTTCGTTTTTAAATTCTGGGACAGAAATAGTCGGTTGCCACTGGGCCAGTGCTTTTTCGCCCCCAAGTCCTAGGGTGAGTGCGAGAAAGGCCAGGGCAGTAGAGCGACTTACGGATGTTAAAAGCTGATTGGTTTTCATGGGTTTCTTTCAGATGCTACAGAATAAGGACAAAGTTTTGGATGGTGCCGTATGCTTGCCCTTATATTTATACGCTTGTATGTATATGCCGCATACTGACACTGATGCACTTCACTGCACTTAAACATATATTGACGCTTTTGTCCCCTGCTGGGGTTCCCGGTTTGAGGATTTTGTGGGGTGAAATATACTAAAAGGTCTGGAATTCGCTAGAAGCTGGCATTTTCGGTTTGACCACTGCTTTGGAGAAGGGAGTCCCCATGACCCGTTACGCGCTTGTTCATGAATGGTTGACGCCCTACGCCACGGGGGGTTCAGAGCTGGTGGTGCGCGAAATGCTCCAGGACATTGAGGCGGATCTTTTTGCTCTGATTGATTTTGAGTCGTCTAACCCTGATAGCTATCTCTATGGTCGGGCGATCGCCACCAGTTTTTTACAAAAATTTCCCCGGGCCAAGTACGGTTTGCAAAACTATCTGCCGCTGATGCCCCTGGCCATTGAGCAATTTAACCTCGAAGCTTACGATGTGATTTTGTCGTCGTCCCACGCGGTGGCTAAAGGGGTTTTGACACGGCCCCACCAGCTACACATTTGCTACTGCCACACACCGATGCGCTATGCCTGGGATTTAACCTTTGATTATTTAGATAATTCTGGCCTCGGCAAGGGCGTTAAAGGGATTTTGGCGCGGTATTTTCTCCATCGACTGCGGCAATGGGATGTGATCAGTGCCAACCAGGTGGATTATTTTATTGCCAATTCCCACTGGACAGCCCAACGGATCTGGCGCTGCTATCGGCGGCGGGCAGCGGTGATTTATCCCCCGGTCAATTTGGAGCGCTTTACCTACCGAGAGGAAAAGGATGATTTTTATGTGACGGTGTCGCGGTTGGTGCCCTACAAAAAAGTGGCGTTAATCGTAGAAGCGTTTAACCAGTTGGGCAAAAATTTGGTGGTCATTGGTGGCGGGCCAGAATTAGAAAAGCTGCAAAAGATGGCAAAACCCAATGTGCAAATCCTGGGGCGGCAACCGGATGAAGTGGTGGAAGATTATCTGGCACGGGCAAAGGCCTATGTTTATGCAGGCTGTGAAGATTTTGGTATTGTTCTGGTCGAAGCCCAGGCCTGCGGGACGCCTGTGATTGCCTTCAATCGCGGGGGGGCGGCCGAAATTGTCGCCGATGGCAAAACGGGGATTTTGTTTCCTCAGCAATCGGCCCAGGCGATCGCCAATGGAGTCGAGCGTTTTGAGGCCCAGGCCCAAGATATTCAGCCGGAAGCTTGTTTTGTGAGAGCTCAGCAATTCGCCGTTAACATTTTTCGGCAAAGCTATGTAGAATTTGTAGACAACTGTCAAGAAAAATGGCGCAAATGGCGATCGCCCCGCTCCATTTTCCCAGGGTTCGACCAGTGGTGAGGCGTGACCCTAACAGCCAGGCAGTTTTTGGTGTGTGGAGAGGATCGTAATGGCAGTTTATCGGCAGTTTGATGCGCTGAAATTCGTGGCTGGGCTAGCACGACAAGGCTCAGAATTTTTGTTTGCCCCCAGCGACCATCGCTCCCTGTCCCTGCGGCGTTGGCTTGATGGGGTAGTGGCGAAGCGGAGCTTTGACATTTGTTTTTCCCTCGGCGTTCTGGTGCTATTTTCTCCCCTCTATTTGGCGATCGCCCTAATTATTAAACTCACCTCTCCCGGCCCTGTTTTCTATGTACAACGGCGGGTTGGTAAAGATTTTCGTCCCTTTGGCTGCATCAAGTTTCGGACGATGGTTATTAATGCTGACGCCGTACTCGAAGAAATGTTGCGGCGATCGCCAGAGTTGCGCGCCGAATTTGAACAGGATTTCAAGCTCAAAAAAGACCCAAGAATTACTGGCATTGGCCATATTTTGCGCCTCACCAGCCTCGATGAATTCCCCCAATTTTGGAATGTTTTAAAAGGCGATATGAGCATTGTTGGCCCCCGGCCCCTCGTCCCCAAAGAACTTTATAAATACGGTCGCCACATCGACAAAGTTTTGACCATTCGTCCGGGTCTCACGGGGCTATGGCAGGTGTCTGGGCGCAACGATATTCCCTACGGCACGAGGGTACGGATGGATTCGTATTATGTGCACCATCGCCATTGGTTTATGGATTTGTGGATCGTCTGTAAAACTGTTTTTGTGATGCTGTTCCCGAAAAATAACGGTGCCTACTAGGGCGACTTTTCCGAATTTTCTGCATAAAGCTTTTTGAGAATCGGGATTGTTTCCCACTGCTGGGGGCGAATCTGTTGCCAATCAAGGCCTTGGGGTTGCAGCTGGTTATGGTGTGTTTGATAAATAGTTGTAGGGGTACAAAGCCAATCTAGGGGCCAGTCGTGGGCTTCTAAGGGTAACGCTGTGGGGGACACCACCTGCAAATCATGCACCGTGGTCACAATGGTCGTTTTTTCGTCCACCAGGCCAAAGTGCTGAAGCATCGCTAGTTCTAAATCGGCGAAACCTGCTCCTTTCCCCGTACGTCCGCCGGCTACACTCACCGCCACACAGCCCACCACCGCTAAATCAATGGTTTTCATTTCCGCGAAACTAACGGGACGGCCATATCTGAGGATGTTGTTTTTTTCGGCGGCGATCGCCAAATCGAGACCTTGGGGTAGCTGCTCCCGCGTGATGGCGACAAAGCAAGATTCATTCACCAACTGCAGCACCGCCATATACAAGGTTTTTCCCGCAGCCAAGGCTTGGTGACGTACAGGGGCCTGGGGCTGATCGGGATTGCACTTAATCACCGTTGCCTGTTGCCAACTTGCCAAGGTAGTTAACCTCTCAGCGGCGGCGATCGCCCCGACGAAATTCGGAATGTGGCCGTGGGGAGGCGTTACTGTTGCTCCAGCCGTTGCCAAGCGGTCCCAAATGGTTTGCCTAAGGCGTGCTTTTGCGGGGTTGTAATGCTGCCAAGGGGAATGTGCCATTGGTACTATTTGCGGTGGACGGGAAAATCGCGCCTGCGCCACAGTTGCCACCCCCAAACCCCGACAATTAGGGACGTAATCCCCGCATAGAGGGTGCCGCTGGGGAGACCCGAAAAGGCGATCGCCAAACTCCCTGCCCAGAGGGTAAGGCCATAGATAAATAGAACCGTAGTGCGATGGGAAAAACCTGCCGCCAAAAGTCGGTGGTGCAGGTGCCGTTTATCCGGTTTGAAAGGAGAAGAGCCGCTACTAATCCGCGAAAAAACCACCGTGGTCATATCGATCAAGGGCACCGCCAAAATCACATAGGGCAAGAGCACCGCTGCCGCCGCCGTCGTTTTCACGAGGCCCACCACCCCCATCGCCGCCAGGGTAAAGCCCATAAAATAAGAGCCACCATCCCCCATGAAAATTTGGGCGGGGTTGAAGTTGTAGCGCAAAAAGCCGAGGGCCGATCCCGCCAAGGCCGCCGCAATAAAAGCCACCATGGGTTCGTTGAGATAGAGGGTCGTCACCAACAACACCGCCGCCGCAATCCCCGAAACCCCCGCCGCTAGACCGTCAAGGCCGTCAATCCAATTGATCGCGTTGGCCATGCCCACGAGCCAAATTAGGGTCAAAGGTAGGCTCAACCAGCCCACAGAAAACACTTCCCCGGTAAACGGAATCGTCAAAAATTCGATTTGTACCCCCATTAACCAGGCGATGCCTGCTGCGACGAATTGCATCAACAGTCGAGATAAGGCGCTTAATTCAAATAAATCGTCCCCAAAGCCAATTCCAAAAAAGGCGATCGCCCCGAAAAGCACCCCTAAGATCGGCCATTGTTCCCCAGGAAACAAAGGGGGGAACCAATCCATCTGCCAAGCCGTCCCTAGGGAGACGAGGGTGCCCATAAAAATCGCCACGCCACCCAAGCGCACCATCGGTCGGTCATGGACTTTCCGCTCGTTGGGTCGGTCTACCCGGCCACTCCGTAAGCCAATCGCTTTCACAATGGGGGTACTAATCAGCACCACAACCAGGGCGATTAGACTCGTGACTAAATACAACAATTCCTTCGGCATATTGGCGTTGGCTAAGAACAGAGAGAGTAGAGCAAAACCGAAATAAGAAAAAACTCAGGTTACCTTTTTCATTAAACCTGAGCTTTCCATTATTTAAAAAGATATTAAAGAATTTAGGCGATCGCCGCTACCGGAATCTGCAAATGGGGGTAGAGGGGGAACTTTTCACAAAGATCCGCAACGCGACCCAGACAATCCTGTTTCACCGCTTCATCATCGGGATTTAACAGACGATCCGCAATGATGTTGGCAATTTCGGCAAAGTCTACTTCCTTGAGGCCCCGGGTGGTCATCGCCGGAGAACCGAGACGGATGCCGCTCCCAATCCAAGGCTTCTCAGGATCGAAGGGAACGGTGTTTTTGTTGGCGGTGATGTTGATCTCACTAATCAAAGCATCAGCCCGCTTCCCGTTCATGCCAATGGAGCGCATATCCACAAGCATCAGGTGGTTATCTGTCCCGTTAGAAACGAGTTTGAAGCCACGGCTGACGAGGGTATTGGCCATCGCCTGGGCATTAGCAATTACCTGGGCAGAATAGGCTTTAAATTCCGGCTTGAGGGCTTCGCCGAAGGCCACCGCTTTCCCCGCAATCACATGTTCGAGGGGGCCGCCTTGGCTACCAGGGAACACCGATTTATCAAATTTCTTGCCCAGTTCGGCGTCGCGGGTCATGATCGAACCACCCCGGGGGCCACGGAGCGTTTTATGGGTGGTAGTTGTCACCACATCACAGTGGGGAATTGGGTTGGGGTGATGGCCTGTTGCGACTAATCCCGCAATGTGGGCAATGTCCGCCATCAAATAGGCACCTACTTCATCGGCGATCGCCCGGAATTTATCAAACTCAATAATGCGCGGGTAAGCAGAATAACCACAGATGATCAGCTTCGGTTTTTCCCGCAGGGCAATTTCGCGGATTTCATCATAATCGAGGCGTTCTGTCTCTTTATTAACGCCATACTGCACCACTTCAAACCATTTCCCCGACACATTCACCGGCGAACCGTGGGTCAAGTGGCCCCCATGGGACAAGTCCATCCCCATAATTTTGTCGCCAGGTTCCAGGAGCGTCAGGAACACCGCAAAGTTGGCCTGGGCGCCGGAGTGGGGTTGAACATTGGCATGGGCCGCTCCAAACAATTCCTTGACGCGATCAATGGCAATTTGCTCTACTTGATCGACAAATTCGCAGCCACCGTAATAACGCTTATTGGGAAGACCTTCGGCGTACTTATTCGTGAGGACAGAACCCTGGGCCGCCATCACCGCTGGGGAGGTGAAGTTTTCGCTGGCGATGAGTTCGAGGTGTACCCGCTGGCGGTTGAGTTCACTGGCAATCATCCCAGCAACAACGCTATCGGTTTGGGCTAAGAAATCAAGGTTAGTTTGGGTCACGGTGAGGTCTTCCTTTCGCAATCGCAAATAAAATTTAAAAATACTTCCTGCGGATGGCGCATTATACCATCGGCATCGCTAAAATTTTAACAAACATTCCTCGGCGGGCCGGACTAGGTGAATGGCGCTATGGCCCCCAAGGTTAAGCAGTGTAGCAAGTTTAACGAATTTATCAGCAGTTCCCTTTACAATAAAAATTAAGCAAGAGTGGTTGTTGGATCCCATGGGAGGCAAGCGCAGATGTTGATGATCCTTACGGATGGACAGATCTTACCCACTGATCAAGTGTGCCAGGGCTGTTTAATGGCCGATCAAAGTGGCACCCCCCGCGTACGCCAGGGCAAATTATGTTGCGGCCATCTCATCAATGGCAATTTTCCCAAGGTGGCGACGACCTATGAGTGCCAGATGGGTTTTCGGATTGCGGATGTTGGTGATTAGGCTCCCTGTCTCCAGCGGACTTAATTCCAGAGATTGACCATAAAAAATCCCCCAGGTTTTGAAAAATCAAGCGATGGGGGAAATATCAGGTAAAGATTATGTCTGGTATGGGCCTAAGCGATCGTCGGCGCCCCAGTACCCGTTGTATCTTTTGTTTCGCTAAAGAAAGCACTATAGGCATATCCTGCGGCGATCGCCCCAAAAATAGGTGCTACCCAAAAGAGCCATAGCTGACCGATTAATTCAACGTTGCCACAAAAGAGAGCGACGCCTGTACTCCGAGCCGGATTGACCGAGGTATTGGTGATTGGAATACTGATCAGGTGAATCAATGTTAAACCAAGACCAATGGCAACTGGGGCAAAACCAGCGGGGGCACGGCGATCTGTGGAACCCAAAATAATCATCAAAAACATAAAGGTCATGACAATTTCGGTAATCAAAGCCGCCAGTAAGCCATAGCCACCTGGAGAATGACTCCCAAAGCCGTTGGTAGCCAGGGGATTCGAGCCGGATAAGTCTAAGGCGCCATTGCCACTGCCGACTACCAAAATGACAAGGCCAGCTAAAGCTCCTCCCAACACCTGGGCCACGATATAGGGAAGTAATTCATGCCCAGGAAAGCGTTTGGCGGCCCATAGGCCAAAGGAAACTGCCGGGTTAAAATGGCCACCAGAAATATGCCCGAAAGCATAGGCGCCAGTCACAACTGTTAAACCAAAGGCCAGGGAAACCCCCAGAAAACCCAGACCTAACCCGTTGGAAAGGTCAGCGTCGGATAGGGCGACGACGGCGGCAAAAACAGCACTGCCACATCCCCCCAGAACCAACCAGAATGTCCCTAGAAATTCTGCAATGTATTTCTTCATGTATGTCGCCAATTACAAATAGACTACATACACAATTTTCTTTTCAACTCCAATGAAGAGGCGCTTTTTTGTCATAAGAGTTCACTAAAGATATTTACGTTCAGGCCTAGCCAATCAGCCCAGGATAAATTGCTGTGCAATGAGCTTACTTCGCGCTTTGCAGCACAAGACCAGAGGCGATCGCCATCACGATCAGGTTGGGTAACCAGGCCGCCAAAATGGGGTGCAAATACCCAGCTACGCCCACGGAACTGATCATAAAAGCGAGGAAATAATACCCAAAGATTAACCCCACACAGAGACCAAACCCGGTGGCTTTCCCTGCACTCTGGGGCCGCAAACCAATGGCGGCTCCCACCACACCCAGGGCGAGACAAATAAAGGGAAAGGAAATTTTCTCTTGGAACCGCACCCGCAACTTCCGCAACCAAGCCTCATCCCGGTCAGGGTCAGCGGCGACAGTCTGCATGTACTGCTGGAGTTGGGCTAGGCTCATATCTTCGTGTTTGGGTAATTCTTCGTCCACCCGTAGCTCGTTGCTGAGTTGAATTTGGTGGCGGTCAAAGCGCAGCACATTGCGGTAGGAGCCGTCGATATCAATGAAGTAGATAATGCCATTTTGAAAATTCCACTGATTACGGGCGAGATCCCAGCCAGCAGCATCGGCGGTGACAATTTGATTCAGGCTGCCGTTGGAGCGGTCGATGATCGTCAGATCTTTCATCTGCTGTCCGTCAAATTCAGCCGCATAAAATAAGCGTTTGAGGACGTTATCCTCGCCATATTCAGGATAAATAATTTTCTCATCTCGAAAGGGCGCTTGTTTTTGTAAAAAGGCTTGTTCCAGGGTTTGGGTGGCCTGGGCATTGGCGAGGGGGATCACTTGGTCTTTAAAAACGAAGGTGATTGCTGTGGCCAAGATACTGAAAATGAGGGCCGGTAAAACGAGGCGATAGACACTAATCCCCAGGCTGCGGAGGGCGATAATTTCACTGTCTCCAGAGAGGCGACTGTAAACAATGAGGGTCGCCAGCAAAACGGCCATCGGCAGGGCAAAACCGATAAATTCCGGCATTTTCAGAGCCATGACCTTCAGAGCCACATCAAAGAGCAACCGAGATTCTCGCACCTGGGCCAAAAGATCAAAGAGACTACCGACGGCGATTCCCAGGGCAGAAAATAGCCCCAAGCCAAACGCAAAGGCTAGATTGAGTTCACCGATGATGTAGCGGTCTAAAACGGCAAGATTTTTGAGCAAAGATTTCATTGAAGCGGCAGGGTGGCAATGGCTTGGGTGAAGTCGTTGATATTGTGGTTCAATTCTTTGGCGATCGCCAATCCCCTTTGGAGCGCAACGAGGGCGTCGGGGTAGCGGCCCGCCTGTTCATAGAGGGTGCCGAGGGTGCGGTAGGTTTCCATCATCCCAAAGCGGTTATAGCTCGCTTCCTGGACGGTGATCAGTTGTTCATAGACCTGGAGGCCAGAGGCGTTTTTCTCTTGGGCCAGGTAAAGGGTCGCCAACTGGGTGAGGGCACTTTCGGCGGCGTCAAAATACTCCAGTTCCCAGGCGAGGGTAAAGGCATCGCGGCTAAAGCTTACGGCCTGGGGATAATCCTGGAGTTGCCTGTAATTTTCGGCGATTTGTTGGTAAGTGCGGATCAGTCGGGGCAGGTTTTGTGCTTGGAAATAAACAGCGGTGAGTTGCCGTTGCTGGGCGATCGCCTTTTCGGGCTGCTGGGTTTGTTCATAGAGGGCGGCGAGTTGTTCCCGGTCTGCGTCCGTAAGGGCGTTGAGGGTTGCAATTTCTTCTAGGGCATTGAGGGCGGCGTTGGTGTTAAACCAATCTAGGGCCAATTGGGTAATTAGGCGCAAAATTTCTGGTTTGTAGGGATCTTCGAGGGTCTCTAGGTGCTGCCGATAGAGGGCGATCGCCCGTTGAGAATCCCGAATTTGTTCATAGGCCGTGGCCAGGGGCAGCAGGAGATTATAGTCTTGGGGAAAATTTTGTTGTTCGATGGCCACCAAACGTTCGGTGATGATTTGTACTGGCTCTGTTTGGTTATCTTCCCAGGCGATCGCCCCGATTTGTCCTAGGCTTTCCACTTCGGCTTGGCGATCCGGTAAAACTTGCCGTAACCGCAGTTGTCGCCACCACCGAGAAAAAGCCGCCTCTTTATTTCCCTCAGCCCATTGCTCGAACCCCTCAGCCTCTAGGGTGATAATTGTCTGGGTTAGTTGGGCCGCCTGGGATTCACTCAAGGGGCGATCGCCCTGCTGGGTTGGGAGTAAAGGATCTTGAATTGGCCCTACCAGAGATGCTGCCGAAACCTGCCCGGCCCCCATCATTAAGCTGAGGCTAAGAAAAAGCAAAAGTTTGCGATAACAATTGGTCATGGGGTTTACTCTATTAACAATGGCGAGAAAGGCTTCCCGTCACAGTTTCGATCCTCTGCATAAAAAGTATATGTCCTCTGCGAAAACCGCCAGTAAACTCAAAACTGACCTCGATAATCCGCAATATTATTTTAATCGGGAACTCAGTTGGCTTGAATTTAACCGCCGCGTTCTCAGTGAGGGATTGGACGACCGCAACGTACTGCTAGAGCGCCTCAAATTTCTCGCCATTTTTAGCAATAACCTCGACGAATTTTTCATGGTGCGGGTTGCCGGACTGAAGCAACAAGTGGAGGCCGGGGTCAGCAAACTCTCCTTTGATGGGCGCAATCCAGCCGAACAACTCCAAGACATTTACGAACGCCTCAAACCCCTCGTCCAACTCCAGGATCAACATTTTCAACATACCCTTAAGCCCCTCCTCGCCCAGGAAGGAATTCACCTCGTTGACTACCTCGACCTCAACCGGGAACAACGGAACTATTTTCATGACTTTTACCAGGAGCATATTTTCCCCGTCCTGACGCCCCTCGCCGTTGATCCGAGTCACCCATTTCCCCACATTTCTAACCTCAGCCTAAACCTTGCGGTGGTGATCAAAGAACCAGAAAATGAAGAACAAGAAAGATTTGCCCGGGTCAAGGTGCCAGGGAACTTTCCTCGGTTTGTCACATTACCCCCAGAGCTTTGCTATTACCCCGATCAAGAAAAAGTGATTTGGGTGGGGGTGCCCATCGAACAGGTGATCGCCCATAATCTGGATACCCTCTTTCCCCAGATGAATATCCAGGAGTGCTATGCCTTTCGGGTCACTCGCAATGCGTCTCTTTCGGTGGAAGAAGACGAAGCCGATGATTTGATGATTGCCATCGAGGAACAGTTACATAAGCGGCGGTTTAGCGGTTCTGTGGTGCGCCTCGAAATTCACCATTCCATGCCGGAAGATGTGCGGCAAATGCTCATCAAGGAAATGGATCTCCAGGACATTGATGTCTATGAAGTAGAGGGTTTAATTGGTCTAGATTCTTTGTTTACGTTCCTCGGTTTGCCCCTCAAGCACCTCAAGGACAAACCCTGGTCGCCCACTGCCCCGGCTTGGCTCGATGCGGGGAAGGGGAGCCGTTCTTCGGAAGATTTTGAGTCAGATTTTTTTGAGTTGATTCGTCAGGGCGATCGCCTTTTGCACCATCCGTACCATTCTTTTTCGGCCACCGTCCAAGCCTTTATTACCCAGGCGGCGAAGGATCCCGACGTGCTGGCGATCAAAATGACCCTCTATCGAACTTCCGGTGATTCCCCGATTATTCAATCCCTCATCGAAGCCGCCCAAAACGGCAAACAGGTGGCGGTACTGGTGGAATTGAAAGCCCGCTTTGATGAAGAAAATAATATTAACTGGGCTAGAACCCTCGAACAAAAAGGGGTTCATGTGGTCTATGGCCTGGCTGGGCTGAAAACCCACACCAAAATTGTTCTGGTGGTGCGCCAAGAGAAAAAGAAAAAAATTCGCCGCTACGTCCACATTGGCACCGGCAACTACAACCCAAAAACCGCCCGCCTCTATACGGATCTGGGGCTACTGAGTTGTCGTGAGGATTTGGGGGCAGATCTCACGGATTTGTTTAACTTCCTCACGGGTTATTCCCGCCAAAGTTCCTACCGTAAGTTATTGGTGGCCCCCGTCACCCTCCGGTCTCGCATGGTGGCAATGATCGAGCGGGAGATTGCCCACGTCAAAAATGGCGGCAGTGGACGGATCGTGGCAAAAATGAACTCCCTGGTCGATCTAGAGATGATCCAAACCCTCTATCGAGCGTCCCAAGCGGGGGTGGAAATTGATCTGATCGTGCGGGGGATTTGTTGTCTGCGTCCTGGCGTCGAAGGCCTCAGTGAGAATATCCGCGTCATCAGTATTATTGGGCGGTTCCTGGAACACTCGCGCATTTACTATTTCCAGAATGATGGGGCCGAGGAAATGTACATCGGTAGCGCCGATTGGATGACCCGTAACCTGAGTCGTCGGGTGGAGGCGGTGACCCCCGTAGAGGATCCCAAGTTAATTGGCGATCTCAACGAGATCCTGGGGATTATGTTGTCCGATAACCGCTTATCTTGGCAGCTCCAGCAGGACGGCCATTACCACCAAAAAGAACCCCATGCCGATGGCCATAGCGACAGCACCCACGATATTTTGATGCAGATGGCTCTCCAGGACAGCTTGGATTAGTTTTCGTTGTCGCGCGTTTCAAATTCTGTGGTAGCATCCTAACGCTTTTGGCTTGAACTTTTTTGTTACGGAGACACATTGAATTTAAGCGTTTTAAAACGGGAATGGTTTGCCAATGTGCGGGCGGATATTCTGGCTGGTGCAGTGGTGGGATTGGCGTTGATCCCGGAGGCGATCGCCTTTTCGATTATCGCTGGGGTTGATCCGAAGGTGGGCTTATATGCCTCGTTTATCATTGCGGTGATGACAGCCTTTCTGGGGGGTAGACCCGGCTCCATCTCAGCGGCCACGGGAGCGATGGCGCTGTTGATGATTGATCTGGTAAAAGATCATGGCCTGGAGTATTTGTTTGCGACGACCCTTTTGACGGGCGTGATTCAGGTGATCTTTGGGTTCCTCAAACTGGGCCGGCAGATGAAATATGTGCCGCGAGCGGTGGTTCTGGGCTATGTGAATGCCTTAGCGGTGTTGATTTTCTTGGCCCAACTGCCCCAACTGATCGGGAAATCGCCAATGGTTTATCTTCTCACGGCGTTGTCCTTGGTAATTATCTATGGTTTACCGCGGCTAACGACGGTGGTGCCTTCACCCTTGGTGACTTTGGCGGTGATGACGGTGGCGGCGATCGCCTTAAATCTAGACGTTCCCACGGTGGGGGATATGGGCGAACTGCCCACGGCCCTGCCCTTTTTCCGTTTACCCCAGGTGCCACTGAACTGGGAAACGCTGCAGATTATTTTTCCCTACGCAATCACCCTGGCGATTGTCGGTCTCCTGGCTTCATTCTTAACGGCTTCTTTAGTGGATGAGTTAACCGATACCCCCAGTGATAAAAACCAAGAGGCGAAGGGGCAAGGCTTTGCCAACATTCTCACGGCCTTTTTTGGCGGCATGGCGGGCTGCGGCATGATTGGCCAATCGGTGATCAATGTCCAATCCGGTGGCCGGGGCCGTTTATCGACCCTGTGTGCGGGGATTTTTCTGTTGATTGCGATTTTGGGTCTCCAGGATTGGGTGCAACAGATGCCCATGGCGGCTTTGGTGGCGATCATGATCATGGTCTCCGTTGGGACGTTCCGCTGGTCTTCTCTCAAAAATTTGTCCCGTCTGCCGCGCAGTGAATCCATGGTGATGCTGACGACGATGACGGTAATTATCCTGACCCGCAATTTTGCCCTGGGAGTCGCGACGGGTATTGTGATGAGTACGGTCTTTTTCTCCAATAAGATTGCCCAGGTTGTTTTGGTAGACAAGCGGGTGGAAGCTGGCGGCGATCGCCATGTTTATACTGTCCGGGGGCAAATCTTTTTTGTCTCTAAGGAAGAATTTTTTGACGCCTTTAATTTTGAAGAAGTCGTTGATCAAGTCGTCATCGATCTCAGCGCCGCCCACCTCTGGGATCAAGGGGCTGTGGAAATGCTCGACCGCATCGTGGCGAAGTTTCACCGCACCGGGGCCGAGGTGGAATTGCTGGGCCTCAACGCTGAAAGTGCGAAACTGGTAGATAAGTTGGCCACCTACAGTAAAAAACACACCGCGAAAGTAACCCCGGCCCCCGTAGACGTTTCTTGAAAAGCTTGAAAAACCATGCAACGAATTTTGTTATGCACCGACGGCTCTAACTTTGCCCAGAGCAATTATCAATATGCCGCTTGGTTTGGTGATCGCCTGGGGGCAACCATCGACGTACTCCATGTCACCGACGCCCGGAGTAGGGCTGCCGCCGATGCCCGTAATTTTAGTGGCAGCATTGGCCTGGGAACGTCTGAAAGTCTCCTTCAACGTTTAGTCGCCCTTGAACATGAAAAAGCAAAACTCGACCACGAACGGGCAAAATTAATTCTCCAAGAAGCCCAAGAAACCCTAAGTGCTGCTGGCCAGCCCCCCGCAAAACTCCTCCATGAGGTGGGCTATTTTATCGATTGTCTCCAACATTTAGAACAAAATACCGATCTAATTATCTTGGGCAAGCGAGGGGAATCAGAAAATATCGCCCCCGATCACCTCGGAGCCAATTTGGAGCGTCTGATTCGGTCGAGCCATAAACCCTGCCTGGTCACCTCTCGCGAATTTCAACCCATCGATCGCCTCCTCGTCGCCTACGATGACAGTCCCAGTTGCCGCAAGCTCCTCGACTTTTTGAGTGAATGTGCCGCCCTCAAAGCCTTAGAAATTCATGTGCTGACCGTCACGAAAAAACCCGGTGATGCCACGACAAATCCCTGCCTTGCCCAGGCCAAACAACGATTGAGCACCGCTGGCATTGAGGCCCATTACCACCTCGTTCCAGGCAATTCCGAAACGGCGATCGCCCAATTTTGTGACCAAGCCAAAATAAACCTGTTAATGATTGGTGCCTATGGCCATAGCCGGATTCGCCACTTCGTCATTGGCAGCACCACCGCCCAAATCCTCCGGAGTAGTCGTATTCCTGTCTTCGTTTATCGCTAACTGTTTACCGACCTCTGAGAAACACTCCAGAAAGTAAAAATAAAAGTATCATCTGGGACATTACAAAAGAATCATTCCTATAATTTCTAGTTATGTAGTGCACAGGGATTGGCTGTTTGCCAGGGTGATGGCTTGGGATTACCACCATTGTGAGACCAACCATGGCAACAAGTATCTCTGTGTTGACTCGCAAGAGGAAATTATTAATGCATGACCACATCACGAACACCGGCGGCAAATGTCCAGTAATGCACGGTGCCCTGACCACGAGCAGCATGGCGACAAACATGGAGTGGTGGCCAAAAGCCCTCAATCTGGACATTCTGCACCAGCATGACCACAAAACCAACCCAATGGGCGCAAATTTCAATTATCAAGATGCAGTCAAAACCCTTGATGTTGATGCCCTCAAGCGGGATCTCCATGCACTAATGACAGACAGCCAGGACTGGTGGCCCGCAGATTGGGGACATTACGGTGGGTTGATGATTCGTATGACTTGGCACGCCGCCGGCACCTATCGGATCGCAGACGGTCGGGGTGGTGCTGGGACGGGGAATCAACGTTTTGCCCCGATCAACTCTTGGCCCGACAACACCAACCTAGACAAGGCCCGTCGCCTCCTCTGGCCGCTCAAAAAGAAATATGGCAATAAATTGAGTTGGGCCGATTTAATTGCCTATGCTGGCACCATTGCCTATGAATCCATGGGACTAAAGACTTTTGGCTTTGCCTTTGGCCGTGAGGACATCTGGCATCCCGAAAAAGATATTTATTGGGGTTCAGAAAAAGAATGGCTGGCTCCCAGTGATAACCCCCACAGTCGCTATTCCGGTGAGCGGGATCTAGAAAATCCGTTAGCTGCAGTAATGATGGGCTTAATCTATGTCAATCCTGAAGGTGTAGATGGTAATCCAGACCCCCTCAAAACAGCCCATGATATTCGGATCACTTTTTCGCGGATGGCGATGAACGACGAGGAAACCGTCGCCCTTACCGCTGGCGGCCATACCGTGGGTAAGTGCCATGGTAATGGGGATGCAACCTTACTTGGCCCAGAACCCGAAGCCGCCGATCTCGATGACCAAGGTTTGGGTTGGCTGAATAAGACCCAACGTGGCATTGGTCGTAACACCGTCACTAGTGGCATTGAAGGAGCCTGGACTACCTATCCAACCCAATGGGACAACGGTTATTTTCGGCTATTGCTCAACTACGACTGGGAACTTAAGAAAAGCCCAGCGGGAGCCTGGCAATGGGAACCGATCAATATCAAAGAAGAAGACAAGCCCGTTGATGTTGAAGATCCATCGATCCGCCTTAGCCCGATTATGACCGACGCCGACATGGCGATGAAAATGGATCCGGACTATCGACAGATTTCTGAGCGGTTTTACCAAGATCCAGCCTATTTTGCCGAAACTTTTGCCCGGGCCTGGTTCAAACTCACGCACCGGGATATGGGGCCGAAGTCCCGCTACATTGGCCCGGATGTACCCCAGGAAGATTTGTTGTGGCAAGATCCGATTCCAGCGGGCAAGACGGACTACGATCCGCAAGCGGTTAAGGACAAAATTGCGGCCAGTGGTTTAAGCGTTAGTGAAATGGTCTGTACGGCTTGGGACAGTGCGAGAACGTTTCGGGGCTCAGACAAACGCGGTGGGGCAAATGGCGCGAGAATTCGCTTGGCTCCCCAAAAGGATTGGGCAGGGAATGAACCAGCACGTTTAGCTAAGGTGTTGCCAGTACTAGAGGCGATCGCCACTGAGAGTGGAGCCAGTGTCGCAGATGTAATCGTTCTGGCAGGCAATGTTGGCATCGAGCAAGCAGCCCAAGCGGCGGGAGTGGAGATTACGGTGCCCTTTGCCCCAGGCCGTGGTGATGCGACGGCGGAAATGACCGATGTCGAGGGATTCGCGGTGTTAGAGCCCCTCCACGACGGCTACCGGAACTGGCTCCAAAAAGACTATGTGGTCAGCCCCGAAGAATTAATGCTCGACCGCACGCAATTAATGGGACTGACCGCCCCTGAGATGACTGTTTTGGTCGGCGGGATGCGTGTACTGGGCACCAATTATGGCGGCACCAAGCATGGCGTGCTCACAGACCGCGAGGGCGCCTTGACCAATGATTTCTTCGTCAATCTGACGGATATGAAATATACCTGGAAGCCAGCCGGTAAGAATCTTTATGAAATTGGCGATCGCCACACCGGTGAAGTCAAGTGGACAGCCACGCGAGTGGATCTCGTTTTCGGCTGTAACTCTATCCTGCGGGCCTATGCCGAAGTCTATGCCCAAGACGACAGCAACGAGAAATTTATCCAGGATTTTGTTGCGGCCTGGACAAAAGTGATGAATGCAGATCGCTTTGATCTAGCTTGATTTCCGAGTTAAATCCCCACACTACCGCGCTTTTTTGAGTGGGTGAGTGTGGGGATTTAGAAAAAATTACTGATCTAGCTTGAGAACTGCCATAAACGCCTCTTGGGGCACATCGACCGTACCAATCGACTTCATGCGCTTCTTACCTTTCGCCTGTTTCTGGAGCAGCTTTTTCTTCCGGGAAATATCACCACCGTAGCACTTCGCCAAAACGTCCTTGCGTAGGGCTGGAATATGCTCACTGGCAATGATTTTAGAACCGATCGCCGCCTGAATCGGAATCTTAAACTGGTGACGGGGGATTAATTCTTTGAGCTTCTCGGCCATTGCCCGTCCCACATTGTAGGCCTTGTCCCGATGGACAATCATCGCGAGGGAATCCACCGAATCTTTATTTACTAAAATATCCAAGCGCACCAACTGCCCGACTCGGTAGCCAATAAGTTGATACTCCATGCTGGCATAACCCCTGGTGCGAGACTTTAACTGATCAAAAAAGTCCGTCACCACCTCCGCCAAGGGCAATTCATAGATAATATTCGTGCGACTTTCGGTGAAATATTTCATGTCCTTGAAAATGCCCCGTCGCGTTTGGCACAGATCCATAATGGTGCCCACAAACTCTTCCGGGGTAATGACATCCACTTGAATGTAGGGCTCTTCGATTTTTTCTCGTTTTTGGGGATCTGGTAATTGACTGGGATTATCAATTTCCATCACTTCCCCATCCGTTGTGGTAACTCGATACACCACCGAAGGGGCCGTTGTAATCAAATCAAGGTTATATTCCCGCTCCAAACGTTCCTGGACAATTTCTAAGTGGAGGAGGCCCAGGAAGCCACACCGAAAACCAAACCCCATGGCGCTGGAAGTTTCTGGCTCAAAGGAAAGGGCCGCATCGTTCAGTTTCAATTTATCGAGAGCGTCCCGCAGATCTGAATATTGGTCGGCATCGGTGGGGAAAAGACCGCAGAAAACCATCGGTTTCGCTTCGGTGTAACCCGGTAGCGGTGCTGGTGCTGGGTGGACAGCGGAGGTGATCGTATCGCCGACCCGTGCATCTTCAACGGATTTGATCGCCGCCGCAAAGTAGCCTACTTCTCCGGCGTGGAGAGCGTCTACTTGCACTTGGTTTGGTGCGAGGACGCCCAGTTCGTCGATTTCATATTCTTTTTTGGAGGCCATCAGGCGCACTTTGTCGCCTTTTTTAACTTCGCCATCCATCACCCGGAAATAAACAATTACGCCACGGTAGGGGTCGTAGTAACTGTCAAAAATAAGCGCCCGCAACGGCTGATCGATGGTATCGGCCGGGGGCGGTACCTGTTGGACAATGGACTCTAAAATATCGTTGATGCCGAGGCCCTGTTTAGCGGAAGCTCGAATAATGTCAGTGCAATCTAAGCCAACGACCTCTTCAATTTCTTCGGTAACTCGATCGGGTTCAGCACCGGGCAGGTCGATTTTGTTTAAAACAGGAATAATTTCTAGGTTGTTGTCCAGGGCGAGGTAAACGTTGGCAAGGGTCTGGGCTTCAACCCCTTGGGAGGCATCTACGACCAGTAACGCCCCTTCACAGGCGGCCAAGGAGCGCGATACTTCGTAGGAAAAGTCAACGTGGCCTGGGGTATCGATGAGGTTGAGGATATATTCTTCGCCATCCTTCGCCACATAACGCATCCGTGCGGCCTGGAGCTTGATGGTGATTCCCCGTTCCCGCTCCAGTTCCATATTGTCGAGGAACTGTTCTTTCATATCCCGTTGCGCCACTGTTTGGGTGTCCTGGAGCATTCGGTCTGCCAGGGTTGATTTCCCGTGGTCGATGTGGGCAATGATCGAAAAATTACGAATACGAGAGACAGGAACGTCAGTCATGGAAGATCCACTAATTTTTGAAAAACTTTACTTATTTTAACTAATGAAGGGAGCCTTCATCGCGGAAAGACGAGGGAAGGAATCAGGATTGCCACGAATTTGGAGAGAATTTTCTGGAAAGTTAACGAGGGATTTAGGCTCGTTTGCGGCGACTGAGGCGAATCCCCTGTTCTTTGAGAATTTTACGCACGGTTTCGCGACAAATGTGTTTGACAATTTTTTGGGCTTTGAGTTCTCGTACCAGGAGACTGAGAGACCAATAGTCATGGTCGGGAGGTGGCCCACCGTGGTAGAGGGCAAGGAGTTTGGCGATCTTAGCGTCGCTGAGTTTGGGTTTGATCGGCGGGTGCGCCCTGGGTTTACGGCCGAGGGCTTGGGTTTCGCCGTCGCTGACAAAAAGTTTACGGACACGGGCGACGGTGTTGGGATGAACGCTCAGGGCTTGGGCGATTTGTTGATCTTGCCAGTTGCCGTCGGGGTGGGCGCGGTCGGCCATGAGTAGAATACGGGCATGGAGCATTTTCTTGGCTGGTTGGTAACCATTACGGGCGATCGCCCAGAGTCTTTCCCGTTGTTCAGTGCTCAAACACACCTTGTATTTAGTCCGCCTGCCCATAGAACCCGATAAAATAAACTGAAAATTTGATTCAATCCTGCTCAAAATTCACAAAAAATCGCCCTTAATTTACCATGACTATTGCACCACGCAGACAACCTAGCCGTACCAAACGTAATCGTACCAGTCTGCTTTTTGAGCGGGGTATGGCTCTCTTGGCCTCTGCTAATTTGGTGTTAGTCCTCTTTGACCTGAGTTACATCCCCCTGCGTAATTTCTGGTTACAGGGCCGAGTTCAATTTTACGCACGCATCGCTAAATATGAATGGAAATTTCCCGCCGAGCCGGTGCGTATTCTCCCGGTTAATGTAACCCACGCCTATGACTGGGTAAAGGGCATCGAAGAAAATCGCGATACCGCCTACTATCTCCAACGGGTCGAAGATCTCCAAGCAAAAATTCAGCAGATTAACGATCTGACCCTCCGGTCTACAGGTTCAAATAATGGCATTGTCGGTTCTGGCGATCGCCAAGACATCACCACCCAACTCCGCCGCTACAACCAAGAACAAGAAGCCATCCTTGCTGAACTCCGGGAACTGAGCGTTGAGATGGTGGATACCAATCCCTTTGAAATTGCCAACAAAACAGGTACCCTCGAAAAAATCAAAAATCGCATGCGCCGCCATGTATTTGGCGATGCCTCTGCCTCCTCCAAAGACGCCTTTCAACTCTTTTGGAGTAGCGAATATCTCTCAGAAAATGGCTGGCGTGAAGAATTCAACTTTTACGAACGCGAAATCGAACCCCTCCTAGAAACCAACTATTTCCGTCCCATTGGCGAAAACGGCAAATACATTGATAACTTTGGCATTCTCGATTTTCCCTTCTTTCTCGCTTTCCTCCTCGAGTTTCTCGCCCGGAGTTGGTACATCAGTCGGCGTCGCACAGGCGTAAGTTGGTTTGATGCCATGCTCTGGCGTTGGTACGATATTTTTCTGCTGATTCCCCTTTTCCGTTGGTTACGGGTGATTCCTGTGATCGTTCGTCTCAATCAAGCCGACCTTATTGATCTCAGCGCAATCCAAAAGCAAGCCAGTCAAGGTTTTGTTGCTGGCATTGCCGAAGATATTACCGAAGTCGTTGTCATTCGGATTATCAATCAAATCCAAGGCTCCATCCACCGGGGTGAATTTGCCACTCTTTTGGCCCAAACCACCAGCCGAGAATATGTCGATTTAAATGACATTAATGAACCCGTCGAGCTCGCAAAGCTCATGGCCAACCTCTTAGTCCACCAAGTCTTACCCAAAATTCAGCCCGAGGCCGAAGCCGTCATTCGCCATACCCTGGATCGAGTCATTTCCATGTCCCCTGCCTACCAAGGCTTACAGATGCTGCCCGGCATTGGCGATCTTAAAGGCACCCTGGCCAAGCAACTCTCCCATCAACTTTATCAAGTCACCGCAGACACCCTCAAAGCAGTCCTCGAAGAAGACCCCGTCTTTGAACAACTGCTCGAAGAACTCTTAACCCAACTCACCAGCAGCATCACCTCCGAGATCCAAGGCCAAGAAAGCCTCGCCCAAATGGAATCACTGATCAATGACCTCCTCGAAGAAGTCAAAATTAATTACGTTGAGAGACTCTCTGAAGAAGATGTCGAAGACATTCTGGAACAAACCCGTGCCCTGCGGCAGATGACCCGTTAAATTCACCCATAAAAAAACGAGGGTAAATCACTTACCCCCGCTGTTTGTTTACATTGCCAATACGATTGAAATCACAATGGCGATCGCTTACTTGGTTTCAGAGAACTCTGCATCAATGACATCGTCCCCACCATCGTTGCCGCCACTACCACCGGGCGCAGCGCCACCCGCTGCCGCATTCGGGTCAAACCCTGCTGCGGAAGGATCACCACCAGCTTGTTGGTAGATGTTGCTGCCAATGGTGTAGAGCAACTGTTGCAGTTCCGGCATTAATGTCGAGATTTTCTCATCATTTTCCTGGGCAACCGCTTCCTTGAGATCTTTAATCATTTGGTCAGCTTTGCTCTTGTCGTCGGCGGGCACTTTATCACCGAGCTCTTCGAGTTGCTTTTCAGCTTGGTAAACGAGGGAATCTGCCTGATTCTTGCGGTCAATTTTTTCGCGGCGTTCCTTATCTGCTGCGGCATTGGCCTCTGCCTCGCTAACCATCCGTTCTACTTCGTCATCCGGTAATGTCGATGCACCAGTAATACTGATGGATTGTTCTTTACCAGTGCCCTTGTCTTTCGCCATGACGTTCAGGATACCGTTGGCATCAATGTCAAAGGTTACTTCGATCTGGGGTACACCACGGGGAGCTGGCGGAATGCCATCGAGACGGAAGGTTCCAAGGCTCTTGTTGTCCTTAGACATTTCCCGTTCACCCTGCAGAACATGAATTTCAACGTTGGTTTGACCATCAACAGCGGTGGAGAAGACCTCTGATTTTTTGGTCGGGATGGTGGTGTTTCTGGGGATAATCTTGGTCATCACGCCACCGAGGGTTTCTACACCCAAAGATAGGGGCGTAACGTCGAGGAGGAGAATATCCTTAACCTCACCCGCAAGGACGCCACCTTGGATCGCCGCACCGATCGCTACAACTTCGTCGGGGTTCACAGTCTGGTTGGGCTTTTTACCCAGCACGCGCTCAACGACATCTTGCACGGCAGGAATCCGGGTAGAGCCCCCAACGAGAACGATTTCATCGATGGCAGACTTGTCGAGTTTGGCATCACGGATCGCGTTTTCAACGGGGATGCGGCAGCGGTCGATTAAGTCAGCGCAAAGCTCTTCAAATTTCGCCCGAGTTAGGCTCATGTCGAGGTGCTTCGGGCCATCTTGGGTTGCGGTGATGAAGGGGAGGTTGATGTCCGCTTGGGTAACGTTAGACAATTCGATTTTTGCTTTTTCAGCAGCTTCGGTCAGACGTTGAAGCGCTTG
>Ga0213835_100630_pt1 | contig 29992 bp, 25 predicted proteins | sample SWPATP01_FD_160576 | JGI IMG/M metagenome (GOLD analysis project Ga0213835, IMG submission 160576) | Coastal seawater microbial communities from Marineland, Florida, United States - SWPA TP0 #1 | ecosystem: Environmental > Aquatic > Marine > Coastal | place: USA: Florida | collected 2016-08-05 | reverse complement strand
CCCGGGCGCCGGCCGCTCGGGCCCGCGGGTCGGCCAGGCCGCCCGCCCCTCGCCCGGCACAAAGGCGCCCAGCGCCGCCGAGGTCAGCGACCCCGAGGCCCGGTGCCCCGCCCCCGCCAGCGCATGCCGCAGCGCCGCCACCACCAGACCGCGCACCAGCCCCGGCTCGCGGAACCGGACCTCGGCCTTGGCGGGGTGTACGTTCACATCCACCCGCACCGGGTCGCAGTCGATCCACAACACCGCCGCCGGGTGCCGCCCCGGCGCCAGCACATCGGCATAGGCCGCCTTCAGCGCCCCCAGCAGCAGCCGGTCCCGCACCGGCCGGCCGTTCACGACGAAATGCTGCGCCACCGCCGCGCCCCGCGCCTCGGCCGGCAGCGCAGCGAACCCCGACAGCCGCAGCCCCTCGCGCTCGGCCTCGATCTCCAGCGCGTTCGCGACGAAGTCGCGGCCAAGGACGCGCGCCACCCGCCCGGCCCGGTCCTCGGCCGGGTCGGCGCGGAACAGAAGCCGCCCCTCGCCGCCGCCGGTGACATCGCGCAGGGTGAGGCCGGCCTCCGGCACCGACAGCGCCAGCCGCCGCACCGCCTCGGCGATGGCCTGCGCCTCGGCCCGGTCGGTGCGCAGGAACTTCAGCCGCGCCGGCGTGGCGTGGAAGAGGTCGCGCAGCTCCACCACCGTGCCCCGGCCCAGCGCCGCCGGCCGCACCGGCCCCAGCCGCCCCCCCGCCACCGCGATCTGCGCCGCCTCGGCACCGGCCACCCGCGAGGTCAGGGTGAGCCGCCCCACCGCCCCCAGCGAGGCCAGCGCCTCGCCCCGAAACCCGAAGCTCGCGATGCGCAACAGGTCCGAGCCGTCGATCTTCGAGGTGGCATGCCGCGCCAGCGCCAGCGGCAGCTCGTCGGCCGCGATCCCGTGGCCGTCGTCGGCGACCCGGATCAGCGTCTTGCCGCCATCGGCAAAGCTGACGTCGACCCGGCGCGCGCCGGCATCGAGCGCATTCTCCACCAGCTCCTTCACCGCCGAGGCCGGCCGCTCCACCACCTCGCCGGCGGCGATGCGGTTGGTCGCGGCCTCGTCCAGCAGCCTGATTCGCGGGAGATCGGGGCGGATGTTGGGGGCGGGGCTGTTCATGCCACAAGGTCTAGCATGTTTCCCCGCCCCGCGCCACGGCTTCAGAACGGCATGGGCCAGGCCCTGTGGGCGATCCCGATGGCTTCGTGCACCTCGGGCGCCAGCGTCACCCCGGCCGAGCCCAGCGCCGTCTCCAGCTGCGGGGCCGAGGTGGCACCGACGATGGGGATGGTCGGAAACGGCCGCGCCAGACACCAGGCGAGCGCCATCTGCGCCGGGTCCAGCCCGGCCTCGTTCGCGATGCCCAGATAGGCCGCCACCGCCTCCCACACCCGCGGCGTCACCCGCCCGCCGAGGGTGGCGTTCACCGCCCGCCGCGTGCCCTCGGGGATGACGTCGCCCGCGTATTTCCCGGTCAGAAGCCCCGCCGCCAGCGGCGAATAGGCCATCAGCGGCACCTCCTCGTTGACGCTCAGCTCGGCGAGGTCGGTGTCGAAATACCGGCACAGCAGCGAATACTCGTTCTGGATCGAGGCCACCCGCGGCCCCGCCCCGGCCTCGGCCAGCCTGAGCCACTGCGCCGTGCCCCAGCAGGTCTCGTTCGACAGCCCGAAGGCCCGGATCTTGCCCGCCGCCACGAGGCCCTGCAGCGTCTCGAGCACGGCCTGCATGTGGGCGAGCGTCGCGGCCCGGTCCTGCCGCGAGGGGTCATAGGCCCAGTTCTGGCGAAAATGGTACGAGCCGCGGTTGGGCCAGTGCAGCTGATAGAGGTCGATCACATCGGTCCGCAGCCGGCGCAGCGAGCCCTCCACCGCCTCGGTCAGCAGCTGCGGCGTGATCGGGGCGCCGTCGCGGACCGCCTTCTGGCCCGCGCCACTGATCTTGGTGGCGACGATCCAGCGGTCGCGGCCGCCGCGCGCGGCGATCCAGCTGCCGATGATCTCTTCGGTGCGGCCCACGGTCTCGGCCCGGACCGGGTTGGTCGGATACATCTCGGCGGCGTCGAGAAAGTTGACCCCGCGGTCGAGCGCGAGGTCGATCTGGGCGTGGGCCTCGGCCTCGGTGGTCTGGCTGCCCCAGGTCATGGTGCCGAGGCAGAGCTGCGAGACCATGAGCCCGCTGCGGCCGAGCGGTACCTGTTTCATCGGCGCTCTCCTTCGTTGTCATGGGCGCTGTGTTCGGTGCGCGGACGCCCCGCGCATGCTGTCGGGAAATGCGTGGGCGGGGAGTGTGTGGGCGGCTGCCTCTGCAGAGTCAATGTGTCGGCGCCCCGGCCGGGCCTCGGGCCGGCGAGCGGCGCGCGTTTTCGCGGCACCCGCGGCCGGAGGGGCTGGGCTGCACCGCAAACAGCCATGGAGATCAACGGGCTGGCGCCGCCTGCGCGGCGGGGTCGCAGACGCTCTGCCGGGTTGGGGGCGGCGGAGTGTGGCTGCATGACATCCGGCACCGCCCCCACGCCTGCCCACCAGTGTCGCGCGGAGGGTCCCGTTGCCCCGTGCCTCGGGCGCGGCGGTCCGTGCCTGCGCGGCAAGCATCCGGCGGGCGGCTGCGACCGACGCAGGCCATGGGGCGGCCCCGCCCCCTCCCCGCCCTGACCGAGCCGCCGAACCTCTCTCGGCCCTCGGCATGGGGCGGGACAGCACCGTCAGAATTGAGAACACAAGAAGAACATCGTAATCTGCGCCCATGCCGAGTCGCCCCTCCCTCTCCCTCCCCCCCCCTGGGCACCTGCCCGGCCCGCCGGCGGCTGTGGCGGGGGCTCGGCCCCTGCGGTCGGGTACGGCGACAGGCCCCGCCCCCGGGGGGACCTGCCCCCCACCGACGCGGTGGTCGCCATGACGCGCGCAGAGACGGCGAGGCGCCCGCCGGGGCCGGACAGGCCGAAGGGCGGGCCGCCGATGCCCGGCGCGATGCTCCTGCGGCGCGGACGGGTGCACGAGATCTGCGGGCCGGCGCGTCGCACGCTGGCGCTGATGCAGGCCGGGATGTCGACGGGGGGCGGCTTCGGGATGCGGGACCCTGCCGGGGCGGGGGGCTCTCGCGGGATCGAGGACACTGCCGGGGCGCCTCCGGTGATCTGGATCGCCCCGGCCTGGGGGACCGAGCGGCTGCATGCACCGGGGCTCGCCCGGCTGGTGGACCCCGGGCGGCTGGTCTTCGTCGCCTGCCCCCGTGCCGAGGATGTGCTCTGGTGCGCCGAGGAGGCGCTGCGCGAGATGGCGGCGGCGGGCATCCGCGCGACAGTGGTGGCGGAATGCACGGCACCGCCGGGGCTGACGCCCGTGCGACGGCTGCACCTGGCGGCGGGCGGGCTGGAGACGGGGGGCCTGGGCACGGGGGGCCTGAACGTGGGGGGCCTGAACGTGGGAGGAGCGGCGGGCGGAGCGGTCGCCACCGCAGGGCCGGGGGCCCCGCTCGGCCTATTGCTCACCGCCGGCGAGGGCGGCGCAGCGGGGGTGGAAAGCCGCTGGCACATCGCACCGGCGCATGCCCCGGGCCGAAGCGCCTGGCGGCTGGAACGGCGCCGCGCCCGCGGCGCGGGGCCTGCGGCCTGGCGGCTCGTCGCCGCCCCGGGGCGCCTGTGGCTGGAACCCGCCACGGACGACGCCCCCCCGCCGACCGAGCACGCCGGCACGGCTCGGGCCGGATGACCGACGCCCGTCGGCCGGTCGGGCGCGAGCGACGCAGGCGGAGACGCCCGGCGCACGCGCCCGACCGGCGGGCCCCACCCTGTGCCCCTGCCCGTCACGACGGCGGCGGCCCGGACCGGCCGCGGCCATGCCCCCTCCAGCGGAGGACCCTGCCGCCCCGACCCCGGCCAGCGGGAGACCGGCCAGCGGGAGACCGGCCAGAGCGGACAGGCCGCACCCACGACGGGGCCCGGGCGCCGTGCGGCCCTCCGAGGGGGGGCCGGCTCGGCAGCTCAGGCCTCGGCGCGGGCCTCGGCGCGGCTCTTGCCCGCGACGTCGAGCGCAAGGGTCGCGGCCATGAACTGATCCAGCGCGCCGTCCAGCACGCCCTGGGTGTCCGAGGTCTCGACCCCCGTGCGCAGATCCTTCACCATCTGATAGGGCTGCAACACATAGGACCGGATCTGGTTGCCCCAGCCGGCGTCGCCCTTGGCCTCGTGCTGCGCCTCGATCGCCTCGGTGCGCTTGCGCAGCTCCATCTCGTAGAGGCGCGACTTCAGCGCCTCCATGGCGATGGCGCGGTTCTGGTGCTGCGACTTCTGGCTGGAGGTCACGACGATGCCCGTGGGGATATGCGTGATCCGCACCGCCGAATCGGTCGTGTTCACATGCTGCCCGCCGGCGCCGGACGAGCGATAGGTGTCGATGCGGATGTCCGACGGGTTGATCTCGACCTCGATGTTCTCGTCCACCACCGGATAGACCCAGACAGAGGAAAACGACGTGTGCCGCCGCGCCGCGCTGTCGAAGGGCGAGATGCGCACCAGCCGGTGCACCCCCGATTCGGACTTCAGCCAGCCATAGGCGTTGGGCCCCGAGATGCGATAGGTGGCCGAGCGGATGCCCGCCTCCTCGCCCGCGCTCTCGGCCATCAGCTCGACATCGTAGCCCTTCTTCTCGGCCCAGCGGACGTACATGCGCGCAAGCATCGCGGCCCAGTCGCAGCTCTCGGTGCCGCCGGCGCCGGCGTTGACCTCGAGGAAGGTGTCGTTGCCGTCGGCCTCGCCGTCGAGCAGCGCCTCGATCTCCTTGGCCGCGGCGCGCTCGGCCAGCGCCCGCAGCGCGACCTCGGCCTCGGCGACGATCTCGGCGTCGCCCTCGGCCTCGCCGAGCTCGATCAGCTCGAGATTGTCGGCGAGTTCCTGGCCGATGCCGTCATGGGTCTCAAGCTGGTCGACCAGGCGCTGGCGGTCGCGCATGAGCTTCTGCGCGCGGGCCTGATCGGACCACAGGCCGGGGTCCTCGATCATCGCGTCGAGCTCCTCCAGCCGGTGCGGCGCGGTCGGACGGTCCATCCGCTGCGCCAGCAGGCGGAGGGATTTGCGGATCGCATCCACGGTGTTCTGCGTCTCGGCGCGCATGGCTCGGTCCCCGGTCTGGTCGTCTCGGTCGCGCCGGCGGAGGCTCCGCCGGCCCGGCTGTCAGCTGCTGCGGATGCCCCGGTCCCCCGCCCCCGCCGGATGCTCAGACCCCGGGCAGGGAGGCATGGCGACCACCCGAACACGGCCGCCAGGCCTGTCCGGCGCGACGGCCGCAGGGACGCATCGCACGCCCGAGGCCCTGACATAGGGCGTCCCGGTGGCGGGGCGCAACCCCCCGGCCACGAAGGCGACACCCCGCGCTCAGTAGAGCCCGCCCGAACTCAGCGTGCCGAAGTCGGCCCGCCCGCCGCCGCCCGAGCTGCCGCCGGCCCCGAGCTGGTCGCGGGTATAGAGCGGCAGGTTCGAGCCCATCGCGAAGCCGCCGTCCACCAGCGCGGCGGTGCCGAAGAGCGGCTGCTCGCCGACGCGGAAGTACTCGGCGATGACATGGCTGCCGGTGGCGTCATCGGGCAGGCGGGCGCCCGAGAAGCGGTCGATCTTGATGAAATAGCCGCCCGGGGGCACGGCGAAGCGGCCGCCGCCGTATTTGGCGATGGCCTCGCGCATGAACTCCTCGAACACCGGCGCGCAGGTCGAGCCGCCCGAGACGCCGCGGCCCAGCGGGCGCGGGCGGTCGTGGCCGATGTAGCAGCCGGCGGCGATGTTGGAGGAAAAGCCCACGAACCAGACGTCGCGGACGTCGTTGGTGGTGCCGGTCTTGCCCGCCACCGGCGCCGGCAGGTTGATCCGGCTCGCGGTGCCGCGGATCACCACGCCCTCCAGCATCGAGGTGAGCTGATAGGCGGTGATCGCATCCATGATGCGCTGCCGGGTCGAGGTGATGCGGGGCGAGGCGCCGGCGGCCAGCCGGTCGGCCTCGCAGTCGACGCAGGTCCGCTGGTCGTGGCGATAGACGGTGCGGCCCCAGCGGTCCTGCACCCGGTCGACGAGCGTGGGCTCCACCCGCTCGCCGCCGTTGGCGAACATGGCATAGGCGGCGACCATGCGGAACAGCGTGGTCTCCTGGGCGCCCAGCGAGTTGGCGAGGAAGGGCTGCATCCGGTCGTAGACGCCGAAGCGCTCGGCATAGGCGGCGACGAGGTCCATGCCGATCTCGTTGGCCATGCGCACCGTCATCAGGTTGCGCGACATCTCGATGCCGGTGCGCACTGGGGTGGGGCCGTAGAAGCGGTTGGAATAGTTGCTCGGCCGCCACACGCCGTCGGGGGTCTCCAGCTCGAACGGGGCGTCGACCACCACGGTCGCGGGGCTGTAGCCCGAATCGAGCGCGGCAGCGAAGACGAAGGGCTTGAAGGCCGAGCCGGGCTGGCGCATCGCCTGGGTTGCGCGGTTGAACACCGAATGCTGGTACGAAAAGCCCCCCTGCATCGCCAGCACGCGGCCGGTGTTCACGTCCATCGCCATGAAGCCGCCCTGCACCTCGGGCACCTGCCGCAGCGACCAGCGCAGGAAGCGGCCGTCGCCGTCGTCGGTCACCGCCCGCACATGGACGACGTCGCCCACCGACAGGTTGTCCGAGAGCGAGCCGCGGGCCCAGCGGATGTCGTCACGCTCGACCGTCTGGATGCCCTCGACGTCCTCGATCCCGAGGCGGGCGAGGTTGGGCGAGACCTCCAGCACCACGGCGGCGTGCCAGCGGTTGCCGAGGACGATGTCGCGGGCGACCTCGGCGCGGGCCAGCGCGGCGCGCCACAGCTCCTCGGAGGCGAGCGCCTCGGGCTCCAGCACCTCGCCGGTGCCGCGCCAGACCCCCTGCGAGCGGTCATAGGCTTCGAGGCCGCGGCGCAGCGCCCTGGCGGCGGCCTCCTGCAGCTCGGGGTCGACGGTGGCGCGGATGGTCAGGCCGCCGCCGAAGAACTCCTGCTCGCCGAAGCTGCCCGAGAGCTGGCGACGGATCTCGTCGGTGAAGTAGTCGCGCGGCGGCAGGCTCTCGCGAAAGCTGGGGAAATCGCCGTTCTGCACCGTCCGCAGGGGTTGCGCGCGTTCGTGGGCCAGCGTCGCGGCGTCGATGTAGCCGTTCTCGTGCATCTGCCCGAGCACCCAGTTGCGCCGCGCCAGCACGCGGTCGCGGTTGCGCACGGGATGAAAGGTCGAGGGCGCCTGCGGCAGGGCGGCGAGGAACGCCGCCTCGTGGATCTCGAGCTCGTCCAGCGTCTTGTTGAAATAGGTCTGGGCCGCGGCAGCGACGCCGTAGGAGTTCTGCCCGAGGAAGATCTCGTTGAGGTAAAGCTCGAGGATCTGGTCCTTTTCCAGCGTCTCCTCGATCCGGGCGGCGAGGATGATCTCCTTGATCTTGCGCTCGGCCGTGCGGTCGCCGGACAGCAGGAAGTTCTTCATCACCTGCTGGGTGATGGTCGAGGCGCCGCGCAGGGTCTGGCCGCGGGTGGCGATGGCCTCGTAGACCGCCACCGCCATGCCGCGGGGGTCATAGCCGGCATGGGTGTAGAAATTCTTGTCCTCGGCCGAGATGAAGGCCCATTTCACCTTGTCCGGGATGTCGTCGATCGGCGCGAAGAGCCGCCGCTCCTGGGCGAACTCGTCCATCAGCACGCCTTCGCCCGAATAGATCCGGCTGATGGTGGGGGGTTCGTATTGCGCAAGCTGCTCGTGGTTGGGCAGGTCCTTGGAGTACATGTAGAGCACGCCGCCCGCCGACAGCACCGCAAACAGCGCCGCCAGCGTCAGCCAGCTGAAGATCCCGCCGATCGCGGACAGAAGAAACCTGAGCACCTGCGCTCCCCCGGGGTCTGCACTCCCATACTATACCCCGGCTGGTTAACCGCGTCAAAACCGCGACCCGCGCGCCGTGGCCTGCGGCATCACGATGCGGCGACCCGGCTCAGCGGCGGCGCAGCGGCGCCTCGGCGGCATCCTCCAGCGCCCAGCCCTGCACCGCGGCGACGATCGCCTCGGCAAACCGCGCGCGCCACTCGGGATCGGCGAGGCGGGCGCGGTCGTCGGGGTTGGAGAGGAACCCCAGCTCGATCAGCACCGAGGGGATGTCGGGCGCGCGCAGCACGGTGAAGTTGGCCCATTGGTGCGGGCGGCGGTGCATCCGCCCGGCGGCGCCGCGGATCTCGGCCACCAGCCGCCCGGCCAGCCGCTCGCTGCGCGGGGCGGTCTCGGTGCGGGCGATGGACATCAGCACCTGCGCGATGAGGTCGTCCTGTCCGCTCAAATCCACCCCGGCCAGCAGGTCGGCGCGGTCATGCCGGGCCGCCAGCGCGGCCGAGGCGGCATCGCTCGCCTCCTCGGCCAGCGTATAGACGGTGGCGCCGCGGGCCTGCCCGTCGGGCAGCGCATCGGCATGCAGCGACAGGAACACGTCCGCCCCGGCCGCCCGCGCGATCCGCACCCGCGCGTCGAGCGAGACGAACACGTCCGCGTCGCGCGTCATCACCACCGTGAAGCCACCCGCGCGCAACAGCGCCTCGCGCAGCTCGCGCGCGAAGGCGAGCATGAGGTCGGCCTCGCGCAGCCCGCCATGCTCGGCGCCCGGGTCGATGCCGCCATGGCCGGGGTCCAGCACCACCGTCAGCGGCCCGTCGCCGCGCCGCACCGGCGCCGGCGCCGGAGAGCGCCAGCCTGCGGGGTCGGGCCGGGCCGCCGCCTCGGCAAAGGCCCGCGCCGAGGCCGGCACCAGCCGCACCGTCACCACCGCGCTGCCGTCGGACCGGCCGGTCTGCATCGCCGCGCCGGCCACCACGCGCGGGCCGTCGATCTCCACCACCAGCCGCGACCACCCCGGCTCCAGCAGCCCGCTGCGCACCGCCACCACCCCCGGCGCCAGCACCCCGGGCAGCGCCGCGAAGTCCACCTCGCGGAAATCGAGCACCAGCCGCGGCGGCCCGTCGAGGAGCCGCAGCCGCCACGGCACCGGCTGGCTCAGCCCCAGATCGAGCGTGACGGCCCCCTCCGAGGCCGTGATCGACGTCGCCCCCGGCAGCACGCGCGCCAGCGCCGTGAACTCCTGCGCCGCCGCAGGGCCGGCCCCGACCCCGGCCAGCACCACCACCATCATCGCACTCAGGAGCCTGCCCATCCGCCCCGCCCTCGTTCCCGCACACCCTACCCCGCCGCGGGCCGGCGCGAAACGTCGCCGGGGCTCCGTTCCCGGATGCGTGATCGGCGCGCCATGTCCTTGCGCTCACGTCTCCATCTGCGATGCTGTGCGGGCCCGTGCCGCAAGAGGACCCCATGCCCGAGACCACACCCCGGCCCCCCCTCCTGGCTGCGCTGGCCGCGGCGCTGGCCTTCGCCCTGCCGGCCCCGGCGGCCGCCTTCGACCCCGGCGCGATGACCGAGGACGAGCGCGCGGCCTTCCGCGCCGAGGTGCGCGCCTATCTGCTGGAGAACCCCGAGGTGCTGCTCGAGGCCATCGGCGTGCTCGAGGAACGGCAGGTCGCCGCGCAGGCGGTGGACGACTCCGCGCTGATCGCGGCCAATGCGGCGGCAATCTTCGACAACCCGGCCTCCTGGGTCGGCGGCAACCCCGACGGCGACGTCACCGTGGTGGAGTTCGTCGACTACAACTGCGGCTTCTGCAAGCGCGCCTTCCCCGAGGTGATGGACCTCGTCGAGAGCGACGGCAACCTGCGACTGATCCTCAAGGAACTGCCTATCCTCGGCCCCGACTCCGAGCTCGTCTCGCGCTTTGCCATCGCGGTGCTGCAGACCGAGGGGCCCGAGGCCTATGCCGAGGCGCACGAGATGCTGATGATGCTGCCCGGGCGGGCGGGCATGCCGGCGGTGATGCGTGTGGGCGAGGAGCTCGGCCTCGACATGGACCGCATCGCCGCGCGGATGCAGGGCCCGGAGGTGAGCGAGGTCATCGACGCCAACCGCCTGCTGGCGCAGCGGCTGGGCGTCAACGGCACGCCCACCTTCATCCTCGAGGACCGGATGGTGCGCGGCTACCTCCCGCGCGAGGCCATGGCCGAGCAGGTCGCCGAGGTGCGCGCCACCCCCTGACAGGCTCGGCTGCGGCGGGATGGCCTCGCAGCCGCACCGCGCGGGCGAGGACGCCCCGGGCGGCAGCGGATCGGCCGGGTCTTTCGGCAGCAGCAGGCCGGGACGCTCATGCCGCGGCAGCAGAGGCTGCCGGTCATGCGACGCGGATCGGGCGGCTCAGTCGCTGCGCGGCGGACGCAGGCCCGTGACCTCGAGCAGGCCGCGGTCCCGGGCCTCGAAGTAATAGCCGCGGGCGTACCACATCACCGCGCGATCCCGGTCGCCATCGGCGACGATCCAGGCGCCGCGGAGGTAGCGCACCGCATAGGTGAGGTTGGTCTCGGGATCGAACAGCTCTTCGGGCGAGCCGCGAAAGCCCATGGTGCGGGCCGTCTGCGGGTGGATCTGCATGAGCCCGATGTAGGGGCCGTTGCGCGCGGCGGGGTTGTAGCCGCTCTCGCGCCGGATCAGCCGGTGCACAAGGTCGCGGGGCACGCCGTAGCGGTCGGCCACGGCATCGGCCAGCGCATGCAGGTTCGAGGCAGGCGCCACGGTGTCATGGGCGAGCCTGGCGGCGGGTTCGGGCGAACTGCCGCAGGCGGCAAGCGCCGCCGCGACGAGGACAAGGGCAGAGCGGCGGGCGAACGCGGGCATCGGACCTCCGTGCGGCGACTGATGCGCGAGCGTGCCAGCACCGCGCCGGCTGCGGCAAGACGTCAGGTGGGAGCTGGCCCCGGGCATCGGCGGAAACCGGCCGATGCCCGCGCCGCGGGCACAGTCGGCGGGCGTCATGCGGGCGGGGGGCCAGCGGGGAACCGGCTGTGCCCGGTGCGGGCCGGGGAGGGGGGCTGTCTGCCCCCCGTCTCCCTGCGGGAGCCCCCCCCGAGGATATTTGAGGAAAGATGAAGGGGGGCGGGCGGGACCGGTGCGCCCGGACGTCGGCGACCGGCCCGGTGCCGGCGGACGCTCCGACGCGGGGCCGGAAGCGGCCACCGGAGACGCGGGGGCCCGCAGACCCGGCACCCCGAGAACGGACGAGCGGAGGACAGGGACCCCGGAAAACCGGCGGGCGGGAAACCGGCGGCCGAAAAAGTGGCGACCGGAAAACTGGCGGCCGCGCAAACGAAAACCCCCGTGCCCTGGGGCCGGGGGTCCTGCGTCCGGGTCGCTCCGCAGGGGCGGCGACCCTGAAGCGCGGGCTCAGACGAGACCTTCGCGCTGGGCCTTCTTGCGCGCCAGCTTGCGTGCCCGGCGGATCGCCTCGGCCCGCTCGCGCGCCTTCTTCTCGGACGGTTTCTCGAAATGCTGCTTCAGCTTCATCTCGCGGAACACGCCCTCACGCTGAAGTTTCTTCTTCAGCGCGCGCAGCGCCTGATCGACATTGTTGTCGCGAACGCTTACCTGCATGTGGTTGTCACCACCTTTCCAAGCTAGAGTTTCGGTCCATCTGCAGGAGTGGGCCGTATAGCCAAGCCGGGCCGGTCTGTCCACACCCTGCAAGGCCCGGTGCGACACCAGAATGCGGAGGCTTGCATGACCGAGACCGACATGCCCGGAACGGGCGCGCACACCCCCGAAACCCTGCGCGAGGCGCTGCTGGACGCGATCCTGCCGCATGTCCCCTTCGACGGCTGGAGCGAGGCGGCCTTTCGCGCCGCCCTGGCCGATGTGGCGGCCGAGGGGATCGACGCGGGGCTCGCCCGTGCCGCCTGCCCGCGCGGGGCGGTGGACCTGGCGCTCGCCTATCATGACCGCGGCGACGCGCGCATGCTCGCCCGGCTCCGGCGCGAGAACCTGACGGCCCTGCGCATCCGCGACCGGGTGGCCATGGCCATCCGCTATCGGCTGGAGGCGGCCGAGGAGAAGGACGCGGTGCGCCGCGGCGCCACCCTCTTCGCGCTGCCGCAGCACGCCGCCGACGGCGCCCGCGCGATCTGGGGCACGGCCGACCGGATCTGGACCGCGCTGGGCGACAGTTCGGACGACATCAACTGGTACACCAAGCGCGCGACGCTGGCCGGCGTCTATTCGGCCACCGTGCTCTACTGGCTGGGCGACAGCACCCCGGGGCACCAGGCAACCTGGGAGTTCCTGGACCGCCGCATCGACGACGTCATGCGCTTCGAGAAGGTCAAGGGCGCGGTCAACCGCAACCCGCTGTTCCGCACCGCCTTCGCGGTGCCGCTGTGGCTCGCCGGGCAGGTCCGCGCGCCGATGCGCCCGAACGAGGCCGACCTGCCCGGCATGCACGTCCACCCCACCGCCCCGGCCGAGGCCCGCTGAAGCGCTCTCCGGCGCCGCGGGCGGCGTCCGGCGCCTGCGGAGGGCGTGCGCCGGCCGAGGCGCGCCCGGCTACCGGCGCGCCGCCTCACCCCGAGGCTCGCGGCGCGCCGCAGCAGGGCGCAGCCGCCTCCGGCGCCGGAATGCACACTTCATGGCCGCGCCGCCTTGCCCCCGGCCACCGTCGCGCCTAGTTCCCGGGGGCGGTTGCCGACCGCATGCGGCCCTGCCGCGTCGATCCGGTCCCCGCCCCTGACGGCGGGCCAGCGAGGGACGAGCGGACCATGAAGGTGCTGCTGCTGGGCTCGGGACCCGAGGTCCTCACCTGCGTGGACTGGCCGCGCGCGCCCTTCGACCGCATCGTGGCGATCAACAACGCCTGGGCGGTGCGGCCGGACTGGGACGCGCTGGTCTTCCCCCACGACTTTCCGCCCGAACGGCTGCCGCCCGCCCCGGCCCCGCACCAGCGACTGGTGGACGAGACCGTCTTCATCCCGGCGCAGAACGCCCACGGCGGGGTGGTCTATGCCGGCCCCACGATGGCCTTCACCGCCTCCTACTGGGTGCTGCATGCGCTCCGCCCGGAGGTCATCGCCTATCTCGGCTGCGACATGCACTATCCCGACCGCGGCAAGACGCATTTCTACGGCACCGGGCAGGCCGATCCGCTGCGCCCCGACCCCACCCTGCAGTCGCTCGAGGCGAAGTCGGCGCGGCTGATGGTGCTGGCGGCACGGCAGGGCTGCGCGCTGGTCAACCTCTCGACCGGTCCGTCGCGGCTGGTCTTTCCCCGCGCCGACCGCGCCGCCGTCGCTGCCGGACCCCGGCCGCCACGCTGGCAGGCCGCCGCCACCGAGGCCGCCCTCGCCCGGGAGGCCGCGCTGGGCTACCGCGTGCCATCGGGGCGCTACTGGCTGGAACGCGACCGCCTCGATGCCCGCGCCCTGGCGCGCGTCGACGCGCTCTGGTGCGCCGCCGCCGGCCTCGCCGAACCCGCCGCCGAACCCGCCACAGGCCGACCGGACCGGGGCCGACCGGACCGGGGCCGACCGGACCGGAGCCGGCCTGGCGGAGGCCTCTCCGCGGCATCCTGAACCTTGGCAGCGCCACACCGCCCTCCTATCTCCAGCCGCATGTTCGAAGCGCTGCTGCGCCGGCTCACCGGCGACCGACCCGCCCCCTTGCCCCCGGCCGACGCCCGCCTCGCGCTGGCGGCGCTGCTGGTGCGCGCGGCCCGGGTGAACGGCGACTATGCCGCCATCCAGATCGCCTGCATCGACCATGCCCTCGGACGCCGCTACGGCCTCACCGCCAGCGAGGCCGCACGGCTGCGCGCCGAGGCCGAGACGCTCGAATCGGAGGCGCCCGACACCGTGCGCTTCACCCGCGCGATCAAGGCCGCCACCGACTGGGAGGACCGCGCGGCCGAACTCGAGATGCTGTGGGAGGTCATCCTCGCCGACGGCCGGCGCGACCACGAAGAGGCCGGCTTCATGCGCCTCGTCGCGGACCTCCTCGGCTTCAACGACCGCGACAGCGCGCTGGCCCGCCAGCGCGTCGAGGCCCGCAGCCCCTGACCCGCCCCCCGACCTGCCCGCTCCCTTCCCCGACGCCTCCACAGGCGGCGGGCCATCGCGCCGCACGGGCGGCGCGGGGCGGGTGGGTGGGAGCGACGCCCGTGCGGCGCGATGGTCCGCCGCCGGCGGCACATCCCGGGCGCCCACGCGATGGGCAGATCCTGCCGCGAACACAGGCCCCTGCGCCGACAATCGTTGCAATTGCCCCGGTTTTGCGCCCTACTGCCCGGACATCATGCACCTGACCCCGGCCCGCCAGTGAACAACACCCAAGCGACCAGCTCCTTCCTGTCGGGCCCGTCCGCGAACGGCCCCGACCCCGCCGCCGACACCCCCCCCGTCATCGAGATCCGCGACCTGCACAAGAGCTACGGCGCGCTGGAGGTGCTCAAGGGCGTGGACCTCTCCGCCCCGCGCGGCCGCGTGGTCTCGCTCATCGGCTCGTCGGGCTCGGGCAAGTCGACGCTGCTGCGCTGCTGCAACCTGCTCGAACACAGCCAGCAGGGCGACATCCGGTTCGAGGGCGAGCCCGTCGCCTGGCGCGGACAGGGCCACGCGCGCCAGCCCGCCGACAGGGCGCAGGTCATCCGCATCCGCACCAACCTCGCCATGGTGTTCCAGCAGTTCAACCTCTGGGCCCACATGACCATCCTGCAGAACGTCATGGAGGCCCCGCTCACCGTCCTGCGCCAGCCGAAGGACGAGGTCGAGGCCCGCGCCCGCCGCCTGCTCGACAAGGTCGGCATCGGCGACAAGGCCGATGTCTACCCCGCCCAGATGTCGGGCGGCCAGCAGCAGCGCGCCGCCATCGCCCGCGCGCTCTGCATGGAGCCCCGCGCGCTCCTCTTCGACGAGCCCACCTCGGCGCTCGACCCCGAGCTCGAGCAGGAGGTGATCAAGGTCATCAAGGCCCTCGCCGAGGAGGGGCGCACCATGATCATCGTCACCCATGACATGAAGCTCGCCGCCGATGTCTCCGATCATGTGGTGTTCCTGCACAAGGGCCGGATCGAGGAGGAGGGCCCGCCCGACCGCCTCTTCGGCAACCCGCAGACCGAACGGCTGCGCGGCTTCCTGCGCGTCACCGCGCACTGAAGGCCGCCGCGCGCCCCGCCCGGGCCCGGGCACACAAGACCCAAGACCGACAAGGGAGACCACCATGAAGCGACTGACCCTGACCCTCGCCGCCCTGGCGCTGGGCGCCGGCGCCGCCCACGCCGACGTGATCCGCATGGGCACCGAGGGCGCCTATCCGCCGTTCAACTTCGTCAACGAGGCCGGCCAGCTCGTCGGCTTCGAGATCGACCTCGGCAACGAGCTCTGCGCCCGCGCGAACCTCACCTGCGAATGGGTGCAGACCGACTGGGACGGCATCATCCCCAACCTGGTTGCCGGCAACTACGACACCATCATCGCCGGCATGAACCAGACCGAGGCGCGCGCCGCGGTGATCTCCTTCACCCAGCCCTACAAGCGGCCCGACCCCTCGGCCTACATGGCGCTGGCGGGCACCGACCCGGAGGTCATCAACTCCGGCGTCATCGCGGCACAGTCCAACACCGTGCAATCCGGCATGGTGGCCGAGACCGACGCCACGCTGATCGAGTTCCCCACGCCGGACGAGACCATCGCCGCCGTCCGCACCGGGGTGGCCGACGCGGTGCTCGCCGACCGCGACTTCCTGCTCACCTATTACCGCGACGCGGGCGGCGAGTTCGAGATGCTGGCCACCGTCATGCCCCCGGGCGCCGGTGTCTCGATGGGCCTGCGGCAGTCCGACGTCGAGCTGCGCGCCACCTTCGACGCCGCCATCGACTCGATGAAGGAGGACGGCTCGCTGAACGCCCTCCTGCAGCAGTGGTTCGGCGAGGACGTGCCGCTGTTCGAGTGATCCGACGGACCTGACATATCCCCCCTGGGCATCGCCCCGGGGGGCCCTGCCCCGGGCGCGCCGCATGTTCAGCTTCTGCACCGACCCCTCGGTCCTGCCCGACTGGCAGTGGTTCGCCTGCTACCTGACCACCAACACGCATTTCTCGCTCTACCGCTCGGTGCTGGTGGTGATGACGCTCTTGGCCATCGTCGCGCCCCTGGCGCTGGCGCTGGGCTTTGCCGGGGCGTTGGCGATGCGCTCGGGCAATTTCCTGCTGCGCGGCATCGGCAAGACCTATGTCTCGATGGTGCGGGGCGTGCCCGACATCATCTTCTTCCTCTTCGTGCCCATCGCCATCGACCAGCTGGTCGAGTTCATTCTCCACCGCATCCGCTGCCCCGACTGGGAGGGCTCGGTCTGGCGCGGCAACGACTTCGTCGTCTGCGCCCAGGCCAAGGTGCCGCTCGCCTCGTCGCCGGCCTGGGTGCACGACCTCTGGGGCTTCACCCTCGCCGTGACCGCCTTCGCGCTGGTCTTCGGCGCCTTTGCCGCCAACACGCTCGCAGGCGCCATGGCGGCCGTCCCCCGCGCCCAGATGGAAACCGCCGAGGCCTATGGCATGACCCGCGCGCAGGCCTTCCGCCGGGTGATGCTGCCGCAGCTGTGGGTCTATGCGCTGCCGGGCCTGTCGAACCTCTGGATGATCCTGACCAAGGCGACGCCGCTGCTGTTCCTCCTCGGCATCCAGGACATCGTCTACTGGGCGCGCGAGCTGGGCGGGGCCAAGACCTCGCTGTTCCTCTATCCGCACCCCGACTGGCGGGTGTGGTACTTCCTCGGCGTGCTGATCTTCTACCTCCTGCTCACCTGGGTCAGCCAGAAGGTCCTCGACCGGCTGATGGACCGGCTCAGCCACGGCCAGGCCACCGCCGCCGGCGAGGCCCAGCGGAGGGCGGCGGCATGAGGACCTGCGCCGAGAGCTTTCAGGGCCTGATCCTGCGCTCGCTCGGGCGCGACTTCGGCGACCGGCTGTTGCCGCGGGGCCTCGACATCACGCTCTGCGACCAGATCTTCCTGATCGGCTCGGGGCTGATCTGGAACATCTATTATTCCGTGCTCGCGCTGTCGGCCGGGTTCTTCCTCGCCACCGCGCTGGCGCTGGCCAAGGCGAGCCCCGTCGGCTGGCTGCGCCGGCCGGCCTCGGGCTTCATCTTCCTCTTTCGCGGCTCGCCCCTCTTCATCCAGTTCTTCTTTGCCTATGAGGCGCTGGTGCTGCTGCCGCGGGCGGGGATCGAGCTGAACCTCCTCGTCGCCACCATCACGGTCGAGACGCAGTGGATGACGCGGGCCTGGGCCGGGGCGCTGCTGGTCCTGTTCCTCAACACCTCGGCCTATTCGGCGGAAATCTTCTACGGTGCGCTGCGCTCCATCCCCAAGGGCGATCTGGAGGCCGCCGATGCCTACGGCATGACCGGCTTTGCCCGCTTCCGCCGGGTGATCTGGCCCACGATGCTGCGGCTCGCCTGGCCCAGCTATACCAACGAGGCGATCTTCCTCTTGCACGCCACCGCGCTGGTCTACTTCTCGGCCTTCCCGGCCTGGCAGCAGATGGGCGACGCGCTCTATTACGCGCGCTACTTCGCCGACCAGACCTTCAACCCCTTCGTCGCCTATCCGATCGCCGCGGCGTACTTCGTGGCCTTGACACTTTTGATCATATTCTGTTTCGGTCTCGTGAACCGCCGCCTCAACCGGCATCTGCCGCGCGAGGCCCGGCCGCGGCTGCGCTTTCGGCCGCAATACGTTCGCTAGACACGAAACACAGGTGACACATGCGCGACTGGCTGCGGGAACACCCCGAGGTCAAGACGATCCGCGTCGCGGCGGCGGACCTCAACGGCCAGGCCCGGGGCAAACGCATCCCGGCGCGCTTTGCCGACAAGCTGGTCAAGGAGGGCACGCGCTTTCCCTATTCGTCGCTGAACCTCGACATCTGGGGCGAGGACATCGAGAACAGCCCGCTGGTGTTCGAGAGCGGCGATGCCGACGGGGTGCTCAAGCCGACCGAGCGCGGCTTTCTGCCGATGCCCTGGCTCGAGGCGCCGACCGCGCTGTTGCCGATCTGGATGTTCCACGAGGACGGCCGCCCGTTCGAGGGCGACCCCCGCCATGCGCTGGCGCGGGTGCTGGAGCGCTACGCCGCGCGCGGGCTGACCCCGGTGGTGGCGACCGAGCTCGAATTCTACCTCATCGACGATTCGGGCGGGCAGCTGCGGGTGCCGGCCTCGCCGCGGTCGGGCAAGCGCCGGCCGGGGGCCGATCTGTTGTCGCTGCGCGCGCTCGATGCCTTCGACCGATTCTTTACCGACCTCTACGAGGCCTGCGAGGCGATGGACATCCCCGCCGACACCGCCATCTCGGAGTCGGGCATCGGGCAGTTCGAGCTGAACCTGCTGCACAGCGACGACGCGCTGAAGGCCGCCGACGACACCTGGCTGTTCAAGATGCTGGTGCGGGGGCTGGCGCGACGCCACGGCTTTGCCGCCTCCTTCATGGCCAAGCCCTATCCCGACCAGTCCGGCAGCGGCCTGCACATGCATTTCTCGGTGCTGGACCGGCGGGGGCGCAACATCTTCGACAATGGCGGGCCGGAGGGGACGGAGGCGCTGCATCAGGCGATCGCCGGCTGTCTGGCCGCCATGCCCGACGCGATGCTGCTGTTTGCGCCGCACGCCAACAGCTACGACCGGCTGGTGCCCGGGTCGCACGCCCCCACCGGCATCGCCTGGGCGCACGAGAACCGCACCGCGGCGCTGCGCGTGCCCTCCGGCAACCCGGCGGCGCGGCGCATCGAGCACCGCGTGGCGGGCGGCGACATCAACCCCTATCTGATGATCGCGGGGGTGCTGGGCGCGGCGCTGATCGGCCTCGAGGACGGCCTCAGCCCGCCGCCGCCGATCACCGGCAACGCCTATGCCCAGGAGCTGCGGCAACTGCCGGCGAGCTGGGTGGAGGCGGTGGACCGCTTCGAGGCGAGCCCGCTGATGGCCCGGATCCTGGCCCCCGAGCTGATCCGCAACCTCGTGCTGACCAAGCGGCAGGAGCTGCTCTACATGGCCGAGCTCTCGCCCGAGGAGGTGATCGAGCTGTATCTCGACACCGTCTGAGGCAGCACCCGGCGGGAGCGTCGGAGGGGGGCTGTCTGCCCCCCGTCGCCGTTGGCGACCCCCCCGAGGATATTTTCGGAAAGATGAAGACAGGGGAGGGTCGCGGTGCGGGAGGCCCGTTTCCTTGATCGGGGGCGCCGGGACCTGTAGCCTGTGCGGGCGTGCTCGACGGAAGGGACCCATGCGCCTGCCTGCCGCCCTGCTGACGGCGATCCTGGTGCTGCTGCTGCCGCTGGCGGCGCTGGCGGGCGGGCGACATGCGCTGGTGGTGGGCATCGACGCCTATGTCCATGTGACCCCGCTGCAGAAGGCGCGCAACGATGCCCGCGCGGTCGGGGCGGCGCTGGAGGGGCTCGGCTTTGGCGTCACCACCCTCATCGACCCGGACCGCCGCGAGCTGAACCAGGCGCTGTCGTCCTTTGCCGCGGGGCTGGAGCCGGGCGACGAGGCGCTGTTCTATTTCGCCGGGCACGGGATCGAGGTGGCGGGGCGGAACTATCTGCTGCCCGCCGACATCCCCGCCGCCCGGCCCGGGGACGAGGAGTTCGTGATCGGCGAGGCCATCGGCGTCGACCGCGTGCTGGCCACGCTGCAGCGGCGCAATGTCCGGGTGAGCCTGCTGATCCTCGATGCCTGCCGGGACAATCCCTTTCCGACGGAGGGCGCCCGGTCGCTGGGCGGCACGAGCGGGCTGGCGCGGGTGAGCCCTCCGGAGGGGGCGTTCATCCTGTTCTCGGCCGGCACGGGGCAGGCCGCGCTCGACCGGCTGTCGGACGACGACCCGGACCCGAACTCGGTCTTCACCCGCGCCCTGCTGCCGCGGCTGGCCGAGCCGGGGCTCGACATCCTGAGCCTGACGCAGAAGGTCCGCAGCGATGTGCGCGCGCTGGCCCGCACGGTCAATCACGATCAGTTCCCCGCCTATTACGACCAGCTGACCGGCGTCTTCACCTTTCATCCGGCGGGGCTGCGGGCGCCCGAGGCCGTGGCACCGCCGGCCGAGACGCCCCCGGCCGACCCCTGCGCCGGGGCGCTGCAGGTCTGGTCGGTGCTGGCGGAGTCGGAGAGCCCGCCGGCGCTGCGCTCCTTTGCCGAGACCTATCGCGACAGCTGTGCGCCGCTGGCCGAGCTGGCCGCGATGCGCGCCGAGGCGCTGGGCGCGGCGGCGCCGCGCACCGAAGTCGCCGCCCCCGAGCCCGAAGCGGCGGCACCGCGCCGGGTGACGGAGCCCGGCATCGCCGAGTTCCTCGAGGCGCATCTGCGGGCATGGTCGTCGGATGCCGCCACCGCCATGGCGCGGATCCGGCAGGACTATGCCGAGCGGGTGGTGTTCTACGGCAACGACTGGACGCGCGAGGACGTCCTTCGCGACAAGCGCAGCTTCGTGCAGCGCTGGCCCCAGCGCGACTATCGGCTGGAGGCGGGCTCGCTCGCGAGCAGCTGCGATGCCGCCGGGCGGCGCTGCGAGGCGAGCTATGTCCTGCGCTGGGAGGCCCGCAGCCCGGAGCGCAACGCCCGCTCGCGCGGCCGCTCGGTCGTCGAGCTGACGCTGGAGCGGCGCGAGGGCGGCCTCGTGATCCTGCGCGAGAGCGGCCGCACGCTGGAACGCTTCTGACCCTGCCCCCGCCGCGCCGACGCCCCCCCCTTGCGGCCCCCCCGCCGCCTCGCCTATCCTCGGGCGTTCCTGACAGAGACATCCCATGCTCATCGGCATTCTCGAAACCGGCCACGCGCCCGAGGCCCTGCGGGCGACCGCGGGCTCCTATCCTGACATGTTCCGCCGCCTGCTCGCCCCCCACGGCTTCGACTTTCGCAGCTGGGCCGTGGTCGAGGGCGAGCTGCCCGACAGCGTCCATGACGCCGAGGCCTGGCTCATCACCGGCTCGCGCCACGGGGTCTATGACGACCTGCCCTGGATCGCGCCGCTGGAGGCGCTGATCCGCCAGGCGGTGGACGAGGGGGTGCCGGTGGTCGGCATCTGCTTCGGCCACCAGATCGTCGCGCGCGCACTCGGCGGCCGGGTCGAGAAGTTCCCCGGCGGCTGGGCGGTGGGCCCGCAGGACTACGACTTCGACGGCGAGCGGCTGACGCTGAACGCCTGGCACCAGGACCAGGTCATCGCCCCGCCCGCGGGCGCCGAGGTGATCGCCACCCACCCCTTCTGCCCCTATGCCGGGCTGCGCTATGGCGACCGGGCGCTGACGGTGCAGGCGCATCCCGAATTCGACGACGCCTTCCTCACCGGCCTGATCGAGACCCGCGGCCGCGGCCTCGTGCCCGACGACCGGCTGGACGCGGCGCTCGCCCGCCTCGGCCCCGACAACGACGCAGGCCGCATCGCCGCCCGCATCGCCACCTTCCTGCGCCAGCCGCGCGACCGCGCCGCCTGAGAGGCCCCCATGTCCGACTGGACCGACCGGATCCCCGAGGCCGCGCGCGAGTACATCGCCGGCCGCCGTCTCGACGAGGTGGAATGCATCCTGCCCGACCTCGCCGGCGTCGCCCGGGGCAAGGCCATGCCCGCCTCGAAATTCGCCCGGCAGGCGCGGTTCTTCCTGCCCAACACCATCTTCCTGCAGACCATCACCGGCGACTGGGCCGAGGTGCCGGGCGATGCCTATACCGAACCCGACATGATCCTGCGGCCCGACTTCGACACCACCACCGCGGCGCCCTGGACCTCGGACATCACGCTGCAGGTGATCCACGACGCCTATGACCAGTCGGGCGCGCCGGTCCCCTATGCCCCGCGCAACGTGCTCAAGCGCGTGGTCCAGCTCTATGCCGAGCGCGGCTGGCAGCCGGTGGTGGCCCCCGAGATGGAGTTCTATCTCGTCGCCCGCAACACCGACCCGGCGCAGCCGATCGTGCCGCCCATGGGCCGGACCGGGCGCCGCGCCGCCGGCAAGCAGGCCTATTCCATGTCGGCGGTGGACGAATACGGCCGCGTCATCGACGACATCTACGACTTTGCCGAGGAGCAGGGATTCGAGATCGACGGCATCACCCAGGAGGGCGGCGCCGGGCAGGTCGAGATCAACATGCAGCACGGCGATCCGGTGCGGCTGGCCGACGAGCTGTTCTATTTCAAGCGGCTGATCCGCGAGGCGGCGCTGCGCCACGACTGCTTCGCCACCTTCATGGCCAAGCCCATCGAGGGCGAGCCGGGAAGTGCGATGCACATCCACCACTCGGTCCTCGACCTCGCCACGGGGCAGAACATCTTTTCCGACGGCGACGGACGCGAGACGGCGCTCTTTCACAGCTTCATCGCCGGGTTGCAGACGCATCTGCCGGCGGCCATCGCGGTGCTGGCCCCCTATGTGAACAGCTATCGCCGCTATGTCCGCGACTTCGCCGCGCCGATCAACCTCGAATGGGGCCGCGACAACCGCACCACCGGCCTGCGCGTCCCGATCTGCGAGGCCCATTCCCGCCGGGTCGAGAACCGCCTCGCCGGGATGGACTGCAACCCCTATCTCGGCATCGCCGCCTCGCTCGCCTGCGGCTATCTCGGGCTGGTCGGCGGGCTGGAGCCGCGGCCCGAATACGTCGGCTCCGCCTATCGCGGCGAGGATGACCTGCCCGAGAGCCTGGGCGAGGCGCTCGACATCTTCGAGGAGGCGACGGCGATGCGCGGCGTGCTGGGCGAGGAGTTCTGCACCGTCTACCAGTCGGTCAAGCGGCTGGAATACACCGAGTTCCTGCAGGTCATCAGCCCGTGGGAGCGCGAGCACCTGCTGCTGAACGTCTGACCCTCCGGCCGCCCCCGGCCGAAGGGGGCCGGCCCCGTCACGGAGCCCCTGTTGAGCCTGCTCTACGCCAACGACACCGCCGGGCAGTGGCCGCCGAGTTGGTATGCCGCCACCGCCGCCGCCATCGAGGCTTTTCCGCCGCTCCAGGGCGAGACCCGGGCCGATGTCTGCGTCATCGGCGCGGGCTTCACCGGCCTCTCGGCGGCGCTGCACCTCGCCCGCGCCGGCCGCTCGGTCGTGCTGCTCGAGGCGCATCGGGTCGGCTTCGGCGCCTCGGGGCGCAACGGAGGGCAGGTCGGCTCGGGCCAGCGGCTGGAACAGACCCGGCTGGAACGGCTGCTGACGCCCGAGGACGCCCGCCGCCTGTGGCAGATGGGCGAGGACGCCAAGGCCCTCGTGCGCGGCCTGATCGAGGCCGAGGCGATGGAGGGCTGCGCCTGGCACGAGGGCATCGTCCAGGCCGAATGGCATGCCTCGGACGTGCCGGCGGCCCATGCCTATGCCGAACACCTCGCCCGCGACTATGGATACGACCGCATCGAGGCGCTGGACCGCGACGCGCTGCGCGCCATCGTCCGGACCGAGGCCTATCACGGCGGGGTCATCGACCGCGGCGCCGGCCACATCCACCCGCTGAACTTCGCCATCGGGATCGCGCGGGCGGCGGCAGCCGCGGGGGTGCGGATCTGCGAACAGAGCCATGTCACGGGGCTGGAGGCCGGCCCCCCCGCCCGCGTGACCACCGCCCGCGGCACGGTGCGCGCCGAGCATGTGCTCCTCGCCTGCAACGGCTATCTCGAGGGGCTGGAGCCGCAGGTCGCCGCCCGTGTCATGCCCATCAACAACTTCATCGTCGCCACCGAGCCGCTGGGAGACCGCGCGGCCGAGGTCCTGCGCGACCATGTCGCCGTGGCCGACAGCAAGTTCGTGGTCAACTACTTCCGCCTCTCCGACGACGGCCGCATGCTGTTCGGCGGCGGCGAGAGCTATGGCTACCGCTTTCCGGCCGACATCGCCGGGCTGGTGCGCCCGCGCATGCTCGAGGTCTTTCCCCAGCTCGCGGGGGCGCGAATCGACTTTGCCTGGGGGGGGACGCTGGCGATCACCATGAACCGGCTGCCCTGCTTCTATCGGCCGGCGCCCAACATGCTGTCGGCCTCGGGCTATTCGGGCCATGGCGTGGCGCTGGCGACGCTCGCAGGGCAGATCCTGGCCGAGACGGTGGCGGGCCAGACCGACCGCTTCGACCTGATGGCGCGGCTGCCGCTGCCGCGCTTTCCCGGCGGGCCGGCCCTGCGCAGCCCGCTCCTGGTGCTGGCGATGACCTGGTATTCGCTGCGCGACCGGCTGGGCCTCTGACCCGGCCGTCGCCGGGCCGCAGCCCTATTTCGCCAGCTTGCTCAGATGCGCCTCCAGCGCGGCGAGCTGGGCCTTGATCTGCTGGAGGTCCTCGCGGCTGCGGTCGGGGGCGTCGGACTTGCCGGGCTCCTCCGGGGCCTCGGTGACGGGCCAGCCGGCCATCATCGACTTGAGGAACGCCCGCTGCTGGCGCTGCATCGCCTCGAACCCGGGCATCGCCTGCATCGGATGCGGCAGGGCGGCGAGGTTGTCCATCATCTTGGACTGCCCCTCGCGCAGCATCTCGAAGGACATCGCGAGGAACTGCGGCACCACGCTCTGCGCCTGGGTGGTGTAGCTGCGCACGAGATCGGTCAGCACATCGAGCGGCAGCACGCTCTCGCCCCGGCTCTCATGCTCGGCGATGATCTGCAACAGATACTGCCGGGTCAGGTCGTCGCCCGATTTCAGGTCCACGATCTGCACATCGCGGCCCGCGCGGATGAAGCCCGCGATGTCCTCAAGCGTGACGTAATCCGACGTTTCGGTGTTGTAGAGACGCCGGCTGGCATAGCGCTTGATCAGAAGCGGCTTTTCGTCGGCCACGGACGCCCTCCCCCCTCGGACCGGCCACGGATGCCGCGGCCGCATCCAAGCCTAGGGCAGGCATCGGCAAAAGGAAAGCGCCGAAAGAGAAAGGGCGGGCCGTGGGGGGATGCCCCGGGCCCGCCCAGTCCATCGCACCGGCCAGGGAGGAGGCCGGTGCGGAACCCTGTGGCTTACTTCGCGCCGGCGACGGCGGTCGCCTTCTTGGCCGCGGCGGTCACCTCGGCGGTGGCCTTCTTCATCGCGGCGGTGGCATCCTCGGAGATGTCCTTGCCGGCGGCGAGCATGACCTCGATGGTCTCCATCTGCACGCGCTTGGCCACTTCGGCAAAGGCGGCCATGTTCTCGGCGGCGGTCTCGGCCGAGGCCGAGGCGAAGTCGGTCACCGCCTTGGTGTAGTCGGTCGGCTCGTCGCGCATCTTCGACATCTCGCCCAGGTTGGCGAGGGTCTGCTTGGTCCAGCGGGTCGAGATCTCGGTCGACTTGTCGGCGGCCTCGAGGACCATCTTGCTCATCTTCTCGGTCATCGCGGCCGAGGTCTTGAACGCGTCCTGCATGGCCTTCGGGTCCATCGGGAACGACGCCATCATGTCCTGCATCATCTTGGTGTAGTCGTTGGTCTTGGCCATGGTCTTTCCTCCTTGCGAGGGCACCCATGCCCTCCGTTTTCCATGAACTGGATATAGATGCTGCAGCGCAGCATTGCAAGGAAAATTTCTGCGCCGCAGCAAAAAGCTCCGATCCGGCCGGATCGGAGCCCCTGCCGCCCGCGCCGGGTTCACTCCGCGGGCTGGCTCACCACATAGGTGCCCGGCGCGGGACAGAGCGGCGGATGCGCGGCGCTGCCGGGTGCGCGCGCGGGCACCATCGCGCCCGAGCGCCGGCGCAGCCACTCCTCCCAGCGCGGCCACCACGAGCCGTCGTGACGCTCGGCCGCCGCGCGCCAGGCGTCGGGGTCGCCATCGAGCGGCGCCTCGCTGGTGTAATGGCCGTATTTCTTCTTGCCCGGCGGGTTCACGATCCCGGCGATGTGGCCCGATTCGGAGAGGATGAAGGTCTTGTCCCGGCTGCCCATCCCCGAGACGCCGCGAAAGCTCGACCTCCAGGCGGCGATGTGGTCGGTCTCGCAGGCGATGGCGCAGAGCGGCACCTTCACCCCCTTCAGGCTCACCGTCTCGCCGCAGATGTCGAAGGTCCCCCGGGCGAACTCGTCGCCCTGACAGAGCCGGCGCAGGTATTCCACCGTCATCCGCGCCGGGAGGTTGGTCGAATCCCCGTTCCAGTAGAGCAGGTCGAACGCCGGCGGCGTCTCGCCCATCATGTAGCTGCGAATCGCCGGGCCGTAGATCAGGTCGTTCGAGCGCAGGAAGGAGAACGTCCGCGACATGAAGAACGAGTGCAGATAGCCCCGCTCGCCGACCTCGCGCTCGATCCCGTCGACGAAATCGTCGTCCAGGAACACCCCCACCTCGCCCTGATCCGAGAAATCGGTGAGCGTGGTGAAGAAGGTGGCCGAGCGGATCGAGCGGTCCTTGCGCTTGTCCATCAGCGCGAGCGTCAGCGACAGCGTGGTGCCGGCAATGCAGTAGCCGATCACGTTCGCCTTGTCCTCGCCGGTGATCTCCTTCGCGACGCGGACGGCCTCCAGATACCCCTCCTCGACATAGGTCTCCATGCCGACATCGGCGTAAGCGGCATCCGGGTTCACCCAGCTGACCACGAAGAGCGTATAGCCCTGATCGACGATCCAGCGGATCAGGCTGTTCGCCGGCTTCAGATCGAGGATGTAGAACTTGTTGATCCAGGGCGGAAAGATGATCAGCGGCGTCGCATGCACCTTGTCCGTGGTCGGCGCATACTGGATCAGCTCCATCATGCGGTTTCGGAACACCACCTGCCCCGGCGCCGTCCCGAGATTCTCGCCGACCCGGAACGCCTCCTTGTCGGCGAGCGTGACCAGCAACTCGCCGTCATTGGCCTCGATGTCGCGCACGAGGTTCTCCATCCCGCGCACCAGGCTCTCGCCATCCGTCTCGACCGCGCGCGCGAGCGCCTCGGGGTTGGTCCCGAGAAAGTTCGTCGGCGCGAACATGTCGATGATCTGGCGGCTGAAATACTCCACCCGCTTCTTGTCCTTGGCATCCAGATGCTCGAGCCCGTCGATCGCCCGCTGCATCGCCTCCGACGACAGCAGATACTGCTGCTTGATGAAGTTGAAATAGGGGTGCGTGTCCCACAGCGGGTTCGAGAACCGCCGGTCCCGCGGCGTGTGATCGGGCGGCGCCACCAGCTTGCCCGAGCGCAGCGCCTCCTGCGCCTCGACGTAATGCTTCAGCGCCTTGCCCCAATAGGTGACCTGCTGCTCCAGGATCTTTGAGGGGTTGTGCACCATCTCGGTCATGTAGGCGGCGGCGGCCTTCATGAAGAGGTCGTGGTCGGGGGCCTGCAACGCCGGCCGCACCGGCTGCTTGCGCGACAGCGCGGCAACGAGACGTTGGGAGAGTTCCTCGATCCGCTCGAGGTTGGCGTTCAGGCGTTCGAGCTTTTCGCCGGTCGCATCCGGCTCCGTGCCGGCTGCGGCTTTCGCGCCGGAACCCTGTTGCTCTGTTGTCATGTGGCGCGTTCCCCCCTATCGTGCCGCCCTGCAGCATACCGTCGCCGGCCCGGGGGGAAAAGCGGCGTAACCAAGGATCGGGGCGACCCCCCGGAAGAGGACAGACATGCGCTACATGCTCACCTACGACATGATGGAAACCGTCCGCAACACCAACGAGTGGATGGGGGCCTCGGCCCGGGCGATGGCGTCCTATCCGGTCTGGGGGCTGGCGCCGCATCCGATGTTCAAGCTGATGTCGGCCTGGGGGCGCGTGACCGAGCGCAGCTTTGCCCGAATGGTGATCAAGCCCGACTGGGGCATCCGCACCGTGGTGGCCGAGGACGGCCGCGACCATCTGGTCGAGCGCGTGGTCGAGGTCGCCCGCCCCTTTGGCGACCTCATGCGCTTCAAGGTACTGGGAAGGCCGGAGAAAAAGCGCCGCATCCTCGTCTGCGCGCCGATGTCGGGGCATTACTCGACGCTTTTGCGCTCCACCGTCGCCTCGCTCCTGCCCGACGCCGAGGTCTGGATCACCGACTGGCACAACGCCCGCGACATCCCCGTCTCGGAGGGCAAGTTCGACATCGAGGATTACACCCTCTACCTGATGGAGTTCATGCGCCATCTCGGGCCCGACACCCATGTGATCGCGGTCTGTCAGCCGGTGCCGCTGGCGCTGGCCGCCACCGCCTATCTGGCCGAGCTCGAGCCCGAATCGCAGCCGCGCACGCTCACGCTGATCGGCGGCCCCGTCGACCCCGACGCCGCCCCCACCGAGGTCACCGACTTCGGCCGCCGCGTCACCATGGGCCAGCTCGAACACCTCGCGCTGCAGCGGGTGGGCTTCAAGTATCGCGGCGCCGGCCGCATGGTCTATCCCGGGCTCGCGCAGCTCAGCTCCTTCATCTCCATGAACGCCGAGCGTCACGGCCAGGCCTTCCTCGACAAGATCCTGTCCGAGGCCATGGGCACCGCCAGCGAGCGCGACAAGCACAACCGCTTCTACGACGAGTACCTGTCGGTCATGGACATGACGGCCGAATTCTACATGTCGACCGTGTTCCGCATCTTCAAGAACCGCGAGATCGCCCGCAACGCCTTCGTGGTCGCCGGCCACAAGGTCGACTTCGCCGCCGTCACCGATGTCGCGGTCAAGATCGTCGAGGGCGCCAACGACGACATCTCCGCCCCGGGCCAGTGCGTCGCCGCCCTCGACCTGCTCACCGGGCTGCCCGAGGCGAAGAAGGCCCGCCACATCGAGCCCGGCGCAGGGCATTACGGCATCTTTGCCGGCAAGTCCTGGCGCAACAACATCCGCCCGCTGGTGCTGGACTTCATCGACCAGAACGGCGGCGGCTCGCGGCCCGGCCGCGGCGAACCCCACATCAAGCTCGCCGCCACCAGCGGCTGATCCGCCGGAGGGACCGGCCGGGCATGTGGGGCGGCGCAACCGGACCGCCCGATGCGCGCCGACCGCGCCCCCACCGCCCTCGCGAACCAGCCGGCCGGGCCCGCGCCACCGGGGGCCGCGCCCGACGGAGCCGCATTCGCACCCCGGGCCCGTCCGGCGCCGAGCCTGGCCGGAACGATCTCGCCCGCCCCGGCCGATGGCCCCGAGCGGCGGTCCCCGGCGCACCCCATCAGCTCGCGGGACCGTCACGTCTCGCTGTGGCTCCCTGCGCGGCGTCACGCGGTCTGCAAGCGACGAGAGCGTCAGTTTCGTTCTCGAGACATTGATGTCGTGGAGGCTCGCGACGCCAGATGCGACAGGCCCGCCCATCGGCCGGGGACTCCCGCCATCGCCGACTCCGAACCATCACCTCATCTTCGACACTGGGAGCAACAAGGGTTTGTCCCTGCATGGGCCGGACAGGCGAGGATGCAACCGCAGCGGGCTGATCAGGCCGGCCTTGGCAGGCCCGTGGCATCGACCTGCGCCAGCTGTTCGCTGCAGGGGCGCGTGATGCCTCCGCGGGAGCGCCCGGCAACCCCAGCCTGATGGCGGTGAATGCAGGCGCGGAGGTCGTGCGCTGCGGGGGCGGGCGGCGTGGCCCCTGGCCGTGAGGCGCGGGTGGATGACGCGCCAGAGCACCCGGGCGAGGAATCGGATGAGCGCGTGTGCGCGGAGACGATGCGGCAGGCGGTGGTGGACCGGGGCGATCTCGATGTCGGGTTGCCGGACGCGCAAGCCGCACTCGATCTCGGCCAGCGGCCGGTAACGCGCCACGGCCTCGGCGGGGGGCAGGTCGGGGGCGCTGGAGATGAGCGCCAGCCTGCCGTCGAAGAGTTGCGCTTCGGCGACCGCCGCCTCGTCTGCCGGCCCGGAGACGCGGTCGGCGGTGAGGTCCGGCTTGCGGAAGCGGGCCATCTCGGCCCCGGCGACGGCGCGGCAGAACCGGCCATGGCCTCGAGTTCGCCGACGTGGGCACGGCGGGCGGTCCGCGCCTCGGCGCGCCCGGGATCATGGGGGAGCATCAGGCGGCGGCCGGCGGAGCTGGCTTCGGCGAGGCCCGCACCGTCGAAGGCGAAGACGCGGAGGCTGTCCACCAGCTCGGCGCCGCGGCGCGCGGAGACGACGAGGGCGAGCCATCGTCCGCCACTGATGGGGTGGACGGCTCCCGCTCGCGGCATCGCGATGTGCCGCATTGGGTGCCGCTACGGTCACCCCAGAGCGGCGCCATCCGTGGGGCCGCCGGTCACC
>Ga0213835_100629_pt1 | contig 29997 bp, 25 predicted proteins | sample SWPATP01_FD_160576 | JGI IMG/M metagenome (GOLD analysis project Ga0213835, IMG submission 160576) | Coastal seawater microbial communities from Marineland, Florida, United States - SWPA TP0 #1 | ecosystem: Environmental > Aquatic > Marine > Coastal | place: USA: Florida | collected 2016-08-05 | reverse complement strand
ACGCAACGCTTTCCTCCGTTGAGGACGGTGTCACGGATATCGGATGGGTATTCTCCTATCTCGAAGCGGCCAGCATGCCGCTGTCGCAGGTGACGGCCTACACGCCGTTCGCTACCAACAACCCGCCTGCCCAGCTCGATACGATGCGCGAGCTTTTCGAGACGTTCCCCGAGTTCCGCGAGGAATGGGAACAATACAACCTCGTCTATCTGGGAGCCACAGGTTCCGACAGCTACGACATCTACACCACGCGTCCGGTCGAGACGCTGGATGATCTGCAGGGCATGCGGATTTCGGCACCCGGCGTGCTTGCTACCTGGCTCCGCGGGACTGGAGCTAGCGCGGTCGATGGTGCGTTGCCGACCTTCTACACCGACATCCAGACGGGCGTTTCCGATGGTGTCCTGTCGCTGGCGCTCGGCGTGTTGCCCGCGCGTCTCTACGAAGTCGCGCCCTACGTCACCCGAGTGAAGATGGGGACCGTCTTCTCCGGCGGGTTGGCCATCAACCGCGATACCTGGGACAGCCTCCCCGAGGAAGTGCAGGAGACGCTGCTTGCGGCTGGCGATCACTACTCGACATCGCATGCACAGGATCTTGTCGAGCGCCATGAGATGGCGATGGAGCGTATCGCAGAACTGGGCCAGGATCAGAGTACGCCTGTGGTGATCTCGGATCTTTCTGCTGACGAACGCCAGCGCTGGGTTGACGGTCTGCCGGATCTTGCGAATGAGTGGGTCGAGTCCGTCGAGGCGAGGGGGCTTCCAGGGCGTGCTTTCCTGGAGGCATACATGAACGGCCTGCGCGAACGCGGCGAAGAGCCGGTCCGCAACTGGGACGGCACCGAATAGCAATCGATCAGGGCCTCGCACTGTGAGCACCGAACGCGATACAGAGGGCGCCTCGTTGGCGAGGCGCCCTTGGGCCGTGGTGGCCTGGCTGTGGGGCTGGTTGGTCGACGGAATGGCCGCCTTCGGTACCATCCTGATCGTCGTGCTGATGGGCATCATCTGCAGCGATGTGGTTGCCCGAAATCTGTTCAACGCCTCGCTGCCCCTTATCGCCGAACTGGGCGCGCTGACGCTGGTCATGATCGTCTATCTCCAGCTCGGCGCTGCGGTGCGGCACAATCGGCTGGCGCGCGCGGAGATCATCTATGCTGTCTTGAAGGCGCGCTCGCCTCTGGCGGTCGGCATCTTGGAGGCAATCTTCCAGTTGTTGGGTGCCGCCATGTTGGCCATCATCGCCTGGTCGACATTGGGCATCCTTGAAGCCGATATGGCACGCGGCCGCTACATTGGTGTGACCGGTGTCATCACGGTCCCGGTCTGGCCGTTCAGGCTTGTCATCCTGTTCGGCGTCGCAGTGGCGGCCGTTCAGTTCATGGCTCAGGTGATTGCCGCCTTGTCGCCACTTCGCCCAGACAGCGAGCACAAGACATGAGTTCGATAGAGATCGGCTGGTTCGCCATTGCGGCACTGCTGGGACTCATTCTGGTCGGGATGCCGATTGGCCTGGGCATGCTTATCGTCTCGTTTGTCGGCGTCGTCATGATCCGCAACGAGGCGGTAGCGGTGCGCATGATCGGTGCGGTGGCCAACGATTCGCTGCGCGAATATCTCTATGCCATCGTGCCGCTGTTCGTGTTGATGGGACTGCTCGTTACAGCTTCGGGTGTCGGCAAGGATACATTCGACGTGTTCGAGCGCTTGTTGCGCCGGGTACGCGCGGGCCTCGGCGTCGCCACCGTCTTTGCCAACGCCGTGTTTGCCTCCATTACGGGGGTTTCGATTGCCTCGGCCACGGTCTTTTCGCGGGTCGCGGTGCCTGAGATGACGCGCTATGGCTATACCAAGCGTTTCGCCACGGGTGTGGTGGCCGGGTCGTCCGTGCTGGGGATGCTGATCCCACCTTCGCTGCTGATGATCGTCTACGCGGTTCTGGCGGAGCAGTCGGTGGGGCGCATGTTCCTTGCCGGCGTCGGCCCGGGTCTGCTGTTGTCGGCTGCCTTCACCGTGACGATCCTCTACCTCGCCTGGCGCAACCCGAAATTCGTTTTCGTGGGCGAGGAGGCCGAACGGCCGGAGCGTGATTTCGGTGTCACCGAACTCTTCTTCAAGGGCTTTCCTATCGTCTCGCTGATCGTGCTTGTTCTGGGCGGGCTGTATAGCGGTTTTCTGAACCCCACCGAGGCCGGCGCCATCGGGGCCTTTGGCGCGCTCGTCCTGGCTCTGTCCCGTCGGTCGCTGACGCCAGGAAGCTTCTGGAAAATCCTCGTCGAAACCGGGCAGATCACGGTCTCCGTTCTCTTCCTGATCATGGCGGCCAGCTTCTTCTCCCGCATGCTGGCCATGTCGGGGCTGCCCAACATGCTGGCCGAAGCATTGCTGGCCGGTCCGATCGGCCCTTATGGTTTTCTGATCCTGTTCATCCTGCTGGTGGTCATCCTCGGCTTTCTGATCGATTCGATATCGATCATGTTGATCCTGCTGCCGATCGCCCTGCCGATTGCCATCGCTGCCGATTTCGATCTGATCTGGTTTGGCGTGATGACCGTGATCGCAGTGGAAATCGGCCTGCTGACGCCGCCTTTCGGCTTATCCGTTTACACGATCAAATCCGCCATGAACGATCCCAGCCTGAAGGTGGGGGAGATTTTCCGTGGCGCCTTTCCGTTCGTCATCACCATGCTCGTCGTTCTTGTAATCATCGGATTCTTTCCCGCCATCGCGACATGGCTGGCGAGGCTCTGATCGTCACGTCAGGAGATCACGTGTTCAAGTTGCTGCTACTCGGCCCGAGCCTTCGCCAGGATTCATCCAGTGCTGCTCTATCCCGCGCATTTTCCGCACGCCTTTCAGACCGGATCGAAGTCGCGCAATTCGATATCGGCACGCTGCCGCACTACAATGCGGATCTGGGCAAGCCCGACGAAGTCCAGGCTTTGATCGCGGCGATCGATGCCGCGGACGGTGTGCTGTTCGTGACGCCGGAATACAACTACTCGATTCCTGGCGTACTCAAGAACGCCATCGATTGGGCGTCGCGGCCGGCCTACAAGTCGGCGTTTCGGGGCAAGCCATGTTTCATCGTCACTACCTCCGCCGGCGCGATGGGGGGCGTGCGGGCTCAGTCGCATCTGAAGTACATCCTCAACGGCATGTTGGCGCGCCTCTTCCCCTGGCAGGAGGCGATCGTGCCATTCGCCAACAAGAAGACCGTTGAAGGCCGCTTTGCCGACGAGGACGTGCTCGTCTTTCTGGAGGCTGCGCTGACCGCGTTTATCGACTGGGCCAAACTGGTCGGCACCAAGGAGGGACAGGAACTCTAGGCCCCTGGCAAGCCGGGGCTGCAACGTAGTCAACACAGGGAGGACTTCATGACCGCTACGCTTCCGCTGCTGCCGACATCACTCGTTGGCTCCTATGCTCAGCCGGAATGGCTGATCGACCGAAAGAAACTGGCAGGGCGCTTTCCGCCACGCACGCGGGCCAAGGAACTCTGGCGGATCCCTCCCGAACATCTGGAAGAAGCGCAGAACGATGCCACGCTGAACGCGATACGCGATCAGGAACGAGCCGGGCTCGACATCATCACAGATGGCGAGATTCGACGCGAAAGCTACTCCAACCGTTTCGCCACCGCGCTTGAAGGCGTCGATATCGACAATCCGGGTACCGCACTCGACCGCTCGGGCCATCCTAACCCCGTGCCACGCGTGGTCGGCAAGATCCGCCGCAAGCACGCGGTCGAGGTGGAGGATGTCAGGTTCTTGCGGGCCAATACCGATCGGACGATCAAGATCACTGTCCCAGGCCCCTTCACCATGAGCCAGCAGGCTCAGGACGACTTCTACAACGATCCCGCCGCGCTGGCGCTCGACTATGCGGCCGCCGTCAACGAGGAGATCAAGGATCTGTTCGCCGCAGGCGCCGACATCGTGCAGATCGACGAACCGTATATGCAGGCGCGGCCCGAGCCTGCCCGCGAGTACGGGGCGGATGCGCTGAACCGGGCGCTGGAAGGTGTCGAGGGCGAAACGGCCGTGCATATCTGTTTTGGTTATGCCGCCATTATCCATGCGCGCCCGGAGGGATATTCCTTCCTGCCGGAATTCGCCAAGGTGAACGTGGACGCGGTGTCGATCGAGACCGCGCAGTCCAACCTTGATACGGCGGTACTGACAACGCTGCCTGACAAGAAGATCATTCTCGGTGTGCTCGACCTCTCGGACATGGAGGTCGAAACGCCCGAGACGGTGGCGGCTCGCATCCGCCGGGCTTTGCCTCATGTCGATGCCGAAAGGCTCGTGATTGCGCCTGATTGCGGGCTGAAATACCTGCCGCGTAACATTGCCTTCGGCAAGATGAAGGCGATGGCGGACGGTGCGGCAATCGTGCGCCGGGAATTGACCGGCGCCTGAACTTTGAAATCGAGGCCCTGCTTCCAGCCTTGAAGCAGGGCCTCGAATTCGGCGTCGGATCCATGATCCGGGGTCCGCTGCCTTCGTGGTTTTCAACTGGACAACTGCGTGGCATGAATCTCGTTATTCGAGTATCGTCACCACAATCGCGCCATGCAGGCTTGCGCTTGCGGGGCATTCCTGCATACATTGGATGAGGATTGGTTCGGGGCTCGATCTGGTCGGGTTCGCCATCAAGCCCTTTTTCGCAATAGATTTAAGGGCGAATGTTTGATCCTGGGAGGAGCCGGTGATCTACGCGTCGATAGAACATGGTCGAGATGTATACAGTCTGGCTCGATCCGGCCTGTTTTGTCGTGGAGGTGCGCGGTCGTGAGCGTTCTCGAAGCAGCAAAGGCCGTCGCCTCGTTGGCTGGCGCCATCGATTGCGATGTCCACCCGCCTTCGCCGCGCCGCGACGATCTCTTGCCCTATCTGGACGAATATTGGAGCGAGATATCCATCTCGCGCGAGGTCGACGTTCTCGAGCTCATGTCATTCCCCGAGCGGACCAAGCCCTATATGCGTCCCGACTGGAAGAGCACCGGCGATCCGCTGGAGGCGATGCAGAAGAACCTGCTCGACCCGCTCGACCTGCGCCATGCCATCCTCAACGTGGTGTCGGGCGCGCACGCGATTTTCGATCCGTATCTTTCGGCGGCGATCTGCCGGGCGACAAATGACTGGCTCGCGGACAAATGGCTCGACCGCGATCCGCGTCTGCGGGCCTCGATGCTGGTGCCTTTCCAGAATGCCGAAGCGGCAGTGGAGGAGATCGAACGGCGTGCGGACGACAAGCGCTTCGTGCAGGTGCTGACCGTTGTCGGCGGCGAATTGCCGGCCGGCCGGCGCATCTACTGGCCCATCTATGAGGCGGCGGCGCGGCACGGCCTGCCACTCGGTATCCATGCCGGTGGCACCTATCGCAATGCGCCGAGCCATAGCGGCTTCCACTCGTTCCTGATCGAGGACCACATCGCGCACACGCAAGGCTTCGCTACGCAGATGGCTAGCCTCATCGCCGAAGGGGTGTTCGTCAAATTTCCGGAACTGAAGGTGGTGGCCATCGAATCGGGCGTCACCTGGGTGCCGCCCTTGATGTGGCGCATGACCAAGGACTGGCGCGGTTCGCGCATCGAGGTTCCGTGGATCAAGGAGCAGCCGGCCGACATCATCCGCAAGCATCTCAGGGTTACAACCCAGCCGATGGACATTCCGGACGAGCCGGACGAGATGGAGAAGGCCTTGGCTCATTTATTGAGCGACGAGATGCTTCTCTTCTCGACGGATTATCCGCATTGGCATTTCGAAGGTCTCGAGGCGCTGCCGGCCGGATTCCCGGAGGCGCTGCTCGAGAAAGTGTTGCGAACCAATGCCCTTTCAACCTACCCTCGGTTAGGAGGCTGACATGGAAGCTCCCGTCATCGAACGCCCGCAACAGGCTGACCAGCAGCTGGGAGTGGTGGATTGCGATGTCCATCCCGCCTTCAGCACGCCGACCGAACTCGCCAATTACCTGCCGGCACGATGGAAGGCGCATGTGCGGGACTATGCCGCCCGCTCCGGCAACCCGCTGCTCGGCACATTGCCCTATCCCAGGATTTCGCCCGGCAACGGCATGCGCCGCGATTCATGGCCGCCCAATGGGGGCCCGCCGGCCTCCGACCTGGATTTCCTGCGCGAACAGCTGCTGGAAGAATGCAATATCGAGTTCGGCATATTGCAGCCGCTGGCGGCTGGCAGCATGGCGTTCAACCAGGAACTGGGCGCTGCCCTCTGCACCGCGATCAACGACTGGCAGATCGACAAATGGGCCGAGCCCGAGCCGCGCCTTCGTGCCTCGATCTGCATTCCGCAGGAAGACGTGAAGGCTTCCATTGCCGAAATCGAAAGCCGGATCGGTGACAACCGTTTCGTTCAGATCGCGATGCCCCCGCGCACGCTGGAACCTGCCGGGCGCAAGCGCTACTGGCCGATCTACGAGGTTGCGCAGCATTACGACCTGCCCATCGGTCTGCATACAGGGGCCTTCGGATACCGCCCGAACACGCCGGCAGGCTGGTCTTCTTTCTATATTGAGGAGCATTTCGCCGCTTCCAACAGTCTGCAGACCGTCATGGCCAGCATGATCATGGAGGGGGCTTTCGAGGCCTTTCCGAAGCTCAAGATCGTGCTTGTCGAGGGCGGCTTTTCCTGGGTGCCCTCGCTCGGCTGGCGCATGGATCGAGAGTGGAAGCGCATGCGCGACGAGGTTCCGCATGTGAAGCGGCTGCCCAGCGAGTATATGCGCGAGAATTTCTGGTACACGACCCAGCCGATAGAGGAGCCGGAACATAACCGTCACCTCTACGATATCTTGCGCTGGATCGGCGCAGATCGGTTGATGTTCTCGACCGACTATCCGCACTGGGATTTCGACGACCCGCGCTACGCCTTCAAGGTGCCGCTTGAGCCGGCGGAGAAGTCGGCCATCTTCCGCGACAACGCCATTTCGCTGTTCAAACTGTCATGAGTGCTCAAACGAATCCCGCCGGCCGAGGCCGTCAGAAAGGAAGGCACGTCGTCGCCCGCGTGGACGAGATCGCGGATGGCGCGTCCAAGCTGGTCCATGTCGAGGGCAGGGCGATCGCCCTGTTCAACGTGAAGGGCGAGTTCTTCGCCATCGCCAATCGCTGCCCGCACGAGGGCGCCGATCTGTGCAAGGGCAAGATCGTTGCCCTGATCGAATCGGATGAACCCGGCGTTGTGCGCCTGTCGCGACACGGTGAACTTGTGCGCTGTCCCTGGCATGGCTGGGAGTTCGATATCAGGACCGGGAAATCCTGGTGCGATCCCACAAGGACGCGAGTCAAGAGCTACGACGTGGCGGTGGAAAGCGGCGCCCGACTCGTCGAAGGTCCCTATGAGGCCGAAGTCTACAAGGTTGCCGTCGAGGACCGTTACGTCGTCATCGAGGTATAGGGTCCGGTTGGTCTCAAGAAGCAACATGGCCGGCGCCCAGCCGGTCATCTTGTACACAAAGTATCTTATTGCCTCGGGGAGATCGGCAATCACCCCAGCGAACGATGCAGGTTGCGTTTCTGTATGTATACATTTCTGGGTTTTGTGGCTTGCGTGCCGTGGAGCTTCATGCGTTAATCGCTACCGGAGGATTTGTTCTTGTGCATCAGGGAGGAGCCGATGCAACAAGTTGGCGTTAGACCAACGTCGGCGAGCCGGGATGCCCTTCTGGACATCCAAGACCTGACACTCTCGCTGCGTGACGAGCTCGGCTGGGTCCAGGTCCTCAGCGGCGTTTCGCTGTCGGTGAAGCCCCAAGAAATACTCGGCGTTGTCGGCGAGAGCGGGTGCGGCAAGTCGATGACCGCACTGTCGATCCTGCGCCTCTTGTCACCCCGCACGTCCCGCCTCGGCGGCCGCATTCTTTTCGGCGGCAAGGACCTGATCGCGGCCAGCGAGCGCGAGATGACGGCGATCCGTGGCCGCCACATCAGCATGATCTTTCAGGAGCCGATGAGCGCGCTCGATCCCGTCTTCACAGTCGGTCACCAGATCGCGGAAACGGTTCAGCGCCATTTCAAGCTCGGCACCAAGGAGGCCAACGAGCGGGCCGTGGAGGCGCTGGACTCGGTGGGCATCGCGGGGCCTCGCCATGTCGCCTCGCTCTATCCGATGAGCCTTTCGGGTGGCATGCGCCAGCGTGTCATGATTGCGATGGCGCTGGTGTGCGAGCCGCGCCTGTTGATCGCCGACGAGCCGACCACGGCGCTGGACGTCACGATCCAGGCCCAGATCATGGACCTGCTGCTGGGGCTGGCCGACAAGACCGGCACCGCGATCATGTTCATCACCCACAATCTCGGCCTTGTCTCGCAGAGTTGCGACCGCATGATCACCATGTATGCCGGACAGGTGATCGAAGGCGGGCCGGTTGCCGAAACCCTGCGCCAGCCCCGCCATCCCTACACGGCCGGCCTGCTGCACTCGATACCCGACGGCCTGCGCGAGCGGGGAACCCTGCACTCGATTGCGGGACGCGTGCCATCTCTGCGCGCCATGCCCGAAGGTTGTCGTTTCGGTCCCCGATGCGGCCATGCCGTTCAGGTCTGCGAACAACCTCCGGCACTGGAACTGGTCGACCTGCACGAAATCCGTTGCCACCGCTGGAAGGAGCTCGAACTCAAGGGAGCGCAGGCTTGACAGAAACTCGTCCTGCCGTTGCTGTCGACGATCTGCACGTCACCTTCGGCCGCAAACGTGGCAGCGTGCGCATCCGCGCTGTCGATGGGGTCAGTTTCGACGTTCCGAGCGGAGAGATATTCGGGGTCATCGGCGAATCCGGATCGGGCAAGTCGACGCTTGGTCGCTGCATCGTGGGATTGATCGAGCCGTCGTCCGGAACGGTCCGGCACGGCGACATCGATCCGTTTGCGATGCCGCGGCACGCCTTCAACGAACATCGGCGCAAGTATCAGATCATTGCGCAAGACCCCAACGCGGCCTTCAATCCGCGCATGACGATGCTGCAGAGCGTCTGCGAGCCGCTCGAGATCGCCGGTATCGGTTCGCGCGCGGAGCGTCGGGAACGCGCTCTCGAGATGCTGAACCGCGTGGCGCTGGCACCCGAACTGGCCAATCGCTATCCGCACGAGCTTTCGGGCGGACAGAAGCAGCGGGCCAACGTTGCGCGGGCCCTTGTTCTCGACCCCACGGTTCTCGTCTGCGACGAGGTCGTTGCCGCGCTTGATGTGTCGATCCAGGCGGGCATGCTGAACCTGTTCTGGAAGCTGCGGCAGGAATTCGACCTGACCTATGTCTTCATCAGCCACGATCTGCGGGTGGTGGGTCACATCAGCGATCGCATCGCGGTCATGTATTTCGGCAAGATCGTCGAGGTTGGCCCTGCTCGGGAGGTCCTGCAGAGGCCTCTGCACCCTTATACCGAGGCGCTGCATTCGGCCGAGCCGGAGATTTCGGTCGCTCCTGCCGACGCGCGACAACGCATCGTTCTCGAAGGCGAGATTCCCAGCGCCATCGCTCCCCCGAGCGGATGCCGCTTTCATACACGCTGTCCCATGGCGGTGGATCGCTGCCGGTCGGAGGAACCGGCCTGGCGCGAACTCATCCCGGGCCGGCACGTTGCCTGTCATTTTGCCGAAGACATGCTGCGGCGGTCTGACGGCGTACAACGGAGCAAGGAAGAGGTCTCGGCGGCCGAGTAGTCGAAACCAGCAAAGCGGGCCGCAAGAGCCCGGCCATAAAAGTAGGAGGAGTGAAGATGAACAGACTGATCGTTCCGAAAACGCGTGGACTGAGTCGCCGTTCGATGCTCAAGGGTACGGCTGCGCTCGGTGGCGCGCTCTTGCTGCCAGCCCAGGTTCGGGCCCAGAGCAGCGAACCCACCCGCGGTGGCACGCTGCGGGCAGTGGTGCCTTTCAACCCTGCCGCGCTGGACCCGCTCACCGGGCGCAACAACCCCGACTTCAATACGCTCTACCTGATGTTCGATGCACTGATCGGCTTCGATCCCGAGACGCTCGAATATGAACCGATGCTGGCGACGTCCTGGGAGTTTACTGACCCCACGACGCTTGTTCTGCAGCTTCGCGAGGGTGTCGAGTTCCATGACGGCGAACCTTTCAATGCCGACGCCGTGGTGTTCCATATCCAGCGTGGCATCGATTCGGAACGCTCGAACGTGCGCTCCGATCTTGCCGTTGTCGAAACGGTCGAGGCGACCGGTCCCTACGAGGTCTCGATCCGGCTGAAGCGCCCCGATGCAACCATGCTGGCGGTGTTGACCGATCGTGCTGGCTGTATCGTCTCGCCCGCGTCGGTGCAGGCGGCGGAAGACGGCAATGTGGATCGCAACCCTGTCGGCACCGGGCCGTTCAAATTCGTCGAATGGCGCGACAACGATCTTATCCGGGTCGAGAAGAACACGAACTACTGGGGTGACGAGCCCTATCTCGATGGCGTCGACATGCGCATCATCAACGAGCTCAACACGGCGGTGCGCGCCGTGATCGCAGGCGAAGCCGACCTCGTCACGAATGTCACCCCACAGCAGATGGCGGTCGCCCAGCGGGATGCAAACGTGGTGGCCGAGGCCGCGCCCTCGCTCATCTACTACAGCGCCTTCATGAACTATGCCGAGGGCCCGATGCAGGACGTGCGGGTGCGTCAGGCCATGAACTGGGCACTGGACAGGCCGGTGCTGAACCAGGTTCTTTGGGGCGGCGTTGGCGGAGGACATTGTTCGATGTTCCCGACAGGGTTCTGGGCCAACGATCCCGAGACCGAGAACTACTACACTCACGATCCGGACCGCGCGCGTTCCTTGCTGGCGGAAGCAGGGTTGTCCAACGGCGTCGAGATCGAGACCTGGACCTGGCCCGATCAGGCCGCGGTCCAGCGGCAGGAAGTCATCAGTGCCCAATTGGAAGAGGCCGGCATTCGGCTGCGCGTCACGCCCGTGCCGCCGGCGCAGGCCATGCAGAACCTGCTCACCGAAAGGCGCGGTCACATGCTCCTGACGCCGACCGGAGGTCTGCCAGACCCAGCCACTTCCTATGATCGGCAGTTTTCAGCCACTGCCTTCCGCAATCCCGGGAAGATCGAACTCGATGGGTATCGGCCGCTGATGGATGGCGCGCTGGAAAACTTCGAACAGGCGGACCGTCAACGGTACCTGTTCGATCTTCAGCGTTTCGTGCTCGAGAACGCGCTGCACCTGCCGCAATTCGTTGCAGCCTCGATCATCGTCAGGTCGCCCAAGGTTCACGGCTTTGCGATGGGCTTGCCGCAACGTCCGCGGTTCCACAAGGTGTGGCTGGAAGCCTAGGGCCCATGCGCTACCCCCGTTCCCGTTCGGGGACGCGGGTAGCGACGAAGGTGGATCGCGAAGGACGGCGTCGCCCGTCCTTCGCGGAAGACCGAGGCGGACATGCCTCGTCCTATCGCAATTCTTGTTGGCCCGATTTGCAGGGCCGCGCAAAACTGACTGGAGCTTGACCGGATGCAGGGTGTGCCAGGGATGATCGCACGAAGGCTCGTGCAACTCCTGCCCGTGATGGTCGTATCGACCTTCGTGGTGTTCTCGCTCGTCTATCTGATGCCCGGCGATCCGGCCATTGCCATTGCCGGCGAGTACGCTTCCGACGAACGTATTGCCGAGATCCGCGCCATCTACGGCTTCGACCGGCCGATGATCCTCCAGTATTTCACCTGGCTCGGCAATGTCGTGACCGGTGACCTCGGGCGCTCGCTGTTTTCCTATGAGCAGGTGTCGCGCCTCATCATCGACCGCATGCCGCATACGCTTCTGCTGGTGCTTTACGCCCTGGTTATCGGTGCCTTGATCGGCATCCCTCTCGGCATTCTCGCCGCGACGCGCCAGGGGACCACCCTCGACAAGGTCATTACCAGCATCGCCTCGCTTGGCGTGGCTGTCCCCAATTTCTGGCTCGGCATCATCCTGGTAGCGACCTTCGCGCTTAGCCTCAGATGGTTTCCGGCCACCGGCGCCACCTCCATCTTCGAGGACCCCGGTCGTGCCATCTATTTCATGACGCTGCCTGCGCTTGCGCTTTCGACCAGCGTGATTGCTGTTCTGGCACGCCAGGTTCGCAGCGCCCTCCTGGAAGTGCTCAACTCGCAGCATATTCGGACACTGCGCGCCAAAGGGCTTAGCTCCGGCTCAATTCTGTGGAAGCATGGATTGCGCAATGTTGCCGCCACCATGCTGACCATTACCGGGCTGCAGGTGAACCAGCTGTTTTCCGGTGCGGTCATTCTCGAAGCCGTCTTTGCCATACCGGGACTGGGTAGCCTGATCACCTATTCCGCTCTCAACAAGGATTTCCCGATCGTTCAGGGTGTTGCGCTGGTGCTGGTGGTGTTCGTCATCCTGGTGAACCTGCTCGTCGATGTGCTCAACGCCATCCTTGATCCCAGAGTGGCGGCGTCGACATGAGCGACACTCAGATGACCTCGGCCCAAACGCCCACGCAGCGTCCCGCCGCCCGCGAAGGATTGCCGCCGCCGATCCGCTTTAACCTCTGGACATGGATGCGCTCTGACAAGCGGGCTGCAATCAGCCTTGCCTATCTTTCGCTGCTGCTGTTGTGCGCGGTCCTGGCACCCGTCATCGCTCCCTACGCACCCAACCAGCAGAACCTGATGAACATGCTGGCCCCGCCGAGTTGGGAGCACTGGCTGGGAACCGACGATCTCGGCCGTGACACGTTGAGCCGACTGATCTACGGCTCCTACAACGCGCTTTACGCGGCTTTCCTCGCCGTGGGGATCGCGGTTGTGATCGGCGTACCCGTAGGTGTCTTCATCGGCTTTGTCGGCGGATGGATCGACGAGGTGGTGAGCCGTGTCATCGACGGCGTGCTGGCCTTCCCGCCGCTGGTCCTCGCCGTTGCCGTGACGGGGGCTTTGGGTATCGGTCTGACGAATGCCATGATCGCTGTCGGCCTGGCCTTTGCGCCCGTGCTGGCACGAACGATGCGCGCGCAGACGCTGGTGGTGAAGAACGCGCTTTACGTGGAAGCGGCGACCGGATTCGGCGCATCACGACCGCATCTGATCACGCGCCATATCCTGCCGAACGCGATCCAGCCGGTCATTGTGGAGGTTACGCTCATGCTGGCGGTCGCCCTGCTGGCGGAAGCCGGGCTCAGCTTCCTGTCGCTCGGCGTGCAGCCGCCGGAGGCGAGCTGGGGCGGCATGCTGGCGCGTGCCTATCACTATGTCGAGATGGCGCCGGCGCAGATGTACGCACCAGGCTTTGCCATCCTCTTCACCGCTCTTGCCTTCAACACGCTTGGCGAGTCGATGCGGGTGCTGCTCGACCCGACAATGAAGCGGCGATAAGTCCAGGAATGAACACACAGACGCTAGACCGGAGACAGGCATGACCAACGACGCGCCCAAGGTCGTCGAAATCCGCAGGAGCGAGGATCGCTTCCTGGGATCAGATATTTTCGAACATGGGAGCAGGGTCTTCCCGCCGCGCAACGGCACTGGCGAGCACGAAGAGCCGGCGCGCAAGATACCTGTCTATCATGAATGCGACGTGCTCGTGGTGGGCGGTGGGCCGGCCGGCACCGCCGCGGCGCTGACGGCCGCGCGCACCGGCGCCGATGTCGTGGTTCTGGAACGCTACAATCATCTGGGCGGGCTTTCGACCGGCGGCGTGGTGATCTGGATCGACCGGATGACCGATTGGGAGGGCAGGCCCGTCATCCAGGGCTTTGCCAATGACGTGTTCGCCCGAATGCCGCGCGAGGGCGTGGCCGGTCCAGCTCGGGAGGATTGGGGATCGCGCGATCCGGCCAAGGCCAAACACTGGTCGCTGCGTACTTCCGCCTTCCATGGGATCGTGACCTGGGCACCGACACTCGATCCGGAGCGGTTGAAGCTTCTGTCACAGGAAATCCTGATCGAGGCCGGCGTGCGCATCGTGCTCCATTCGTGGATGGCACTGCCCATCGTCGAGGAGGGCACGGTCAAGGGCGTCATCTTCGAAAGCAAGGAAGGCCGGATGGCCCTCAAGGCGAAGGTCGTGGTCGATTGCACCGGCGACGGCGACGTGTTCGCACGCGCCGGTGCCGGCTTCGACATGGATATCGAGGAAGGTGACGTCCACCACAGCATGAATACCGGGTTCATGATCGGCGGTGTCGATATGGACCGCTGGCTGGAATTCCGTGGCGGCCAGCCCGAGCAGTTCGCACAGCTGACGCAGCGCGGACGCGACGAGCTTCGCTTCTTCCAGACGCCCTATGTCTCCTGGCGCAACGATATCGCGCTGTTCCTGGGGCCTCGCCAGTCCGGCCTGTCAGCGCTTCATATCGACGACATTACCGAGACGGAAATCCGCTCCCATCGCTTCATGCAGATGCATTGCGAGTTCTTCCGCAGGCACGCACCTGGCTTCGAGAACGCCTATATGCTGCTCAGCGCGCCGCAGCTTGGGGTTCGTCACACGCGCCGCCTTGCTGGCGTGGCGCGTATCGAACGCTCGCAATGGAGCAGTGGTGAGGCACTGGCAGACGAGGTCGGCGTCAGTCCCTCGCCGTCGCCGAAATTCCCGGTCATCTCGGTACCCTATGGCTGCCTGGTGCCGGTGCGGCTCGACGGGTTGCTGGCTGCCGGCCGGCATATCTCCTGTGACGCCAACTCCCACGGCTTCATGCGCGAGATCCCGCAATGCTGGCTGACGGGGCAGGCCGCCGGCGCAGCTGCCGGTATCGCCGCCAACAGGGGCGTCCAGCCGCGCGCGGTTGATGTCGGTGAATTGCAGGCGACGCTGCGCGCACAAGGTGTCTTCCTTCAGAAGGAGCCAGCGCAGGAAGCTCGCGCGATAGGCGGTTGATCGCATATACATAATATATTTATTATAGGTGTTGCGTAGCGTACGAAAACGGGTCTGCTGCAGTCGGATTTCGATCCGCAACGGTATCTCGCCGAGGACTGACAACTGATATTTTGTAAGCTTGTCTTGGCCGTTGGAGAACGATTGAGGCTGCAACACAGGGGTATCGGAACCCCGACATTGGCAGGTGGTCAGCAGCCAGCAGATCGGCAGCGCGTTGGTGGAGAAGTGGCATGAAAGTTGGTGTTGCGATAGCTGAAATTCTCAAACGCGAAGGCGTGGAGATACTGTTCGGCTACCCGGTGAATCATCTGCTCGAATACGCCGCCATTGCCGATATTCGACCGATCATCGTTCGCCAGGAGCGGACGGGTATTCACATGGCGGACGCGATGTCGCGCCTGAGTTCGGGCCGCAACATCGGTGTCTTCGCCATGCAACTTGGACCTGGTACCGAGAATTCCTATGGCGGTATTGCTCAGGCCTATGCCGAGTCTGTTCCCATACTTGTGCTGCCGGGTGGTTATTCACGCCGCCAGGCGCATATCGAGCCGAACTACAACGCCACCATCGCCATGCGCGAGATCACCAAATCTGCTGAACCGATCAACCTGCCGTCGGAAATTCCGAACATTTTCCGGCGTGCATTCTCACGTTTGCGCAATGGCACGCGGGGACCGGTATTGGTCGAGATACCAAACGACATCTGGAACGAAGAAATAGCCGAACCGCTCAACTACCGTCCGGTTCTGTCGACCCGCAGCGGCCCAGATCCCGAAGCGGTGAAGGAAGCTGCAGCTCTCATCTCGCGTGCGGAAAGGCCGGTGATTTACGCTGGCCAGGGCATTCACTACGCTCGCGCATGGTCCCAGTTGCGTGCACTCGCCGAGAGGTTGGCAATTCCAGTGTGCACGAGCCTGGAAGGCAAGAGCGCCTTTAACGAGCACCATCCGCTGTCGCTCGGTTCGGGCGGCGCTGCGATCCCGAAGACGGTCCGTCATTTCCTTGACGAGGCCGATCTCATTATCGGCATTGGCTGTTCCTTCACGGAGACTTCATTCGGTGTCCAGATGCCGAAAGGTAAGACCGTGATTCACGCCACGCTGTCGGCCGATCACGTCAACAAGGATTACGAGGCTGCAGTTGCGCTGATCGGCGATGCACAACTCACGCTTGACGCCTTGCTCGACGAGCTTGACAACCATGCGCCCCGTTGGCGCTCGATCAGTCAGGTTTCTCGAGAGATCGAGTCCGTGCGCGGGGAATGGATGGCCGAATGGCTGCCAAAACTGACATCGGACGAAGCGCCGCTTTCTCCCTATCGGGTGTTGTGGGACCTGCAGAACACGGTCGATGTCGCCAACACGATCATCACCCATGATGCCGGTAGCCCTCGCGACCAGCTATCGCCTTTCTGGCGTTCGGTGGAGCCTTTGACCTACATCGGCTGGGGCAAGTCGACCCAACTTGGTTACGGACTAGGTCTTGCGATGGGCGCGAAACTGGCACGACCCGAGAAGCTTTGCATAAATGTCTGGGGCGATGCCGCGATAGGCTTCACGGGTATGGATTTCGAGACGGCCGTACGCGAACGTATTCCGATCCTGTCAATCCTGCTGAACAATTTCTCCATGGCTATGGAACTGCCGATCATGGAGGTCTCAACCGAAAGGTTCCGGGCTACCGACATTTCCGGCGACTACGCCGCTTTTGCCCGAGCGCTCGGCGGTTACGGCGAACGCATCACAGATCCGGCAGAAATCGTACCCGCGATCAAGCGCGGCATCGAACAGACGCAAAAGGGTGTGCCAGCGTTGCTCGAGTTCATCACATCCAAGGAACTCGCCTCCTCGCGGTACCACAGTGCGACCTGAGGCTGCTGACCCTGCGACGGCGGGCAATGCATCGCCGGCGAGTGGACGCAAGGCATGATCGACATCGTCCTGCTCATCCTGCCGATCTTCTTGCTGATCGGCGTCGGTTTCATCGCCTTGCGGACAGGGATGATGACCGGCGCGCAGAATGCCGGGCTTGCCGCCTTTGTCCTCAATTTCGCGCTGCCCGCGGTGATCATTCTGGGCTTTTCACGTCCCGAAATGATGGCGGAGTTCAATGCGGGCTACGTGTTCGCCTATGGTGGCGGATCGCTTGTCGCCTTCCTCGGCACCTTCGCCATCCTGAAGGTCGCGCTTCGCCGTTCGCTGGCGCGCGCGGCCATCGGCGCGATGGGCGGTTCCGCCTCCAACAGTGGCTTCATTGGCTATCCGGTAACTGCCCTCGTGATCGGGCCGACCGCGATGATCGCGCTTCCCTTCACCATGCTGGTGGAGAACCTGCTGATCATCCCCCTGGCGCTTGCGCTCGCTGAATTTGGCACAAGCAAGGAGACTTCGCTGGCGCGCGTGCTTCGTCAGACGGTCGTCCGGTTGTCCCGGATGCCAATCCTGATCGCGGTTGTCGTCGGCTCCGCGCTCGCGCTGAGTGGAGTGTCCCTGCCGGGCCCCGCCCTGTCTACGCTGGAACTGCTGGCGGCGGCGTCGGCACCGTGCGCGCTGATCGCTGTTGGCGGCATCATTGCGGAACTGAAGCGCGGTGACGTGTCGGGCGATGCCCTCTGGGTCGCCGCCGGCAAACTCGTCCTGCACCCGGCGGCCGTGACCGCCTTCATGGTTGCGACGCCGGGAATTCCGGCTGAACTCATGGCAGCCGGGATCCTGTTTTCCTGTGTATCGATGATCACCATCTACCCGCTTCTGGCCGGGCGCTTCGGCGAGGGAAAGATGGGCGCAGCCGCACTTGTCGTCGCGACTGTCGTGGGTCTGGCGACACTTGCAGTGGTTATTTCGCTGCTACTTCTGGGGCCGCTGGCGTCGCCGGGCTAACCCGACGACGCGATTGCTCGTCCCTGCGGCCTGCGGGCTCAGTTGCGGTAGCGGTCCGCCCACTCGATGCTGGCCTTGATGCCGCCCAGCGGGAAAATGTGGAGCTTCTTGATCAGGCTGTCGGGATTGGCGGCCATATGTTCGGCGAGACCTTCGGCGACTTCCGTCGGCTCATAGGGCAGCATGAGCTTGGTCAGATCCATGGCCCGCTTCTGCAGCACCTTGAGCGACGGGCCGACACCGCAAGCCATCGCAAACTTGATCATTGTCTGCAACTTGGCCGGTCCGGCGATGCCTACATGGATCGGCAATTTCACACCGGCGGCCTGGATACGGTTTGCCCAATCGATGATCGGCTGCGCCTGGAACACGAACTGGGTGACAATCGCCATCTCGGCATCGGTCCGCTCCGAGAAGCCCTGCTTCCAGACCAGCGCTTCATCCACCGCACGGGTCGAGCCGTCGGGGTCGATGTCTTTGTTGCCCTCGGGATGACCGGCGACATGAAGCCGCTTGAATCCGTGCTTGTCGAACAGACCCGTCTCCATCAGATCGATGGAGCTTGTGAGCTCGCCCACCGGCTTGGCAACGCCGCCTGCAAGAAGAAGCGCCTGCTCGACGCCGGCCTCTTCGCGATATCTGAGGATCCAGTCCTCGAGCTGAGCATGGTCCTTGATGATGCGCGCCGGGAAATGCGGCATGACCGACATACCCTCCGCTGACAGCCGCCGAGCCGTGTCGACCATGTCCTCAATCGGCGTACCTTCGATATGTGCAATGTATACACGTGTTCCGCCGGGTAGAAGGTCGGAGAAGCTTTCGACCTTTGCGGCTGTCCGCGGCATCACTTCAAGGGAGAAGCCTTCAAGTGCCGTTGCAAGCGTTGCAGAAGAAGGTTCTTCGCGGGTGCCCCCACGATCAAGAAAGCCGAGAAGCGCCATAATGTATACCTCCACACTCGTCATTCGGCTGTATACAATAATCAAACGCCCATCAAGCCATAAAGTTCACGTGCTAAATGGTTGCGCGACATCACGTCTCGCAACCCGGTGGCAGGGTTCGGGAAGAAAAAGGTGAACCGATCGGTTCTCAGCCGCTCCGCACCTCAGGCAACGGCCATCGTCATCGCGGATATTTGTTCGATGACACCACGATCGGCGTCATCGTTCATCTGTTCGAGGTTGCGCAGCGCGCTGCGCGCGTGTTCCCGAGCGATGAACTCGGCCCGAAGGCTGGCGCGGGCCTCGATCGCTTCGATCAGACTGACATGCTGGTCCTGTGCTACCAGCAGCGAGCGTCCGTAGCGCTCCATCCTCGAACTGAGGAAGGCCGAGGGAGACGCAAAAGGTAGTCGACCGACGCGTTCCAGCTCTCGCTGGACCGTCTCGCTGCCTGCAAGGCGGGCCAGGTGACCATGGAAGGTTGCGTTGTGCTCGGCATAGGCGGCAAAGTCGACATCGCCCTCTGGAGAAAAACAGGCGTCCAGTTGCCTGGCTGCTTCCTTCATGCCGGCCATGACATCGGGGCAGTAACCTCTCTCGGCAGCCAGACGCGCAGCCATGCCTTCCAGCAGGCCACGAAGCTCTATGGCGTCAACCACGTCGCCAATGCCGAACTTGCGGACCACGAAGCCGCTGCGCACGCGCTCGATCAACCCTTCTTCGGCAAGCCGAGACATCGCCTCGCGCACAGGCGTGCGGGAGATCTCAAGCATGTCCGCAACGGCTACTTCGAACAGACGCGTTCCGGCGGCCAGCTTGCCGCTCAGGATCTGCTTGCGCAACTCGATCAAGGCGCGCATCGCATGCGTCTGGTTTGTTGTGTCCCCCATCGGTGCCGGTCTCCGCTTTGTTCGGCTTTTCTTGCCCGATCTTTCGCTCATATTGCGCCCAGCGGGGCGCTGCAAGCCGGAACGAAGTTTACCGACCTGCCTTTCGGCCTGTCATCGGTCGTTCGGCTTCATCCGGCCATGTCGAAGAAGGCGCGAACCAGCTTTCCGCCGGCGCGTTCCTTGAGACAGATCATGGCTTCTTCCATCAGCATGACCGGTCCCTTGATTTCGATGGGCACCAGGCGAGGATCATCCCCGAACTCGGCCCGCGATACGAAGCCGATGCCCGCACCCGACGCCACGATTTCCCTCACTGCCTCGCGTCCTTCGGCCTCGATAGCAGGCAGCAGCACTACGCCGGCCTCGGTGGCGCCTTCTTCGAGCTTCTTTCGTGTCTTGGAGCCCGTTTCACGCAGCACCAGCGGAAAGCGCAGAAGTTCCTGGAAGCTCATGCTGTTCAACCGCGCTGCCGGATGTCCCCGTGCAGCAAAGGCAATGATCGGTGTCGAGTTCAGCCTGACGACCTCGAATTCCCGTCCTTCGGGCACCTCGCCCAGAACCCCGATATCCGCCTCGTAGCTGTGCAGGTTGGCAACAACGCTTTCGGTGTTGCCTGCCCTGACCGAGACGCGAACACCGGGGTGCTTTTCGCGAAAGGCAGCAAGGATGGCGAGCAGATGATGGGCGGCGTCGGCCACGATGCGCAGATGGCCGGCGCGCAGCGCCCGCGATTCCGAGAGGAGTTCCAGGGCCTGCTGTTCGGTGTCGAAGAGTTTGCGCGTGATCTCCAGCAGCCGCTCGCCCGCGAGCGTCAGCCGAACCTGCCGGCGCTGCCGGTCGAACAGCAGGATGTCGTATTCCTCTTCGAGCTTGCGCACCTGGTCGGAGATGGCCGGTTGAGTGAGGCGCAACTGCTCCGCCGCACGCGAGAAGCCGCCGCAAATTGCGACGTGGTGGAAGGCACGAAGCTGAACGTATCTCATTCCGACTATCCTTGGATCGCGGAACTATAGATCAGGCTTATGAGAAAATTCAATTTAACGATTTTTCAAATGCCTCCACTTGGGGAAGTATCGGGTCGAAACGGAACCTTTCCCATGAACGCGCCGCTCTCGCCGTCAGCCGAAACCTTCGCAAGGCCCGCACTGGGAGAGCCCTATCTCCTGACACCGGGGCCGCTGACCACGGCCCTGTCCGTCAAGCAGGCCATGCTGCGCGACTGGGGCTCATGGGACGGCGATTTCCGCTCAATGACTGCCGAACTCCGCCGCCGCCTGCTCGAACTGGCCGGCGCCGCCGCCGGGGACTTCGAGTGCGTACCGCTGCAGGGCAGCGGCACTTTCGCGGTAGAGGCGATGCTCGGTTCGTTCGTGCCGAAGGATGGCAAGGTGCTGGTGCTGGCCAACGGCGCCTATGGCCTGCGCGCCGCGCAAACGCTTGCCTATCTGGGTCGCGAACACGTCGTGCGCGACAAGGGCGACTACCTGCCGCCGCGCGGGGCGGAGGTCAGCGAGCTGCTGGATGCAGATCCCGACATCACCCATGTCGTTGTCGTGCACTGCGAGACAAGCTCGGGCATCCTCAATCCCGTGGCGGAGATTTCCGAGGCCGTCTACGCACGCGGTCGCAAGCTTCTGGTCGATTCCATGAGCGCGTTCGGCGCAATCCCTCTGGAGGTGACCAAAATCCGCTTCGAGGCCATGGTGTCCTCGGCCAACAAGTGCATCGAGGGCGTGCCGGGCTTCGGCTTTGTCATCGCGCGGCGGAGCGAGCTGGAGGCCGCCAAGGGGCGCAGCCATTCGCTCAGCCTCGATGTGTTCGCGCAGTGGGACTACATGGAGAAGACCGGGCAGTGGCGCTTCACGCCGCCGACACATGCCATCGCCGCGTTCATGGAAGCGCTGCGGCTGCATGCTGACGAGGGCGGCGTAGCCGGGCGGGGCGGGCGCTACGCTCGCAATCGCGATGTGTTGGTGGAAGGCATGAGGGGACTGGGCTTCGAGACCCTGCTCTCCGACCGCTGGCTTTCGCCGATCATCGTGACCTTCTTCAACCCTGCCGATCCAGGCTTCCGTTTCGATGCCTTCTACGAGGCGATGAAGAAGCGCGGCTTCATCATCTATCCCGGCAAGCTGACCGTGGTCGACAGTTTCCGGGTTGGTTGTATCGGACACATGGACGAGCATGTCATGCGCCGTGTGGTCGAGGCAGCAAGCCAATCGCTGGAGGAAATGGGTGTCGCATCGGCCACACCGCCGGCCGATGCGATGCAGGAACGCGCCAGGCTGGCTGCCTGAGACGTACGAAGGACAAGGATGAACAAGATTTCAAGCGTCGACGTGAATGTGAACGATCGCACCTATCGCTGGCCCGGCGTACCGGCGGTAGCGATCTGTCTCGACGGTTGCGAGCCGGCCTATCTGGAGGAGGCGTTGAAGGCGGGGCTTATGCCGACCCTGGAGCGCATCTTGGCCCGAGGGACGTCGCGCACCGCACACAGCGTCATTCCCAGCTTCACCAATCCCAACAATCTGTCGATTGCGACCGGCCGTCCGCCCTCGGTTCATGGCATTTGTGGCAACTATCTCTATGAACCGGAGACCGGCCGCGAGGTGATGATGAACGATGCGCGCTTCCTGCGTGCCCCGACCATCTTCAAGACTTTCTTCGACGCGGGCGCAAAGGTTGCGGTGGTCACCGCCAAGGATAAGCTGCGGGCGCTGCTTGGCCACGGACTGAGCTTCGATCAGGACAGGGCCGTGTGCTTCTCGTCTGAAAAGTCCGACCAGACCACCAAGGCCGAAAACGGCATCGAAAACGCTTCTGCCTGGCTCGGCCGTCCGGTCCCGGAAGTCTATTCTGCCGAGCTTTCCGAATTCGTCTTCGCCGCTGGCGTTAAGCTGCTCAAGGAGTTCCGGCCGGACGTCATGTATCTGACGACGACCGACTATATCCAGCACAAGCATGCGCCGGGCGATCCTGTCGCCAATGCGTTCCATGCCATGTTTGACCGCTATCTTGGTGAACTCGACGCGTTGGGGGCGGCGATCGTGATTACCGCCGATCACGGCATGAAGCCCAAGCACAAGGCAAATGGCGAGCCGGACGTGGTCTATGTTCAGGATCTGCTGGATGACTGGCTGGGTGAAGCCGCCGCCAGGGTGATCCTGCCAATCACCGATCCCTATGTCGTCCACCATGGAGCCCTCGGCTCCTTTGCCACCGCCTATCTGCCGGAGGATGCCGATCGCCAGGACCTGATCGAGGGGCTGCTCGCGATCGAAGGCATTGACGTGGTGCTCACGCGTGAAGAGGCGTGCGAGCGTTTCGAACTGCCAGGCGATCGTATCGGCGACATCGTCATGGTGTCTTCGGAAAACAAGACGATCGGCACAAGTGCGGACAGGCACGATCTCGCAGCGCTCAAGGAGCCGCTGCGTTCGCATGGTGGCCTGACGGAGCAGGCGGTGCCCTTCATCGTCAATCGGCCGATGCCGGATCTGCCGGACGCCCCGGATTTGCGCAATTTCGACGCCTTCCACTATGCCACCATGGCCGCGGCGCGGGGTTGAGGATGGGAAGGCCGGAAACAGGGCTGACCGTCAGGCACGAACCGATGCGCATCGCGGGGCGCAAGGTGGATGCCGATGGCGTCATCGAGGTGCGGTATCCTTGGAACAATGCCGTGGTGGGGACCGTGCCGGCCGGGCAGGCGGTGCATGCGCGCGAAGCCTTCGACATTGCGGCCTCCTTTCGGTCGACGCTGACGCGCTACGACCGCCAGCGGATCCTGCTCAAGGCGGCGGAACTGCTGGACGCGCGAAAGGAGGCGATCTCCGATCTCGTGACGTTGGAACTGGGCATCTCCAAGCAGGACTCGCTTTACGAAGTTGGCCGCGCCTTCGATGTCTTCACGCTGGCCGGCCAGCTGTGCCTGCACGATGATGGCGAGATTTTCTCCTGCGATCTGACCCCCCACGGCAAGGCCCGCAAGATCTTCACGCTACGGGAGCCGCTCACCGCGATTTCGGCAATCACGCCCTTCAACCACCCGCTCAACATGGTGGCCCACAAGGTGGCGCCGGCGATCGCCACCAACAATTGCATCGTCGTGAAGCCGACCGAACTGACGCCCATGACGGCCTTGATCCTGGCCGACATCCTCTATGAAGCGGGTCTGCCACCGGAGATGCTCTCGGTGGTGACCGGCTGGCCGGCCGATATCGGCGAGGAGATGATCGTCAACCGGCATGCCGAGCTGATCACATTCACCGGTGGCGTGGCCACCGGCAAGCTGATCGCGGCAACGGCCGGTTACAGGCGCCAGGTGCTTGAACTGGGCGGCAATGACCCCCTGATCGTACTGGACGATCTGTCCGACGAGGATCTTGCCCGGGCCGCCGACCTTGCCGTTGCAGGCGCGACGAAGAATTCGGGCCAGCGCTGCACGGCCGTGAAGCGCATCATGGTGCAGGAAAGGGTGGCCGACCGTTTCGTCCCTCTGGTGTTGGAGCGGGCAAAGAAACTTCGCTTCGGCGATCCTATGGACCGAACGACGGATCTCGGTACGGTTGTCGACGAGAGAGCCGCGAGGCTTTTTGAGTCCCGGGTGGAGCGGGCGGCGGAAGCCGGTGGAGACGTGCTCTACAATCCGGGGCGCCAGGGAGCATTGCTGCCGCCCATCGTCATCGACAATGTGCCCCACTTTGCCGAACTGGTGGTGGAGGAGACCTTCGGCCCGGTGATCCCCATCCTGCGGGTTGCCGGCAGCGACGATGACATGATCCGGCTTTCCAATTCGACGGCCTTTGGACTGTCTTCAGGTGTCTGCACCAACGATTTCCGACGGATGCAGAAATACATCTCCGGCCTGAGGGTCGGAACGGTCAACATATGGGAGGTGCCCGGCTACCGGATCGAGATGTCGCCCTTCGGGGGCATCAAGGATTCCGGCAATGGCTACAAGGAAGGCGTCATCGAGGCGATGAAGAGCTATACCAATGTCAAAACCTTCTCGCTGCCCTGGACCTGACCAGATAAGGAACGATTTGACCCTGCCGCAGGCTTCCGCGGCAGCGACCTCCTCTTGCAGTCAGCCTGTACTTCATCCACAACCGGCAGGTTCTTTGCCGGCTTCGTCTCGAGCGCGTCTTGTCCCTCTTCGCCCTTTCCATCGTGCTGTTCGCCGCCGTGCTCCATGCGAGCTGGAACGCGATGGTCAAGGCGGGTGGCGACCGGGCACTGATCCTCGCCGGTGTGGCGCTGTCGCACGCTTTGGTCGGCATTCTCCTGATCCTGGTGTCAGCGCCACCGTCCATCGAGAGCTGGCCGGCTTTGGTGGTCTCCACACTGGTTCACTACGGCTACTATTGGCTTCTGTTTCAGGCCTATCGGCTGGGAGATCTAAGCCAAGTCTACCCGATCTCTCGGGGTCTGGCGCCGATGCTGGTGGCGATCGGCGCGCTGTTTCTGGCGGGCGAGAGTCTGCCCCCCATGGCGTGGGCCGGGATCGTGACCGTTTCCTTCGGCATCTGGCTTCTTTCGCTCCGGTCCCGATCGGTGGAGGTCAACCGGCCAGCCGTCCTTGTGGCGGTGCTGCTTGGCCTTACCATCGCAACCTATTCCGTAGCCGACGGTATTGGCGTCCGTCTGTCCGGCAGTCCGACGGGCTATATGGGTTGGCTGTTTTTGCTCGAAGCGCCGATTGTGTTTGCGGTGCTGGGACCGCGTATCCTGCGACGCAGCCGGATCGACCCGAAGACCTTCTCTCTCGGTCTCATGGGCGGCATCTTTGCGGTCGCCGCCTATGGGCTGGTGCTCTATGCAAAGACGATTGCACCCATCGGCGTGGTCTCGGCAGTGCGGGAATCGAGCGTGGTCATCGCGGCGCTGATCGGCGTGCTGCTGCTGGGCGAACGCCCTTGGAAAAAGCGTATCGTCGCGGCGCTGATCGTCGCCCTCGGCGTGGTGGCTCTGGCGGCCGCCTGATTTCCGGCAAACCGCGCTCATTGCAAGCCGCGTTGCGACGCTCGTACATGAACATCGCCAAGCCGGCTTTCCAAAATACTTCTTGTTTTCAGATGCTTGCTTCGTACCCCGTTTTCTCTTGCCATGTCACGAGACTGATATCGGACTGTGCCAAGTGTGAACCGGTCCCAAGGGAAGCCGGTATCTGGAAGTGGGAGCAGACTGGCGAGGGTATCCGCCGGATCGCTTCAAGAAAAAGGTACCCAGGGGAACTACAGAAACGGAGGTTTGTCAGATGAAGATTGGATTGAAACTTGGTGTGGCCACGGCCGCACTCGCGCTTGCGTTGACTGCAGCCAATGCGCAATCGCGCACGGCACTGACCGTCTACACGGCTTTGGAAAACGACCAGCTCGGCCCCTTCAAGGAAGCCATCGAAGCAGCTGTTCCGGAAGTCGAGGTGGTTTGGGTGCGCGACTCCACCGGCGTCATCACCGCCCGCTTCCTTGCCGAAGCCGAAAACCCCCAGGCCGACATGGTCGTGGGTCTTGCCGTGTCCAGCTTGATGATGTTCGACGATCGCGGGCTTCTGGAGTCCTATGCGCCGGCTAGCGCCGATGCGCTGAAGGAGCAGTTCCGCGACAACCGCGCCGAGCCGACTTGGGCTGGCATGGACGCCTATGTCGGCGTGATCTGCTACAACACCGCCGAAGGCAGCGCCGCCGGCATCGAGACCCCGACCTCCTGGCAGGACCTGCTGGCCCCCGAATTCGAGGGCAAGATCGTCATGCCGCATCCTGCTTCCTCCGGTACCGGTTATCTGACGGTTGCCGCCTGGCTGCAGATGATGGGCGAGGAAGATGGCTGGGCCTTCATGGATGCTCTGCATGAGAACATGGCCGCCTATCTGCATTCCGGTTCCGCGCCTTGCGTACAGGCAGCCCGCGGCGAACGGGTTGCAGGCATCGCGCTCGACATGCGCGGCGTCCAGGAAAAAGCGCAGGGTGCGCCGCTCGAGGTCGTCATTCCCTCGGAAGGCGTGGGCTGGGAGATGGAAGCTTCGGCGATCGTCAAGGGTACCGACCATCTGGAACTCGCTCAGAAGGTGATGGACTGGGTGGTGACCCGCGAAGCCAATGATCTCTACCAGCAGACATATGCTATCGTGGCGCATCCCGACGCCGACAACTATCCTGACGGCTATCCGGCGGGTGTGCAGGAAGCGCTGATCGACAACGATTTCGGTTGGATGGCTGCCAATCGCGAGCGCATCCTGGCCGAATGGGCTAGCCGTTACGAGGCAAAGGCCGCGCCCCGCAACTGACGCCCGTGCGTCGACAGTCACCGGCCGCCGATTGCGATTGCGTCGGCGGCCGGCTCGACGCACTCTATTCAGCGGACAGTAACGGGCGGTGGGATGAACGCATCACAAATGCATGGGAAGGCCGATCGGACCTTTCTGAGAATTCGAGATCTGACGAAGCGCTTCGGACAGTTCACCGCGCTTGACCATATTTCGCTTGAGGTGAGTTCGGGCGAATTCGTCTGCTTCCTCGGGCCATCCGGCTGTGGCAAGACCACGCTGCTTCGCGCGATTGCCGGGCTGGACATCCAGGATGCAGGCCGCATCGAGATGGAGGGCCGGGATGTTTCGCGCGCCGCGCCAGCCGCGCGCGATTTCGGTATCGTCTTCCAGTCCTACGCGCTGTTTCCCAATCTGACAGTCGCGGCCAATGTCGGCTACGGACTGGTCAACCGCCGCTGGCCGCGCCGGAAGGTGGAGGAGCGTGTCGCCGAACTTCTCGACCTGGTAGGCCTGCCGGACCAGGGAACGAAATATCCCGTCCAGCTTTCGGGCGGGCAGCAACAGCGTGTGGCACTGGCGCGGGCTCTTGCAACGTCGCCCGGTCTTCTTCTGCTTGACGAGCCTCTGTCGGCGCTGGACGCCCGCGTGCGGGTGCGGCTGCGCGAACAGATCAAGGATCTGCAGCGACGCCTGGGCGTGACCACCATCATGGTGACCCACGACCAGGAAGAGGCGCTGACGATGGCCGACCGGATCGTGGTCATGAACCACGGGGTCATCGAACAGGTCGGTACGCCAGCCGAAGTCTACGGCAAGCCGGCGACCGCCTTCGTCGCCGATTTTGTCGGCAAGATGAGTTTCTTCGAGGGCAGGTTGGCCGGACCCAATCGACTGTCGGTTGCTGGCATCGAACTGGATTGTGCGGATGATCGCGGGCTTGCCGCCGGCACGTCGGTGACAGTCGGTCTGCGGCCGGAGGAGGTCAAGGTCCGCGGCGTCGAACGGGGCCAGCCCAATGCGGTCGACGTCCGGGTAGACGATCTGGAGTTTCTGGGTGCGTTCTGCCGCGCGCGGCTTCTGACGGTGGGAGGCGACGTGCCGATCCTGGCGGATTTCTCCGCCAATCTGATGCGTGACATGGAGATTGTGGACGGCAAGATTTTGCCTGTCGTCCTGCCGCCTTCGGCACTGCATGTGTTTGCCACGCCGATTGAGGCGCTCGAAGCCGAAGAGGCGGCGTGATGAGCGTATTGGCATCACGCGACCGGCCGGTGGAGGCCGGCTCCAGGAGTGCTGTTGGCTGGCCGAGCGAGAATTTCGTGGCCGGGGCGCTGGTTGTGCTGCTCTGCGCGTTCCTGCTTGTCTCGATCGCGCTGCCCCTCTGGGCGCTTCTGTCGAAGAGCTTCCTCAACGCACAGGGAGAGTTCGTCGGGCTGGCCAATTATGCAGCCTATTTCGCCAATCCGATCCTGGTCGATTCGCTCTTCAACAGCGTGTTCGTGGCAGTCCTGTCGACGGTCATCGTCATTCCGCTTGCCTTTACCTATGCCTATGCGCTGACCCGCACCTGCATGCCGGGCAAGCCGTTCTTCTATGCGCTGGCGCTCTTGCCGCTATTTGCGCCCTCGCTGATGTCGGCGCTATCGCTGGTCTATATCTTCGGCAATCAGGGCTTCCTGCGCTGGCTGCTGTTCGGCAACACGATCTACGGGCCGATCGGCATCGTCATTGCGCAGGTGACCTACACCTTCCCGCATGCCGTTCTCATCCTGGTCACGGCGCTGGGCCTCTCCGACGGCCGGCTCTACGAGGTGGCCGACGCGCTCGGCACTTCGAAGCGCCGGATTTTCTGGACGGTGACACTGCCAGGCGCGCAATACGGGCTGGTCAGCGCGTCCTTCGTCGTGTTCACCCTCGTCATCACCGACTTCGGTATCCCGAAGGTGATCGGCGGCCAGTTCAACGTGCTGGCGACCGACGTCTACCGTGCCGTGGTCGGGCAGCAGAATTTCGAGATGGGCGCCGTCGTCGGCATGATCCTGCTGGTGCCGGCCGTGCTCGCCTTCCTGGTCGACCGTATCGTCAACCGGCGCCAGGTGGCGCTGCTGTCGGCGCGCGCCGTGCCTTACCAGCCTGCGCCCAAGACCGGCCGGGATGTCGGCTTTGCGATGTACTGCATCGTCGTCGGTGTGCTCGTGGCGGCGGCACTCGGCGTGGCAGTCTGGGCCTCCTTCATCCAGTACTGGCCCTACAATCTGTCGCTGACGACCGCGAACTACAATTTCCCACGTTTCGAGCCAGCGGGCTGGAATCCCTATTTCACCTCGGTCAAGATGGCCGCGCTTGCCGCAGTGATCGGCACCGCGATCATCTTCACCGGCGCCTATCTGATCGAAAAGACGAAGGCCTTTCCGATGGCCCGCGGCTTTGCCCATTTCCTCGCCATGCTACCGGTCGCCGTGCCGGGACTGGTGCTGGGACTTGGCTACGTGTTCTTCTTCAACGCGCCCTGGAACCCGCTCAACATCTTCTACGCTACGCTGACCATTCTGGTGGTCAACACGATCACCCACTTCTTCACTGTCTCGCACATTACCGCGCTGACGTCTTTGAAGCAGATCGACCGCGAATTCGAGTCGGTCTCTGCATCGCTCAAGGTACCGTTCTGGAACACGTTCCGGCGGGTCACAGTGCCGATCTGCATGCCCGCGATCCTCGATATCGCCGTCTATCTGTTCATCAATTCAATGACAACGGTCTCGGCGGTCATCTTCCTTTATGGCGCACACACCAAGCTCGCCTCGATTTCCATCGTCCACATGGACGAGTCCGGTTTCATCGCTGGCGCCGCCGCCATGGCCACGATGATCGTCGCAACGGCAATCGGCGTGAAGGTGCTGCACATCCTGCTCGATCGCTACCTGCTCGGCCGGTTGCAGAACTGGCGGTGCAGATGACAGGAGGTATCGCCCAGTCGGAGGGCGACACGAACCTGACCGACCTGCGCGCCGAATGGAGCGCGCGGGCTCATGATCAGGCCACGCGCGCGGTACTCGCCGAGGACGAGCGCCATTTCCTGCGCCAGTCGGTGTCCACGCCATGCCTGAATGCCATAGCCAGGGCGGAAGGAATCTGGATCGAGGATGTCGCCGGCCGCCGCTA
>Ga0213835_100628_pt1 | contig 30070 bp, 23 predicted proteins | sample SWPATP01_FD_160576 | JGI IMG/M metagenome (GOLD analysis project Ga0213835, IMG submission 160576) | Coastal seawater microbial communities from Marineland, Florida, United States - SWPA TP0 #1 | ecosystem: Environmental > Aquatic > Marine > Coastal | place: USA: Florida | collected 2016-08-05 | reverse complement strand
CATGACCACCGATCTCATCCCAGGCAACGCCGTCATCGGGCAGTCCGGCGGGCCCACCGCTGTCATCAACCAGTCCGTCGTCGGCGTCATCGAAGGGCTCCGCCGACACGCCAAAGCCGGGCAAGCCGGGCCCATCGCCAAGATCCTCGGCATGCGCCACGGCGTCCGCGGGCTCACCCAGGGCGACTTCCACGACCTCTCGGGCACGCCCCAGGACTTCCTCGATCGCCTCGCGATCAGCCCCTCGGCCGGGCTCGGCTCCACACGCGACAAGCCCGACGCCGCCTACTGCGAACGCATCTTCCAAGCCTGCGAAAAGCACAACATCCGCTACTTCTTCTACATCGGCGGCAACGACTCCTCCGACACCTGCCGCATCGTCAACGAGCTCTCCAACCAGAAGGGCTACGAGCTCCGCTGCTTCCACGTCCCCAAGACCGTCGACAACGACCTGATGGAGAACGACCACACCCCGGGCTTCCCCTCGGCCGCCCGCTTCGTCGCCAAGGCCTGCATGGCCGACTTCCTCGACAACATCTCCCTGCCCGGCATCAAGATCAACGTCATCATGGGGCGTCACGCCGGCTTCCTCACCGCCGCCAGCGCCCTCGCACGGCGCAGCGACCGGGCCGAAGCCTCCACCGACGGCCCGCAGCTCGTCTACCTCCCCGAAGTCCCCTTCGACACCGACCGCTTCACCCAGGACGTCGCGAAGATCTACGAAGCCAAGGGCCGATGCCACATCGCCGTCAGCGAGGGCATCAGCGACAAAAACGGCAACCCCATCGGCGCGACCCTCATCAAGAACGCCGAGACCGACGCGCACGGCAACGTCCAGCTCTCCGGCTCCGGCGCGCTCGGCGACGCCCTCGCGACCCACCTCAAAGACGCTCTCACCCCCGCCGGGGGCAAGCCCCCCCGCGTCCGGGCCGACACCTTCGGGTACATCCAACGCTGCTGGCCGGACGTCAGCCCCGTCGACGCGATCGAGGCCCGCGGCGCCGGACGCTTCGCCGCCATGCTCGCCTGCAAGGGCGAACGCGACGGCTCAGTCGCGATCCGACGCGACTCCGAGCCCGGCCCCCTCGAGCACTACGAGTCCGGCTTCAAACGCATCGACCTCTCCCAGGTCGCCGCCAAGACCCGCCACATGCCCAAAGAGTTCATCGAAGGGCACAACAACGTCAGCCAAGCCTTCCTCGACTACGCCCGCCCCCTCGTCGGCGAACTCCCGAGATTCGAACGCCTCTAAAACCGCTTCCCGGTGCCATGGAAACGCGGAGGCCGTCTGCGGCCGGAGCTTTTCCATGCCGCCGTCACCGGACGCACCCACCCGGAAAAGCTGCGCCCGAAGCGGGCTCCGCGTTTCCGGGGCACCGAATCCCTGCCAAAGGCGGCCTCGCCCTCAACCGAGATACCCTCTCCCAAACCCCATGCCCAGCTTCCGTGCCGCCATCTACGACCGCCTCCGCATCCTCAGCTCGCCCAGGGTGCGCCGCTTCATCAAGAACCAGCGCTGGTTCGTCCCGCTCAGCCAGCGCCTCTTCGGCAACGAGGTCTACAGCGACAGCTACTACGCCGACATCGAGCGACTCGAAAACCAGAGCGTCGTCCACATCGCCGCCTGGATCGCCGAGCACCTCACGCCCGACACCCCCGGGCGCAAACCCCGAGCCATCGACATCGGCTGCGGCCCCGGGCACCTCATGCACGCCCTCGAGCAGCACAACTACGACACCTTCGGCATCGACATCGCCACCGCCGCCCTGGCCCGCACCAAAGCCAAAGGCCTGCACGCCGAGGCGTTCGATCTGACCGCCCCCGATCGCACGCTCCCCGGCGTGCCGTACGACCTGGTCATCTCCTGCGAAGTCGCCGAGCACCTGGACGCCCAGCACGCCGCCCGCTTCGTGGAGCACCTGACCTCCGCCGGCGACCTGATCTTCCTCACCGCCGCCGAGCCCAACGCCAACGGCGGGCCCGGGCTCTACCACGTCAACGAGCAGCCCAACGCCTACTGGATCGAGCGCCTCGAAGCCGCCGGCTTTGAACTCGACCGCGACGCGACCGACCGCGCCCGCGCCGCGTTTCAGGCCGCGGATGTGATCGACTACCTCGCCAAGCCCATGATCTTTCGGCGTCGCACAACCAACCCCGCGTAACCCGCGCGGCTTATCCCCTGCCTCACCCGAAACCACCCCGGGCGTGCGCCATCGCGCGCCGGATCGCGGCTCGTTCAGCCCGCGCGATCGCGGGCGGCGTGCTGCCGAGCTGGGCCGCGATCGCCGCGATCGTCCGCGGCGGCGTGCCGTCCCACCCGTATCGCGCAACGAGCACCGCCAGCCCCGTTTGCCCGGGCAGGGCCGACGCTGCGTGGGCTCGCAAGCGCGGGTCGGGCTCCAGCCACGCCTGCCAGGGCTCGATGCGGCGCGTCCAGTCCGGTGCACGCACATGGGCGGGGATTCGGGCCGAGGCGCGCCCCGGGGAAGCCTCCAGCTTCATCGCCGCCCGCGCGCGCTGCGCCTCGCGCGCCACCGCGAGCGAGACGCGCCCCGCGATCCGCCCGCCCCGCCCGGGGTCCATCCGAGCCGGGTCGGCCCGCGCCACCTCGCGAGCCGCCGTCCGCAGCGCCCCCAGCAGCACCGACCACGCCTGCTCGCTCCGCAGCGCGTCCAGCGGGCGACCGATCGCCTCCTCCACGCCGTCCAGAATCACACGCTGCAGCGCGCGCACGATCGCCGCGTTCAGGCGTGCCGCGTGGCGCAGGTCGGTCTCCGCACGGTCCACAAGCTCGGCTGAAGGATGCCGCCCGCCCACCTGCGCCCGCGCCTCCCCCGCGGCGTGCACGAGGTAGCGGTACGCGACGAGGCGAGCCAATTCGCCCGCGGGGTCCGGGCGCGGACGCTCGCGCATCGACGCGATCAGCTCCACCAGCGTGCCCGGCGGCGTGTGATCCAGCCCCGTGCGCACGGGCTCGGGCGCGAGCAGAACCTCGCGCGCTTCGGGGTGGGCGAACGTCGGCAGCACCGGGCCGCCCAGGTCGAGCGACTGAAGCCGACGCGCCCGCTCGCGCACCGCCGCCCGCCGAACCTCCGTCGGCGTCATCGACAACCGCGCGCCGATCGCCCCCGGCTCGATCCCCCGCGCCATCGCCCGCGCACAAACACGGTCCTCCCGCGCCCCGGGCGCTTCGGCTCGCGGGAAGATCGGCAAGCCCGCGCCCGCGTCGTGCGCCATCAGCACCCGGCGCACGCTTGCCGTGCTCCGCCCGAGCCGCTCGCCGAGGCGCTGAGCCGTGCGCGTCAGCCCCCAGCCCAGGCGATCGCGGTACCGGCGCGCACGCCGAAAGATCACGGCCGATTCGGGCGCGGTGATCGCCGGCGCGCGGGGCGTGGGCTGGGCGCGCCGCTCAAACCGCGCCACGCCCTCGGGATGGAAGACCACGCGCTCGACGCCGCCCGCGTCGCGCACACGCCGGGCGATCAGCCCGAGTTGACGACGACGCTCGACCGTCCGTCGGCTCACGCCCCACCGCTCGGCCAACTCGTCCAGCCCCGGCCACGCGGGGCAGTCCTCGGGCGTCAGGTGCGCGTGGTGGCTCAGATGCTCGCCGAGCGCGCTCAGATCCGCGAGCAGCGCCCCGCCGAACGCCGTCGCCGGGCGCGAATCCGGCGGCGGCTCCTCGGGGCGATACCCCGTGATGCGGAAGACGATCCACGCCTCCGGATACGCCCGATCCGCTTCCAGCTCAGCCGCCAGTTCGTCCAGACGGTCGATCTGACGGCGCAGCACTGTCGGCGTCGCGTGGCGCACCTGACGCGCCAGCTCGGCGAGCACGGGCACTCGTATCGCGGGCAAGCGGGGCACGGCAGCAGGGTATGGGTTTCGGGGGCGCGAGCCCGGGCCCGCTTCACGTGTTCGCGGCGCTTTCGGCGGCTTCGGGGAGTTCGGCGACGCGGAGGTGGGGCCCCGGCGCGAAGCCGTGCTTGTGCGCGAGGGCGGCGAAGCGCCGGGCGGCTTCCAGCTCGCGCGGGCCGACCTCGTAGCGGAGCAGACGCCCCAGATAGGTCTTCGCCAGATCCACCGGCCAGCGGTGCTCCGGAGCGCGCGTGCGCACGATCCAGTCGAGCCGCGTCTGGTTGTGGCGACGCTGACGGTCCAGCAGCATCGCCGCGGCCCGAACCTCGCGCGAGCCCGCGTCGGCGCTCCGGCACGCCCACATCGCGTACACAAACGGCAGCCCCGTCCACGCGTGCCACGCCTCGCCCAGGTCGAGCTGGTGCGGGTAGCGCACAGCCGGGGGGGAATCGGTCACAACCTTGTCCCCGATCATCAGCAGCGCGTCCGGCCATTCCACGCCGCGGCCGCCCGAACGCTCCACGCGCTCCCGCGCGTCGAAGTCGATCAGCTCTGGCGTGATCCCGAAGCGCTCAGCCAGCAGCACGCGCGTGAGCGCGACGGACGTGTGGCTGTCCGTGTCCGCGTGCACGCGCTCGATCTGCTCGATCGGCGTGGTGCTGTACAAGCGAACGGTCAGCGTCGGTCCGTCGCACCCGATCATGCCCACCGGGAGGAGCGTCAGCGGGACGGGGTCGCCGGCTTCGGGCTCACGCGAGCCGGCGGCGTCGATCAGGCTGCACAACCCGATGTCCGCCTGACCCGAACGCACCATCCCCGCGATCCCGCTCGGGGCCGCCGGGACGAGCTCCAGGCCCTCCACCGCGCGCAGCCCTTCCACAAGCGGCGCGGTGTTCAGATATCGCACGGCAACCACACGGGGCATGGCAGAGGGTAGGGAGATCGCCAGAAGCTCAAATGCCCAGAGTGCCAAATCAGCACGCATCTGGCCTCTGCCCATTTGCCCCTCTGGCCCTTTCCCGCCCGCGGGCGGGCCCCTCTACACTTGGGGCGTGCCTCTTCTGGAAGCGTCCAACCTGAGCAAGGTCTTCGGCGGGCGGACCGTCGTCGACGGCGTCAGCTTCACCGTCGAGCCCTCCGAGATCGTCGGGCTCCTCGGACGCAACGGCGCGGGCAAAACCACCAGCTTCCGCATGACGATCGGCATGATCGAGCCCGGCGGCGGCACCGTCACCTTCGACGGACGCAACATCACCAGCCTCCCCATGTACCGGCGCGCCCGCCTCGGCATGGGCTACCTCAGCCAGGAGCCCAGCGTCTTCGGACGCCTCACCTGCGAGCAGAACCTGCTGGCGATCCTCGAAACGCTCCCCATCTCCCGAGCCGAACGCAAGCGACGGGCGTCGGACCTGCTCGACCAGTTCGGGCTTCGGCACAAGGCGAGGCAGGCCGCCCGAACGTGCTCCGGCGGCGAACGTCGCAAACTCGAGATCGCGCGGTCGCTGATCACCAAGCCCAAGCTGATCCTGCTCGACGAGCCGTTCAGCGGCGTGGACCCGATCGCCGTGGAGGATCTCCAAGCCGAGATCCGCACCCTTGCCGAGCGCGGCATCGCGTTTCTCATCACCGATCACAACGTGCAGCAGACGCTGCGCGTGTGCGACCGGGCGTACATCATCGACAGCGGCAAGAAGTTCGCCGAGGGCAAGCCGCGGGATCTGATCAACGACGAACGCGTCCGCCGGGTCTACTTGGGCACGCTCTTCCGCGGCGACGAGTTCGATGAGCCCTACGACGCACGCCCGCGCCTGCGCACGCCGCCGGCGCCCACAAACGGGCACACCCCCGACCCCGCGCCGACCCGACGCCAGGAGAACGCTCGATGATCGGGCGCCGGACGCAGCAGGCACCAGGAGCCAGTGACCGGGCGCCAGTGCGTCATGCACAACCCGGTGCCCGGTGCCCGGCTGCTGGTGCCTTCCGAAGGCCCGCTCCCTCACGGTCGCGGCTCGTTGGGATGTCGCTCTTGGTTCTGGTGTCTCTCACCGGCTGCGTCGAGCGTCGGCTCATCATCACCAGCGAGCCGAGCGGCGCTCGGGTCTGGGTGAACGATCTGGAAATCGGGCGCACGCCGACGGAGACGGCTTTCAAATTCCACGGCGTGTACGACGTCCGCCTGGAGCTCGAGGGCTTCGAGCCCAAGTCCACGAGCCGAAAGACGCGCACGCCGATCTACGAATACCCCCCGCTGGACCTGATCGCCGAGATCCTACCCGTCCGCCTGCGCAACCATCAGAAGTGGCACTTCGAGCTCGCCCAGACCGCCGAGACGACGCAGCCGCGGGAAACACTGGAAGCCGACCTGCTGGAACGCGCAGGCGAGCTTCGCGGGCGCGTGGATTGAGCCTCGCCACCGAAGCTGATTCGATTTTTACCAGTCTCGCCCGCCCGCACCGCCAGGCGTGTCGCTGTAGCGCAGCCGCTGCCCGCCGTTGAGCGGGTTGGGCACGGGGTCGATCGCGTTGGCGTCCTGCCGGAGCGCCGCCGACCCGTCGGCCGCGAGCACGCCGCGCGGATCGCTCGGCGTCGGCGGTCGCGGCAGATACTCCCGCTTGTCGTCGTACAACAACGCCTTGCTCGACGGGTGCGTCACGTCGCTGGAACGCACCGGACGGATCAACGCGAGCAACTCATTGGCGTCCGAAGGCGGGTTCGGGCTGAACAGACGCGGGCGAGCCTGGAACGCTTGGCTGTAGAGATAGCTCGGCGTGTAGACGCGGATCACCCCGCTCCCGTCGCTCCGCGGACGCCACGGCTCATCGGGCTCCACCGGCGCGCCCGGGTTGACCCAGGTGCGGTAATGCTCACGCCACGGCGCGACCGTGTGCATCAGCGCGGGCCAAAACATGCGCATCTGGAACGGGTATGTGGTGGACATCGTCGCCGGCTCGCCGTCCGGGTGCGTCGAGAACCGCACACCCGGTTCGACAAACGGGTAGGTCTCGCTGTATCTGGCGAGATACCGCTCGAACGTCAGCCCGGTCTGGCGAAGGTTGGCGAGCGTGACGGTCGTGCGCGCCTGCGCACGGGCCGAGGCGAGCACCGGGATCAGGATCCCAAGCAGCACCGCGACGATCGCGATCACGACCATCAACTCGACGATCGAAAACCCGCGTGCGGCTCGGGCTCGGCGGGCTCTGCGTGGCGTGTTCAGCATCGTGTGCATCCGAATCCGTGAACATCAGAACCAGAGCGGACGCTGCATGAGGTCTTCATCGTTCGCGCCGATCACCGCACCACTCACATGGGGCACCCAACGCTGGCGCGACTGATCCCACGCGAACGCGAGCACCAGCAACCCGCGGTAGCTGCCGGTCACCCCGGGGAGCTCCGCCGGCCACGCGATGTGGATCACGTCCGTCTTCGGCTCGTGCATCGAGATGGTCGAGTACCGCCCCTGATCACACCCGAGCGCAAGGATCGACCCGCCGCCAGCCCACGACCCGTTCTCGCCGCCGCGGAGCGCGAACGCCGTCCCCGGGTCGATCGCCGGCACGCTCGCGCTCGCGACCCGCGTCCACCGCTCCCGATCCAGCGGCTGCCCGAACAGTGTCAGCGACGCCACGTCCGGCTCACGCCCCGACGCCTGGCGGATGTGCGCGAGATACCGATCAAAATCGGGATCGATGTACAGCATCACGCGATCCCGCGCCAGCCCGACAAGCTGCTCGCGGGCCCGGACGCGGTGCGCCGCGAGCGCCGCCCGAATCCCGGACTCAACGTCCGATCGCACACGCGGAAGCTCGGGAATCAGCCTCGCCGGCGGCTGGAGATCGAACCGCTCAAAATCCAGCTCCGCGATCATGCCGGTCGCGGGCTGGGTAATGATTCTCTGATCCCCCGATCCCGACCGCGCCGGCATCACGCGAACCAGGAAAAACCCGATCGCCGCAAGCATGACGACGCCGCTGATGATCAGTTTGGCTTTTTGGTTCACCATGGCGCACCCCCATCCGCCGCGCACGCGCGATCCATGTACGCGGCAGCAACAACCAGCAGGGTGCTGCCGAACAGAGCATCGCGTCTATCCCAAATATGAACCATCCCAATGCGCATGATGACAGGCTACGGATCCATCTCTCCGAGCACAAGCACAATCGATGCGCATCGTGTCAGAATTTTGACCCCTCCAACTGTGGGGGGTTATTCCTCTTGGGCGCGTTCAAAGAACCGCAGCAGGGCCGCCGTCGCGGCGTCGCTCGGTTCGCCGGCGCCGAGACCCGTTCGCAGCGCCTGCTGCTCGCTTTCCCAGACGGTCATGCCGTGGCACATGCGATCGAGCGCGACGAACTCGGCCGCACCGGGGCTCAGCGTGTTGACGACTTCAACGATCCACTCGTGATCCTGTCGTGCGCAGACGAAGTCAAACGTGCCGTGCATCGCGAGGACATTGGTGTCCACGAGGCTCCACGAGGCGCTCCAGTTGCTGTCGTGCATCTCGGTGAAGAACCGCACACTGCGCCCGGCCGAGACCTGATCCGTCGGCGTGAACCCGACCTGCGCCAGCTCCGGGTGAGCCGCGAGAATCTCGCTCGGGTGCTGACGCGCGTAGAGCAGCAAAGACCAGAATTTCGCGTAAAAATCAGCGATCATGTTGATCTGCGCCGGACCGGCGCCGGTCAGCGCTGCCTGGCGGCGCACGTTGCTGATCATGTACTCCGTCCACGGCACAAAACCCGTCCCGAAGACCGCCACGCCCGCGACTGGTTCCTCCGCCGCGAGGATCGGCGCTTGAATGCCGCCCATCGAGATGCCGACGATGAAGACTCGGTCCGCGTCCACCGCCGGGTGCGACTTGAACGCGCGCAGCGCGGCGCCGAACGCGCGCGTCTCCTCGTCAAAGCCAAGCTCCGCGCACGGCGGCCCGCCCGAGTCCCCCACGCCCGGCTTGTCCACCAGCAGCACCGCGTACCCCGCGAGGGCCACATCCTGAATGCACTTGAGCAACCCGCGATCCGCAACGCTCATCGCGTCGATCGAACTGCACGGGATTCCTTGAATAAAGAACACCCCGGGAGCCGCCGCGTCGCGACCCTCGGGCAACATAAGAATGGTCCGCACCGCGTACCCGTCCGGCGTCATCACTTCGCCATAGCGAACTTCGGTTCCAGGCAGCGCCAGCCGACGCTCCCCGAGCGTCACGCGCTTCTCGATCCGCGCCCCGTCGCGGTGGATCGTCACGCCGACGTCCTGCCCCTCGCCGAGCCCCTGCAACGCGCGAGAGAGCGCCTCGCCGTCGGGCGTCTCGACGCCCCCGATCGAGACCAGCACGTCCCCGGCGCGGATCCCCGCCCGGTCCGCGGCCCCGTCAGGCATCACCCCCGCCAGCAAAACCCCCGGCACCGGAGCCTGCCCCCACCCGGGCTGCACGCCGATCGTCCCCCGGCGCATCAGCGTCGGCTCCGTTGGCGTGAACGGGTCGTCGGCGTAGCCCATCCCCCAGCTCGGCGTCCCCGCCAGCGGGATCAGGGCGAGCAGCATCAACGCGAACGGACGAATCGCGGGCATGGGCGGGACTCCGGCTTTGGAATTGCGGGTGGCGATGCACGCGCCCGATCGGCGAAACCATCGCCCGAATCGAACGCTCGGGCGACGCGGGGCCCATCCCCATCGACGCACGGCTCGGCAAGGGTCTAGCTCCCCGAGCGCGTGCCGGTTGCGAGCGGCGTGTTGCCGTCGTGTGAAGATTGGCGGGTCCATCAGCGGCGCGACGCTCAAGGGGCATGACGCTCCCCGGCTTCCTATCATCCGCCCCCGCCGTGGATTGCGGGCGTGCCGGGTGTCGAAGCGAGAGGAGCGGCTTGTGCTGGCGATCGTGACGGGTCAGGTCGGGATGGACAAGAAGCCGTACCTCGAGGGCGTCAAGCGGTTCGCGCTCGAGCAGGGCGAGCCGATGGAAGTCCTTCACGTCGGCGACATCATGTACCGCGAAGCGCCGGACGTGCCCCCGGGGCGGATCCTCGACCTCCCGCTGAGCCGCCTCCAGACCCTCCGTCGCGCCGCCCTCAAGGACGTGATGGCCGAGGCCCCCAAGCACAAGAACATCCTCGTCAACACGCACGCGACCTTCCGCTGGCGCCACGGCTTGTTCAGCGCGTTCGACTTCGACCAGATCCAGCGCCTCAAGCCCGATCTGTTCATCGCGCTGGTGGACAACATCGAGGTCGTGCACGAGCGCCTGCATCGCGACCACGACGTGGACGCGACGCTGAAGGACTGCATGGTCTGGCGTGAGGAGGAGATCCTCGCGACGGAGCTGATGAGCCAGGCCGTCCCCGGCAGCCGGTTCTACATCGTGAGCCGCGGGCGTCACGAGGAGACCCACCGGACGATGTTCCGCCTGCTCGCGCGCCCGGGCATGAAGAAGGTCTACCCGAGCTTCCCGATGAGCCATGTCGTGGACATGCCCGACGTGCTCGCAGAGATCGACGCCTTCCGTGCCGCCCTCGCGAAGCACTTCATCACCTTCGATCCCGGCGACGTGGACGAAAAGCTCCTGCTCGATCGCGCGATCGAAGCCGCCCGCGAGGGCAAGGAGTTCATCGAGCACGAGCCGCACACCTTCGGCGGCGCGAAAAAGGGCTCGGCCCCCATCCGCGTCCGCGTCCGCGAAGTCCTCGACATCGCCGGCGATATCGACGGGCAGATCTACATGCGCGACTTCAAGCTCATCGACCAGGCCGACATGATCGTCAGCCTCGTCCCCGAGCTCCCCGGCGCCGGCGGGAAGGACATCCCCGGGCTTTCCAGCGGCGTCGAACGCGAGCTCCAGCACGCCTTCGAGCACGCGAAAGAGGTCTACGTCGTCTGGAAACCCAAGAAGCCCCCGAGCCCGTTCATCACCGAAACCAGCACACGCATCTTCAAGACCACCGAGGAAGCCCTCACCTACTTCGAGCAGAACGGCATGTTCGGCGAGCGCAACCTCTTCGGGCACTAGGCTCGGTTTGAGGGTTCGATGCCCGGACGAGCCGCGACCGTGAGGGAGCGGTTTCGGAAGGCAATTGGAGCCGGTGACCAGGCACAAGTGTTGCCTGCTCAGATCCGGTGCCCGGTGCCTGGCTCCTGGTGCCTGATCCGACCGACACCTTCACCCCACCGGCACGCGCTCGACGATCTCCAGCCCGAACGCTTCGAGCTGCGGGTACGCCGTCGTGGAGTTGGTCAGCAGCCGGAGCCGGTGCAGCCCCAGCGCGCGCAGGATCTGGCTCCCCGTCCCGTACTCCAGCACCGGCGCCGGCACGCTCTGCGACGGGCGGTCCGAATCATCGGCGCCGAACGGGCGCGTCAGGCGCTGCGTCAGCGCATCCCCGCCGCCCTGCGGGCGCAGGTACACCACCGCGCCCCGCCCAGCCGCCTGCACCGCGCGCATCGACGCGCGCAGCACGCGCCCGCTCGAGGGCGAACCGCTCGCCGCGTCGTCGAAAATGTCCCCCAGCAGGTCACGCCGATGCACGCGCACCAGCGCCGGCTCGTTCGATTCGATCACGTCCCCACCCGCCGTCAGATCGCCCACGCCCCCCACCGTCAGCGCCAGATGCGGCAACGGGTCCACGATCGACCGGAACGCGATCAGGTTGAACACGCCCTCGGGCGTCTCGATCGGCACGCCGCCCCGCGGCTCCAGGCGCTCCACCACGCTCGATCGGCTCAGCCGATGCTCGATGATGTGTCGAACCGAGCACATCTTCAGCCCGTGCTGCGCGCACAGCTTCTCCAGATCCGGCAGGCGCGCCATCTCCCCGTCGTCGCGCATCACCTCGATGATCACCGCCGCCGCCGTCAGCCCCGCGAGCCGGCACAGGTCGATCGACCCCTCCGTCTGCCCGATCCGCACGAGCACGCCGCCGTCGCGCGCACGCAGCGGGTTGATGTGCCCCGGGCGCACGAAATCCCCGGGCGTGCTCGCCGGATCGATCGCGAGCCGGATCGTCCGCGCCCGCTCGCTCGCGCTCACGCCCGTCGTGAACCCGTGGCGCGGGTGCCCGTCGATCGAGACCGTCATCGGCGTCCCGCGCACGCTCGTGTTCACCGACGACTGCGCGTGCAACGCCAACCGATCGCAATCCGATTCGGTCAAGCTCAGGCACAGGTACCCGCGGGCCACGCTCAGCATGAACGTGATCGCCTCCGGCGTCACAAACTCCGCCGGGAGCACCAGGTCCCCCTCGTTCTCCCGATCCTCATCGTCGGTCAGCACGACCATTCGGCCAGCACGCAGCTCATCCAGAATCTCGGGGATCGGAGCGAAGGGCATGCCCGATGGTAAGCCCACGCCCCCCTCCCCTCCCTCGGTGGCACAGCTCTCCGAGCTGTGTCTCCCCTCATCTTGCCCATGCCGCTTCCGATCCCCCCTCATCCTCCCGATACAGTTGGCGCATGGGTCACGCCCCGAACCCCGCTGAAGCCCGCAAAGCCGCGACGGAGACGGTCCGCACGCTCCGCGAAGCCGGGCACGAGGCCTATTTCGCCGGCGGGTGCGTGCGGGACGAGCTCCTCGACCGCCACCCGACCGACTACGACGTCGCGACCAGCGCCCGCCCCGAGGACATCCGCAAGCTCTTTCGGCGCACAGCCGAGGTCGGCGCCGCGTTCGGCGTCGTCCTGGTCCATTCTGGCGAGGTCACGCTCGAGGTCGCGACCTTCCGAGCCGACGGCCCGTACTCCGACCGCCGCCGCCCGGACCACGTCGAGTTCGCTGAAGCCGCCGCCGACGCCAAACGCCGGGATTTCACCATCAACGCCCTCTTTCTCGACCCTCTGGTCACCGAGCGGACGCTCGTCCGCGGGCGGGTGATCCGCGGGCACGTGGTGGACCACGTCGGCGGGCTCGATGACCTGGAAGCCGGGCTGATCCGCGCGGTGGGGGATCCGAACGATCGTTTGGCGGAGGACCACCTGCGCGCGCTCCGAGCCGTCCGGTTCGCGAGCCGCCTGGGGTTCACGATCGACGAGCCGACGGCTCAGGCGATCCGCGCCCACGCGTCCGAGCTCGCCGGGGTGAGCCGCGAGCGCATCGGCGACGAGCTCCGCCGGATGATGGCCGACGAGAGCCGGGCGCTCGCCGCATGGACGCTGCAATACCTCGGGCTCGACGCCCCCCTGCTCGGCGAACACCATCAGGACGCCGCCCCCAAAACCCTCGGTCGCCTCGCCGGCTCCGACGGCAAGCCACCCCCCTTCCCCACCTGCCTCGCCGCGTGGGCGATCGACCGCGGGCTGATCGAGCTGACCCAGGTCGCCGGGCTGGTGGAGCACTGGCGCAAAGCCTTGTGCCTCAGCAACGAAGAACGCGACGCCCTCAAGGGCACGCTGACCTGCCTCGCCGCGCTGGAGCGGGCGTGGGACCGCCTCTCCGTCGCCCACCAGAAAAGGGTGGCTGCCGGGGCGTACTTCACCGAGGCCCTCCGCCTGGTCAACGCGCGGAGCCCGGAATCGATGGTTCGGATCCACCACCGGGTGGACGAACTCGCCGCCACGCCCAGCGGCATCGCGCCCCCGCCGCTGCTCACCGGTGACCACCTAATCCGGGCGAGACACCACCCGGGCCCAGATTTCGCCCCCGTCCTGGCGGCGGTCTACGACGCGCAGCTCGAGGATCGGCTGACCTCGGCGGAGGAGGCGCTCGCCTTGGGCGCGCGCCTGCTGGAGCAGCGGGCCGCCGCCCGGCGGTTCGGGTTCGACCCGGACGACCCCGACGCCCAGCCCACAGATCCACCGAATGACGGGTCAGGTGACGGATCAGCTCAAACCGGGTGAAAACACCTGCCGAATCCCGTTCGGGTTCCTCCGGAGTTCCTCAACCGCTGTCGGAGCCGAGGTTTTCCGCGTGCCGGCATCGAAACCGCAACGCGGATTCGCGGGCGGACGGTACCATGTTGTGAGGAATGTCCGATCCGTGCCGTGCCGCTCGACGTACGGCTCTGGTGTGGTGTCGGGCGTTGTGCGCCCGAACCCCGCGAACGATGGGGGCGGGGTTCGGCGTGCGGCTCCGGACGGGCATTCCAATCCATCCCCCGGCACACTGCCCCGGGGCGCACGAGCGATGCACCCTTTCGACACGCCGGGACGCCGGCGTTCGACCAAGCCGACAGCACGAGGAACCACGCGATGACCCACAACCCGCAGACCCGCAAGCCCACCCGACCGCGCCGCTGGCTCCGCGGCACGCGCACGCTCGCGCTCGCCCTTCTGACCGCCGGGGCGATCCTGGGCGCACACCTCCCGCTCCCCGCGGCCCGCGCCGCGGTCGAGCACGTGGAGCAGGAGACGCGGGACATCTTGGTCTTCCGCAACGGGCAGACCGTCGAGGGCAAGATCCTCGAAGAGACCGCGACGACGATCCGCTTCCGCGGGACCGCCCACGGGATGTCGTTCGAGACGACCTACACCATCGCGGACATCCTGGAGATTCAGCGCGACGTCGCGGTGGAGCGCCCGGAGACGCCGCCGGTCGGTGAGCGTCGCCAGCGCCCCGCGCCCGAAAGCGGGCGTGCGGCCCAGAGCGAGCGTCGGGTGGTGGGCGAGGGCGGGCCTGTGGTGTACCACGCCGAGCTGCGCGGGCTCTTTGCGCGGGACATCGCGGTGCAGTCGCTGGAGCGGATCGTCCGCGACGCGGCGAAGCACCAGCCGGATTACCTGATCCTGACGCTCAACAACGATTGGGACGCGAGCATCGTGGGCGGGCTGCGCGAGCAGGAACTGCTCCCGGGCGACGACCTGCGCATGCCGTACTTTTACGACCAGCTGTTCCTTGTCGAGCAGATGGCGCCGATGCTGACCGAGCTGATGGCGACCGAGTGGGAGAAGCGTCCGCAGGTGATTTTCTACGTGCGTCGCGCGATGGGTGGGGCCGCGTTCCTGCCGTGGATCGGCGACGGGATCTACTTCCACCCCGAGGCCCGCATGGGCGGGATCGGCTACCTCGACTGGTTCAAGATGGGCGGCGACACGATCGTCGATGAGAAGCAGATCTCGCTCCGCATGGGGCACGCCGAGGGCATGGCGATCCGCGGCGGGTTCGACCCGCGCCTCATCCGCGCGATGATGATGTCCCGCTACGCCCTGAGCTACTCGTTCCAGAACGGGCGCGTCGTGCTCCAGGACGGGCCCGGGGGCGAGGTGCTCCTGACCCGCGCCATCGAGCCCGGCAAGCACGAGGACACCATCGACGACTGGGTCCGAGGCACCACCAAGGACGTGCTCACCCTCAACGCCGAGCTCGCCCGAATCCTCGGCATCAGCAAGGGCACCGTCGCGAACCTCAACGACCTGCTCTTCGAGCTTGGGGTGCACCGGAACCACGTACTGATCGACGGCACGTCGGACCGCATCCTCGACCAGTGGTCCCGCTCGCTCCGCGAAGCCGAGCGCCGCTACGGCACGCTCGCGCGCGACTTCAGCGAGATCCAGGTCCAGGGCCCGACCCGGCGCGAGCGCAACCGCCTCCGCGGGCAGCAGATCCGCGTGCTCGAACAGATGCGCGGGCTGATGCTCCAGTACGACGGCGTGCTCCGCTGGTGGATGATCCCCGGCGGGATGTCCATCGAGCAGATCAACGTCCTGATTCAGCAGATCCGTTTCGCGATGGCCGCCGACGAATAACGACCGATGGGCGCCCGACCGCCCGAGCCCGGAGACACCGCACCATGACCCACACCACGATCACGCGAACCCTGCTCGCCTGGCTCGTCGCCGGCGCGATGCTGCTGACGGCGGCTCTCGCGTTCGCCGCCGACCGCATCCATCTCGCCGACGGGCGCGTGCTCGAGGGCGAGGTCCTCCGCGAGCTGGACGGGCACATCTGGTTCCGTCACCGCATCAACGGGATCCAGACCGAGCAGGTCTTCGCCCCGCACGACTACACGCGCATCGAGCGCGAAGCCGTCCCGGAGCGCCCCGCGGAGCGCGGCAGCGACCGCGCCCGCCCCGCCGAAGCCCCCGCCCAGCGCCCGCGCGACCCCGGCACACCCCGTGCCGCGATCGTCACCCTGGGCGACCATGAGAACAACATGGTCGGGCTCTACATCACCCGGTCGATCCTGCGGGACATCACGCCGCTGCTCGAAGAAGAAGAGATCGACATCCTCGTGCTCCGCATCAACTCCGGCGGCGGTCTGCTGCTGGAAGTGCCCCGCCTGACGGATTACATCCATGACGAGCTCAAGCCCCGTTTCCGCGTGGTCGCGTGGATCGAATCGGCGATCAGCGCCGCCGCGATGACCGCGCACGTCATCGAAGAGATCTACTTCATGCCCCAGGGCAACTACGGCGGGGCGACAGGGTTCAACGGCGGCACCGGCAAGGCGATCGACGGCGCCATGCTCGCGCAGACACTGTTCATGATGGAACGCGTCTCAGAGAAGGGCGGGTACCCCATCGAGATCATGCGCTCGATGCAGATCGACGAGCCGCTGAGCGTGAGCTTCAACGCCCGCGGCGAGGCCGTCTGGTCGCAGGACGAAGGCGGGCAGTACCTGGTCAACCCGCGCGGGCGGATCCTGACGCTCAACTCGCAGGACGCCGAGCGGTTCCAGTTCAGCAAGGGCACGGCCACCACGCCGAACGACCTGGCTCGCGCGATGGGTTTGCAGGAAGTCATCTGGGTGGGTGAGCAGGTCCGCGGCGTGCCGTTCCCGGTCTCCAAGGCCGAGAACGCGATGCGCGCCTTCCGCGACCGCACGGCGCGCAACGCTCGTTTCCTCAACGCGAAGGTGATTCAGTACTCCGAAGCGATCAACACCGCCGCCGGGATGCAGGACCGGGACCGCCGCCTCCGCTTCCTCGGCATCGCCGAGCGGGCGCTGAACGAGCTGGTCTCGACCATCGCCGACAACACCGGGCACATGCTCTTCACCCTCGGGCAGCCCACCGAGGAGGACTACCGCCAGTGGATCCGCGATCAGCAGGAGCAGATCCGCGAGCTCCGTCGCCGGTAAGCCGCACCGCGAACCGCACGCACCCGCGGCCCGGGCCTCACGCCCGGGCCGCGTTGTTTTCCTACCATCCGCATCCCGACCCATGCATCACCCGGAGGAGACGCCTTGACCCCCGACGCCCAGACCGTCCACGCACCCGCGATCGGCTTTGTTCCCGCGGAACTGAACGCCGCCGAATGGTCGAACATCGAGCCCTTCGTGCGCGCGCTGCTGGACCGCGAGGTCACCGACGCGGACGCGTTCGAGGCGTGGCTGCTGGATCGGAGCGAGCTGGAAGCCGCGTGCAGCGAGAGCGCCGCGAACCTCTACATCGCGATGACCTGCCACACCGACGACGAATCCAAGCAGGCCGCGTACACCGATTACATCACGCGCACCGCGCCGGAGCTGAAACGAGCCGCGTTCCAGCTCGACCGTCGCCAGGTCGAGCTCGCCGACCGATTCCCGCTCCCGCCCGAGCGATTCGGCGTGCTGGACCGCGACACGCGGGCCGAGGTCGAGCTGTTCCGCGAGGAGAACGTCCCGCTCCAGACCGAGCTGGATCGGCTCAGCCAGAAGTACGACCAGATCGCCGGCGCGATGACCGTTGAGTTCGACGGGCAGGAGCGCACGCTGCCGCAGATGGCGAAGTTTCAGGAATCCACCGATCGCGCGCTCCGCGAACGTTCGTGGCGCGCGGTGAGCGAGCGCCGCCTGCGCGACCGCGAAGCGATCGACGGCGTGTTCGACGAGATGATCGCCCTGCGCCACAAGGTGGCGCGTAACGCGGGCTTTGAGGATTACGTCGGCTACGCGTTCCGCTCGCGTCGCCGGTTCGATTACACGCCGGAGGATTGCCGCGCGTTCCACGACGCCGTCGCGGAGGTGGTCGTGCCGATCGCCCGCAGGCTCGACGCGGAGCGCGGGCGTGCGCTGTCGCTGTCTTCCTTGCGTCCGTGGGATCTCTCGGTGGACGTGAAGGGGCGCAGCCCGCTGGAGCCGTTCACCAACGGCGCGGACCTGGTTGCGCGCACAACACGCGCGCTCGAGCGTCTGGACCCGCGCCTCGCGGAGATGTTCCGCACGATGGGCGACGGCTCGCTCGCGCAGGGCGCCGCGGGCGGCGCGTGCCTGGATCTGGATTCCCGGCGCGGCAAGGCGCCGGGCGGGTATCAGTACAACCGGGACCGCTCGCGCGTGCCGTTCATCTTCATGAACGCCGCCGGGCTGCACCGCGACGTCGAGACGATGGTGCACGAGGCGGGGCACGCGTTCCACTCGATGCTCGCGCGGGATGAGCCGCTGCTCCACTATCGGCACAGCCCGATCGAGTTCGCCGAGGTCGCGAGCATGAGCATGGAGCTGCTGACCATGCCCTACTGGGACGCGTTCTACAGCGACCCGGAGTCGCTCGCCCGCGCGCAGCGGAAGCAGCTCGAAGGCTCGGTCACGCTCCTCGCGTGGATCGCGACGATCGACGCGTTCCAGCACTGGCTCTACGCGAACCCGACGCACACCCGCGCCGAGCGCACGGCTCAGTGGCTCGAACTCGACGCCCGCTTCGGGCACGCCGTCGATTGGAGCGGGATCGATAACGCTCGCGCCGCCCAGTGGCAGCGCCAGGGACACCTGTTCGGCTCGCCGTTCTATTACATCGAGTACGGCATCGCCCAACTCGGCGCGCTCGGGCTCTGGCTCCACAGCCTCGAACACGGCGAGGCGTCGGCGATCGATCGTTACCTCGCCGCGCTGCGCCTCGGCGGCAGCCGACCGCTGCCCGAGCTCTTCGCCGCGGCCGGGCTCCCGTTCGACTTCGGCAAAGCGACCATCGCCCGCCTGGCCGACCGCGTTTCGCAGGAACTCGCCAAGCTCCCGGAGTAACCCGGGGCGCGACCAGACGCCGCCGCCGCTACGCTGAACACCGATGCCGACCCGCGCCCGCCCACGTCTCGCCCTGCTCGCCGCCGTCGTGCTGACGATGGGCGTGCTCTCGGCGTGCGCACGGACCACAGCTTCGTCGGCTCCATCGACGGTGGTGGTGCCCGCCGACCGCTACGCCGAGGCGTTCGCAGCCACGCGCGACATCCTCGCTCGCCAGGGGTACCGCCTGGAGCGCGTCGATGCGCGGGCCGGGGTCATCACGACCGCCCCGCGGCGGGCCGCCGGCTTCGCCACGCCGTGGGACCTCGCCCAGCACCCGGCTTCCTCCGACGCGATGCTCAGCGACACGCTGAACCGCCAGCAGCGCCACGTGCGCATCGAGTTCATCCCCGTCGAAACCGTTGAGCCCGAACGCCCGGGGCGCAGCCCCGCCGCCGCCCCGGACCCGATCGACCCCGACGATGACCACATCTTCCCCGAGGACCTGCGCCGCTACGACGGCTCGCTGCGCATGCACGTCCGCGTCACGCTCGAACGCGTCCAGCGCCCCGGGTTCCGCGCCAGCCCGGCTTCGATCCGCCTGCACACCATCGCCGAAGACCCGGCCCTGCGCGACCGCGGGCTCTGGGCCGAGTACGCCGTCCCCGTCGCACGCGACCGCGCGCACGAACGACGCCTCACCCAAGCCCTCGCCGAAAGACTTGGCACAGCGCGCTGAGCTTTTCTGTGACTGGCACACCGATGGACAGGCGGCGATCCGATCCGCTCCGCTCCTCTGAGCTTCGCGCTCCGAGCTTTATTTACCGCCCCACGGCTCGCAGCACCTCGTCCAGGCGCAGGTACTTGAAGTTCTGGTTGAGCAGTTGCCCGTCGCTGGTCGTGTTGCGGTCGTCCTGCACGACGAGCAAGCCGCCGGGAAACGCGGGGGGGATCGCGAAGGTGGTGACGGCAACGCCGTCGGTCTCGGTGACGCCGTCGATCCCGTTGCCGTCGACGATGCGGAACTTACCGATGAACTGGTTGGGCGGGCGACGGTCGTAGACGGCAAAGGTGCTGGAGCCCTGGCTGCTGGCGATGAGCACGCCGGTGCCGTCGGCAAAGATCGCCAGCGCGAGCCCCTCGACGTCGGCCGTCAGCCGCCCGCCGAGCGTGGTGTCGACCAGTCGGCGCCGGTTCTGGTTGAAGCCCGGCTCGGTGCCGTAGCGCCAGATGCCGTTTTCTTCTTCACCGATGTACAGCAGCCCGAGTTCATCATCCGCGACCATGCCCTCGACCCCGCCGCCAACGACGAAGCTGCGGACCAGCTCCGCGTCGATCGACCCGCCGCGATCGCGCAGGCGGTACTGCTGCACGTTGCTCGCGCGATCATTGACGAAGACGAACGTCCTGCCCGCCGAGTCGCGGTGCATGCAGAGCCCGTAGAGGCGTTGGAGCCCGGTGGGGATCGTGCCGCCGGGGGCGCGGGTCAGCTCGCCCGTCGCGCGATCGACGGCGTAGACGGCGATCGAGTTATCCCGCGTGCTGGTCGCGCAGACCAGATCCACCACGCGCCCGCCGAGCCGGAACGCCGGGCGCAGATCGACGTTGTTCATCGGCCCGTCGTCCAGACGCTGGACGATTCGGCCTTCGAGATCGAACACCAGCAGCCCCGTCTTCTTGTCCGTGCCGATGACGCGCGAGAGCGCGGGGTTGTCCGGGTTGATCCAGATCGTCGCGTCGTCGGCCGAGTCGCCCGTGCCCGTGACAGGCTGGGTCTGCACAACGGCGGAAACCTCGGCGATCCGAACCGCGCCGTCGCCCGCGCGCGCCCCGGGCTGCGCGGGCGCAGGCGAAGCCGGCTGGGTCAGTGTCAGCACCGCGGTCAGCAGATAGGGCAGGGGCGTCATGGGCATCGTGGTTCTCCAGAAATCAGGCGTGCGCGCAGCATACCGCCAAGGGTGATACGGCAACACCCCAGCTGTCGCCGGGGTGCTGCCGTGCACTGGGAAGAAGAGAGCTCGGCTCGCCCGGGCCCGCGTACATCACGGGCCCGGGCGGGGTGTGAGCCGTGTGAACAGGGATCAGCGGCGACGACGGGCGGCCGCCGCGCCGGCGAGGCCCAGCAGCGCGAGCGCGCCGGGGGTCGGGACGAAGAAGTAACCGGGGTTGCCGGTGAAGCCGCTGGCGGAAATGAAGAAGCCCTGGTTCCCGTAGACGGGGGTCAGGTCGATCGGGCCGCCGCCGGGAACGGTGTCCGCGAAGCCCCACTGGAAGACGTCGTTGGCGCCGAGCGCACCGAAGCTGATCGGCACGCCGGCGCGGTTCTGGGTGCGGATGGAACCTGGGAACGCCTGATCGCCGTAGGTGAGGCGATCGACCACGTTGCCGTTGGCGTCGAAGAGGTTGATCTCATCGGTGCGCCCGAGGTTGTTGGTGAACGGGCCGATGATCCGGATGCTCGAGGGCAGCGACCACTCGGTGCGGAACGCCTCGGGGGTGGTCTCGGTGATGAGCACGCTCTCGCCGGGCATGACGACGCCGAACGCGGAGAGGTCGAGTTGACCGACGCGACGGTTGTCGTCGTCGTAGGACCAGCCGGTCATGTCGATCGGGGTGTTGCCGACGTTGGTGAACTCAACGTACTCCCACGGGCCGGGGTTGTACATCCACTCGGTGATGCGGATGGTGCCCGCGGCCGAACCGGCGACGGCGGCGATCAGGCTCACGCTCAGCAGGGTCTTCATGTGATCTCTCCGGAATATCCAGATGGGTCGCCACGCCCCGCGGGGCGCACATGGGCGACACTCGCCCGCGTGCAGTCGTCGCCGGATCTCCTCGTGACCGGCGACAACCGAAGCGTGCGTAGATTAGTCCGGGCGAAGTTCCGGTCTACGCCGAAGCAAGTCAAATGATCGTCAACATTGCGCTAAGACGACAACCGAAGCGCCGGGCACAACAAATCCGAACACAATCTTGATGTTGATCCGCGTCGGCGTGCGCACCGCTTCCGTCTACTGTTCGCCCACGCGAGCGAGGGATTGAATCATCCCGCTGCGACGATGGAGGCCGCGGTCATCATGCCACTCACCGAGCCGTCGTGCTGCCCAGCGCAGCGTCGCGCGATCCGTGCCAATGTGTCTCATGCTCGTGCCGTCAAGCCGAGGGGCTTTACGCTCATCGAGCTGCTGGTGGTCATCGCGATCATCGCGCTGCTCATCGGCATCCTGCTCCCCGCGCTCGGCGGCGCACGCGAAGCCGCCCGCGCCAGCGTCTGCAGCAACAACCTCCGCCAGCTCGTCATCGCGAGCCTCACCTACAGCAACTCCAACAACGGCTTCTACTCCAGCGGGCAATGGGAGAACGACCGGCGCAAGAGCCTCGGCCCGCTCGATCAAGTTGGCTGGATCGCCGACATGGTCAACGGCGAGTACGCCGTCCCCGGCAACCTCCTCTGCCCGTCTAACCCGGCGCGCATTAATCAGAACCTCATCCGCAGCGGCAGCGCCAGCCAGGCGTGGAAAGTCCTCAACGAAGCCGAGATCAACGATCTCTACAACCGCGGCTTCAACAGCAACTACTGCCAGTCCTGGTTCATGGGCTACACCGAGATGCGCAACCCCCGCGGCGGCACGTTCGGCGGGGGCGACCCCAAGCGCGTCAGCGACGTGGTCGGCCCGCTCAACGACCGCTACCTCAACGCCGTCAACCCCAGCGTCGTCCCCATGCTCGGCGACTCCTCAAGCCGCGATAACGAACGCAACCTCTCGTTCACGATCGACGGCGACATGGGGCAACTGCTCAGCAAGGCGTTCGGCGACGGACCGTTCGCCGTCATCGACGGCTGGTTCGGCAAGCAAGACTACACCGACTTCGGGCCCAACCACGGCGGGCGACGGCGCGCGTCTTTTGACGGCAGCGCCACCCGCGGCGGCGAGGGCACCATCGGCAATATCGCGTTCGCCGACGGGCACGTCGCGTCGTTCGCCGACACCGACGGCGACAAGACGTTCGGCTTCGCCAACGCCCAGGGCGGCGACTACTCGTACCCCGACCTTGGGAACAAGGTCTTCGGCGGGATCCTCCGCCGAGGGCTCTGGCTGGAGTGAGACACGCACGCCGGGGCGCCCCGGCGCACGCGTTCAGCACGAAACGACAGGAGAGCAAGGAGATCCCATGTATTCGCGAGCAATGTTCGTCGCCGTCGCGGCCGGAGCCATCGTCTCCGCCGCACAGGCACAGGTCGTCCTCAACGAGATCTACGAGAACCCGCCCGGCAGCGGCGCGCAGTTCGACTCACGCTATGAGTACATCGAGCTCTACGGCTTCCCGGGCATGGACCTCACCGGCTACGCGATCGCCCTGCTCAAGGGCGGCTCCGACCTCGCCGGCGACGGCATCCCCGGGCCACGCCCCCCGGAGTTCGACCCCGGCGAAGAAGTCCCCGAGATCGACGAAGCCTTCAGCCTCGACGGGCTCACCCTCGGCTCCAACGGGTTCCTCGTCATCTACAACACCAATCCCTTCCTCAACCCCACCAGCTTCCTCCCCCCCTTCTTCCCCCCCGAGACCAACGTCGCCACCTTCCAGCAGACCCACATCCCCTCGGTCGATGATGTCGGTCGCCTTGCGAACGACGGCTCGTCCACCTACGTTCTGGTCCGCCGCCGACCCAACCACACCGTCGTCAACGCCAACAGCGTCTATGGGCCCGGCTATAGCTGGCGCAAGGACGTCCAGCACGACGTCGATTTCGACGGCATGATCGACTTCGGCTTCGAAACGCCCGTCGTCTACCCCCTCTGGCCCATCGACCCATCGAGCATCATGGAGCCCTACCAGATGATCGACGACGTCGCCTGGAGCCACCGCTCCGGCAAGGAGTACACCCGCTCCACACAGGACGAGATCTCCGACACCCCTAACTACAACCCCGACGCCCTCAGCCGACTCTACTACTTCGGGCAGAACCCGCTCATCGGGCACCGCTTCAACAACTCCGGCAACGTCGTCAACACCCGGCGCGCCGACGAAGAGTGGATTCAGGGCACCATCCTCGAAAGCATCAACCCCCGCTTCAACTACCACGTCAGCAGCGTCGTCGGCAACCCCCGCACCAAGGGCCCCACCGATCCCAACGGGCCCCTCTACGACGGCACCTGCAACCCCGACGTCGACCCGACCTGCCTGCCCAACCCCAACGGCATCTACCGTTTCCAGGACATCAACCTCGCCGGCTTCCAGCTCACCCCCGGCAACTTCAACGACGGCGGCAACGCCGGGCTCACCCAGTTCCGGTTCATCCCGGGCGATCTCAACTTCGACGGCGTCGTCGACAACGCCGACCTGGTCCTCTTCGACGCCCTCCTCCTCGGCGCCAACTTCGACGCGACGGAGGTCATCATCGACCCCAACACCGGCTTCCCCCTCACCAACCCGAACACCGGCGAAGCACTCACCCGCTACGTCTTCCAGGGGCGGCTCGCCAACGCTTTCCTCGCCGCCACCAACCTGGATCTGACCGACGGGCCCGGCGGCACCAACGCCCCCAGCCCCACCCTCGCCGACCGCGGCGTCCTGGTCACCCTCATCGGCGGCACCACGCCCTGCCCGTTCGATGTCACCGGCCCCTCGCTCGACGGCATCCCCGACGGGCAGGTCAACGGCTTTGACCTCAACTACTACATCGGGCTCTGGGTCGCCGGCGATCCCGCCGCCGACTTCACCGGCCCCTCGCTCGACGGCATCCCCGATGGACAGGTCAACGCCTTCGACCTCAACTTCTACATCGACGGCTGGCTCAACAACCAGGGCGCCTGCCCGTAACCCAGCCCACGCAAGCCCGCAAGGCTTGCCGACGCACCCATGACCACCGCCGCCCCGGCCCCGCGCCGGGGCGGCGTTTTTCCGCACAACCATCATGCCGGCAAACACGCCCTCAACCCTTGCCTCGGGTGGGCCGATCGGCAATGATCCACACGAACGAACGCCCCCGCACGCCCGTACCCAACAGGCGGCGCGCGGGCGGCTCGGACCATCGCCGGGGCATTAGTGTAACGGTAGCACGAGTGATTCTGGTTCACTTAGTCAAGGTTCGAATCCTTGATGCCCTACTGACCGCCGCCCGCTGAAGCCCAGCGGGCGGTTGTCGTTTTTGCCCAGCCCTCTCCCGGAATCGTCCTGAGCGCCCGGGCGTTTCGGGCCGATAACAGGGACATGCCCGCCGAGCCGGCCGCCTCCGTCCTGATCCCCACCCGAGGGCGACCCGCGCTCCTCGCCGCCTGCGTCGGCGCCCTCGCCCGACAGCAGGGCATCGAGAGACTCGGCATCGAGATCATCGTCGCGATCGATAGCCCTGAATCAGGGGGGCACAACGAGATCGAAGCCGCCGAGCGCGCCTGGCGCGAAGGCGGCTCGCCGTCCGGGGCGGATCTCCGCGTCGAGGTGCTCCCCCCGCCCGGCGACGCCCGCCCAACCCACGGCTGCGTCGGCGTCCGCAACCAACTCGCCCCCACCTGCCGAGGGCGGGTCTTCATCTCGATCAACGACGACGTCCGCCCCGAACCGGGGTTCATCGCGGCCCACCTCGCCGCCCACGCCCGCCACGAGGCCGAGGGACTGGCCCCCGGTCTGGTCGTCGGCGACAGCCGCTTCGCCCCGCTCGCCGAGCTCTGCCCACCCGAGGATCCGCCGACGCTCTTCGACCGCGTCGCGACCGAAACCGGGCTGATCTTCTTCTACGACACCATGATCGCCAGCATGCTTCCCCAGCCCGGGCAGCCCGCGCCGGGGCCCGATCACGACTGGGGCTACCGCCACGCGTTCGGGCTGAACGTCAGCCTGCGTCGAGACCTGCTGCTGGACGTTGGCGGGTACACCGCAGCCGCCGCCCCGTACGGGTACGAGGACCTCGAACTCGCCCACCGCCTCCGCTCGGCCCACGCGTGCCCCGTCCGCTTCGAGCCCGCCGCCCGCGCACCCCACCACCACCGCTACCGCGCCCGGCACGTCCTCGACCGCGAGTTCGCCCTCGGTCGAGCCGCCCGCGCCTTCGCCCACGCCCGCCCCACGTTCGCGATGGACCTTTTCAAAACCGACCTGACCGACGCCGCGGTGCTCAACGCCCTCCGCCACGCGATCGAGCGGGACCGCGCCGACGCGGATCGCCAGGCCAACGCCCTGCTCACGCTGGACCGCACGCCCGCCGACGTGCTGACCGGGTCCCCCGCCGACCAGCGCACGGTGCTGCAAGCCCTGGCCGACGGGTGCCGCGGCGCCCGACGCGGCCTCTGGCGCCGCGGCGTGCTGGCGGAGGACGAGGCGATGCGATCGCCACCTAAGCCCTTGCAAAACAAGCCGGTACGGCGCCAAGAGCGGGTCGCCTCATGACGATCTTGCCAGCTCCATCCCGCGCCGTCCCGCCGCCACGCCTCGCGGCGTTGCTGGTCGCGCGTCTCGACTCGGCCCGCCTGCCGGGCAAGGCCCTGCTGGACGCGGGCGGGCGCCCGCTGATCGCCTGGGCGCTCGAACGCCTCCGTCGTTGCCCCGCATTCGGTGACCACCACCCGATCGTGCTCGCGACCACCGCCCGCCCCGTGGACGACCCGCTGGCGGACTGGGCCCGCTCGGCTGAGATCGGGCTCTGGCGCGACGCGGGCGATCCTGGCGACGTCGCCGGTCGGCTCGTCCGCGCGGGTGAGGCGCTCGGGGCGGCTTGGGTCTTCCGCGTCAACGCCGACAGCCCGCTGGTTGATCCCGGGCTGCTGCTGGAGGGCGTGCGCACGATCGAAGCCCTGCACGCACGGGGCGAGGGCGACCGCTTCGACCTCGTGACCAACCTCGAGCCCCGCCTGGATCCCTACGGCGTGGCTGTGGAGGGTGTCCGCGTTGCCGGGCTGCGATCGGTGCTCGACTCGGCGTTGACGGGCTGCTCGTCGGCGCGTGAGGCTCGCGAGCACGCGACGCAACTTCTGTACGCCCCGGAGCGAGGGGGCCGAAGAAAAGCACTGGGTGCGCCCGATCGGGCGGACCTGTCGCGCGTGCGCGTGACGGTCGACACGCCGACGGACCTGTCGCGCTTCCGGGCATTCCTGGCGCGCTCGCCCGGCGGCTCTTGGCTCGACCGCCCCGCGCACGCGCTCGCGCTCGATCCCGCGTGGGGCGAACCCGACGCGCACCCCGCCCCGGCCCGGGCCCACGCCCCGGCCGCCTGAAACCGAACCAACCCCGGCCCGCGACCCGCGAGCCCCGGAGCGACCGCGTGACCACCCTCTTCTGCGTTCACCCCCGCGGGTTCAACATCGGCAACGACGCGATCCATGTCGCCCTTCGCCACATGCTGACCGAGAGCTTCGGACGCGTCGTCAACCTCATTAGCCTCCCCGCGACAAGCCGATTCGAAGCCCACGGCAAGGCCGGGCTCACCGCGCAGACCATCCACGAGATCAACCAGTACGCCGACGGCGTGATCGTCGGCGGCGGGAACCTCTTCGAGAACGGGCAGCTCGACGTGGACACCCACGCCCTGCACGCGCTCGAAGCCCCGATGCTTCTGTTCAGCCTGAGCCGCGGACGCATCTACAACCGCACCGGCAAGCTCGTGGAGCGAACCGACGTGATGCCCGACAGCGTCATCCGCGCCCTCACCCAGCGCGCCGTCGCGACCGCCGCCCGCGATCGCGCGACGTTCGAGCACCTGGGCGCGATCGGGTGCGACCGCGTGCTGCTCGCCGGCTGCCCGACCATCACGCTGGGCGAGATCGCGTCGCGCCTGCCCCCCACGCCCGAAGCCGACGAGGGCAGCGTCCTGCTCAGCGTGCGGAACCCGTCGCTGATGAACATCCCGCTGTCGGCTCAAGCCGCGGTGCGCCCGCTGATCGAACGCCTGATCGAAACGCTCACAGCCCGGTACGACGCGCCCGTGCGACTGCTCTGCCACGATCACCGCGACATCCCCTTCGCCGCAACGTTCCGCGGGCTGGACTACGTCTACACCGGCGACGTGTACAGCTACCTCGGGCTGCTGCGCTCATGCCGCGTGAACGTGACGTTCCGCCTGCACTCGGCGCTGCCGTGCTTCGCGTTCGGGCGACCCGCGGTGCACATCAGCTACGACGAGCGGGCGCGGAGCGCGCTGGAAACCGTCGGGATGGGCACGTGGGACATCAACATGATGGACGGACGCACGCTCGAACAAGTCGAGGATCGGCTCGAACGCCTGCACGAGCTGCCGGCGATTGTGGATCAGGCGAGATCGGCGCGGTGGTCGCAGCTCCGCGGCGTCATGTCGAGCTCGATCGAACGCTTCCGCGACGCCGTCGAACGCTACCAGCGTGGCACGCGCGAGCAGGGCGCCCACCTCGGAGGAGACGCGGCATGGACGCCGACCACGCGCGCGGGGTGAACCCCTACGCGAGCCGACTGCACATCATCGCCGAAGCCGGCACGAACCACGCCGGCAAGCGCGATCTCGCCAAACGCCTGATCGGCATCGCCGCCGAAGCACGGGCCGACAGCGTGAAGTTCCAGATCATCTACCCGGAAGGGCTTTACCTACCGGTGACGATCGCGCCGGACGGCACGCGCACGCCGAGCGAGGTCGTCGCAAAACGTCGCGCCATGATGCTGAGCGATGATGAGTACCGCAAGCTCCGCGACGATGCGCTCGAACTGGGCATCCCTATGTCCGCGAGCGTCTTCGACACCCGCGGCGTGCGCCTGGTCAACGAACTCGACGCGCCGTACATCAAGTTCGCCTCGTGCGACCTTGACAACTCCGCCCTGCTCAAAACCGGCGCGGAAACCGGACGCAAAATCATCCTGAGCACCGGCATGTCCACGCTCGGCGAAGTCGAAACCGCGGTCGCGGACGTACTTTCGACCGGCAACCGCGACGTTGTGCTCCTGCACTGCGTCTCGTGCTACCCAGCGACGCTGGCGCAGATGAACCTGGGGTTCATCACCACACTCCGCGCGGCGTTCGGGCTGCCGGTCGGGCTGAGCGACCACACCGAGGACTCGAGAGCCTCGCTCATGGCGCTGGCGCTCGGCGCAACGTGGTTCGAGAAGCACTGCACCTACGACCGCGCAGCCGAGGGCTTCGATCACGCGTACGCGATGGAGCCAGCGGGATTGGCCCGCTACATCGCCGACCTTCGCGAGGGCGAACTGGCGCTGCGAGCCCCGATTCCGAAGGTAAGCAAGCAGGAAGCCGCGACGGCGGAACGCGCACGTCGCGGAGTTTATGCCGCGCGGGATATCGCGCCTGGCGAGATCCTGCATGATGACGACTTACTCGTCGTACGCCCACCGAACGGAACGCGCCCGAACGAGGCGGCGCTGCTCGTCGGTCGTCCTGTCAGCGTCGCGTTGCATCAGCATGAACCGATTCATCGCGCGCACGTCGCGTAGCCGGAGGCTTGCACGGTGAACGATGGTCGCGGTGTGCGTGTCGCGGTGTGCTGCAAGGGCTCGGTGCGCATCGGGCTCGGGCATGTCACGCGCGCAAGAGCCGTCGCCGAGTCGCTCGCGGCTCTCGGTGCTGAGGTGATGATCCACGCAAGCGGCGACGATTGCCTGACGCCGCTGCTCGGCGCTGGCGCTGTGCCGTGGCGGCGTGTCGGTTCGGATCACGAACTAGTAACGAGTGTGCGCACGCACGGTGCGGATGTCACGGTCTGTGACATGCTCGACCTGGACAGCGACGCTTTCACGGCTTTGGAGCGCGTTGCGCCCGTCTGCAGCCTGAGCCCGGTTTTCACCGGAAACCCGCGGGCACGCGCGGTGTTTCACCGCTCGCGCGTGATCCCGCCCGAGGTGCTCGAAGCTGATCCGGAAGCCGGGGCGAGGTGGCGTGCGGATCGTCGGTACGCCGTGATCCGTGCGGAGTGTCAGCGCATCGGCACGCAGCGTTTCACGCGATCGGTTGCGCCCGGCCGCCCGCTGCACGTCGCGATCAGCATGGGCGGTGGCGACGCCGACAACCGGACGCTGGAGGTCATCCGCTCGCTGCGCGAGGTGCGCACGCCGACGGTCTTCTGGGTGTTGCTGGGCGAGGGGTACGCGCACAGCTACGCACAGCTTGTGGAAGCCGTGAGCGCGCAGCCGGAGCACGAGATCATTCTGGCACGCACGCGGCGCGCGATGTGGCGTGTGCTCGCCCAGTGCGGGCTCGCGATCCTCGCGAGCGGGACGACGACGTACGAAGCCGCATACGCCGGACTGCCTGGGGTGAACCTGGTCGAGAGCGCCCGTGCTCGCTGCATGGTGGAAGAGTTGTGCGCACTCGGCGCATGCCTCGCGCTCGAGGGCGAGCTTGAGGAATCGCTGCGTGCTCTCCCGGAGTTGCTGAGCGCGCTCAACACGGATCGCTCGGCCCT
>Ga0213835_100627_pt1 | contig 30080 bp, 29 predicted proteins | sample SWPATP01_FD_160576 | JGI IMG/M metagenome (GOLD analysis project Ga0213835, IMG submission 160576) | Coastal seawater microbial communities from Marineland, Florida, United States - SWPA TP0 #1 | ecosystem: Environmental > Aquatic > Marine > Coastal | place: USA: Florida | collected 2016-08-05 | reverse complement strand
AGCGAGAATGCGGCCCCGCGAAAGTCGACTGCCGAGCACAGCGCCGCCGCGGTCAGCAGACCCAGCACCGCCGTGATCTCGGGCGCACCCAAGACGCCGCGCGGCGGTCGCGTACGCAGGTGCACCACGAGACCCGCGGCGGCAAGACACACGATGCCGAGCCACTGCAGCGCACCACCCCGGGGAGGAACCACGGTCACATCAACCACGCTGTACACGACGGCGACGGCGGTCGCCGTGAGGGGGATGGCCGCGGTCGTCACCCAACTGATCGGATCGGTTGACCAGGGCGAGACGTGCGAGCGCTCAGCCATCGACCGCCCCCAGTGGAACGCGCATCATGACCGTCGTGCCCTCGTCGCCTGACCAGATGCGCACGGTGCCGCCGATCGCGCGAATGCGCCCGTCAATCGACTCACGCAGGCCCAGCCGGTCAGCCCCGACGGCACCGGGGTCGAACCCCCTGCCCGCATCGACGACGAGAACGGCAATCGCGTCATCTCTGTGACCCACGACCAGCTCTGCCTGGCCAGTGCCGGCGTGAGCGGAGACATTGTCGAGAGCTGCACGGGTCGCGCCGACGAGCGCCTCGACGATGGTTTCTGGCACGTCGACATCGAGTTCGTCAGCGCCGCTGAGCTGAACACTCACACCGCTCCAGCGATACCGATCGGCGAGGTCGAGCAGGGCGTCGGCGAGCCGAGTCGACGAGGGCGAATCGGGCGCCCCCGTGGGCTCGCGCCGAGCAGTGGGGCGCACGATCGCGTCGAGGTCGCGCAGAATGTGATCGCGCATCCGCTCGTCGACGCGGCCCGAGGTGATGGATACCGCCGCAAGGTCGGCAAGAACCGTATCGTGCACGGCCGCCGCGGCGCGCCGCTGCAGCTCACGCTCCCGCTCGTCGACGAGCACGGCGCGCTGGACGGCGAGGAACTCGGGAACGCGCTGCTTGGCGCGATGGCGCACGGCTGCCAGGAGGCCGAAGCCGGTCAGCGCCACCACGCCGACGATCAGGGGGCCGTAGCCAAGAGGCCCGATAGCACCGGCGGCCGCCCACCATCCCGCGGCGAGGGCGGCATACGCGGTGACCACGGCAGCGAGAGTCCAGCGCACGCCGTTGCGCGCGCTGCCACCGAGCGCGCCAACGAGAGGAAGCGCGGTCGCAACGCGATTCAGGATGAACGGATCACCACTCTGCTCGGCGAGCGTCACGACGACCACGACAGACGCCGCCGCGGCGATCGCGCCGCCGCCCAGGTAGAGCGCCGCCGTCGCGCGCGACGGAAGCAGGAGCAGCAGCGCGGCGAGGAGAAGGAGAACGACCGCGGGGGCGGCGACGAGCGGTGCGCTCAACGGGTCAAGACCGTGAGCGAGTACGACATCGACCGACATGACGATGGTGAGCACCATGCCACCGAGAGCGACGGCGCGCATCGCCGTCGACAGCCCCGACACCACGACAGCGGCGGCGATGTCTCGCGGCAGTGCGATCGTCGACATCGGCCCCTCCCCTCGCGCTCAGGTTAGTGCCCGGCGACGCCCTGGTCTCTAGTGCTCGCCGTCGACGCCGAACCGCACGATGAGCGAGCGGCCGTTGGTCCACGAGATGTCACGCACGACCGACTTGGCGGTCAGGTAGTAGGGCGCGAGCACCGCCGTACGGCGCCCCTCGGGCAGCTCAAGGTCGAGGGTGAGCGCAACGGCGACCTGCCCATCAGCGCCCGGTGCCAGCTCGAGACGCGCCGCGTAGACGCCCGCGGTCTCATCGGAGAAGACACCATCGATGAGGGCAAGGATCGCAGCGCGTTGATCGAGCGAAACACGGTCGGCAAGCCGGTGGGGGTCGGTGACGTGCACGGGGCGCCGGGCGATGACAGCACCGAGCCAGCCACTGCCCTCGCGGTCGACGAGCGCAGTGCGCAGTTCGGCAGCGAGTTCGGCGGCACGGGCGCGCGTCGCCGCATCGACGGTCGCGCCCTCCGCGATCGCGCGCAGAAACGGCAGCGCCTCGTGGGTGAGCGCGCCGCGCGTCGAGCGGTCGACAATCGCGACCGCCTTCTCGCGAGCAGGAGGCGCCACCATGGTGTCAACGACGCCCGAGCGCCATCCCTGCACCTCGTCGATCAGTGAGCGGGTGAGGAACGTGCCGCCAATGAGCGCGAACAGCGGCGAGGATGCGGCAATCACCACCTCCGCGCCCGGCGAGACTGCGGCGAGCGGCTCGGTCGCCCACGCCGCGCCCAGCACACTGGCGCCGGCGACCATCGCACCGGCGGGCAGGAACACGCGCCCGGGCACGAACGGGCTCAGCGACATGACGACGAGCGCCACGGCCACGGGCGCCCACCACAGCTCGGGAATGAGCTCACGGTCGGCACCCTCGCCACCCCGAGCGATACCCCAGCCGCTGATCAGCACGGCTGAGCTGGCCAGCACAGCCACGACGATCGCGGTCGCCGTGCCGAAACGGCGCCGCGCCGGGCGGGCGGCGAAGTGGATGGCGGCCGTGGCGAGCGCCGCCAGAATTGCGGCCGCCCACTGGAAGCCGGGTGCAGCCGCCCCCTGACCGCCGATCAGCACCGCGCCCGCGCCGAGGGCGACGATGAGCGCGGGAACCCAGGCCGTGACGAGGGAGGCGGTCAGCCAGCTGAGCGTGTCAACTTCGTTCGCCGAGCGTCGCCACCACACGGTCACGGCGTCTCCTCCGCCGCAGCGCGGGGCGCGGCGAGCAGCACGGTCGTGCCCGCCTCCGACGACCAGATGCGGGCCGAGCCGCCGGCCCGCTCCATCCGACCAATGATCGACTCGCGCAGGCCCAGGCGGTCGACGGCGACGGCCTCGAGATCGAATCCGAGCCCGTCGTCGACCACGAGTACGGTCACGCGGTGGTCATCGCCACCGAGGGTCAGCTCAACATGCTCGGCCAAGGCATGCCGGCGCACGTTGTCGAGCGCGGCGGCGAGTGCGGCGTGTAGCGCCTCGGCGACGACCGGTTCCAGCGCGTCATCGCTCAGCAGTTCTGTGCCCGCGAGGTCGATGCGGCCGCCCTGCCAGCGATAGTCCTCAACGAGTTCCAGCAGCGCGCGACCGAAGGTGCCTTCGCGGGGCAGCACCGACACGGTTCCGGTATCGCTCGCGCTCGCACCTTCCAGCCGGACGAGGTCGGCATGAATGCGGGCGCGCATCCCGTCGTCGATTGTGCCGTCGCCGTGCGCGATGGCCGCAAGATCGGACAGGACCGTGTCGTGCACGACGGCGGCCGCCGAGCGCTCACGTCGGCGACGTTCGTCGGCGCGCCGCGTCTCGCGCGCGATGTCTCGGAAGGCCGGCAGCCGGCCGCCGCTGCGCCGCCAGCCAATGTCAACTACGGCGAAGGCGAACATCATGATGAGCGCGTCGATGATGCGGTCGGGCGAGAACCGCGGCGGCTCGCCTGCGAGCATCGTGCCGAGCGCGATGGCGAGCGTGCCGGTGCCGAGCCCGGCGAGAATCCAGCCGATACCGCTGACTCCGCGCGCGCTCAGAGCGCCAACGAAGATCAAAGCCACCGCGGCACCCTCCACGATGAAGCCTGAACGCTCGCCGAGCGGGGCGGCAAAGGAGACGGCAACGGTCACGTACGCGGTGCCAACCGTGAGACCGACCGCGAGGTGCACGACCATGGTTGCGATGCCGGGGCGCATCGCGAGCGCGAGCGATGTGGCCAGAACGGGCAGCAAGGCAAGCACCAGCGGCGTCGCGGCAACCCCGTGATCGAGCACGACCGCCGTCTCGCCGATGACGGCAAGCACCAACAGTAGTGACACCGGCCCGATCCACCGCATGGCGGCACTGAGGCCCCGAACGAGCCCGGCCGCCGTCACCCCGCGGGGCGCAGGGAGCGCGGCGACGGGGTCGCTGGACGGCGCGGTGGGCGTTTCCGCGGACGACACTGCCCGGCGCCCTGTCGCCTCAGCTCCGGGTGCGACCGCCGAGGGCGCGCTCGTCGCGCTCCCCCGTGGCGTTCGTGCGGAGTTCCTTCGGCAGCGAGAACATCAGGTCTTCTTCTGCGGTCTTCACGACGTCGACGTCGACATAGCCGGCGTCGGCGAGATCGGCCAGCACTTGCTCGACGAGCACCTCGGGCACGCTGGCCCCCGAGCTGACGCCCACCGTGGCGACGCCCTCGAACCACTCTTGCTTGATCTCGCTGGCGTAGTCGACCCGGTAGGCCGACTTGGCGCCGTATTCGAGGGCAACCTCAACGAGGCGCACGCTGTTCGAGCTGTTGGACGAGCCGACAATGATCACGAGATCAGCCTCGGGCGCAACCTTCTTGATCGCGACCTGACGGTTCTGCGTCGCGTAGCAAATGTCGTCGCTGGGCGGGTCTTTCAGGTGCGGGAACCGCTCGCGCAGGCGCCGCACGGTCTCCATCGTCTCGTCCACAGAGAGCGTTGTCTGTGACAGCCAGATCAGGTTCTCGGTGTCGGGAACCTCGATGCGGTCGGCCTCATCGGGGTCGTTCACGAGAATCGTGCGCTCGGGGGCGTGCCCCATCGTGCCCTCGACTTCTTCGTGGCCGTCGTGGCCGATCAGCAGAATCCAGTAGTCCTGCTTCGAGAACCGCACGGCCTCGCGGTGCACCTTCGTGACCAGCGGACACGTCGCATCGATGGCCTGCAGCTCACGGTCGGCCGCGCCCTGCACGACGGCGGGGCTGACGCCGTGCGCCGAAAAAACGATGTGCGAGCCCTCAGGCACCTCGTCGACCTCGTCGACGAAGATCGCTCCGGCCTTCTCGAGCTCACTGACGACGTGCACGTTGTGCACGATCTGCTTGCGCACGTATACGGGCGCGCCGTACTGCTCGAGGGCCTTTTCAACGGCGATCACGGCCCGGTCGACGCCAGCGCAGTAGCCGCGCGGCGCGGCGAGGAGTACCCGCTTGGGGCGGTCGACCGCGACCGGGGTGAGCCGCTCGCGACGCTCAGGAATGACGGGCGCGGTCAGCGCGGTGCCGAGGGCGCCGTTCGAGATTGTGGACATCGGGTCGAGTCTACGGGTCGGCCCTGAAATCACCCCGGTACGGGATGCGCGCCCCGCGCGATCAGTCGATGTCGCGTCGCAGCGTGGTCACCGCCGCGACCGCGACGAAAACGACCGACAGGGTCGCCAGCACGAGCCCGCCCTCCAGACGCGTGAGCGGCTCGACGACGCCGGGCACGGTCGGGTCAAGCTGGCCGACCGAGGCGATGATGCCCGCCCCGACCAGCGAATCGGTCGCGGCCCCGGGCAGGTAGCGGGCAAGTTCGGCCGACCAGTCCCACGCGCCGGCCACGACGCGCAGGATCGGCTCGATGAACTGGGTGAACACGAGCACGATGACGATGGCCGCGATCTGGCTCGTCAGCAGCGCCCCCAGGCCGAGGCCGAGCAGTGACCACAACGCGCAGGCGAGCACCGTGCGGGCGAGCAGCCCGAGAACCTCCGGTTCGCCGAGCAGCGTGTCGACGCCGTTCGCGGCGAGCACGGGTGCGCCGGCGGCCACGGAGGTAACCGCACCCATCACGCCGTAGAGAGCCCCGACGAGGATGGCGACGACGAGGCGCCCCACGAGCACCACCGTGCGTCGCGGCTGGGCCAGGAAGGTGGGCGTGAGCGTGCGCCAGCGGTACTCGCTCGTGGCGGCGAGCGCGCCGAACAGCAGCGGAATGACGAGCGCCACGCTCGTCGTCGAGCTGTACACGAGCTGCGCGGCCACCTCGGCAGGAAGCGGCCCCGGCCCACCCTCGGTATCGGCGGTGACGAAGAAGGCGAATCCGCCCGCGGTGATGCCGACGTAGGCGACGAGCACGATCGCAAGCACCCACCAGGTGCGCAGCGAGAAGACCCGGACGAGCTCGGCGGCGATCGCGCGCGTGACGGCCCTCATGCCGCAACCTCCCCCGAGTTCACGGGGCGTGCATCCGGGTCTGGGTGGTCGCTGGTGAGGCGGAGGAAGACCGATTCGAGATCGTCAGAGATGGGGGTGAGCAGCGTGAGCGGTACGCGCGCGCCGAGCGCCGCGCGTCCGACGGCGTCGGCGTCGAGCCCCGTGACGGTGAGCGCGCCGGCGGAAGGCGTCTCGACAACGCCGCCAGCCGCCGTGATCGCCGCGGCCAGGGCGGCGCGGTCGCTCGCGTCGACGCGCACGCGGGCGGCGGTTCCCGCCGACAGCTCGGCGAGCGGGCCTGCCATCACGATGCGGCCGCGGGCGATGACGACCACGTCATCGACCGTCTGCGCGACCTCGCTGAGCACGTGAGACGACAGGAGGATCGTGCGACCCTCGGCGGCGAGTTCGCGCAGGAAGACGCGGATCCAGGTGATGCCTGCCGGGTCGAGGCCGTTGATGGGCTCGTCGAGCACGAGGGTGCCCGGGTCGCCGAGAAGCGCGGCGGCAAGCCCGAGGCGCTGACGCATGCCGAGCGAGTAGCCGCCGACGCGCCGGTCGGCGGCGTCGATCATGCCGACACGCTGCAGCACCGCATCGACGCGGTCACGCTCGATTCCCGTCGCCAACTGCAACACGCGCAGGTGATCGCGGCCGCTACGGCCGGGATGAAAAACGTCAGACGACAGGGATGCCCCCACCCGGCGGGCGGGCTCGTCGAGCGCCGCGTAGGCGGTGCCGCCGAATGTGGCCGTGCCCTCAGTCGCCCGAGCGAGCCCAAGCAGCACGCGCAGGGTCGTGGTCTTGCCGGCACCGTTCGGGCCGAGGAAGCCCGTCACGCGCCCGGGCATCGCCGTGAACGTCACGTCGTCGACGGCCGTAACGGCGCCATAGCGCTTCGTGAGGTGCTCGATCGTGATCGGTGTACCGGACGGCATTCTTCCCCCAAGGTCTCCCTCGGCACCGGCGGTGTCGGGGGCATCTACTACCCTGGCGAGCGCCCGCCCCCGCCGCAAGCGCGCGTACCCGCTGCGGCGGCGCCACCGCCCCGACAAAGTGAGAGCCATGACCGACGCCGCACCGTCGACGCCCGCGCCGACCAGCGCCGACGCGCCCTGGCCGGTTGCCGAGCTCTCACAGAAGCTCAAGGGGTGGATCGAGCGCCTCGGCGCCGTCTGGGTCGAGGGCGAGATCACGCAGTGGGGCGTGTCGGGCGGCAACGTCTACGGCAAGCTGAAAGATCTCAGCGCTGACGCGACCGTCTCGTTCGTCATCTGGTCGTCGGTGCGCTCACGACTGCCCGAGGGCATCACCCAGGGCGACCGCGTCGTGATGCACGTGAAGGCCAACTGGTGGGTCAAGGGCGGCAGTCTCACGATGCAGGTGTTCGATGTGCGTCGGGTCGGCCTGGGCGATCTGCTCGAGCGGCTCGAGCGGCTGCGCCAGAGCCTGCGCGCCGAGGGCCTGTTCGACCCGGCGCGCAAGAAGGCGCTGCCGTTCCTGCCCAAGCTGATCGGCCTTGTCACGGGCAAAGATAGCGACGCAGAAAAGGATGTGCTGCGCAACGCCGCGCTGCGCTGGCCGTCGGTGGCCTTTCGCGTGCGGCACTCGGCGGTGCAGGGCGATCGCGCGGTCGGCGAACTCGTCGCCGCGATCGAGGCCCTTGACGCCGACCCCGACGTCGACGTCATCATCGTCGCGCGCGGCGGTGGCGACTTCCAGAACCTGTTGCCGTTCAGTGACGAGCGGGTGGTGCGCGCGGCCGCGGCGTGCCGCACCCCGCTCGTGAGCGCGATCGGCCACGAGAACGACCGCCCGCTGCTCGACGACGTCGCCGACCTGCGAGCGTCAACGCCGACCGACGCCGCGAAACGCGTCGTGCCCGACGTGGGTGACGAGCTCGCTCGGGTCGACCAGGCGCGCACCCGCCTGCGCTCACGCATCACCCTGCAGGTGCGTACGGAGGTCGACCGCGTGGCGCAGCTGCGATCGCGCCCCGTGCTCGCGAGCGCCGACTGGATCATCGACGCCCGCGCCGACGAGCTCACCCGGCTCGTGGCCCGAGGCGCCGAGCTCAGCGCGCGGCGAGTCGAACGCGCGAGCGACGAGCTGGCCGAGCGACGCGCTCGACTGCGCTCACTCTCACCCCAGTCAACCCTTGACCGCGGCTACGCGATCGTGCAGACCGCTGACGGCGCGGTACTGCGTGCCGCCGCCGACGTGACAGACGGAGCACGCCTGCGCGTGACCCTGGCCGACGGCGCGATCGCCGCCGACGCCCGTATTCCCGGCCCCGACACAGAAGGCGACGAATAACATGGAAAATGTGAGCGAGACCCCGTCAGACATCGAGGCCCTCAGTTATGAGGATGCTCGTGACGAGCTCGTGCGCGTCGTCGCCGAACTCGAACAGGGCGGCGCCACGCTCGAGCAATCCATCGCCCTGTGGGAGCGCGGCGAAGCGCTCGCTCGTCGCTGCGAGACCTGGTTGATCGGCGCGAAAGAGCGGCTGGACGCCGCACGCGCCGCCGCCGAAACGTCATGACCGACCCCGCGAGCCGTCGCCCGATCGTCGCCGAGCTCGGCCGGGCCGAAACACCCGACGAGAAGGCTGCGCGCGTCGCCGCCAACCGGGCGAAGCGCCGCGCGAACCAGACGACGATCAACCTCCTCCTGTCGATCGGCGCGTCCCTGCTGATCGTGCTTTTTTTGATCGTCGTCGTCGTGCGCGAAGCCCCCGCTCCCCCGCCCATCGACTACCGTGCGACGGCCGACGAACTCATCACCGGAACCGACTTCGACATCGTCGCGCCCGTCGTACCCCCCAGCTGGTGGGTCAACCGCGCCGGGCTGAGCGCGTCCGGCGGCGTCACCGAGTGGTACGTCGGCTTCGTCACCGATCCCGAGCCCACGCAGGCCGGTTTCATTGCTTTGTTGCAGGGCTTCGATGCGAATCCCACGTGGCTCGCCGAGCAACTTCGGCAGCCGCGCACCGCCGGCGACGAGGTCGACATCGGCGGCGTCACGTGGACGCTCTACGATCGACGAGGGAACAGCCAGCTCGAGAACCGCCAGTACGCACTGGTGACCGAGACCGAGAGCAGCACCATCGTGTTGTTCGGCACCGCAGAAGACGCCGACTTCACCCTGCTTGCCACCTCGATCGCCGGCGAGCTGACCGCCCCCTGACTGTCGCCAGGCGACACGACGAGGAGGATCATGACGACCACCGAGCGCACCCCCGCCGCGGTCTGGCGAGAGATGGAAGAGGGCAACGCCCGCTTCGTCGCCGGTGACCCGCGTCACCCCCACCAAGACGCCGAGCGGCGCACCGAACTGAGCGGCTACCAGCGCCCCGACGCGGCCCTGTTCGGCTGCAGCGACAGCCGTCTGGCGGCCGAAATCATCTTCGACAAGGGCCTCGGCGACCTGTTCGTCGTGCGCAACGCCGGCCAGATCGTCAGCGACAGCGTCGTCGGCTCGCTCGAGTACGCGGTTGCCGTGCTCGAGGTTCCGCTCATCGTTGTGCTCGCCCACGATGAGTGCGGCGCCGTGCGTGCCGCGATCGACCAGGCCGGGCCGAACGCCCCCACGTTGCCCGCGCACATCCGATCGCTGGTCACCCAGATCATGCCAGCAGTCCAGCGGGTGCGGATCGCCGCCGGCGCGCCCAGCGTCGACACCATTGACCCGTTCGAGGTTGGCCGCCAGCACCTGCGCGACACGGTCGGCGCCCTGCTCAGTGCGAGCGAGCTCATCAGCGAGGCCGTCGCCGCTGGCCGGCTCGCGATCGTTGGCGCGAACTACCAGCTGCACGACGGACGCGTGCATTCCGACGCCGTCGTCGGCGCCGTCTAACGAACATCCCCACCGACCACCACCTCCCCCTCTCCTCTACAGAAACGGATCCATCGCGATGAGCGAGAACACCGAGACCGAGTACCGCATCGAGCACGACACGATGGGCGAGGTACGGGTGCCGAAGGCGGCCCTGTACCGCGCGCAGACGCAGCGGGCGGTCGAGAACTTCCCCATCTCGGGAACCCGGCTGGAGGCCGGCCAGATCAAGGCGCTCGCACAGATCAAACGTGCTGCCGCCCTCGTGAACGCCGAACTCGGCATCCTCGACGAGGCTCTCGCACGCGGAATCGTCGCGGCCGCCGACGAGATCATCGGCGGGGCGCACCTCGAGCACTTCCCGGTCGACACCTATCAGACCGGCTCTGGTACCTCGTCGAACATGAACATGAACGAGGTGCTCGCCACCCTCGCGACGCAGCACGCCGGCACCGCCGTGCACCCGAACGACCACGTGAACGCCTCGCAGTCGTCAAACGACGTGTTTCCGACGTCAGTGCACCTGGCGGTCACCGAGGCGCTGCTGACCCAGCTAATTCCGGCGCTCGAGTACCTCGCTGAGGCGCTCGAAGAAAAGGCCGAGCTGTGGAAGACCGCCGTCAAGGCCGGCCGCACCCACCTCATGGACGCGACCCCGGTCACGCTCGGCCAAGAGTTCGCGGGTTATGCGCGGCAGCTGCGCCTCGGCATCGCGCGCGTGCAGGCCACGATCGAGCGCGTCGCCGAGGTGCCGCTCGGCGGCACCGCGACCGGCACCGGCATCAACACTCCGCTCGGCTTCTCTCAGAAGGTCATTGCCGAGCTCGCGTCGTCGACCGGGCTGCCCATCACCGAGGCCGAAGACCACTTCGAGGCCCAGGGTGCCCGTGACGGGCTCGTCGAGGCGAGCGGCGCGCTGCGCGTCATCGCCGTCTCGCTGACGAAGATCTGCAACGACCTGCGCTGGATGGGCTCGGGCCCAAACACGGGGCTCGCCGAGCTGCACATCCCCGACCTGCAGCCGGGCTCGTCGATCATGCCGGGCAAGGTCAACCCGGTCGTTCCCGAGGCCGTGCTGATGGTGTGCGCGAAGGTCGTCGGCAACGACGCAACCATCGCGTGGGCCGGCGCGTCCGGATCGTTCGAGCTGAACGTCGCGATTCCCGTCATGGGCACTTCGCTGCTTGAGTCGATCCGCCTCCTTGCCAACTCGACCCGCGTGCTCGCCGACAAGACGGTGCGGGGCCTCGAGGCGAACCTCGACCGCGCCCGCGCGCTCGCCGAGTCGTCGCCGTCGATCGTCACCCCGCTGAACCGCGTCATCGGCTACGAGGCTGCAGCGAAGGTCGCCAAGCACTCGGTCGCGAAGGGCCTCACCGTGCGCGAAGCCGTCATGGACCTCGGCTTCGTCGAGCGCGGCGAGATCACCGAAGCGCAGCTCGATGAGCTGCTCGACGTGCTCTCGATGACCTCCCCCGGTCTCTAACCCGGGGCGCGGCGAGCCGCCACTACTGGAAGTAGTGGGGGCGGCTGACGGACACCTGCGAGACAAACATCACACCGGGTCGACGCTCGAGCAGCTCGCGCAGCCCCGCGATGAGGGCGGCGGCGCGGTCGTCGGGCACGACCGTGATCGTCAGGGTCAGCGCGTCCTGATCATTGAATAGGGCGCGCCCGTCGTGCGCTCCGTGGTGCCCGAGCCCGGTCACGCCGGGCAGGCTGGTGTAGCCCGTCGCGCCGGCGCTGACGATCTGGCGCGAAACCGCGTCGGCGTCGCTCGAGCGAACGACCACCTCGACCTTGGTCATGGGTGAGAGTCCTTCGACGGTCATGCCGCCTCCTTCTGCGTCGTGGGAACAGTGTCGTCGGTCAGGATGCGCGGGCGCCAGCCTTCGGGGCGACGCTCGACCCAGCCGCGTCCGTCGGCTGCGGGGGCGACCAGGCGCACCCACTCTCCGTGGACGAGGTCGCGCACCACGTCGTGACGCTCGATGATGCGGTCGATGCGCTCGAGCGGCGCGTCGACGATCGCCAGCAGCCGCACCGGCTCGTGGTGGTGCCCGTCGCGGGTCATCACCGACTGCTGGGGCAGGCCGATGCGCAGGTCGCCGTCAGGCCCGGCGAGCACGCCGAGGCCGCCGACAAGGTTGTGCACCGTCTTGCTGCCCGCGCCGAACACGTCGGGGTCAACGGTCGAGAAGTAGTACTGGGCGTTGATCCAGTGAGCAACCACGAGGGGCGCCGTGAGGATCGTCGTCAGTGCGACGCCGTCACTGTCAGCCTCGGGATCGTAGCTGTGCAGGAAGGTGCGACGGCCGAGGTCGATGCCGCGGGTGAGGGCGCGCGGGCCGACGATGATCGCGGCGTTGCGCGCGAGCCCCCACTCGGGGAACACCTGAGCCCAGTCGGCGGCGCGGCGCTCGACCTCGGCCTCGGCGCCCGCCCGAAGACCGCCCGGCAGCTCGGCGAGCCGTTCGCGGCGCAGGCGTTTGCCGGCAACGGCCAGGTCGGAGCGCAGGGCGCTGACGATGAGCTGGTGGCGCCCGCTAAGCGCATGCGTGTCGTGCACCGTAACCCGGTCGGTGACGGTGTCGTGCTCGCCGCCGAGGAAGACCGTCGTGTCATCGACGGTGATGCCGCGGGCGGCGAGGCCCTCGCGCACCGCCGGCGCATTGAGCAGTGCCGCCGCGATGCGCGCGTTGCTGGCGCCGCGGTGGCCGCCGCACGCGCCGCAGTCGAGCGCGGTGCGAAACGGCGAGTTCGTCGTGGTCGCGCCGTGCCCGAGTAGCAGCACGACGGGGGCGAAGTCGCGCGTCATGCCCATCGTGGTGAGGATGGTCTCGGCCGTCAGCACCTGCTCGTCGACCGGCATCGCCGAATCGAGGTCGAACAGCGTGGGGGGCGCGGCGCGCAGCTCATCAGGGCGGGCGGCGTCTCCGAGCGCGCGGGGCGCAAGCGAGCGGAGGGCAGCCAGCGGGCCGAGCATCCAGCCGCTGAGTTCTGCCCAACCGAGCGCCGAGCCGACCGAGCGCTCGGGGGCCCGCCCCGAGGCGCGCCACGCGGCATCCGAGCGGAAGCGGTCGAGCGCAGACTTCGCGCGCGGCGCGGCACCCGGGCGGGGTCGCTCGTCGATCGCGTGGCGTGGCGACAGCAGCACGGGGCACGAGTCAAGGCCTGTGGCAGCCCCGAGCGGGGTCACGCGCGCCGCAACGCCGAAGAAGCCGGCGAAGCCGCTCGTGTCGTAGGGCCCGACGGCCTCCAGGTGGCGCCGCAGCCCCTCGCTACGCACGTCGATGCAGCACACGATGTGGGCCGCCACGGCGGAGTTCTGGGCCTCCTCGCCTCGGGCGGGAAGCCGCACGGCGCTCAACAGGGCGTCATGTGTGCGCGCCTCGGCGGCGTCTTGCCAGACCAGCAGTCGCTCGGCCGACAGCTCGGCGTCGCCGGGGGCCACCGGGTCGGGTGCTGCAAGGATCGTCGTGAGCGCGAGGCGAACGGCCAAGAACTCGACGGCGTCGACGTCGCGCTCGACGCTCGAGCGTCGACGCAGTGCCGAACTCCAACCGGGCGTGCGGGCGAAGTGACGGCCGAGCAGCTCGAGAGCGTCGGTGTCATCGAGGCGGCGGCCGGCGAGGTGCCGGGCGATCACCGCGTCGGCGCGCTCGGGCAACTCGCGCAGCACCCGTCGCGCCCGCGGCCGCAGGGTGGGGTCGACGAGGGCGAGCGCGCGCCAGTCGCCATAAAACCCGGCGCCACCGCGCACCGACCAGGCGGCCTCGCCGTCGGCGAACCAGCTGCGCGCGAAGCGGCTCAGCCGGTCGTCGACGCGCGCCGTCAGCCGGTCGACGCGCGGCGCCGTCGGGATACTCGGCGCGGCCGCCAGAAACGCATCGACGAGCGCGTCGTCACCGCCCGCTACCGCCGCCGTGTGGCCTCCGCCGGCGCTGTCGCTCGTCGCCGCGCGCCGCCGCAGGGCCGCCGCCAGATCGGCGCGGCGGATCCGCCCGGAGCGCAGCAGTCGCTGGTACCCGGCCTCGCCCATCGAGCCGGCGGCGCCCAGCGCCGCCGCGCCCTCGGTCGCGGCCATACCGAAGCCGGCGGGAAGCCGCGGCAGCAGGGGGTTGACGGCGACGGCCGCGTCGAGCCCGTAGTAGTCGCCGATGACGTCGAGGGCGACATCGGCGAAGGCCCGCACGCGCTGCAGGTCGATGGTGCTGGGGCCGGTCACGGCGGCGGGCGCGCTCAGCACGGCACCGTCGCGGGGGGTCGGAATGGTCGGAGTCACGCGGCAACCTCCTGGCGGTGGGAAGCGGTCTGGGGTGTCGAGTCGGCGATGCGAGCGGCGTTCTTCGCCGGGCGGGCACCCCGCGAGGCCGCGGGACGCGGGGCGCGGCCCAGGGCGAGCGCCGCGGCCAGCGCCGCGCGCTCGAGAGACGCCCCCGCCGCTGCCCGTCGGAGGACGGCCAGCAGGAGGACCGCAAGGGCGGCGGCGAGGGCGAGCGCGACGGATGCCGCCGGGGTGGCGAGAGGCGCGCCGAGGGCGGGCACGAGCATCCTGGTCAGAGAGCCGAGAGCGAGCGCCGCAGCGAACGCGAGCACGCCGGAGGCGGCGAGGCGCGTGACCGCCTCGGTGGTCGTCGCGGCGCTCGCGACGAGGCGGGCGGCAGCGGTGGCGAGCGCCAGGCCGATCATGAGGGTGATGACCGCGCCGCCGAGCGAGACCGCGCCAGGGTAGGTCACGAGCACACCCGCGGCGACGGCCAGCGCGGCGAGGGCTGCGCCGAGCAGGGCCCCGGCCCGGGGCAGGGCGCGGCTGGCGGCGGGTGTGCGGCGGGCCCGCGCGCGGCGGTCGATGCCGTCGCCCGACGAGAGGAACCGCGACGACTTGTACCAGCCGTGCGCGACGAGGTGCAGAAGCGCCGCGGCGGTAAGCCCGAGGCCGATGCAGAGCAGGGTGAATCCGAGTTGCGCGACGGTCGAGAGCACGAGCTTGCCCTTGATGTCGGGGCGGGCTGCGAGGCCGGCACCGCCGACGACGATCGCGAGGGCGCCGAAAGTGGCCGCCACGATGAGGGGTGCGACGCCAGCGTTCATGGCGGGCAGCTGCAGGATGAGCAGGATTGCGCCTCCGTTGACGACGCCGCCGTGCAGCGCGGCGCTCACGGGCGTGGGGGCGCGCAACGCATCGAGGAGCCAGCCGTGGGCGGGCACCCCCGCGGCGCGGATGATCGCGGCGGCCACCAGCAGAATCGCGGCGGTCGTGCCGGGGCCGACGATGACGGCCGCCCACACGAGCGCGTCGGAGGTCACGAGCCACAGCGCGGGGCGTCGAGCGGCCACCGCTCCCCCGCCGAGGCGTAGCGCGATGATCACGCCGATGGTGGCGGTGCTCCAGGCGACGGCCTGGGCCGCGAGCGGGGCGAGCACGACGAGGCCGGCGCTCGCCACAAACACGAGGGTGAGCGCGGCCGTCACAGATGCGCTGTGCCGGTCGCCGCGCAGGCTGCGGTGCGCGTAGGGCAGCACAGCGAGGGCGACGAGGGCGACGAGGGCGAGGAGCAGCAGTGTGACGGCATCGAGTCGCACGAGCGGGGTAAAGCCGAGATCGGGAACCATGCGTGAACCTCCTATCGCGTCACACAATACAGGTAATTAATTACATGTAAAGAGTGACGCGTAAAGAATCGCCGCGATGCGCGCATCCCGCGCTTAGAGTGGTGGGGTGTCGGAGTGGACGTTCCTCACCAACCACGCACACGTGCTCGTGTGCCTCTCCGACGACGAATCGCTGCGGGTGCGCGACATCGCTGAGCGCGTCGGCATCACCGAGCGAGCTGTCGTGCGCATTCTCGGCGAGCTGGTCGAGGCCGGCTACCTCGAGAAGTTCCGCGACGGGCGGCGCAACACGTACCGCATCCTGCGCGATCAACCGCTGCGGCACCCGCTCGAAAGCGCGCACACCGTGGGTGAGCTGCTCGACTCTGTCGCGGGCTGAAAACCGCCGCGCTTCGCTGGCACGCGGGGCTGAACCGGCCGCGCGTCCGCCGCGCGAGAACGGGCCGGGGCGCGAAGCGATTTCTTCCGATCCGCACCACCGGTTCGTGAAGCACACGCGAGGCCGCACCCCGGCCCGCGCCCCACACCCTACTCCCCGTGACGAGCCCTCAACAGAATCGGGATGCGGCACCCAGGCTCGGGCACGCTACGCGATCGGCGCCGGTTCTCGGAGCCCCCGCGCAGACGGCGCAGAAGAGTCCGGCACTCGCGCCCAACCCAGGGCCAGGGTTACTCCCACGCACGCGAGCAGCCCGCCGAGCGGGAAGAACACCATCCACTGCGGCGACTGTGAACCCGTGTACGGCGGCAGGGTATCGGCGATCGACATGCCGAGACTGAAGGTTCCGAGCGTCTGCGCGACGACGATGCCCCCGATCGCGACCAGGGCGGCAGCGGCCACCATGCGGCGGGCGTCACGGACGGGGCTGCGACGCATGAGGGCCGCAACACCCCACGGCGCCGCGCACAGAGCGATCGCCAGCACCAGCCCCACGATGAGCCCGCCGCGGGCCGAGGCGACGTCGCCCTCACTCAATCGCGCAAAGATCTCACCTAGCTCAAGCCCGCCTGTCTGCGAGCGCGGCCCCCACACGAGCGCGTCGACGGTGACGAGGGCGAGGGTTCCGAGACACGCCGCGCTCGCCAGCGCGGTGGCGGCCCACAGCCGCGCGCTCGTGGCCGAAACGCCACCGGCGCCCTCGCCCAGCTCTGTCGCAGACGAGGGAGCAGACCGAATCCAGACGGTAAGGCACAGCACCGCCCCAGACACAATGACGATAAATGCGAGCGGCCACGCAGCCAGAATGCCACCGCCGACGGCACCGAAATCTATCCCGACCCCCACCTGCACGATGGCCCCGGCCGAGACGAGGATGGCGCCAGTGACGGCGAGCCGGCCGCCTCGGGGTCGTCGCAGAACGGCGCGCATCAGAAGCCCCGCAGCACCCCCCGCGAGCGCGGATGGAATCAAGGACAACACCCACAGAGACACGCCGGTCGCCGCCGACAGCGGCTCAAGCAGGTAGTAGGCACCCCCCAGCCCGGGAACCGTGAACAGCACAACGCCCACCAGCACCGCCCCCGCCCACTGCGCCTGCTGCCGGCGGCGGGCGAAGGCCTCGTCTCGATCGATGCTCATGAACGAACGATAGGGGATGCTCGCGACGACCGCGAGCATCCCCTCACCACCGCGCGAGGCGGCTACGCCAGTTCGTTGCCCTCCAGCAGGTCGGTGACGAGCGCCGCGATCGCGCTGCGCTCACTGCGGGTTAGCGTGATGTGTCCGAAGAGCGCGTGCCCCTTCAGCGTCTCGATGACACTCGCGACACCGTCGTGGCGGCCGACGCGCAGGTTGTCGCGCTGGGCAACGTCGTGGGTGAGCACGACCTTCGAGTTCTGGCCGATGCGTGACAGCACGGTCAGCAGCACGTTGCGCTCGAGCGACTGCGCCTCGTCGACGATCACGAACGCGTCGTGCAGCGAGCGGCCGCGGATGTGCGTGAGCGGCAGTACCTCGAGCAGCCCACGGTCGACGACCTCGTCGAGCACGTTCTGCGACACGACGCTCGACAGGGTGTCGAAGGTGGCCTGCGCCCAGGGGTTCATCTTTTCGCTCGCATCGCCGGGCAGGTAGCCGAGCTCTTGGCCACCGACCGCGTACAACGGACGGAACACCATGATCTTGCGCTGCTGGTTGCGCTCGAGAACAGCCTCGAGGCCCGCGCACATGGCGAGGGCCGACTTACCGGTGCCGGCGCGGCCGCCGAGCGACACGATGCCGACCTGCGGGTCCATGAGCAGGTCGATGGCGAGGCGCTGCTCGGCCGAGCGACCGTGCAGGCCGAAGACGTCACGGTCACCGCGCACCAGCTGGATCTCGTCGTCGCCGACGACTCGGCCGAGCGCCGAACCGCGATCGGAGTGGATGACGAGCGAGGTATTGACCGGCAGTTCGCGCACGGTGTTCGAGCGCACCACTTCGCGGTCGTAGAGGTCGGCCATCTGCTCGGCCGACAGGGTGATCTCGGCCATGCCGGTGTAGCCCGAGTCAACGGCGAGCTCGTGCCGGTACTCTTCGGCGGCGAGGCCGATCGAGGAAGCCTTGACGCGCATCGGGAGGTCTTTCGAGACGACCGTGACGTGCATCCCCTCGGCGGCGAGGTTCATGGCGACCGCCAGAATGCGCGAGTCGTTGTCGCCGAGCTGCAGGCCGCTCGGCAGAACCGACTGGTTCGAGTGGTTCAACTCGACGCGCAGGCTTCCACCCTCGTCGCCGACCGCGACGGGAAAGTCGAGCCGCTCGTGCTTGACACGCAACTCGTCGAGGTTGCGCAGCGCCTGGCGGGCGAAGTACCCGATCTCGGGGTCGTGGCGTTTCGATTCCAACTCGCCGATGACGACGACCGGCAGCACGACGGCGTGCTCGGCGAAGCGGAACATCGCCTTCGGGTCGCTCAGCAGAACCGAGGTGTCGAGCACGTACGTGCGCTGCGCCACCTCCGCTTTCTGCTCAGTCGCGTTGGACGAGGAACGGGAGGTGCGAGTCGCGGCCACGGTGCTCCATCCCCGGGGCACCTCCGGCGCACCCGGAACCAGTTTTGCAAGGTCGGCCGGGGGCTCGCGAGACGAGCATCCGGCCGTCTCGATCGGGCGCGGTGCCCGATGCCGCTGACGCTACGCCCGAAGCGAGGGATGCGCGTGATCGACACGCGAGGAAACGTGCGCGTTCACGTGACCGACATGTTCTGAAACTCGGCGAACGCGAGACGCAGCAGAGTTAGCGTGTCGTCGCGGGTCGACACGTGAGCCGACAGTCTCACCGAGCTGCCCGTCACGGCGGCCGTAATGCCGTGGTTGTGCAGCGCGGCGGTGAGCGCGGTAATGGCGCCGCTTGGTGGCTCGACGACGACGATGCCCGCGCGCTCGGAATCGTCGCGCGGCGACAGCACACTGAGCCCGGCGAAGTCGGCGAGCTCAATGATCTGACCGCAGGTGGCAAGAACACGCTCGCGGATGGCCGCGACGCCGACCTGCGCGACCTCCTCGGCCGCGCCCGCCAAACGCGCCTGCGCCGTAGGGTCGGCGTAGCCCACACGGTATGCCCGCGCCCCGCTGACCGGCGGCGACACCTGCTCGGTGCGGTCTTCGCCGTGCCCGCCGGCGGCGGCGAGCCAGCCCGACCACACGGGAACCAGCTGCTCGGCGGCGCGGTCGCTGAGGGCGAGAAAGCCCGTTCCGTAGCCCGCCCGCAGCCAGGTGCGGCCCGTGCCAACGATCACGTCGGCACACTGCCACGGCGCCTCCACGACGCCGAGCGCCTGGCTTGCGTCGACGATGAGCAGGCGGTCACCGATGACCTGCCGGATGCCATCGAGATCGACGAGGTGCCCCGTGCGGTCGTCGACGGCGCTGACCGCGACGGCCGCGATCGAGCCCGTGAGAGCATCCGCAATCGAGGCCGGCGTGACGCGCTCGTGGTCGGGCGTGAACCGGGTGGCCTGCAGCACACCCAGCGCGTCGGCGGCTCGCGCCACGGCGTACGAGGTGGCGGGGTGCTCGCTCGACGACAGGGCGATGCCTCCCGTGAGCCCGAAAGCGACGTGCATGAGCGCCTGCGACGTCGACGGCTGGAAGACCACCTGCTCGGGCTCGACATTGAGCAGCGCGGCGATGGCCGCATCCACGCGGTCTTCTTGGTCGACGATCGCCGTCAGCGATCCGAAGCGGGCGTTCGACATTAACTGCGACTGGGCGCGCTCCTCCCCCATCGCGGCCTCGCCAATCGGAGACACGGTGGCGAAGTCGAGGTAGCCGGGCTCGTCGGTGAACTCGGCCGCGAAATCATCGAGCGTGGGCATTGGGTCGCCTTTCGTCGAAAAACAAGGAGAGGTGTGCGGGCGTCACTGTCCGAAGCGTCGCTGCCGGCGCGAAAAGTCGCGCAGCGCGCGGAGGAAGTCGACCTCGCGCAGGTCGGGGCCGAGGGCCTCGACGAAGTAGAACTCGCTGTGCGCGCTCTGCCACAGCATGAAGTCGCTGAGGCGCTGCTCGCCCGAGGTGCGAATGACCAGGTCGGGGTCAGGCTGGCCGCCCGTGTAGAGGTGTTCGGCGATGTGGTCGGGCGTGACCTTCTCGGCGAGGTCGTGCAGGCTGCCACCCCCGGCCGCGTGCCCCTGGATGATGCGCTGTACGGCCTCGACAATCTCGCGCCGACCGCCGTATCCAACGGCGAGGTTGATGTGCAGGCCCGGATGCCCGTCGGTCGCCGTGGCCGCGCGCTCAAGCGCCGCGCAGAGCTCGGCGGGCAAGCCATCGCGGCTGCCCACGTGGTGAACGCGCCAGTCGCGCACGCCAGACAACTCGTCGGCAAGCTCGGCGATGATCTGGGTGAGGGCCGCCAGCTCGTCGCTGTCGCGCCCCGTGAGATTGTCGGCCGAGAGCAGGTACAGCGTGACGACCTGAATGTTGGCGTCGTCGCACCAGGTGACGAACTCGCGCACCTTCAAGGCTCCCGCCCGGTGCCCATGCTCGCTACTGCCGCCCCACTGCCTCGCCCAGCGACGGTTGCCGTCAATGATCATGGCGACGTGGCGCGGGTGTGTCGCGCCGGCCAGCTGGCGGCGCAGCCTGCGCATGTAGAGGCGGTAGAGGGGCCCGCGCCCCGCGAGACTTCGCGTCGAACGCACAGCCCTACGCTAGTCCACCGGCCGTGGATTGTGGCGGGTGTCCAAGCGAGGGGGTCCGCACATCCTGGCGACGTAGCATCGAATCATGACCGCCACCCCGCAGGGTCCCTCGACGGACCGTGACGACGCTACGCCCGAATCCGTCGAGCGCGAGCCGGGGGCGCATATCCCGAACATTCCGCTGCTCGAGGATTCGATCGAATACCGCACCCTCGAGCAGAAGCCCACGTGGCGCGGCTGGATTCACGCGGGCACTTTTCCGCTCGCCGTCGTTCTCGGCATCGTGCTCGTCGCCCTGGGCGACGGCCCCATGGCGCGTTGGTCGAGCGCCGTGTTCGTCATGACATCGCTGTTGTTGTTCGGCATCTCGGCGACGTACCACCGCTTCACCTGGAGCGATCGCACGCGCGTGCTTCTCAAGCGCCTCGACCACGCGAACATCTTCTTGCTGATTGCCGGCACGTATACCCCGCTGGCGCTGCTCGCCCTGCCCCTCGACAAGGGCCTGCTACTGCTCGTGCTCGTGTGGTCGGGCGCCGCGGTCGGCATCGCCTTCCGGGTGTTCTGGATCTCGGCGCCCCGCTGGGCCTACGTGCCGCTCTACGTGCTGCTCGGCTGGGCGGCGGTGCTCTACATCGGCGACCTCGTCGCGGCGAACGTCGCCATGATGGTGCTCATCGTTGTGGGCGGCCTCGCCTACACGGCGGGCGCGGTGATCTACGGCATGAAGAAGCCCAACCCGATTCCCGGCGTCTTTGGGTTCCACGAGATCTTCCACGCCCTGACCGTCGTGGCGTTCTTGTGTCACTGGACCGCGACGCTACTGGTCGCGGTCAACCCGCCCTTCAACGCCGGCTGAGTCGGCGGGCTCGCCCGCGTCGGCAGCCTGCTCGTCGGCGGGCCGCTCGCCGGCCTGTGCGGCCGTCAGCTGCTCAGCCTCAATGCGTTCGCGTACCTCACCGCGGTAGCGCACGCGCCGGATGCGCCGTGACATGTCGACAATGATGAAGATCGACGCGACGGCCACAAAAAAGATCGCGAAGAACCCGGCGACGCCTGGCGTGACCGTGTTCGGGTCACCCTGAAACGGCGGGATGAGCGGATCGTCGATGGGGTTCGGCCCGAGGCCCTCGGGCAGACGGGAGATGACGGACCAGAACACGGCGGATGCGCTCCTTGCGAGACAGCGGGATCGGCGCGTCGGTCGCGCGCCGGCCGGGAGCGGCCGCACAGGATCGGCCCCTACCCTGGGAACCCCCAGCGTATCCCCCGCGCCAGAGCGAACACCGAGAGGGACGGTCGACGTCATGACTGTGCAGCAGCGTCTCGACGAGCGCTACGGCCGCACGCCGAACGAGGATCGCCGTACCCGCCGAATCCTGGTCATCGGAGGCATCCTTTTCACGATCGTCTTCGGATCGTGGGTCGTGTGGGGCGGACTGTCGGGCACGAACGCCACTCTCGAGGTGCGCGAATTGGGGTTTGCCGCACTCACCGAGACGAGCATCACCGTGGCGTGGGAGGTGTCCGTCGATCCCGGCACTGAGGTGTCGTGCGCGGTGCAGGCACTGAACGAGAACTTCGGCATTGTCGGCTGGCGCGTCGTCGAGTTGGGCGCATCGGAGCAGCGCACGCGAACCTTCACCGAGACGCTGCGCACCTCAGAGCAGGCTGTGACAGGTTTGCCGTACGGTTGCTGGCTCCCGTAGGCTTTCCCGAATCGATCTCGGAACCGGCCGCGTGAGCGGCCGGTTCTGTTTTGCATCAGGAGGCATTTCATGAGCGACACCAGTGCGACCACGCAGTGGCTCACCCAGGACGCGTACGACCGCTTGCAGGCTGAGCTCGACCACCTCTCGACGACCGGGCGTGCCGAGATCGCGAAGCGCATCGAAGCGGCGCGCGATGAGGGCGACCTGAAAGAGAACGGTGGCTACCACGCCGCGAAAGATGAACAGGGGAAGATCGAGGCGCGCATCCGCACCCTGACCGAACTGCTGAAGACCGCGTCGGTGGGCGACGCCCCCGAGGCCGACGGCGTCGTGCGCCCGGGCACGGTCATCACCGCCACGATTCTCGGCGACGACGAAAAATTCCTCCTCGGCAGCCGCGAGATTCTCGCCGACGGCAGTGACCTCGACGTGTTCAGCGAGGCGAGCCCCCTCGGCCAGGCCATCAACGGCGCCAAGGTGGGCGACACCGTGAGCTACGAGACCCCGACCGGCGCAAGGGTCGAGGTCACCATCGTCGAGGTTGAGACCTACACCCCGTAGCTAAAAGTCGACACGCGGCTCGTACCCCGAAACGCGATTCAGCGTTTCGCGTGCGCGCTAAAGGTCGACACGCGGCTCATACCCCGAAACGCGAACCAGCGTTTCGCGTGCGCGTGCGGCCCATGCTTGAGGGCTACACAAACGCGAACCAGCGTTTCGCGCGCGCTAAAAGTCGACACGCGGCTCATAACCCTCGGCCCTGAGCGCGCCCAGCACCTGCTCGGCGTGCTCGGGGCCGCGGGTTTCGATGTGCAGTTCGAGCTCGACCTGGCTGATCGCGAGCCCGGTGCCGTGCCGCGTGTGCAGCACCTCGACCACGTTGGCGTTCTGCGCGGCGACGATCTCGCTCGTGCGCGCCAACTGGCCCGGCCGGTCGGGCAGCGGGATGCGCAGCTTCAAATAGCGCTCGCTGGCCGCCAGCCCGTGGCTGATGACGCGCTCCATGATGAGCGGGTCGATGTTGCCGCCCGAGAGCATGACGACGGTCGGGCCAGTCGCGCGCACTTTGCCGGTGAGGATCGCGGCAACGCCGACGGCCCCCGCGGGTTCCACGACGAGCTTGGCGCGTTCGAGCAGCACCAGCATCGCGCGGGCGATGTCGTCATCGTCGACCGTGACGACCTCGTCGACCGTGTCCTTGATGATCGCGAAGTTCAGCTTGCCGGGCTTCGAGACGGCGATACCGTCAGCGATGGTGGGGCTGATCGAGATTTCGGTGGCCACACCGGCAGAAAGCGAGATGGGGTAGGCAGCAGCGTTTGTTGCCTGCACCCCGACCACCCGAATCTCGCGACCCAGTTCGGCGGCGCGGCGCTTCAGCACGGAGGCCATGCCCGAGATCAGGCCTCCCCCGCCGATCGGCACGACGACAGTGGCAAGGTCAGGCACCTGGTCGAGAACCTCGAGGCCGAGCGTGCCCTGCCCCGCGACGACGTCGGGGTGGTCGAACGGCGGGATGTAGACCGCGCCCGTGCGCTCGGCGTGCTCGGCGGCGGCCTTGAGCGGTTCGGCGACCGTGTGCCCGCGCAGCACGACGTCGGCACCGTAGTCGCGCGTGGCCTGCAGCTTGGGCAATGCGACGCCGATCGGCATGAAAATCGTTGCCGGAATCCCGAGCTCGCGGGCCGCGAACGCGACTCCCTGGGCGTGGTTGCCCGCCGAGGCGGCCACGACGCCGCGCGCCTTCTCGTCATCACTGAGCGACGAGATGCGGTTGTAGGCGCCGCGGATCTTGTACGAGCCGGTGCGCTGCAGGTTCTCGCACTTCATGAACACCGGGTGCCCGAGCACTCGGCTGAGGTAGTGCGACGACTCCATGGGCGTGACGTCGACGACCGCCGACACGGTCACGCGGGCCCGCTCGACCTCGTCGAGCGTGGGGCCGGCGATGGTCAGCTCGTGAGTCATTCGTCGGCCTTCCTGTCGGGGGGTTCTGGGGCCATTGGTTCGGGTTCGGGCGGCAGGATGTCGGCCAGCTCGGGGTCGGGGTGCAGGCGCCAGGTGCCGCTGGCGAGGTAGCGCACGACGACGTTCAGTACGGCCGCGACCGGCACGGCAAAGAGGATGCCGGGGATACCTGCCAGGAAGCCTCCGGCGGCGACCGCGAGCACCACGGCCAACGGGTGGACCTTGACGGCCTGGCCCATGACGAGCGGTTGCAGCACGTTCGATTCGACTTGCTGCACGACGAGCACGATCGCCAGCATGATCAGCGCAATCACGATGTCGTAATAGACGAGCGCAATGAAGACGGCGAGTGCGCCCGTCACGACCGCACCGACGATCGGCACGAAGCTGCCGAGGAACACGGCGACGGCGATGGGCAGAGCGAGCGGCAGCTGCAGGATGACCGCGCCGAGCCCGATGCCGACCGCGTCGACGAACGCGACGAAGATTTGTACCTTGGCGAAGTTGCTGAGCGTCAGCCATCCGGCCTTGCCGGCGCCGTCAACGGGAACGCGGGCGGGCTTGGGGAACAGCCTCACGATGAAGGCCCAAATACGCGGACCATCGATGAGGAAAAAAAGGAGAGCGAAGAGGGCGAGAATCGCACCCGTCGCCACCTCGGCGGCCGTCGACCCCACCGACAAAGCGCCAGACAGCAGGAAGTCAGGGTCGATCTCGAGCTCGTCGATCGCGTTGGCGATCCAGTCGCTGATGGTGTTCTCACTGAGGCCAAACGTCTCAGTCGCCCAAACGATGAGCTCGCCGTAGCGCTCGATGGCGCGCGCCTCGATGGAGGCGTAGCCGGCGCGAATTTCTGAGACGACGAGCCAGACGAGCCCTGTCACCGTGCCCAGGAGTGTCACCATCGCTGTGATGACGGCAAGCCACTTCGGGAACCGCAGCTTGCGTTGCAGGAGGCTCGAGAACGGCTGCAGGAGCGATGCGAGCAGTACGCCGATGAGGAGCGGGATGATGAGCAGGCGCAGCTGAATGACGAGGAAGATCAGAACCGCGATAGCGCCGGCCACGACGAGAAAGCGCCACGACCAGGCAGCGGCGATGCGCATCCCGGGCGCGACCGTTTCGTCGGCGCGAAAGGCCGGAGTCTCGGGGGCGCGCAATCGCCGGAACATGCGGCCAGTCTACGAGCAGCGTGCGGGTGCGCAGCACCGCTGGCATGCCCTCACGGGCATGCGTCAGACCCGGCTGACGGCCACCGGTCGGCCGGTCAGACGAACCCGCACGGTCTCGCCGGGGCCTGGCGCGTGGGAAACCTCGTGCTGCAGGGTCACCTCGACGCCGTCGGTGAAGCGCACGCGCGTGCGCCGAAGCGAGCCGAGGAACGAGGTCGTCACGACCACGGCAGGGCGTGAGTGGGCGTCAGCCTCGCTGGCAAACACGATGTCTTCGGGCCGCACGAGGGCGTGCACCGAACCCGGGGCCGCATCCGCGTCGATGAGCGGCACCTGCTGCCCCTCGATGACGGCGACTCCGCCGACGACCTCAGCGGGCATCCGGTTGCTGAGCCCGACAAAGTCGGCCACGAAGTCGCTGATGGGGCGCGAGTACAGCTCCTCGGGCGTGCCGATCTGCTCGATGCGGCCAGAGCGCATCACCGCCACGCGGTCGGCGACGGCGAGCGCCTCTTCCTGGTCGTGCGTGACGAACAGCGTCGTGATGCCGAGCTCGGTCTGGATGCGGCGAATCTCGTCGCGCAGCCCCACGCGCACCTTCGCGTCGAGCGCGCTGAGCGGCTCGTCGAGTAGCAGCACGCGCGGCTGGGTGACAAGCGCGCGGGCCAGCGCAACGCGCTGCTGTTGCCCGCCCGACAACTGGTGGGCGAAGCGTGTGGCGTGGTGGTCGAGCCCGACCATGTCGAGCATGTCGGCGGCGCGCTGGCGGCGATCGACTGTCGGCATCCCCCGCATCCGCAGCCCGAATTCGACGTTCTCGGCGACCGTGAGGTGCGGAAACAGCGAGTACGACTGGAACACCATGCCGATGTCGCGCTTGTTGGTCGGCACGTCGACGACGTCGCGCTCGTCGATGAGAATGTGGCCGTCGTCGGCCGACTCGAGCCCCGCCAGCACGCGCAGGGCGGTGGTCTTGCCGCACCCTGAGGGCCCGAGAAGCGCGACGAACTCACCGGGAGCCAGCTCGAGCGAGACGCCGTCGAGCGCGGTGAGGCCCGGGAACCTCTTCACGACGTCGACGAGCGCGACGGGGGCGGAGGTGCGCGTTGAGGGATCGGCGAGGGTCATGATGTCCTTTCGGGGCGTCCACGCCCGATGCGCCCGATCACGAGCAGCAGGATGAAGGCGAACAGCAGGGCGAGCAGAGCGAAAATGACGGCGATGAACGCGTCGGCCTTGGAGGCGACAACGAGGGCCGTCTGCAGCGTGGTGCGGCTGAGCAGCGAGGCGATTGTGAACTCGCCCAGCACCACCGCGACCGAGATGAACGCGCCGGCCAGCAGGCCCCGGCGCAGGTTGGGCATGAGCACCCGGACGATCACGGTGACCCAGCCGGCGCCGAGCGAGCGCGCCGCCTCCGTGAGCGTCACAACGTCGACGGCCTCGATGTTCGACTGCACCGCGCGGTAGGCGAAGGGCAGCACGAGGATGCCGTACGCGAACGCGAGGCTCCAGGTTCCGGATCCGAGCATCCGCGAGATGACCTGATAGACGGGGGCGAGCCCCACGACAAGCACGATAGCGGGGATGCTGATCGGCAGCAGGCAGATGAACTCGAGCACGCGCTGCAGCGACGGGAAGCGCAGGGTGACGAGAATCATGGTCGGCACGAGTAGGACGAGCATGAGCAGCACCGTCACGAGCGCGAGCACGACCGAGTTCTGGATGCCCTGCCACACCGGCATGTAGGCGGGGCCGAGCTGACCGGTGAAGACGATGGTCCAGCGCGACAGGTCGTAGCCGCCGTCCAGGCCGCGGCGCATCGTGAACTCGGCCATCGCCACGATCGGGATGGCAAACACGGCGCCCACGACACCGAGGATGATCCAGCGGGTGAGGCGGCTGGGCGCCAGCGTCGTCGTCGCGCTCATCGCTGCCACCGGGCGGCTCGGCGCTGCACAAGCGCGTACAGCGACATGACGATCGCCATGACGACGATCATGCCGAGGGCGAGTGCTCCGGCGAGATTCTCGCGGCCCAGGACCGTCTCACTGGTGAGAGCCGCGCGAATCTGCAAGGGCACAATCGATTGACCCTGGCTGGTCAGCGCCGCGGCCGTCGCGTACGAGCTGAAGGCGTTGGCGAACAGCAGCAGCAGAGAGCCGAGGAATGACGGGGCGAGCACCGGAAACCCGATGCGCAGCCAGAAACCCGCGGTCGTGCCGCCGAGCGTCGCGTTCGCCTCGGCCCACTGAGGCTTCAGCGCCTGCAGAGCGGGCAGAAAAACGATGACCATGAGCGGCACCTGGAAATAGATGTACGGCAGGATCAGGCCGGGCGCCTCGTACAGCCACACGCCGTTCTCGTAGATGTTGAACCCGAACTGGTCGCGCAACACCACGGTGACGAAGCCCTGAATGCCGATCGTCGCCACGAAGGCGAAAGCGAGCATGACCCCGCCGAACTGGGCGAGCACTCCCGAGATTGCGTCGACGACGCTGCGCAGCGCACCGTCGGGGCGCACGCCGACGAGCGCGTAGCAGACCAGGGCGCCGACGACGGCGCCCACGACTGCCGTGAGGGCCGACAGCCAGAGGGAGGTGACGAAGGTGCGCACGATGACGGGGTCGCCGAGCGCCGCGACGTTGTCAAGCGTGAACGAGCCGTCGCGCTGGAAGAAACCCGACCAGAGAGCAAGCACCGTGGGCAGGGCGAGGAACAGCAGGATATAGATGGCGAAGGGCGCAAGGCCCAGAGCGGAGCGGCGGCGGGCTCGGGCGCCGGCGACGCGGGCTGACCCCCGACGCGCGGGGCGTCGGGGGTCAGCCGCGGGTGCGACCGGGGCCGCGAGCGTGCTACTGGACAGCAGCTGCCCAACGCTGGCCGAGCAGGGCGCCGGCAGCTTCGCTCTGCTCGGCGCTCGGCACGACGGTGTCCTCCGGGGCCTCGGGCAGAGCCGAGTAGAGCGCCTCGTCGATCTCGCCGGCGGCGGCCATGGCCTCGGCGAGCACGGGTCGGGCGCCACCCTTCAGCCACAGGTTCTGGGCGTCGGGGCTGTAGAGGAACTCCATCCAGAGGCGGGCGGCCGCCGGGTTGGGAGCATCCTTGTTGATGGCCTGGTTGTAGTAGCCGGCGTACCCGGTGCCGTCGAAGATCACGACCTCCCAGTTGCGCTGACCCTCGAGGTTCGCCGCGTAGCCCGCGTTCAGGTAGTCCCAGTCGAAGACGACGGGGGTCTCGCACGAGGCGATCGTGGCGGGGGTCGGGTCGATCTTGATGAAGTTGCCGACTGAGTTGAGCTCTTCGAAGAAGTCGATGCCGGCGCTGAAGTCGTCGAGCGTGCCACCGTTCTGCACGGTCGCCATGCCGACGGCCGCGAACGCAGCGCCCGCCTGGGTCGGGTCACCGTTGATGGCGACCTTGCCGCGGTAGTCGGCGCGAAGCAGGTCTTGCAGACTCGTCGGGGCCGGCACGGCGTCGGGGTCGTAGCCGACGGCCATGTACCCGCCGTAGTCGGCGTAGAACAGGCCGTTCGACTCCTTCAGCGCGTCGGGGATGTCGTCCCAGCGCTGCACCTTGTACGGAGCGAAGTAGTCGGTGCTGGCGAGCGCGACCGCGAGGCCGAGGTCAAACACGTCGGGTGCCGTGTCCTGCCCGCGCAGGTTCTCGGCCGCCTGGATCTCTTCGGCGCTCGATGCGTCGGGCGACGCCTCGTTGATGGTGATCTCGGGGTAGCGCTCGGCGAACAGGTCGAGGATCTCGCCGTAGTTCGCCCAGTCGCGCGGCAGCGCGATGACGTTGAGCTGGCCTTCGGCCTTGGCGGCCTCCTCCAGCGCTTCGAACGAGCCGAAGTCAGCGATGCTCGTCGCCGTAGCGGCGTCAACGCCCGAGGGGTCGGCGCCGGCCTCGGCAGCGCACGCGCTGAGCGTCAGAGCGGCAGCGGCAACGAGTGCCACGCCGGTCATAGTGCGGGGTGTGTTCAACAGGTCCTCCGGTGGGGGTGATCCGCGGTGGCGCGCCTGGGGTGGCGCGACGGTGACGCCGCGGCTGTGCTGAACGTAAATCTGCGTCGTGTCCGAATGGCCCCGGTTCGGTGAACGATGTTCGAACGCCGATTGACCGTCCGGGGTCGCCGATAGCGTTGCGGGGTGGACCAGCTCAGCCGCGCCGAAGCCCGTCGGCTCGCCCTCGCCGCGCAGGGCTTTGCCCGCCCCCTCCCGGCGACCGTGTCGGCGCGCACACTGACCGCCGCGGTAGACCGTCTGCAGGTGCTGCAGCTCGACAGCGTGAACGTGTTCGCGCGCTCGCACTACCTGCCCTTGTTCGCGCGTGTGGGCGCGTACGACACGGCACTGCTCGACCAGCAGCTATTCGCCCGCCGCGGCCGGTACCTCGAGTACTGGGCGCACGAGGCCGCGCTCATTCGTCGCGACGACTGGCCGCTGTGGCACTGGAAGCGGCGGGCGCTGCGCGAGAAGTACACGGCGCGCGAGGCGTGGGTGCGCGACAACCCTCAGATGATGCGGTGGCTGCTCGACGAGCTGGCCGCGAACGGCCCGATGACCGTGAGCGACGTCGAACACGACGCGGCCGCGCGTCGGGGGCCGTGGTGGGGCTGGAGCGATGTGAAGCTCGGCCTCGAGTACCTCTTCGCGTTCGGCGATGTGGTCAGCGCGGGGCGCGGCGGATTTTCGCGCGTCTACGCGCTACCCGAGCACGTAGGTCTTGCTGATCTTCA
>Ga0213835_100626_pt1 | contig 30091 bp, 25 predicted proteins | sample SWPATP01_FD_160576 | JGI IMG/M metagenome (GOLD analysis project Ga0213835, IMG submission 160576) | Coastal seawater microbial communities from Marineland, Florida, United States - SWPA TP0 #1 | ecosystem: Environmental > Aquatic > Marine > Coastal | place: USA: Florida | collected 2016-08-05 | reverse complement strand
CGACCGCAAGCGCGCCCCTGAACGCCTCTCCCCCTTCATCTTTCCATAAATATCCTCGGGGGGGCTCCCGAAGGGAGCGGGGGGCAGACAGCCCCCCTCCCACGCCGGGCCCGGGCGCCGGCTCCGACCCGTTGCGCCCCTCAGGGCCGCACCGCATCCGTCTCCGGGCGCAGCGGCGACATCCGGTAGCTCGCCACCAGATCGTTGAACTTGCCGCCCTGCACCGCGACGTGGTCGCGCAGGGCACGCGCCGCCGCCGCGCCGTCGCCGCGCTCCAGCGCCGCGATCACCTCGCGGTGCTCGGTCAGCGACTGCGCCATGCGGTCGCGCACCTGTAGTTGCATCCGGCGAAACGGCTGCAACCGCCGGTGCAGCCGCGCCGCCTCGGTGGCGAGGAACCCGTTGCCCGAGGCGGCATAGAGCAGCAGGTGAAAGCGTTCGTTCTCGGCATAATAACGGTCGGTGTCCCCGGCCGCGACCGCCGCCGCGCAGGCCCGCTCGGTGCCGCGCAGCGCCGTCAGCACCTCCGTCGTGACCCGCCGTGCCGCGAGCCGGCCGCACAGCGCCTCGAGCTCGGCCATGACCTCGAACATCTCGACCATCTCCTCGAAGCCGGGATGGCGCACGAAGGCCCCGCGCCGGGCCACCAGCTGCACCAGCCCCGAGGCCGCCAGCCCCTGCAACGCCTCGCGCAGGGGCGTGCGCGAACAGCCGAAGCGCTCGGCCAGCCGCGCCTCGTCCAGCCGCTCGCCATTGGCGAGCCGGCCGGCGACGATCATCTGTTCGAGCTCCTTGCGGATGCTGTCGGCGCGGCGGTCGGACATGCCGAAACGGTACGGCCCACCCTCGCATTTTTCAAGCGCCTTCTTGTATACGAAATCCTTGACTCGGCATGCAGGCTGCGGTCACATCTGCGGCATTGCCCCGCTCGGGGCGATCGTCGGGCCAGCGGCGTCGCAGGCCGTCCGGTCCGCACCCAGGGAGGAGACCATGAACCACACGTCCTTCGCGGCGCTCGCCGCCGCATCCGTGCTCGCGCTCACCGCGGGTCTGGCCGAGGCGCAGACGCTGCGCCTGTCGCATCAGTGGTCGACGGCGGATGTCCGCCACAAGGTGGCCGAGATGGTCGCCGAGGGCGTCGCCGCCGCCGATGTCGGGCTCGACATCCGCATCTTTCCCTCGGCCTCGCTGTTCTCGGCCACCGAGCAGTACACGCCGCTCAGCCGCGGCCAGCTCGACATGACGATCTATCCGCTGTCCTATGCCGGCGGGCAGCGGCCCGAGTTCAACCTCACGCTCATGCCCGGGCTCGTGCGCAACCACGACCACGCCGCGCGGCTGAACCGCTCGCCCTTCATGGAGGAGCTGGAGGCGCTGATGGCCGAGGACGACGTGATCGTCCTCGTGCACGGCTATCTCGCGGGCGGCTTCGCCTCGAAGGAGGGGTGCATCACCCGGCCCGAGCACATGTCGGGCAAGACCGTCCGCGCCGCGGGCCGCGCCTTCGAGCAGATGCTGGCGGCGGCCGGGGCCTCGATCTCGTCCATGGCCTCGACCGAGATCTACAACGGCATGCAGACCGGCGTTCTGGACGCGGTGAACACCTCGTCCTCGTCCTTCGTGTCGTTCCGCCTCTATGAGCAGGTGGCCTGCTTCACCCCGGCGGCCGATGTGGCGCTGTGGTTCATGTATCAGCCGCTCCTGATGAACAAGACCACCTTCGAGCGGCTGCGCCCCGAGCAGCAGGAGGCCCTGCTGGCCGCCGCCGCCGAGGCCGAGGCCTGGTATCTGGAGCAGGCCAAGGCCGACGACGTGGCCGCGGTCGAGGTGTTCTCGGGCGCCGGCGTCGAGATCGCCGAGATGACGGCCGACGACTTCGAGGCCTGGCGCGCGCTGGCGATGGAAAGCTCCTATGCCAGCTTCCTCGCCGATGTTCCGGACGGGCAGCGCCTGCTCGACCTCGCCTTCGCGGTGGAGTGACCGCGGCCTGAACCCTGTGGCGCCGGGCCCTGCCGGGGCCCGGCCGCCGACTGCGGGAGCCCAAGATGACGACCGAGCGAACGGGCCGCGGGCTGGACCGCGGCGTGGATCTCTTCCTGCGCGGGGTCGGGGCGATCTCGACCTTCTGCGGCTGGATCGCGGCGGGGATGATCCTCGCCTCGGTGCTGATCACCTGTCAGATGATCTTTGTCCGCTTCGTGCTGCGCCAGTCGACGATCTGGCAGACCGAGACGGTGATCTATCTGATGATCGGCGCCACCATGCTGGGGCTTCCTTACGTCCAGAAGCTGCGCGGGCATGTGAACGTCGACCTCATGCCGCTGTGGCTGCGGCCCGGCCCGCGCAAGCTGCTGGCGGCGGTGGTGCTGATCGCGGGCATCGGCGTGATCGGCATGATGGGCTGGTATGCCTATGAGAACTGGGCCACCGCCTATGCCCGCGGCTGGCGTTCGGCCACGGTCTGGGGGCCGCGGCTGTGGATCCCATACATCGTGCTGCCGCTGGGCTTTGCGCTGTTCGTGCTGCAGATGCTCGCCGACCTCGTGGCGCTGTTGACCGGGCGCGACCGCGCCTTCGGGATCGAGGAGGGCTGAATGGACCCGCTCACGCTGGGGCTGCTCGTCGCCCTCGTCACCGTCGCGGTGCTGTTCTCGGGGGTGTCGGTGGCCACGGGGCTCCTGATCGTCTCGGCCGGGTTTCTCGCGGTCTTCGACGGGATGCGCTCGCTGGAGCTGATGCCCGAGATGTTCTTCGGCAAGCTCAACTCCTTCGCGCTGCTGTCGATCCCGATGTTCATCATCATGGGCGCGGCGATCTCCTCCACCCGCGCCGGCGCCGACCTCTACGAGGCGCTGGAGCGCTGGCTCACCCGGGTGCCCGGCGGGCTGGTGATGTCGAACCTCGGGGCCTGCGCGCTGTTTTCCGCGATGTCGGGCTCGAGCCCTGCCACCTGTGCGGCCATCGGCAAGATGGGCATCCCCGAGATGCGCAAGCGCGGCTACCCCGACGAGGTGGCGGCGGGCTCCATCGCCGCCGGCGGCACGCTGGGCATCCTGATCCCGCCGTCGGTCACCATGATCGTCTACGGCATCGCCACCGAGACCTCGATCGGCCGGCTGTTCCTCGCCGGTGTCCTGCCGGGGCTGATGCTGGTGGGGCTGTTCATGCTCTGGTCGGTCTGGTCGACCTGGCGGTCGGGCGGGCTCTACGCCATCTCGGGGCGCAGCTATTCCCTGCGGCAGAAGCTCGAGATCCTGCCGCGGGTCATCCCCTTCCTGCTGGTGATCCTCGGTGTCCTCTACGCCATGTACGGCGGCATCGCCACGCCGTCGGAGACCGCCGCGGTGGGCGCGCTCCTGTGCCTGATGATGGCGGTGATCATCTACCGGATGTGGGCGCCGCGCGACCTCTGGGTGGTGCTGCGCGATTCGACCCGCGAGTCGGTGATGATCCTGTTCATCATCGGCGCGGCGGGGGTGTTCAGCTACATGCTGTCGTCGCTCTTCATCACCCAGTCCATCGCGATGTGGATCTCGGGGCTGGAGGTCAACCGCTGGGTGCTGATGGGCGCGATCAACGTGTTTCTGCTGATCGCGGGGTTCTTCCTGCCGCCGGTGGCGGTGATCCTGATGGCGGCGCCGATCCTGTTGCCGATCATCCTGGCGGCCGATTTCGACCCCTACTGGTTCGCCGTGATCCTGACCATCAACATGGAGATCGGGCTCATTTCGCCGCCCGTCGGCCTCAACCTCTACGTCATCAACTCCATCGCCCCGGACATCAAGCTCAAGACCATCCTCAAGGGCTCGCTGCCGTATGTCGGCTGCATGGTGCTCGCCATCGTGATCCTGTGCGTCTTTCCGGGTATTGCAACATGGCTGCCCGAGCTGGTGATGGGACCGGCGCGGTGAGAGTGCGGAGGGCGAGGCGATGACGCGGACCGGGTTTCTGGGCGATCTGCTGGGACAGCTCATCGAGCGGCGGATGGGATCGTTCCGCGCCAGCGGCGACAAGCCGCTGGAGGGGCTGTGCCGCGAGCTTCTGTCGGGGCAGGGCGAGGTCTCGGCGATGCGGCTCGCGCGCGAGATCCTGGGCCGCTATGCCCGGCTCGACCCCGCCGGGCGGCGGGCGTTCTTCGAGACGCTGGCCGAGGGCTTCGACATCGACCCCGCCGAGGTGACCGCCGCCGCCGCCGCCTATGCCGAGGCGCGCGACGCCGCCACGCTGGACCGCGTGGTGCAGGCCGCCGAGCCGCGGCGGCAGGAGCTCTTTCGCCGCCTCAACCACCCCCCCGGCGCCACGGCCGAGCTGGTGCGGATGCGGCGCGACCTCCTTGGCATGCTGGACGAGGCGCCGGCGCTCGCGCGGGTGGACAGCGACTTCGCCCATCTCTTCGCCTCCTGGTTCAACCGCGGCTTTCTGGTGCTGCGCCAGATCACCTGGGAGAGCCCGGCGCGGCTGCTGGAAAAGATCATCGGCTACGAGGCGGTGCACGAGATCGGCGACTGGGACGCGCTGCGCGCCCGCATCGACCCGCCCGACCGGCGCTGTTTCGCCTTCTTCCACCCCGCCATGCCCGACGAGCCGCTGATCTTCGTGCAGGTTGCGCTGGTCAAGGGGCTGCCGGGCTCGGTGCAGGCGATCCTCGATCCGGCCCGCGCGGTGCTCGACCCCGCCACCGCCGACACCGCCACCTTCTACTCGATCTCCAACTGCCAGGCGGGGCTGAGGGGCATCTCCTTCGGCAATTCGCTGATCAAGCAGGTGGTGGAGCTGCTGCGCCAGGAGTTTCCGCACCTCAAGACCTTCGTGACATTGTCCCCCATCCCCGGCCTCACGCGCTGGCTGCGGGAGGAGGGCGGGGCCGCGGCGAGCCGCCTCCTCGCGCTGTCCGAGGCCGGGGCACTGCCGGACGAGGCCGCGGCGCTGGCGCTGCGCCGGCTGGCGGCGCGGTATCTGCTGGAGGCAAAGCGCCCCGACGGCCTGCCGCGCGATCCGGTCGCGCGCTTTCACCTCGGCAACGGTGCGCTGGTGCAGGAGGTGCACGCCGGCGCCGACCTGTCGGCCCGCGGCCGGGCGCAGTCCTGCGGCGCGATGGTGAATTACCTTTACGATCCCGGCGCGGTGGAGCAGAACCACGAGGATTTCGTGGCCCGCCGCAGCGTCGCCGCCGCCCGCGGGGTGCGCACGCTCGCGCGCGCCACGCTCGACTGGCCGCCCGCCGCCGCCGAGACAAAGCCCGAGAAGGAGACCTCCTCCGATGGTCAACCCGCTCCATGACGCCCTGTTCGCGCCGCTGACGGGGCGCGCGAGCCCGCTGCTGCACCTCGCCGACGGCAGCACCCTGTCGGGGGCCGAGTTCGCCGCCCTGGCCGCCCGCTCGGCCCATGCGCTGCGCGCGGCGGGCCTTGGGCCCGGCGACCGGCTGGTGGTGCAGGCGGCCAAGACGCCCGCGATGCTGGCGGCCTATGCCGGGGCGGTGGCGGCGGGCGTGGTGTTCCTGCCGCTCAACACCGCCTATACCGCCGAGGAGGTGGCCTATTTCCTCACCGACTCCGGCGCCGGGCTGATGCTGGCCGACCCCGCCGCGGCGGTGGCGCTCGCCCCCGTCGCCGCCCGCGCCGGCGTGCGGCTCGAGACGCTGGGCGGCCCCGGAGGCCCGGCCGGCAGCTTCGAGGTCCTTGCCGCCGCCGCCCCCGACCGGTTCGACCCCGTTCCCCGCGCGCCCGACGACCTCGCCGCGCTGCTCTACACCTCGGGCACCACGGGGCGGTCCAAGGGCGCGATGCTGACGCAGGAGAACCTTCTGTCCAACGCGCAGGTGCTGACCGAGGCATGGCGCTTCACCGCGGCCGACGTGCTCCTGCACGCGCTGCCGGTCTTCCACACCCATGGCCTCTTTGTCGCCACCAACATCAGCCTGCTCGCGGGCGGCTCGATGATCTTCCTGCCCGGCTTCGACCGTGACGCCGTCATCGCCGCCCTGCCGCAGGCCACCGCGATGATGGGGGTGCCGACCTTCTACACCCGGCTGCTGGACGACCCCCGCCTGACCCGCGACCTCACCGCCCACATCCGCCTCTTCGTCTCCGGCTCGGCGCCGCTGCTGGCCGAGACCCATGCGGCCTGGGAGGCGCGCACCGGCCACCGCATCCTCGAACGCTACGGCATGACCGAGACCAACATGATCGCCTCGAACCCCTTTGACGGCGAGCGCCGCGCGGGCACCGTGGGCCAGCCCCTGCCGGGGGTGGAGCTGCGCATCGCCGACCCCGACACGGGCGCGGCGCTGCCCGAGGGCGAGACCGGCATGATCGAGGTGCGCGGGCCCAACGTCTTTCAGGGCTACTGGCGGATGCCCGAAAAGACCGCGGCCGAGTTCCGCCCCGACGGCTTCTTCGTCACCGGCGATCTGGGGCGGATCGAGGACGGCTATCTCGCCATCGTCGGCCGGCAGAAGGACCTCATCATCACCGGCGGCTTCAACGTCTATCCCAAGGAGATCGAGCAGCTGCTCGACGAGGCCGAGGGCGTGCGCGAAAGTGCCGTCATCGGCGTGCCGCACCCCGATTTCGGCGAGGCGGTGCTGGCGCTTCTGGTGCCCGAGCCCGGCGCCGAACCCGACCTCGAGGCCATCGCCGAGGCCCTGCGCCCCCGCATCGCCCGCTACAAGCAGCCCAAGGCGCTGTTGACGTTGGCCGAGCTGCCGCGCAACAGCATGGGCAAGGTGCAGAAGAACGTCCTGCGCGAGCGCTTCGCCGAGCATTTCGCCCCCGCCGGGGCACGCCGGGCCGGCGGCCGCGAGGGCTGATCCGACGGACCGACACCAAGGGAGGAAACCATGACCGTCCGCTTCACACCCCGTGCCCTCGGCCTCGCCGCGGGGCTCTGCCTTGCCCTCGGCGCCCTGCCGGCGGCGGCGCAGGGCATCGAGATCCACAACACCATGAGCCCCGGCGGCTCCGAGGATGCCGCGCTGCAGCGCTTTGCCGAGATCGTCGCCGAGCGTTCGGGCGGGGCGATGGAGGTCAACGTGATCCTCGGCGGCCAGCTCGGCTCCGAGACCGACGTGCTGCAACTGCTCAACCTCGGGCAGACGCAGATGGCGCTCACGGGCGGGCTGTTCATGTCCGAATACGCCCCCGAGCTGGACGCGGTGTCGGTGCCCTTCGTCTTTCCGTCCTTCGAGGCGGCGGAATACTATCTGCTCGAGACCGACTCGGGCCGGGCGGTGCAGGATCAGGCCCGCGCCCGCGGCAACCTCGTCTATTTCGCCCCGCAGATGCGCGGCTTTCGCCACATGACCTCGGCGCGCGCGATCAACGGCCCCGAGGACCTTCGGGGCCTGCGCATGCGCCTGCCGCAGATCCCGCTCTGGGTCGACGTGTGGGAGACGCTGGGCGTGCAGGCCGTGGTCATCCCCGCCCCCGACATCTATCTCGCGATGCGCACGGGGCAGGTCGAGGCGCATGAGAACTCGCTCGCCGGCCCCTATACCCGCCAGATGTGGGAGGTGCAGGACTATATCGTCACCACCGCGCATCTGTCCTTTCCCTGGCACTGGGTCGCCTCGGCGCGCTGGTGGGACGGGCTGAGCGCCGACGAGCAGGCGATGATCCGCGAAGCGGTCGAGGAGGCGCGCCAGCACGGCATCGCGGTCGAGATGGAGCGCGAGGACTACTACCGCGAGGCGCTGATCGGCCACGGCATGACCTTCATCGACGTCGATCAGGCGCCCTTCCGCGAGGCCGCCGCGCCGGCCATCGAGCGGGCGCTGGCGAACATGGCCGCGGGCGTGGCCGAGGACATCGCCGCCGCCATCGCCGCCACGGCGGACTGAGCGGACCGGGGCGGGCGACCGCCCCGACGTCCCCGGGGGGCACGATGCTGGACCGTCTGGAACGCATCCTCGCGCGGGCGATGGAGCTCGCGGCGATGGCCATGATGGCGGCGCTGATCGGTGTTATCTCCTGGTCGGTGCTGGCGCGGCAGGGGCTGCGCATCTCGGTGCCCTGGACCGAGGAGGTCGCCTCGGGCCTGTTGATGTGGATGGCGATGCTGGGGGCGGCGGCGGTCTGGTCGCGGCGCGCGCATATCGCCATCGACGTGCTGCCCCGCCGCCTGCCGCCGCGGCCGCGCTGGGTGCTGGCGCTGGGGCTGGAACTCGCCGCGCTGGTGTTCTTCGCCGTGGTGCTCTGGGGATCGGCCTCGATGATGGAGGTGAGCGCCGGCAACCACACCACCGCGCTCCGGATCAGCCTGCGCTGGCTCTATCTCGCGCTGGTCGTGGGCATCGGGGCGATGATCGTCTTCAGCCTGCTGCACCTCTATCGGCTGTTGCGCTTCGGCCCCGCATTCACGGAGGCGGCATGGAATACCTCGTCCTCTTCATCGGACTGATGATCGTGCTGTTCGCCATCGGCATGCCGGTGGCGGTGGCCATCGGGCTGACCTGCCTTGCCGTGCTGGTGGCGCAAGGGGGCGTGCAGGCGATCCCGGCCGAGCTCTTCGCCCTGCAGATGACGCGGGGGCTCAACAACTTTCCCATCCTCGCCATCCCCTTCTTCATCTTCGCCGCCTCGATGATGAACGCAGGCTCGGTGGCGGGCCGCATCTTCGACTTCGCCAGCGCGCTGGTCGGCTTCATCCGCGGCGGGCTCGGGCATGTGAACGTGGTCGCGAGCATGATCTTCGCCGGCATGTCCGCGACCGCCGTGGCCGATGTCGCCGGCATCGGCCAGCTCGAGATCAAGGCGATGAAGGCGCGCGACTATCCGATGCGCTTTGCCGCCGGCATCACCGGCGCGGCCTCGGTGATCTCGCCGGTGATCCCGCCCTCGATCGCGCTGGTGATCTATGGCTGGCTGTCGGGCGTCTCCATCGGGGCGCTGTTCCTGGGCGGCATCGTGCCGGGCATCCTGATCGGGCTCGCGCTGATGGCGACCTGCTTCGTCGCCTCCTTCTGGCTCGAGCTGCCGCGGACCGAGCGGCCCGGCCTGATCGAGGTGCTGCGGCTCTTCTGGCGGGCGCTGCCGCCCCTGCTGACGCCCCTCATCATCGTCGGCGGCATCTGGTCGGGCTGGTTCACCCCGACCGAGGCCGGCGCGGTCGCCTGCGTCTATGCCCTCTTTCTCGGCCTCGTGGTCTATCGCGACGTGGGCTGGCGCGAGGTGATGGAGGTGCTCGCGCGCACCGTCCGCTTCACCGCCGTCATCATGTTCATCATCGCCATCGCCACCTTCTATGGCTGGCTTCTGGTGCGGCTGCGCATCCCGCAGGAGCTGGCGATGTTCCTCGCCGGTGCCGATCTCGCGCCCATGACGGTGCTCTTCGCGCTGGCGGGGTTCTTCCTGATCGTCGGCTGCTTCATGTCGGTGGTGGAGGCGGTGCTGATCTTCACCCCCATCTTCATGCTGACGGTGCAGATGCTGGGGATCGACCCGCTGTTCTTCGGGGTGCTGATGGTGGTCACGCTGTCGGTGGGGGTGATCACGCCGCCCTTCGGCAACGTGCTCTTCGTGCTGGTCGAGATCACGGGGATGCGGTTCGAGGAGGTGGTGGCCTCGGTCCTGCCCTTCCTGATCCCGATCCTCGTGGTGATCGTGCTGCTGATCCTGATGCCCGGCCTCGTCACCGCCCTGCCGAACGCGATGCGCTGATGCGCGCGCCGGCTCAGCCCCCGGCCGGGGCATCGGGCCCTGCGGCCACCGGGCCCGGGCGACACTCGAACCGCACGAGCCGCCAGCCCTCGGGGATGACCTGCGCGAGCTCGGGGCCGGCGGCGAAGATGCAGGCGACAGGCTGGCGCGGCACGAAGTCATGGGCGATCTCGATGCAGACCTCGGGGGCCGCAAGCTCGCAGATCAGGGCAACGATGCGCATCATGGTCCGGTCTCCTCGGTGTCGGTGAAAGGGGGAAGGGTCGGGGGCAGCGGGCCGGCCGCGGTCATGGCTGCTGCACCAGCACGAGGCCGGCAAAGCCCAGCATCGCCACCCCGCCGGCCCGGGTCAGCCACAGCGCCCCCCGCGGCGAGAGCAGCAGCGCCCCGGCGCCAAGCAGGCTCACCGCCACCATCGGCACCGCCGTCACCGCCACGATCCCGAGGCTGACGAGCGCCAGCCCGGCAAGGCTCGCCGCCGCGACGTCGACGAACTGCGGCACGATGGCGAGCAGGAACACGAGGTGCAGCGGGCTCGTCAGCCCGACCGCAAGCCCGCCCGCGACATCGCCCAGCCCGCGGGCCCGGCTGCGCGGCACCTGCCCGGGCCGCGGCGGTCGCCCGAGGATCAGCAGCGCCGCCAGCACCGCCAGCACCGAGGCGCCGAACAGCCGCATCGCCGACAGCCCCTCGGGCGAGACCAGCATCAGCCCGCGCAGCACCGCAAAGGTCGCGACCTGAAGGATCAGCGTCGCCAGCAGCATGCCCACGGTCACCCGCAACCCGGCCGCCGCCCCCGACCGCGCCGAGCGGCTGATGGCAAGGAAGATGCCCGGCCCCGGCAGCACGGCATTGACGAAGGTCGCCGCCAGCAGGGCGAGGTAGTTGGTGCTGTCCATGTCCGCAGTCCCCCGGCCAGTGCCGGCCCGCGCCGCCGGCTGACGGGCGCGGGCCGGGGCTGCGGCGTCCCTAGAAGGTGATCTTCTGCTGGTCCGGGCGGGTGGTCAGGCCGCCGATGCCGCCGCCCGGAAAGATGGGCGTCGGCGGTTCGGGGTCGGGAAGGTCGTCCTCGGGCGCGCCGCCGGCGGACTGGGGCGCGAGCTTGAACTCCGCCACATGCGGCGGCGACGAGATCGTGCGCTGCCCGATGTCCACCGTGACGGTGCCGATCTGCTCGGTGAAGGACCTGTTGCCGTTGAACCCGCAGCCGGTGATGCCGGAGATGAACAGGTACACCCAGCCCAGGATGATCCCCTGCGCCGGCGAGCCGTAGTGCTCGTACATCACCTCGGCGATGTGGTCGAGAAAGGTCTCGCCGGCCGAGAGGTTGATGGCCATCGTGACCTCCTGCTTGATGCAGATGTCGGGAAGCGTGGGCAGGGTCCGGCCGTGCATCGTCGCCCCGACGCAGGAACGGATCTTGTTGCGGGCGCAGCGGCGGGTCGCGTTGGCATTGATCGGGCCGCCGTTGAGTGGACAGCGGGCGCCGCCGGTGGCCAGCACCGTGCGCGTCAGGCTGAGCGAATTGGCGAGCCGGTGCTCGACGTAGATCTCGAAGGAGCAGCTGCGGGTTCTGGACATCGTCGGTTCCTTTCGGGGGTGGGGCGCGGCCGGAATGGCCGGCCAAGGCTAGCGTCGGACCGCGGCGCCTCCGGGTCTCGGCGGGACGCGGCATGCACCCACCCTGGAGGGCCTGCGTCGTCGCCAGCGTTACTGGGCTGTCGCGGCCGCGGGCTCCCGGGGTGGGGGGCGGTTGAGGAGCCCCTGTTGCGGGGGCGGGGCGCGGGTCCGCGGTTCGGGGTCCGGGGGCTGGCGCCGGGTCGCAGGTCTGCCCGCCGCCCGTCTGCCCGCCCCCCCGTCTGCCTCCCTGTCTGACCCCTGCATCTGCCCCCACATCCGCGGTGAGGGTCTCGGCGCTTAACGCGGGGGGGCAAAGCTGCTAGGCTCACACGCGGGGGCGACCCCGGGGCGGGGGGCTGTGCTGCAGGAGCGCTGCGATGCGGACGGTGCTGCCACTTCCCGGGGTTGCCGGGCTCCATCTGTCGGCTGAGGCCGAGCCCTCCCGCCGCGGCAGTCTCAGCGCCACCGGGCTCGCGGCCTGTCCCGACCTCGCCCGGCGGCTGAGCGCGGCCGAGCTGGCCGAGCGGCGGGTGGTGTCGGCGCTGCGGGCGGGCGGCGGGCTGCCCCTCGGCTGCCTCCATGGCGCGGCGGCCGGCCCCGACCGGAGCTTTGCCCGCGACGGGGCGCGGCGCGAGCTGTGCGAGCGGGTGACGGCGGCGGGCTGGTGGGTGGGCCGGCTGCGCGCGCGGCGGGCGCCCGCGCCGGCGCGGCGCAGTGCCGCGGCGGCGCTCGCCCGGCATCCGCGCCGGCGGCCGCGGCGGGGAGGGCTGCTGGACCTCGGTGCGGTGCCGGGTCTGGCGGTGATCCTCGCCTGGTCGGTCGAGGCGGACGGGCGCGGGCTGTGCTTCGGCCTCGCCTGTCGCGCGACGGCCGCCGCCGCGGCGGCGGCGGCGGTGGTCGAGCTTTACCAGATGGAGTTCGCCCTTGCCCTCGCGCGCGCGCGCCGGGCCCGCGGCGTGGCGATGCCGGCGGCCGAGTGGCGGCTTCTGGACCGCGCCGCGCGGCTGTCGCTGGGCCCGATGCGCCGCCACCCGCCGGGCCCCGAGCGGCCCGCCGTCGCCCCGGCCGTGCGGCCGGCGGTGCTGGCGGGGCGGCTGCACCGTGCCGGGCTGCGCCACCGGCTGTGCGAGACCGCGCTGCCGGCGGCGGGGCTGTGGGTCGCCGTCGCCCGCCTGCTGCCGGGAGCCGCCCGCGCCACCCCGCCGCCCCGCTGGTCGCTCTATTGAGCGCGCGGCCGATGCCTGCCGGGGCGCTGCGGCTGGAGCTGCTCGGCCCCTTCCGGGTGACGCGCGACGGCGCCGAGATCCCGGTCGCCTATGCGCCGGCGCGGCTGGTGCTGGCGCAGCTCGCGCTGGCGCCGGGGCATGCCGTGCGCCGCGAGCGCCTCGCCGGGCTGTTGTGGGAGCGCTCGGACCAGGCGGCGGCGCTGCGCAACCTGCGCCAGGCGATCTATCACCTGCGCGCGGCCCTCGGCCCGGACTGGCCCGGCCTCGTCAGCGACCGCAGCACGGTGCGGCTGCTGCCGTCGCTGATCGCCACCGACGAGGCCGACTGCCTCGCCCGCATCGCCGCCGGCACGGTCCCGGACGAGGCGCTGCGGGCGCCGCCCCTGCACGAGCGCTTCCTCGCCGACCTGCCCGATCAGGGCGAGCTGCACCTGAGCTGGATCCGGATCCGGCGCGCCGAGTTCGAGGGCGCGCTGCGCCGCGGGCTCGAGCGCCTCGCCGCCGGGGGCGCGCCGGCCACCGCCGAGGCCGCGGCCGAGGCGCTGCTCGCCTGCGATCCCTCCAACGAGCTGGCCGCCCGGCGGCTGATGCGGCAGGCGGCGGCGGCGGGCGACATCGGCCGGGCGCTGGGCGTCTATGCCGCGCTGTGGGAGCATCTGGACGAGGTCTACGGCATGGAGCCCTCGGCCGAGACCCAGGCGCTGGTGGCCGCGATCAAGTCCGGGGCGCCCGAGCCCGCCGCCGCACCCGTGGCGCTGCCGGCCGATCCGGGCCGGCACCTGCGCATCGGCCTCGAGCCGGTCGCGCCGGCCGGCACCGCGCCCGAGGACATGGCGCTGGCCGGCCTCTTCCGGGCCGAGCTGCTGGCCCGGCTGGCGCGGTTCCGCGAGATCGGGATCGTCGATCTGGGCGCGGTCGACCCCGAGCGCCCGGGCCGTCCGGTGGATTTCCGGCTGCGCGTCTATGCCACGACCGGGGCCACGACCGGGGCCACCGACGAGGTCACCGACGCAGCCGGCCGGCTGGTGATCGTGGCGGTGCTGGTGCGGCGCGAGGACGGGGCGGTGATCTGGTCTGACCGCTCCGAGGCGGTGGCCGAACGCTGGTGGGAGCATCAGGCCCGCCTCGCCGGCCGGCTTGCCGCGGCGCTGAGCCTGTCGGTCTCGCGCGCCCGGCTGGCCGCGATCGGCCGGCTCTCGCGCACCGCCGGCGCCGTCGACAACTGGCTGATGGGGCAGGCGCTGGTCGCGCGGTTCGAGGCGGGCGCGGCGGCGCAGGCGATCGGGCATTTCCGCGCCGCCATCGCGCTCGATCCGGGGTACTCGCCGGCCTACAGCAGCCTCTCGGGGCAGATCAACATCCGCCATCTCAGCTTTCCGGGCACCCGGCTGGACCCGCAGGCGCTGCGCGAGAGCCGGGACCTCGCCAACCGGGCGGTGGCGCTGGATCCGCTGGATGCGCGGGCGCATCTGGCGCGGGGCTGGGCGCATTGCCTGCTGCGCGACTTCGCCCAGGCCGAGACCTGCTTCGCCATGGCGCGGCACTGCAACGACAACGACCCCTGGGTGGTGATGTCGACCGCCCTCGGCGCCGGCTTCATGGGCCAGGAGACGCTGGCCGCCGCATTGGCCGGGCGCGCGCTGGACGAGGGCTGGACGACGCAACCCCTGCACTGGAGCTATCACGCCACCATCCGTTTCCTGATCGGCGACGATGCCGGCTGCGTCGCCGCCGCCCCGCACGCCACAGGCGGGATCAGCAACATCCCCGGCTGGGCCGCCGCCGCGCTGTGGCACCTCGGCAGGCGCGACGAGGCCCGCGCCACCTGGGCCGGCTTCGTCGCCGACATGCGCGCGCGATGGGCCGGCGACGGTCCCGCCAGCCCCGAGGCCGTACTGGGCTGGTTCCTGCACTGCTTTCCCATCCGCGCTCCCGCCACCCGGGCCCGGCTGGCCGAGGGCGCCGGCGGCGCCGCCGGCCTCGCCACCCCTCGCAGCGCCTCCCGTGACGCGGGCTAGCCCGGCCTCAAGGGGGGCGCGACAGGGGGGTCACAGGCACTGCGTGCAGCTGTAATAGGCCGTGTTGGGATAGATGAAGGCTTCCAGCGGGTCGCCCGCCAGCGGGACCGTGCCATAATGGACGTCCTCGGCCGAGGCCCGCGCCTCGGGCAGCCGTGCGGCCTCGCCGCCGGCATGGGCGTCCGCCACCCGCTTGTAGAGCCGCACCACCGGCGCCTCGACCGGCCCGGTCATCGCGCGATAGCCGGTGACGACATGGCGTTCGGGCAGCAGGATGCTGGCCCGCTCCGGGCTGCGGCGGATCAGCTCCACCGCGGTGATGTCCACCCGCACGGCATAGTCGCCCCCCGCGCCCCCCGGGTCGCCCTGCACCAGCCCCTCGCGCTGCAACAGCCCGTGGAAGGTCTCGACATCGAGGACGATGCGGCCGTCCTCCTCGCGGGCGCCGGGGGGCAGCCTGGCCGGGTCCTCGGCCCAGTCGAAGATCAGCCTGCCCAGGATGCCGAGCGCGCGCTCGCTGCGCATTTCCAGCGGATAGTCCATCGGGGTCTCCCTCTCGTGTCGGCCGGCCCGGAAGCGGTGCCGCCGGGCAGTCTAGCAGGCCCCGCGCAGCACGTATCGCGGACGCGCCCCGGGGGCGCCGACGGATGACGCTGCAGTAACGCCCCCGCCCGCCCGAGCGCCGGTCGCCCCACCGCCAACCCGCCGGCCGACCGCACCCCGCGCCGCCGCGGCCCGAGCGCCTTGCCGCCGGGCCGCGGCCGGCCCCGCAACCGGCCCTTCCCGCCCTTTCGGGCGAGCCGATCCGCGCCCGCGGCGTCGCCCGCCACTGCATCGCGCCCGAGGCCATCCTCACTGGCGCCGGGCTGCCCGGCGGTGGCGTCGAGCTGTCCGCAGTCCCGGCAGATCGCGATCGGGGGCGCGACGCGGGATGCTCCGCGACGATGCCGTCCGGCAGCCGGCCGGCGGATCGCGGCAGGCGGGAGGGGGCGGTCGGCCGCATGTCGTGTCCCCGTCGCCACCCGGGTCGGACCGATGGAACTCGGGCCCGCAAGCCCCCGAAATCGCGACCGGAAGACAGCCGCCTGCGACGAAATCGCCGACACAGGGGCGATGTCGTTTTCGGGCGGTGGAGGCCACGGGGCGCGTGCTACCGCTGGCCGGGAGGTCGCGCCGCACAGCCCCGGACCGGCAAGGCGCGCAGGGCAGGGCCGCATGGCGAACGGACTGAAGCTGACCGCTGCTGGCCTCGGCCTCGCCTGCATCCTCGACGGCTCCGGCGCAGGCGCCTGCGACGCTTCGCCCCTGATCGTCTATCGCGACGATGCCACCGCGCCGGGTGTGACCTTCGAAAGCCCCGAGGAGCTGGCCGATGCGCCGTTCCGGCGGTTCGCCGGGGATGTGGCCGGGCATCTGCGCAGCCGGCTGGCCGCACTGGGCGACAGCCCCGTCGAGGGCAGGGTGACGGTCCTGCGACAGGGCCTTGCCGGGCCGGGCGACGAGGTCGTGCCGGTGCCCACCCCGCCCGAGGCCACGGCAGATGCCTGCCGGATCGTCAGCCCCTGGGTGACGCTGAGCGTGCGGACGGGCGCCGCGCCCCGCATCGACGGCACGCTCCTGTGGAGCGAGCGGCAGTTCCTGCGCGACCGGCTGCGGTCGGACGGCGACGGCATCGCGCCGGAGGGGCCGCCCGACCCGTTCCCCCGCCCGGTGTTCGAGGCGCACGCCGCGACCTATGCGGACGAGGTGCTCCTGCGCCCGCCCGACACCCCTCCCGGTGACCTCTCGGCGCTGCCGCCGGAACTGCTCTGGCTGTTCCGGCGCGCGCCGCAGAGCACCCGCGGGCCGTTTCACGGCATGGCCGAGGGCGCCGTCGCCGATGTCGTGGCCGAGGGCGCGGCCGGCCAGACGGCGCTGACGCGCGCGCTGATCGACCTCTGCCTTGCCGACGGCGCGACGCCGGGAACGCACCGCTTCGACGACATCGCCGCCGTTTCCGGCATCGGGCGCCCCATCATCGAAAAACCCATTGCGACCACCGAGGAGGATTGAGCATGACCTGGGCCAATGTCCGCGCGCGGACGACCATCACCGGCTTTTCCGCCGCGGACGAGGCCACCATCCTCGGGGCGATGCGGACGGCCTATGACGGCTCGGCCATCGCCAGGAAGATGTTCGACGACTGGCTCGCGACCGCGACGAACACGCTGCGGGTCGAGTTCGTCGCCGGCAAGTTCCAGGCCTTCGTCAACACCGGCCGGATACAGATCGACCTCGGGCAACTGACCAACGCCAACTACATCGACAACAACGGCAAGGCGGTGCAGGACACCGCCACCGCCGCCATCGTGCACGAGTTCGTCCACGCCGTCGCCGGGCTGCGCGACAACACCACGGCCACCGATTACCGCGGCGACACGGTGACCTTCTCGAACACGATCTACCGCCAGCTCGGCATCCCCGAGCAGAACTCCTACATCGCCTACGACTCGACCGGGCGGATCCTGACGCGCGATTACGAATACACCGGCGGCGCGGCCATCGACCGCTCGTACGCCGGCAACGGCAACCACAACGCCACCCCCGCCGGCGTCTCCAACGACCTGCTGATCGGCGGGCCGGGGGCCAACACGCTGCAGGGCGGGCCGGGCAACGACTTTCTGTTCGGCGGCGGCGGCAACGACCGGCTGCTCGGCGGCGACGGCATCGACACGGCCGTCTTCACCGGCAACCCCGTCCACTACGACCTTCGCCTGAATGCCGACGGCAGCTGGACCTCGCGCCATGTCCGCGGCACGCAGACCGAGGGCACCGACACGCTCATCAACATCGAGAAGGTCCGCTTCGGCAACGGCCAGGTCTTCGACCTCTCCAAGGGCGGGCTGACCTATCAGACCGACTTCGCCTTCGTGGTCGACACCACCGGCAGCATGTGGGACGACATCGACGCGGTGAAGGCCTCGGCCACCGGCGTGATCAACGCGCTGTTCGCCTCCAACACCATCGACGCGCGCATCGGCGTGGTCAGCTTCAAGGACAACACCATCGGCGAGCCCACCACCGTGGTGCTGCCCTTCACCGACCAGAACTCCTTTGCCGCGCGCAAGACCGCGGCGCTGAACGCGATCAACTCGCTCGGCGCCTCGGGGGGCGGCGATCTGCCCGAAACCGCCTTCGACGGGCTGCTCAAGGCGCTCGACGGCACCATGGGCGAATGGCGCGCGGGCGCCGGCACCAAGCGCATCGCGCTCTTCACCGACGCGCCGGCCAAGGACGCCTTCCTCTTTCCCACCGTGCTGGCCTATGCGCTGGACATCGGCGCCACCATCTCGGCGCGCTCGTCGATGGAGATGGGCACGCTGGGCGTGGTCGACACCTTTCATTTCGAGTTCCCGAGCCCGGAGGAGCTGGATCTCGCGGCGCGCTACCCGATCTCGGACGGCGTGGACTATCCCCCCTTCACCGAGACGCCCGAACCCATCAGGCCCGTCGGCGGCAGCGCCGCGGTGCAGGTCTTCACCATCTTCATCGACGGGTTCTCGACGCTCGACCCCGACCTGGAGAAGATCACCACGGACACCGGCGGCAGCGTCCTGACCGCCGCAAATGCCGATGAGGTGGTCGAGCGGCTGCTCGAGATCATCACCACGGCCAACTATGTCCTGACCACCTCCGTGACCGAGGTGCGCGAGGGCGACTCCGGCGTGACGGAGGTCGCCTTCACCCTGTCCCGCGACCGCGCAGACAGTGCCGCCCGCGTCACCCTCGACGTCAGCGGCACCGCCGAGCCGGGCGACGTGATCGAGGTGCCCGGGGTCATCCGGCTGGCGGCGGGCCAGACCTCGCAGACCTTCACCGTGCAGGTGGTCGGGAACACCACCCCGCAGGAGGACCGGAGCTTCGGGCTCTCCATCGCCTCGGTCAACCAGCCGGCCACCTTCAGCACGACGCCGGCGAGCTTCACCATCCTCGACGACGATCTGCCGATCGACAACGTGATCCTGGGCACCAGCGGTCCCGACCCGCTGGTCGGCACCGCGCGGCGCGACATCATCTTCGGCCTCGGGGGCGACGACGAGATCCAGGGCCGCGGCGGCGACGACGACCTGTACGGCGGGGCCGGCAACGACATGATCTATGGCGGCCGCGGCGACGATCTGATCTTTGGCGGCAAGGGCTCCGACCTGCTGAAGGGCGGTGCCGGCGACGATGTCCTCTTCGGCGAGGCGGGGGCCGATCTGCTCTATGGCGGGGCGGGCAACGACTGGTTGTTCGGCGGCGCCGGCAACGACCGGCTGTGGGGCGGCGCCGGGCGCGACTATCTCGACGGCGGGCGCGGCAACGACTGGCTCTCGGGTGGCAGGGGCGCCGACGTCTTCGCCTTCGCGGACCGTTCGGGCAAGGACGTCATCGCCGATTTCGAGATCGGCCGCGACCTGATCGACCTCAGCCAGCGCAGCGATGTCGGCCGCTGGCGCGACATCGCGCGCGACATCGAACAGACGGGCGACCACGCGCGGATCCAGCTCGGCCGCGACAGCATCCTGTTGTGGAACATCGACGCCAGCGATCTGAGCGCGTCCGACTTCCTGTTCTGATCATCGCTGCGCGGCGGCCTTGGCCGCCGCCGCGCGCGCCGGTGCCGGCGGCATTTCGGCCCGTGACCGGCCATGCGCGGACTGCCGCACGGGATCGGCCGGGGTTGCCCGGGCCGGACGCAATTGCGCCGGGGCCGCCGGAAACCCGGGAGCGGCGCGAGTGCAGCCGCCCTCCGGGAGGAAAAAACGCTTGAGTGCGCGGCCGAGTCGGAGAATTGTCGATCGGGTCGGCCCCCGCCGACCGCCGGAACAAGAAGGCTTCGAGCAGCCCCGCAAAGTGGCGTTCGGCATGGCGGATGCCGGCGCCGGTTCGTGAGACGACCTTACCGGAGCTCCCTGCATGTCCAACCAGTTCACCCGGAACATTGCGCTGAACGGGGTCGACCCGTTCACGCTCGTCAATCGCAGTTTCGCCTGGACCGACGGTCGCATCGAGGCGGCCCGTGCGGTCAACAACAATCCCGCCGACAGCTATACCTTCAACTTCACGCTTTCGGGCGGGCCCTGGACCCTCGAGACCCTGCGGCTGGTCGAACGCAACATCGAGGCCACCATCAACGACACGCCCGGATCGGGCGGCCGCATCAACTTCCTGCGCCTCGGAGACGGCGGCACGACGCTGAACCTGATCGACAGCCGGGTCGATTACATCCGGGCCTTCGACACCGAGAGCAATACCCTCAATCTCGGGAACCAGACCACCTCGGCGATCGACCTGTTCGCCGGCAACGACCGGGTCACCATCGGCAACGGCTTCGTCGGCTCCATCTTTACCGGGCGGGGCGACGACACGGTCATCGGCGGTGCGGGCGGCACCGGCAGCGTCTTTCTCGGCCAGGGCAACGACCGTTTCGTCGCCGGCACCGGCTATGTCAGCCTTGTCGATGCGGGACCCGGAAACGACACGATCCTCGTGGGCGCCGGCGGCCGGCTGGGCGCCGTGCAGTTGGGCGAGGGGAACGACACCATCCGGGTGAGCGAAGACGGCCGGGTCGAGACGCTGCGCGGATTCCGCGACAGCAAGACCGTCGTGCTGCGCGACGATGCCCGGATCTTCAACGTCGACATCTTCCAGGCCAACACCACCATCCGCATGGAGGGAACCTCCGCCATCAACAGCCTGAAGCTCGACGGCGGAACCAATCGCGTCATCACCGAAGACGGGTTCCTCGAGAGTTTCGCCGCCTTCGAGGCCACGAGCAACATCTCCATCGGCCGCGGCGGCGCCGGCCAGGTCTGGCTGTCCGGCGTCGGCGGGCGGCAGTCGGTGTCGGCCGAGGGCTTTCTCGGCTCGCTCCGGGTCGCTCCGGGCAACACCACCGAGGTGAGCACCAACGGGCCGGTCGGCTCGATCTTCCTGTCGGACGGCAACAACACCGTCTCTACCGGCGCCGGCAATGTCGGCTCCATCACCATCCTCGGCGGCAACAACACCATCACCGTCGATGCCCGAGTCGGCGCCATCCAGACCGGAAACGGCAATGATGTCATCACCGTCAACGGCTCGGCCGGCACCATCCGCTCGTCGGGCGGCAACAACGTGGTGCGGCTGTCGGACGAGGGCGCTGAGGTCGTGGCCATGGGCGACGGCAACGACCGCGTCTTCGGCGGGCGGGCGGACGACCTGATCCGGGGCGGCGCCGGCGACGACACGCTCCTTGGCGGGCGCGGCGACGACACGCTGATCGGGGGGCGCGGCAACGACCGTCTGGAGGGCGGGCCGGGTGACGACCTGCTGCTCGGGGGGGCCGGGCGGGACACGCTCGACGGCGGGCCCGGCGCCGACACGCTGGACGGCGGCGCCGGCGACGACCTGCTGCGCGGGGGCGCCGGGGCGGACCTGTTGCTGGGCGGGGCGGGCAACGACACGCTGGACGGCGGCAACGGCAACGACACGCTGATGGGCGGGCCCGGCAACGACCTGCTGCTGGGCGGGCGCGGCGCCGACCTGCTGATGGGGGGGCCGGGCAACGACACGCTGGACGGCGGGCCGGGCAACGACACCCTGACCGGCGGGCCGGGGGCGGATGTCTTCGTCTTCGCCCGCAACGGCGGGCGCGATGTCATCACCGACTTCTCCGCGCGCGACGGCGACCGGCTGCTGCTGAACGACAATCTGTGGCGCGGCGATCTGTCGGCGCAACAGGTCGTGAACCGCTTTGCCAGCGTCACCGCCGAGGGCGACACCGTGTTCGTCTTCAACGGTGGCGAGCGGCTGACGCTGGAGGGATTTTCCAATCTCGGCCGGCTGCCGGACCTGATCGACATCGCCTGAGGCGGGCGGGGGCGCTGCGGGGCAGGCGAGTGCCGGGCCTGCGACGCTCGCGCGGAGTTGATGCGCGCCGCCCCCGCCGCCGGTGACTTTGCCGCCGCCGCGCGGCATGCATGGGGTCCCGGGGCAGGCGGAGGCGGGATGCGGTCAGCGGTCATCCGCAGGGCGGCGCTGTGTGCGGTGGTGTCGGCGCTGCTCGCGGCCTGCGCGGGCCGCGAGGACCATGCCGCGCCGCCCGCCGCCACGCCGGCCGAGGCCGCCCTCGCCGCCGCCCGGCATGTGGCCGTGCACTTTCCGGCCTTTGGCGACCGCAACCCGCATGCCTGGCCTGCCCCCCCGGACAGGCGGGCGCCCACGGCCTATCCCGTCCATGGCATCGACGTCTCGCGCTGGCAGGGCGAGATCGACTGGGCGGCGGTGCGCGCCGCCGGCGTCGCCTTTGCCTTTCTCAAGGCGACCGAGGGCGGCGATCTGGCCGACCCGAGCTTTCCCGCCAACTGGCAGGGGGCCGCGCGGGCCGGCGTGCCGCGCGGGGCGTATCACTTCTATTACTTCTGCCGCTCGGCCGAGGATCAGGCGCGCTGGTTCATCCGGCACGTCCCGCGCGACCGGGCGGCGCTGCCGCCGGTGCTCGACCTCGAATGGAACCACCGCTCGCCGACCTGCCGGCTGCGGCCCGACCCGGCCACCGTGCTGGCCGAGGCGGCGCGGTTCCTCGACATCCTGACCGCCCATTACGGCCAGCGGCCCGTGGTCTACACCACCGTGGACTTCTACCGCGAGACCGGCATCGGCGCCCTGCCGGACACCGAGTTCTGGCTGCGCTCGGTCGCGGGGCACCCCTCGGACGTCTATCCCGGGCAGCGCTGGAGCTTCTGGCAGTATACCGGCACCGGGGTCGTGCCGGGCGTCCGCGGCCCGGTGGACATCAACGTCTTCGCGGGCTCCGTGGCCGACTGGGCACGCTGGCGCAACTGACGCGCGGTCAGGGCGCGGGGGCGGCGGCCGGCCGCTCCAGACGCTCGGCAAGGACCGCGCGCAGGTCGACCTCGCGGCGTTCGTCGAGCGAGACGTAGAGGAAGGCCATGTTGGTGCGCTCGCTGATCATCTCGCCGGGAAAGGGCAGCCACGACAGCTCGCGCGTGCCGAAGGCGGGCGAGGCGGTGCCCACCTGCCACTCGGTCGTCAGCCGCACGTCCACGAGCTTCAGCGGCGGGCCCTTGCGGCACGGAATCTCCATCGGCACGCCGGCGATGCGCAGATAGGCGGCCTTGTCGCGGGCGGTGCGGAAGCCCTCGATGAACTCGGCCGTCAGCACCTGCAGGTCGGCGGCGGCGTCTTCGGGGGGGATGTGGCTGTGCAGGTGGTCATGGTCGTGGTTGTGGCCGACATGGCCATTGACGATGTCGTGGGGCATCTCAGCGCCCCTTTGCCGGGGTCGTCCAGCGCCGGCCGTCGCGGGCCGGGTCATGGTCGCCCATCGGCCAGCTGACCGGCTTGTCGATGTGGGGCTTGTGCTTGCCCATCACCCCGGCCGAGACCATCGCGCCCAGCACGTCCACGATCACCCGCGTGCCCATCAGCGCGGTGATGTCCGAGGTGTCGTAGGGCGGCGAGACCTCCACCAGCTCCATTCCGCAGAGCCCCTCGGCCGCCACCCTGGACGCCAGCGCCAGCGCCTCGCGCGGGAGGAACCCGCCGGGTTCGGGCCAGCCGGTGCCGGGCACGAAGCCGCAGTCGATCGAGTCGATGTCGAAGGACATGTAGACCATGTCGGCGCCGTCCCAGGCCATCTCCAGCGCCATCTCGGCGGTCTTGTCGATGCCCATGCGCTCCATGTCGGACATGGTGATGATGTTGGTCTCGCGCTCGCGCGCGACCTTCACCGCCTCGCGCGGGACCTGCCAGCCGCCGATGCCCACCTGCACGAGGTTCCGCGCCGGCACGTTGGGCAGGTTGGTGGAATGGAACCACGGCGTGGTGTGCATGCGTTCATCCAGGTCCTTTTCCTGGATGTCGGCGTGGCGGTCGAAATGGACAATCCCGATCTTCTTCGAGGTGCATTGCGCGATGCCGCGCACGCAGGGAAAGCCGATGGAGTGATCGCCCCCGAGGATGATCGGAAACGAGCCCGACGAGAAGACATGCGCCACCGCGCGGCTGATCTGGTCGAAGGTCTTTTCGATGTTGGCGGGGATGGTGAAGATGTCGCCGGCGTCGCACAGGCTCATCTGCTCGCGCAGGTCGATGCCGAGCTCGTAGTTGTAGGGGGTGTAGAGCGCGCTGATCTTGCGGATGCCCTGGGGCCCGAAGCGGGTGCCGGGGCGATAGGTGGTGCCGCCGTCGAAGGGGGCGCCGAGGATGGTGGCGTCGTAGTTGCCGACCTCGGTGACGTCCTCGGCATAGGGCGCCTTGAGAAAGGTGTTGATGCCGGCGTAATGGGGCAGCTCGCCGCGGGCGAAGGTGGGGATCGAGCGGTCCTCGATCGAGTCGGCGCCGGTGAGGCCCATGCGCAGGGCCCAGGCCTTTTCCTTTTCCCATTCGGCGTCGGGGATGTCGGCCTCGGCGCGCATGGCCTTCCAGCCCTGCAGCCGGCTCAGGTCGGGGTGGTGGTGGCGGCGGTCAGCCCGCGGGTTGAGGCCGGGGTGGCGCGGGCGGTGCGGCATCGGGCGTCTCCTGCTGCAACTGATAGGGGATGCCGCGGTTGCGGGCATCGAAGTCATAGGTGATGGTCGCCCCATAGGCGGCCGGGTCGTGCGGGTCCCACCGCGGCTTGTCGAACACCACCACACGGTCGCCCAGTTTGAACGCCTCGGCAAGGTCGTGCGACACCATGAAGACGGTCATGCCGGCGGCGTGGCGCATCTCGTCGAGAAAGTCGTGCATGGCGGTGCGGGTGCCGGGGTCGAGCGCGCCGAAGGGCTCGTCCAGCAGCAGCACCCGCGGCCGCGCCGCCAGCGCCTGGGCGATGGCAAGGCGCTGCTGCATGCCCCCCGACAGCGCCGAGGGCCAGGCGTCGGCGACATGCGCAAGCCCGATCCGCTCCAGCGCGGCGTCGGCGCGGGCGCGGGCGGCGCGGCGGGCGCGGGGCCCGAGCAGGCCGAAGAGATTGGCGCCGAGCGCCTCCGCCGCGATCAGGTTGCCGCGCACGGTCATGTGGGGAAAGACCGAATAGCGCTGAAAGACGATGCCGCGGCTGCGGTCGGGCTCGCCCTTGAGCGGCTGGCCGGCGACGGTGATGGACCCGCGCGTGGGGCGTTCCTGATCCAGCAGCAGGCGCAGGAAGCTCGATTTCCCGCAGCCCGAGGCGCCGACGATGGAGACGAACTCGCCCTCGGCGACCGACAGGCTCACGCGCTCCAGCACCGGGCGGCCGGCATAGGTGAGAAACAGGTTCTCGACCGCGACATGGCTCACGGGCTTGCCTCGGCCCAGCGCGCGAGCCGCCGCGCCAGCAACCGCAGCGCGAGGTCGAGCAGAATGGCGAGCAACGTGATCCACAGCACATAGACGAGGATCACGTCCATCGCGAAGAACCGCCGCACGAGGAAGATGCGATAGCCGAGGCCGGAGTCGGAGGCGATCGCCTCGGCCGCGATCAGGAAGAGCCAGGCCGGCCCCAGCGCCAGCCGCACCGCCCCGATCAGCCGCGGCAGCATCTGCGGCAAGGCCACATGCAGCGCGATGGCGAGCGAGGACGCCCCGAGCGTCTGCGCCTTCACCAGTTGCTCGCGGGGGATCTCGGCGGTGCGCGCGGCCAGGTCGCGGATCAGGAAGGGGGTGATGCCGATGGCGATCAGCGCCACCTTGGCGCCCTCGCCCAGCCCGAAGACGATGAACAGGATCGGCAGCACGGCGAGCGGCGGCACCATCGACAGCGCCGCCACGAAACTCCCCAGCCCCGCCTGCACCAGCGGCAGGAGCCCGATGGCAAGGCCCACCGCCAGCGCGATGCCGGCCGCGATGGCCACCCCGGCAGCGAGCCGTTGCAGGCTGGCCGCGGTGTCGGACCACAACAGCACCCGGCCCGAGCGGCGGTCGGGCTCGGTCGCGAGCCGGCCGGCGGTCTCGATCAGCTGGGTGGGCGCGGGCAGGAGCCGGTCGGCCGGGTTGACCGCGCGCCGGGCCTCCGAGGCGGCGGCATAGAGCGCGATCACCAGCACGAAGGGCAGGAGCGCCAGCGCCACCGTCGCGGCGCGTCCCGGCCGGCGGTTGATCCAGCGCATCGGCTCAGAGGTCGCCGTCGGCGGCCATCTGCATGAAGCTGGTATCGAAGCGGAAGCGGAGGTTGCCCGGATCGCCGGTGATCGTGCCGTCGGGGTATTCGATGCCCACGAACTCGGCCGAGGGCGCGCCCTCGCCGAGGATGCCCTGCTCGAACAGGAACTCGGCCACCGAGGTCATGGTGGCGGGCAGCTCGGGCGAGGCGGCGAAGGCCACCGCCTCGGCCGGGTCGAAGAACATGCGGGTCGAGGCGAGCTGCAACTCGAAGCCCGCAAGGTCGGTGCCCGAGGCCTCGGCCATGGCGGTGCGGGCCGCGACCCCTTCGGGCGTGTCCGAGGCCATGATCGCCATCATCTCGTACCACGCCCCCACCAGCGCGCGGCCGAAATCGGGGTTGGCCCGCAAGGTCTCGGTGTTCACGACCAGCAGGTCGATGATCTCGCCCGGGATCTGCGAGCTGTCGAAGATGCGGTTGGCGTCGGGTTCCTCCAGGATCGAGGCCACCAGCGGGTTCCAGGTGACCACGGTGGTCACGTCCGGCGTCTGGAAGGCGGCGATCATGTCGGCGTCCGAGGTGTTGACGACGCCGGCGAGGTCGGCCTCGCGCAGCCCCACGCTGTCGAGCGCGCGCGCAAGGAGGTAGTGCGAGACCGACAGCTCCACCAGATGCACGCGCTCGCCGGCGAGGCTCGCGACGTCGCCCTCGCCCTTGCGGATGATCGCGTCGTTGCCGTCGGAGAAGTCGCCCACGATCAGCGCGGTGGTGTCGATGCCGGCACCCGCCGGGATCGAGAGGGTGTCCATGTTGGTCGCCGTCACGCCATCGAAGGCGCCGGCGGTGAACTGGTTGATCGATTCGATGTAGTCGTTGATCTGCACGATCTCGACCGTGATGCCATAGCGCTCGGCCCAGCGGTCCATGATGCCGGTGTCGGCGATGTGGCCCCAGGGCATCCAGCCCACATAGATCGACCAGGCGATGCGGAAGTCGCTGCGCTCCTGCGCGGGGGCCGGGCCGGCGGCGGCAACGGCGAGGAGGAGGCTGGCGGCGAGCGCGCGAGGCGTTGGCATGGCGGACTCCTTGCGATGGGCGCCTGTTCGGGTCACGGCCTCCGCGACGGTGGCGCGGCCGGCGGCACCTGCGTGCCGTGCATGAGGTGGCGCGGACCGGCGGCAGGCCGTCAACGCCCGGCCGATGGCGCACGGGGCCGGGGGGCGGGTTTGCGCAAATTGCCGGCAGCCACAGGCACGACCGCCCGCAAGACAGGCGGCCGCTTGGCGGTCCCGGGCCCGGGGAGCGCCCGGAAGCAGCCGGCAGCCCGGGGGTCAGGGTGCCCCCGCCGCCGGTCGCGCCGCGCCGCTGCGGGAGGCCGGGCCCGGTCCTGCGCCGGGCGTCAGCAGCGGGCGCAACAGGGCCAGCGGATGCGCCCGCAGCGACAGCCGCAGCGCGGCGTAATCCTCCACCACCTCCTCGCCGAGGCCCATCGGCGGCAACACCACCTCCGGCTCCGCCCGCCCCTCGCCGTCCAGATCGCCGGCAAACAGCGGCAGGGGCGCCAGCACCCCGGCCCGCCCCGCCCCCAGCGCCCGCGCCGCCCACAGGGCCTCGCGCCGGGACAGCCCCAGCGACGCAAAGGCATCCGCCTCGGCCAGCCGCGCCAGCAGGGCCGGCCCCACCCCGGCCCGCCGCCACACATCCTCGACGCTGCGATAGCCGTTGCCGCGGGCTGCCGCGATCCAGCCGGCCTCCTCCTCGGGCATGCCGCGGATCTGCCGGAACCCCAGTCGCAGCGCGAGGCCGCCGCGCCCGTCGGGCTCCATCACATTGTCCCAATAGCTCGTGCCGATGCAGACGGGGCGCACCTCGACCCCATGCTCGCGCGCATCGCGCACGATCTGCGCCGGCGCATAGAAGCCCATCGGCTGCGAGTTCAGCAGCGCACAGGCGAAGATGCCGGGATGATGCCGCTTGATCCAGGCCGAGGCATAGACCAGCAGCGCAAAGCTCGCCGCATGGCTCTCGGGAAAGCCGTAGCTGCCGAACCCCTCGATCTGCGCGAAACAGCGCTCGGCGAACTCGGCGTCATAGCCGTTCGCGGCCATGCCCTGAAGGAACCGCTCGCGCAGCTCCGAGACATTGCCGTGTTTGCGAAAGGTCGCCAGCGACCGGCGCAGCCGGTCGGCCTCGGACGGGGAGAACCCCGCGCCGATGATGGCGATCTGCATCGCCTGTTCCTGAAAGAGCGGCACGCCCAGGGTCTTGGCCAGCACCGCGCCCAGCGCGTCGGAGGGGAACTGCACGACCTCCTCGCCGTTGCGGCGGCGCAGATAGGGGTGGACCATGTCGCCCTGGATGGGGCCGGGGCGGATGATCGCGACCTGGATCACGAGGTCGTAGAAGCACCGCGGCCGCATCCGGGGCAGGAAGTTCATCTGCGCCCGGCTCTCGACCTGGAAGACGCCGAGCGAATCGGCCCGGCAGAGCATGGCATAGGTCGCGCGGTCCTCGGGCGGCAGGGTGGCGAGGGTATAGTCCGCCCCGGTGTGCTGCCGGATCAGCCCGAAGGCCCGGCGCAGGCAGGAAAGCATCCCCAGCGCCAGGATATCGACCTTGAGGATGCCCAGCGCGTCGATGTCGTCCTTGTCCCAGGGGATCAGCGTGCGGTCCTCCATCGCCGCGTTCTCCACCGGGGCAAGCTCGTCGAGCCGGCCCTCGGTGATGACGAAGCCCCCCACATGCTGGCTGAGGTGGCGGGGAAACCCCTGGATCTCGTGGATGAGCGCCATGGTCTGCGCGAGCCGCGGGTCGGTCGGATCGAGCCCGATCTCGCGCAGCCGGGCCTCCTCGGTGCCCTTCAGCGAGCCGAAGCCCCAGATCTGCGACGCCATCGCCGCCACCGTGTCCTCGCTCAGCCCCATGGCGCGGCCGACCTCGCGCACCGCGCGCTTGCCGCGATAATGGATGACGGTGGCGCAGAGCCCGGCGCGGTGGCGGCCGTATTTCTCATAGATGTGCTGGATCACCTCCTCGCGGCGCTCGTGCTCGAAATCGACGTCGATGTCGGGGGGCTCGCCCCGGGCCTCGGAGACGAAGCGCTCGAACACCATGGTGCCGATCTCGGGGCTGACCTCGGTGACGCCGAGGGCATAGCAGACCACCGAATTCGCCGCCGAGCCGCGGCCCTGGCAGAGAATGCCGCGGGAGCGCGCGAAGGCCACGATGTCGTGGACGGTCAGGAAATAGGGCGCATAGGCGAGCTTTGCGATGAGGGCGAGTTCGTGCTCCATCATGGCGCGCACGCGGTCCGAGGCCCCGGCAGGGTAGCGGCGCGCGAGACCGTCCTCGGCCAGCCGGCGCAGGCGGGCGTCGGGGGCCTCGCCGTTCGTGACCTCGGCGGGGTATTCATAGCGCAGCTGGTCGAGGGCGAAGCCGCAGCGCGCGGCGATCTCGCCGGCGCGGTGGACGGCGCCGGCGTGCTCGCCCATGAGGCGCAGCATCTCGGCCTCGCCGCGCAGCCGGACCTCGGCATTGGCGAGCGCGGCCCGGCCCAGAGCCTCGACCGGGCGGCCGAGGCGGATCGCGGTCAGGACGTCGGCGAGCCGCCTCCGCCGCCCCGCGTGCATGCGCGGGCGGGCGGTGGCGACGGTGGGCAGGCCGAGCCGGCCCGCCAGACGGGCGGTGCGGGCAAAGCGGGCGCGGTCCTGGCCGTCATAGACCGGGGCGAGGGCCAGCGCGACGGCGCCGGGAAAGGCGCGGGCGAGGCGCGCGGCCTGGCGCGCCCAGCCCGGCGGCGGGGGGGCGGGCGGATGCAGGATCAGCTCCATCCCCTGCCCCCACTCCAGCAGGTCGTCGAGGCTTAGGCGGCACTCGCCCTTGGCCGCCCGCCGCCGGCCCAGCGTCAGGAGCCGGCACAGCCGGCCCCAGGCCGCGCGGTCGCGCGGCAGCGCGGTGGCGGCGAAGCCGTCCTCCAGCACCAGCCCCGCGGCGGGGATCAGGCGCGGCGCGGGCTGGCCCTCGGCGGTCAGGCGGCGGGCCTCGGCATGGGCGCGCACGATGCCGGCGACGGAGTTGGTGTCGGCGATGGCCAGCGCGGGAAGGCCCAGCGTGGCGGCGCGGCGCATGTATTCCTCGGGGTGCGAGGCCCCGGTGAGGAAGGTGAAGTTCGAGAGGGCGCAGAGTTCGGCGAAGGCCATGGCGTGTTCGCTGTATGTTCGCGCGACTCTGGGGCCGGGGCCGGGGGAGTCAAGCCCGTCTGCGCTGTGGGCATGGCCCGGGCGTGGGAGGGGGGCTGTCTGCCCCCCGCCTCCCTGCGGGAGGCCCCCCCGAGGATATTTGAGGAAAGATGAAAGGGGGGGCGGGTCAGGGGGGGCAACTGTGTTCTGATCATGGCCTCAAGGGCGTCTGAGATCGGATCATTGCATTGAGGATGACGAGGAGTTGGCGTGCTGCGGCGATGAGGATGGTCTTTGGCGC